>Ga0209656_10003451_pt1 | contig 10217 bp, 8 predicted proteins | sample BogFormECP12_OM2_FD_188239 | JGI IMG/M metagenome (GOLD analysis project Ga0209656, IMG submission 188239) | Bog forest soil microbial communities from Calvert Island, British Columbia, Canada - ECP12_OM2 (SPAdes) (version 2) | ecosystem: Environmental > Aquatic > Freshwater > Wetlands > Bog ... | reverse complement strand
GTGTTCACCAAGTTCGCAATTGTCACGTTTTGCGCGATGGTCTGAGGCAAAAAGAGACCGGTGTTCTGCCGATCTTCGGTGATGAAACACATCTTGTTTTTGATTGCCGACTGCGGATTTGAATGCTTGACCGTCTTGCCGCGAATCAGGATTTCGCCCGATTCAAGCGGCGCGCTGCCGAACAGAACGTTCATGAGTTCGGACCGACCCGATCCGGCCATTCCGGCGATTCCGAGGATCTCTCCTTTTCTGAGGACGAACGAAACGCTTCTTGCACCGTTGCCTGTCACGTTTCGGGCTTCAAAAATCACTTCGCCGATCGGCACCCGTTCCCGTTGATAGAAGGTAGAGGGATCGCGGCCGACCATGTCCTTGATCAGAGTCTCCCTGGTCAAACCGTTGATGTCATACACACTGACTTTGCGTCCGTCCCTCAGGACCGTTACGCGATCGGCGATTCGGAAGACTTCTTCCAGGTGATGGGAGATGTAGATGATTCCAAGCCCGGTTTTTTTTATCGTCTGAATAATATCCAGGAGATTCTCGATCTCGACCGAAGAGAACGACGCAGTCGGTTCGTCCAGGATTATTACCCGTCGCTTGAACACCAGGCCTTTCGCGATCTCCACCGTCTTTTGTTCGCCGCTACTGAGCTCGCCCAGTTTCGCCTCCGGGCTGAGGTCGCTCTTCAGGTATTTCAGAACCTCAGCGGTCTGGCCCCGCATTTCGCGCTTCTGCAGCAGACCTCGGCTGACGATTTCCGAGCCGGTGAAAATGTTCTCCACGATGCTCAACGTCTCGAAGACGACATGCTCCTGATAGATCGTCTGGATCCCCATTTTCATGGCAAAACGGGGGTTCAATACGATCTTGCGTCCTTCAAAGTATATCTCGCCCCCTTCGTCCGGCTGATAGGCGCCCGAAAGTATTTTTATCAACGTCGATTTGCCGGCGCCGTTTTCCCCACAGAGGCAGTGCACCTCGTTCTCTTTCAAATCGAACGAGATGTTCTGCAGCGCCCGGACACCGGGGAACGTCTTTGATATGTTTCGAAGTTTAAGGATTTCGCTCATCGTTGATCATACGTCCCGGACAGGCTCGACATGGTAGGGTCACGCTCCTGCGTGACCGGTGTGGGGCCGGGGTTAAGCCGCTTTCCAGGTTTCCTGGATGAATTTATGGCCGTCCACTACGACCTCATCCGGCGACTCGAAGAAATCACGCCAGACACGAGTCGCCTCGACCAGATCAGGGAGCGCTCGCCCGAATGCTTCGATCGTCAGCCAGCCGTTGTAGCCGCTGGCCTTGATCGCCTTAAAGATATTTGGGAAATCGATGTGACCGCGTCCCGGTACGCCGCGATCGTTATTCGAGATATGAACGTGCGAGATCAAATCCGCGTTATCACGGAAGGCACTCGGCTGGTCTACCTCTTCAATGTTCGCGTGAAACGTGTCGTACAACGCCTTGAAGTTCGGGTGATCGACTCGGCGCACATAAGCAGCGGTCGCCGCCATGGTGTTTAAGAAATAACACTCAAACCGGTTCAAAAATTCGATCGCTAGCCCTACCCCCTCCCGCTTCGCTTCCTCCGCCACGGCGCGATGCACATCCATCGCGAATTTGAATTCATCTTCTGTCGGTCCCGTTCCTGAAAAGACGCCTAATGGCTGGTGAAACGGTCCGCACAGGATATCGGCTCCGAGAATCGCCGAATAGCGAACGATCGTGTTCAATCGTTCGACGGCCGCTTTCCGGATGGCCGGATCAGGGCTGATTGCACTGGATTCCGGAGTGGCAACGGCGACGGTCGAACAGGTTAACTGCAGTTCATCCAGTTTGCGGCGCAGTTTTTTGTAGTGCGCTTCGACTCCGTCGAAGATCGGGATCTCCGCACCGTCAAACCCAGTTGCTTTAATCTTTTCAAGTTGAGGGTAGTGCTCCTCGGTTATATGAGTCGCCCAGAGAAGCATGTTCATGCCGATTTTCATAGGTCGAGGTCCGGCTGTTCTGATTTCGGGGGGGTGATTATTTGTTCAGCTTCGATCCGCTAATGTGGTCGAGTCTTTTTGGTGAACAAACGTCACTTCATTAAAACAGATTCAAAAAGATTTGGGAGAGCGAAATCGCATATATTTCGCTTTCGGAAAAAAAGGGGCTCGCGAGTTTAGCGCGGATCGGGATTGAAACCAAGCCGGTGAAGTCTTATGTCTAGACTATCGCGATCAGCCTCGTACACAGGGTAGCCGGCAGGCACCGGCTGAATGTGTATGGAACTTCGTGGATAAATTTCAGACCCCAAAAAACATTAACACGTAACAGCGAAAATCGAGAAGCGTTCGCCGGTGCGCACGAATAGCGCCCGGCGGTGCCTGCTTCAGACTGGCAGATTTCATGTCATGAATAACTTCCCCAAGTTACATAATGCAATGTGGCCGGGACTCGTCGGCAAAGGACCTGGCTCGGAGCCTTTTATCGATCTCGACACCATGCTGAATCTAACTGCGGCGGCCGAGAGCAACGGCGTCCGGTTCGAAGGAGTGGACCTTTTCCTGTCCGATCCGCACATCAGCATCGATTCAACTAACGACCAGGTTAAAGCATTGGCGGATAAACTTGCCTCGAAGAATTTAGCGGCCGGATCGGTTGTTGCCCCGGTATGGCCGCCAACAGGAGGCGGATCCGCCATGGGCACGCCGGAGCAACGGCACCGATTCCTCGATCAGGTCCGGAAGGCATGCCGCATTTCCAGAACGTTGCGTGAAATCGGGATACGACCGACCGGCGTTGTGCGAGTCGATTCTGCGACGGATCCCGGGACCTGGGCCAGTGACCCGGACGGATCGAAGAAGATCGCTTCGACGTTTCGCGAAAGTTGCCGGATCGCGGAAGACTACGGCGAACGTCTGGCGGCTGAAGGCGAAGTTTGCTGGGGCGGAATGCACAGCTGGCGGAAAATGATCGAGTTGCTGGAGCTTGTGGACCGGCCGGAGACGCTCGGGTTCCAGGCCGACATGGCGCACACGTTGCTTTACACGCTCGGTGTGAACGCGCCTGAGGATTCGATTTTGCCACAGGGCTTTGACTGGAAAGACGAGAAGCAGTTGGACGATGCCTTGAAGACGTTGGCCGATTCGCTGCGTCCGTGGACGATCGATTTCCATGTTGCTCAGAACGACGGAACCGTAAAAGGAAGCGGCTCACACGATAAGACCGGCCGGCATTGTTTGCCCGACGATCCGAACGGGAGACTCCAGATCGCGCATGACGCCGGGTATTGGCTCCGGGACAACCAGGGCCGGTTAACGAAAGCATTCAGGCACATCTGTTGGGACGGCTGCATGTTCCCGAACGAAGTGATGTTGAAACAGGAGACATGGAATTCGATTCTCGGCGCGATGATCGCAGTCCGGGAAGCGCACGGCTGGAACGAGTAAATACGACCTGAATGAACAAACTGAATATCGGCCTTGTCGGCTATGGCTTCATGGCACGCGCGCATTCGAACGCGTATTTGTCAGTCAACCAGTTTTTCGATCTCAAGTATCGGCCTGTGCTAAAGGGTGTTGCCGCGCGAGACGCGGCAAAAGTTGAAAAATTTGCTCACAAATGGGGGTACGAATCGCATTATGCCGACTGGCGGCGCCTGATCGATGATCCGGAGATTGATATCATCGATATCGCGAGTCCAAACGACACCCATGCCGAGATCGCTGTCGCGGCGGCTCAGGCGGGTAAGACGATTTTATGCGAGAAGCCGCTGGCGCGAAATCTGAAGGAAGCGCAGGCAATGGTGGATGCCGTGAAGAAAGCCGGGGTCCGGACAATGGTCTGGTACAACTACCGCCGGATTCCAGCGGTGACGCTGGCAAAGAAGATGATCGAGACCGGTAAACTCGGCCGGATCTATCATTACCGAGCAAAATTTCTTCAGGATTGGACCATTTCTCCGGACGTGCCGCAGGGGGGCGCTGCGTTGTGGCGACTGGATATCAATTCGGCAGGAAGCGGTGTGACCGGTGATCTGCTCGCGCACTGCATCGACACTGCAATCTGGTTAAACGGAGGGATCGATTCAGTTTCGGCGATGACAGAAACGTTCGTGAAAGAGCGCAAGCACAATCTGACTGGTAAGATGGAAAAAGTCGGGATTGACGACGCAAGCGCCTTCCTTGCGCGATTTCATAACGGCTCGTTGGCGACGTTTGAAGCTACCCGGTACGCTCGGGGTCACAAAGCGTTGTATACGCTGGAAATCAATGGCGAACATGGATCGATCGCTTGGGACCTGCATGATCTGCACCGGCTGCAATGGTTCGATCACAAGGACGAAGGAACGTTGAGAGGCTGGCGCTCAATCCATGTTACGGATGGCGATCATCCGTACATGGCGAATTGGTGGGTGCCGGGCCTGGCGATCGGATATGAACACTCATTCATCCATGCCATTGCGGATTTTCTGAATTCGATTGATGGAAAAGAACCGGCACAGCCCACATTCGAGGAAGCGATGAAGACCGAGCATGTCGTGGATGCCGTCTTACGGTCGGCGGCCGCAGGGCGCTGGGAGCGCGTCGGCTAGTGCCGCCGGTCCCGAGTTCCGGGTTCAAAGTTCAAGTAGCATACGCGTCCAGCGTGTATTGTTTTTCGGTCGCGCGCATTGTAGAGCGCCGAACAGCGGGACGCGTATGCTATCTTGTGTGGCCTGGCTGAAAAAAGAATCTTCATTGAACGAAACAAGTCTGCGGTCGACTGTATGGCATTTCTCTTATCCCCCCATTTTTATGCAAAAACTTGGATCTGGCGTAATCACGACGACAACGGACGTCGATCGCGTGGAATTCGACTGGGGAACTATCCATTTCCTCAGTGAGCCGGCGGTGACCGGTGCGAATCGCTTCAGCTTCGGCATGGTTAAGCTCGCGCCTGGCAAAGGACACGAACGACATAATCATCCTGGATCGGAAGAGATAATTTATGTGGTCTCAGGAGAAGGCGAGCAGATGGTGGACGATCGGCCCGCGGTGAAAGTCGGCTCGGGGGCAAGTATCTATATTCCGGCGGATATCTATCACTCGACGGTGAACACCGGGAAAGAGACGTTGGAGCTGATCGTTGTTTACTCGCCGGCCGGCCCGGAAAGGCTCCTTCGGGAAATTCCGGGATGCAAAGTGATACCGGCTGCATGAGCCGATAGGTTGTTAATTCTGCTAATTCGTACTGCCTGCGTTAATTCAAGCAATCAACCTGATCCCCCCAAAATGGCCGAAACAGTCTGTATCGTTGGCGCCTTCGACACGAAAGGCGATGATCACGCATTCCTGCGTGAAGAGATAATCAAGCTCGGACCGCAAGTGTTAACCGTGAACATCGGTGTGCTGGGAAGTACGACGCTTTTTCCGGTTGACCATGAAGCCGATGCAGTGTTGAAGGCGGGCGGATTGAATATCGATCAAATTCGCGCTCGGAAAGATAAGGCCGAGGCGATGAAAGCATTTGATCAGGCCGCACCGAAGCTGATCCGGGAGCTGTACGAACAGGGTAAATTTGGCGGGATTATCGGAATGGGTGGTTCCGGCGGTTCGTCGATTATTGCGTCAGCCATGCGCGCTCTTCCGATTGGAGTTCCTAAGGTACTGGTATCAACCGTTGCTTCAGGCGATGTTTCGTTCTACGTCCGAGGCAAAGATATCACGATGATTCCGTCGATCGTGGATGTCGCGGGGCTGAACCGGATCTCGCGGTTGATTTATAGCAGGGCTGCAGGCGCGATCTGCGGGATGGTGAAAAATGCGCCGCCTGCAGCGAGTGAGGATCAACCGATTATTACTGCTTCAATGTTTGGGAACACGACCGATTGCGTGAACGAATGCCTCAAATTGCTGAAGGCAGAAGGGTATGAGGTGCTGGTCTTTCACGCGACAGGAGCCGGAGGCCGCGCGATGGAGACGCTTGTTGCTGATGAATTGGTTGAGGCAGTTCTGGATATCACAACTACGGAATGGGCCGATGAACTTTGTCATGGAGTTTTCAGTGCCGGCCCGGAGCGGCTGGACGCGCCTGGTCAACGCGGTGTGCCGCACTTGATCGTTCCCGGTTGCGTCGATATGGCGAATTACGGTGCGCCATCGACGGTTCCCGAGGAATACCGGAAAGCGAAGCGGCTTTTATATGAATGGAACCCGTCTGTCACGTTGATGCGAACGAATTCGGAAGAGAACCGGCAGATGGGGGAGATCTTTGCGCGGAAAGCCAATGCGGCTACCGGCCCGGTCGCGTTTTTGATCCCGACGCGTGGGGTTTCGATGTTGGACGGCGACGGCCAGCCGTTCTGCGATCGGGAGGCCGATCAAGCGCTGATTGACGGAATCAAAGCGACCCTGAAAGCTGGGATCCCGGTCGTGGAGCTCGATGTGAACATCAATGACCGGGCGTTTGCGTCCAAAGCGGTCGAGATGATGCTGGAGCTGATTCGTCAGAAACATGCTATTTCGAGGACAGGACCCTTGGACGTAGATTCTGTCTCGGCCATCCCGAGGATTTAAGGAGAATTAGACATGGCATTTACACGACAGCAAGTCTTGGAGCGGCTGCGAAGGATTATCTCCGATGGATGCCCCATTATTGGGGGCGGAGCAGGAACGGGAATCTCCGCTAAATTTGAGGAAGCCGGCGGCGTGGATCTAATCATCATTTATAACAGCGGACGGTACCGCATGGCCGGGCGCGGGTCGCTCTCCGGGCTGATGCCGTATGGGGACGCAAACGCGATCGTAATGGAGATGGCCAGTGAGGTCCTCACGGTTGTGCCAAATACTCCGGTTCTTGCCGGTGTTTGTGGGACAGATCCGTTCCGGCAAATGCCTCTCTTTCTGAGGCAGGTTGCCGAAGCCGGTTTTTCAGGAGTGCAAAACTTTCCAACCGTCGGCCTCATCGACGGCTTGTTCCGCCAAAACCTGGAAGAAACCGGAATGGGTTTCGGCCTTGAGATCGACATGATCCGGCTGGCGCACGGGATGGATCTTCTGACAACGCCGTACTGTTTCAATGCCGAAGACGCTGTGGCGATGGCTCAGGCGGGCGCCGATATTGTCGTGGCGCATCTCGGTTTGACCACGAAGGGATCGATTGGCGCAACGACGGCGGTGAATCTGGAAAATGCACCAGCCAAAGTGCAGGAGATCGCCGACGCCGCAAAGCGGGTGAACAAGGATGTCATCGTCCTCTGTCACGGTGGGCCGATCTCGGAGCCCGAGGATGCCGAGTATGTGCTGCACCGGACGGAGGGAGTGCATGGGTTTTACGGGGCTTCGAGCATGGAACGGTTGCCGGTCGAAAAAGCGATCACGGCGACAATTCGCGCGTATAAGGGGATCACGATGCGGAAGGGGTAGGGTGTTCGGGGTTCCGGGTTAAAATTAAAAGTTCGAAGTTCGAGGTTTCGGGTTCGGTAGAGCCGTAACCTCGGAACCCGGAACCTTGAACTTCGAACTCGGAACCTGGAACTCGCCTACCCCCCCGACATCGCACCCATGATGAAGAAAGGCTCGGCGCCGGCAACGATTTCGGGAGGCAACGGCGTCTCGGGCGGCTCGTGCGAAAGATCCTCTTTGCAGGCGTAAAACCGAACGAACGGTCTCCGCTTGAGTGTGTCGGGATCCCGGATCGTTCCGCGCAGGACCGGGTAACGCAGTTCAATTGCATCGAGCAGCGCTCCAAGCGTGACAGGCCGGTTCTGGGCGGAGCTGATTTCGAGCTCAAAGTCATCATAGACCCGAGCAAGGTTGCGAAGATGAAACGGGAGGACAACGCGGATCATCGCTATCATGGTTACGCCAGGACTTGGACTTCCACCGATAGAACTGCCGGGAGATCGCGTACGATCGGGTTCCACGTGTCACCGCTGTCGGCCGAGGCGTAAACCTGTCCGCCGGTGGTTCCAAAATAGATGCCGCAAGGGTCCAGTGAATCAACGGCCATGGCGTCACGCAGGACGTTGACGTAGCAGTCGCGTTGCGGAAGACCTTTTGTAAGTGCTTCCCACTCGTTGCCGCCCGTCCGGCTCCGATAGACACGGAGCTTCCCGTCCGGTGGGTAATGTTCCGAATCGCTCTTGATCGGGACGACGTAAATCGTTTCCGGTTCATGCGCGTGAACATCGATCGGGAAACCGAAGTCTGAAGGGAGGTTCCCGCTGACTTCGTGCCAGGAATCACCCCTATCGTCGGAGCGCATAACATCCCAATGCTTCTGCATGAACAGGACCCCCGAGCGCGACGGATGCCTTGCGATTCGATGAACGCAATGGCCGACCTCTGCGTCCGGGTCAGGCAGTTCATAAGGAGATTTCAGCCCGTTATTGACCGGGCGCCAGGTGACGCCGCCGTCATCGGAGCGAAAGGTACCTGCGGCAGAAATAGCGACGAAAATCTCTTGGGGCCGGATCGGGTCAAGAAGGATAGTGTGCAAGCACATACCGCCGGCACCCGGTTGCCAGATTTTGCCCTTTGCGCTTCGCAAACCTGGAAGTTCCTGCCAGGAACGGCCGCCATCGCCGGTTTTGAAGAGGGCCGCGTCCTCGACCCCGGCATAGACTGTGTCCGGATCGGTCGGGGAAGGTTCAAGGTGCCATACACGTTTGAATTCCCAGGGGTGTTGGGTGCCGTCGTACCATTGGTGGGTGCCGGGATTACCGTCGTACTTGAACTCGTTGCTGACTGCTTCCCAGGTTTTGCCACCGTCATCGGAACGCTGCAGAATCTGGCCGAACCAACCGCTGGTTTGCGACGCGTACAACCGCTCCGGATCAGCCGGAGAACCTTTGACATGATAGATCTCCCAGCCGCCGAAATGCGGGCCGCTGACTTCCCAGTCTTTGCGGGTCCCGTCGGCGGTCAGAATGAACGCACCTTTTCGGGTGCCGACCAATACTCGTGCTCGGCTCATAAGGGGTATTTGTATTTGTAGTTGTTCAAGTATGCGACGAACTAGGACGGCGAGTCAGGACAAATTGTTCGCTTGCCGCTCACGAAGTTCCGGCTTCGAGGTTCGAAGATCCGAGTTCCAGGGGTTTTGACCCCTGGACGATCGGTAGCGGAGTCGACGCGAGCGCTATTTGCGCTTCGCCGCGTCCTCGTCGAGCGCGGCTTTGACGGCGAGCTCGAGATCTTCGTAAAGAGTCTGATCTGCGCGCAGGGCTTCTTTGGCGGCGTCGCGCCCCTGGGCAAGTTGCTGGCCTTTGTACGAGATCCAGGAACCGCGTTTTTCAAGGATGTTTTTTTCCAAGGCGAGATCGAGCAAAGCGCCGACGTTCGAGATCCCTTCGTTGTACATAATGTCGAACTCGGCTTCGGTGAACGGCGGTGCGACCTTGTTCTTGACAATTTTCACTCTGGTCCGGTTACCGACCACGGTGCCATCGGGCTGCTTAATGGCATTGATCCGGCGTATATCGATTCGGACGCTAGAGTAGAATTTGAGGGCTTTGCCGCCAGGCGTCGTTTCGGGATTGCCGAACATGACGCCGATTTTTTCCCGGATCTGGTTGGTAAAAACACAGGTTGTCCGAGCTTTGGAAATCAGAGCGGTAAGTTTCCGGAGCGCGGCGCTCATGAGACGGGCTTGCGCGCCGACGGTGGCATCACCGATTTCCCCTTCGAGTTCCGCCTTCGTCACCAGGGCGGCAACGGAGTCGATGACGATCACGTCGAGGGCGTTTGAACGGATCAGGGTCTCGCAGATCCGCAGTGCTTCTTCGCCGGAGCTCGGCTGCGAAACAAGCAGGTCGTCGAGATTGACGCCGAGCCGGCGCGCGTACTGCGGATCGAGCGCATGCTCGACATCGATGAACCCGGCCAACCCGCCACGTTTCTGCGCCTGCGCAATAACGGTTAGAGTTAATGTTGTTTTACCGGAAGATTCAGGACCGAAAACTTCGATGATTCGCCCGCGGGGGAACCCACCGACGCCAAGGGCACGGTCGATCAGGATGTTGCCGGTCGGAATGACTTCGACCGGGAGAATATGATCGTCTCCGAGCCGCATGATGGCGCCTTCCCCATAATCCTTGGCGATTTGCTGGAGGGCCAGTTCCAGGTTCTTTTTGCGAGCGGTGTACGCTGGATCAGTAGAAGTCACCTCGGGAGATTTGGCTGCCATGATCTCGTCATGATTAGCGAGGACGACTCGGAAAACAAACACTGATTTGTTCCGCCCCC
>Ga0209656_10003448_pt1 | contig 10219 bp, 9 predicted proteins | sample BogFormECP12_OM2_FD_188239 | JGI IMG/M metagenome (GOLD analysis project Ga0209656, IMG submission 188239) | Bog forest soil microbial communities from Calvert Island, British Columbia, Canada - ECP12_OM2 (SPAdes) (version 2) | ecosystem: Environmental > Aquatic > Freshwater > Wetlands > Bog ... | reverse complement strand
TCCGCACCGTCGCGGCACGAAAGGCATAGATCGACTGGGCGTCGTCGCCGACCACGGTGAGCCCTGCGCCATCGGGCGCCAGCGCGAGAAGGATCGCGGCTTGCAGCCGGTTCGTGTCCTGATACTCATCAACCAGGATGTGGTCGAAATCCGCCCGCATCTGCGCGGCGATGCGGGGCATTTGTACAGCCTCGCGCCAATACAGCAGCAGATCGTCGTAATCGAGGACGTTGTCACGTTGTTTGGCGGCGACATAAGCGGCAAAGAGGCGTTTCAGCTCGGCTTCCCACTCGTCACACCAGGGGAAGGAGTCGGCCAGCGTCTCCTCGAGCGGACAGCCGGCATTGACGCTGTAGGAATAGATCGCCAAACACGTGCCCTTCTTTGGAAACCGGGAGCGGGTGCGGGCGAGGCCGAGATCGCTGCGGACCAAGTCCATCAGATCGGCGCTGTCGGCGCGGTCGAACACGGTGAAGGCTGGGTCCAGCGAGAGGGTGGCGGCGTGCCGGCGCAACAGCCGGTTGCCGATCGAATGAAATGTGCCCGACCAAGGCAGCAGCGCGGCCTCGGCACCGCCGGCTGCTCGACCACGTTGGCTCGCAACGAGGATCTGTTGCGCGCGGCGGGTCATTTCGAGCGCGGCGCGGCGGGTGAAGGTCAACAGCAACAAACGACGCGGGTCAGCGCCTCCGAGGATCAGCCGCGCCACCCGGTGCGCCAGCGTCTTGGTTTTGCCGGTGCCGGCCCCCGCAGCGATCAACAGCGGCGGCGACCCTTGCTCTGCCTCGATACCATAGATAGCAGCGCTGCGCTGCGCTGGGTTCAGCCCCTCCAGAAGCGCGTCTATGGCCCGCGCTGTGCCGGCAGTGTTCCGTTTCCGTTCCACAGAAATCGCATAACATCGCGGGTTCGACCGCGCAATCCCGCCAGGTCTCGACAGACAAAAGCGTCCGTGCCGGCTATCACCGACCGTGGGTACGGCCGGTCGGCGGCGCGAATCGTTGGATGGGCACCGTTAACTTGTCAGGTCGGGTTTGCCGGATGCAGGCGATGGCAGTGTGCATTGGGGATCTATGACCAAGCCATGCTACAGATTTCGGCCCAGACCTGGAATGTTTGGGTCCTGGAAGCTCTGTGCTCGGCAGCAGTGACGTGATCCGGCGGAGGTGGAAGAAGTTATTGATCTGATCGTGGGCTGAGAGGAACCGCTGCGCCTGGCCGGCCGATTTGAACTGCTTCATTTGCCGCTCTCTTCGGCGTGTCGGCTGGTGCGAATTCTCGGCTCTGTTGTTCAATCCCTTGTGCTGGCGATGCTCAATGCCGGGCATGATCTCCCTCTTCGCCGTGCCGTAGCTGGCACGCTTGTCGGTGATCATGACACGGGGCGGCCGCATCTGCTTCTTAGTTAGCAGCTTCGCAGCACCGCTTGGCAGCCTGTTTGTCGCGTCGGCGTTGGACCAGGACATCGAGCACGATGCCGGTCTGGTCCACGGCTCGCCACAACCAATGCTTCACACCGGCAATCTTGAGCGCGACCTCATCAAGATGCCATTTGTCGCCAACCCCGGGTTGGCGGCGACGGATCTGCCGGTTCTTTGTCGTTGCCGCGCTGCCGTCCTACGCCGCACTGGCGGCCGGTTCGGCTCTCGCCGTTCGCCATGTCGCCGAAATCCTCCTTGGGCCCGTCGGCGGCGCACTCGTGCAAAGGTTCGGGCCTCGCCAAGCTCACGTTGCTTTCCCTCGCATCCGCCGCAGGGCTGGCAGTGAGCTGTTGAACGGCGGCGCAGCCTTGATGCTCGCTGCCTCGGCTATCGCCATCGGCCTCTCGAGATCGGCCTTGAACTTCGATCCTGCGAAAACTCAGGTTCGCGGGTGACTCCCCGCTGGAGGGAGATGGATTCGAACTTGCGGTTCCTGGTTCGCGAGACCGTCAAACTGTGATCGGAGACGGGACTGGCTGTCTCGAAAAGCGGAGCGGATCATAGGCGGTCGGCGACACCATTCGCGTTGCGCCGCGCACCGTCCGCAGCTTCAAATCGAGCTTCTCGAGTTCAGCATCCACAACCGATGCCTTCAGGACGACGAGATCACGGCCGGTGCCATTATTCACCGCATCGCGCTCCCGCTTCATCGCGGTCAGCTTGTCCGCGATGGACGCGACCATGCCCAGCATGAAGGAGGAATTTGCCACATGCCGGTCCTGGTGCCGGAAACGCCGGTAACCGGCCGACGTTTTGTAGCGGCCGAATTCAGACCGAACGGCGTTATCGATCAGCTCGGTTAGGTAGTGCGCGACTTCGATATCGGAGCGCAGACCGAAGAATACATAGCGTGCTTCGCCGGCCTGGTTCTTCTCTCGCCAAACACGGGAATTGCAGAAGATCGCAATGGCGCCGACGCAGGCATCTAGCGGAATGCGCTTCTTGCGGTAGGTCTCGTACTCGCGCTTCTCACACGGTGCATCGCGGATTTCGACGTCGGTCAGCGAAAGATCATATCGGTCGAGCAGCTCGGCCACTTTGGCGGCGGCCAACAAGGGCTTCGGCTTCGGTGCAGCCGTTGTCCGTGGTCTTAGAGCGCAAACCCTCGATACGCGTCTTGAGCCTGTCCAGGCCGGCGAGGTCAGGATGTGCGGTCATTGAAGCGTGCCCGACAGAAGCTGACTACGTCGGCAAATACAATAGGACCATGGGCTTGCCGGTGCCGCAGCCGTCAATACCGGCTCCATTTCTCGGTTCAATCTCCAACCGGCTCCTCGCTCCAACGCTTCAGAGTGGCCGTAAGAGTGATGAACCTGATCCCGCCGAAGTTGAACAAACTTGGGGGCCGCCGCCCGGCTAAATCACGATCCGCTCGACCTCATCGAGGCTGAGCTCGTTGTGCCGACGATCGTAGAGCTGCGTCGTGCGCGTTGAGGCATGGTTCGCCATTGCTGCCGCCTTTTCGAGCGTGCCGCCGTTCTTGAGATAGGCCGTAATCCCGGTCGCCTTAAGACTGTGGTTGCCGAGCTTGGTTTCGATGCCCGCGCCGGCTGCGCGCCGGCGGATCATCGCATACGCGTTCGCCTGTGGCAGCACCATGCCCGTGAGCTTGCCGGTGCCGCGTCCGATCGTGCGGAACAGCGGCCCCGTCGGGTCGCCGCGCAGTCCGGCGCCATCGAGGTAGGCGATGAGGTATTCCTGGAGGTTGTGATGGCACGGCATCGCGTGTCGCTTGCCGCCTTTCTCGCGCAGCCTCACCCATAGACGGCGGTTCTGCGTGAACACATCCTCTACCGTCATGCCGAGCGCCGCGCCGATCCTGGCGAAGGAATAGACCATCAGTGCGATCAGCGCGCGATCGCGCAGACCGGCATGTGTCGCGATATCGATGCTGTTAAGCAGCGCGCGGGCCTCTGCGGGATCGAGCACCGGCGTTTGCCCGCACGTCACGATATGCCGAGGCCCCCGCACTGATGCAGCCGGGTTGACCGGCACCGCTTGGCCGCTCACCAGCCAGTCGAATAGGTGTCGAATCGCGGCGAGCCGTTGCTTGACGCTCGACGCGGCGAGCTCACGCGTGCCGGCCTCGATCCAGGTGGCGACGTGCACCGGCTGGATGGCGGCCATCGACGGCACGCCGGCGGCCGCGCACCAAGCGAGGAATTCATCGGCAGCGCGGGCATAAGCCCGACGCGTATGCGCGTTGCGGATATTGGCGGCGAAGAATTCGAGAAAGCGCACTCCGGCGCGCTCTCCAGCGGCGGCGAGCGCTGGTACGAGCTCGGCAGCAGAACACAAGGCGGCGGTTTTCTCAGCGCTCGCTATCGGTATGACCTCACTCGTCATCAACCTCTCCCCCCTGGTCGGTGCAGACGCCACCACAACGCGACCATCACGGGGTAGACGACAAGCGTGCCGAAGATCGCAGCGTACGGTGGCGAGATCACCTCCGGGTAGCGAGCACCGACGATGCCGCAGGCAATGCCGGTCGCGAGCGCGAAGATGATATGGCTCGACAGCGGCCACGTGATCATCTGCCACGCTCGCCGCAGCGATCGCCGCACTGTTCTCATGTGCTCTCCCGTCCCTCGCCCGTACAGATGATGACCGCGAATTCGAGAAAGCGCACTCCGGCGCGCTTGCCGGCGGCGGCAAGCGTCGGGAGAGCGGCTGAGGTGATTCGGACGAGCTGGTTCACGGATACCGTTCGTAGTAACGGGTTCGGTAATCATGGAAGCGACGCCGCATCGCCTCTTCGGTCGCAAGACTCTCGGCAGCGGCTTTGTCGAGGTTGTCGCTGCCCTCGGCACGGGCGTCTCGGTGATCTTCCCAAGCCTGATGATAGGCATCGATCAGAGAATCGTCGCCGAGCGTCTGAAGACCTTTGGCGAAGCGATCAATGACGTGCTGTTGTGCGCCGGTGAGCATTTGTGGGGTTCCTTCCTGGCGGCATTATAGCCGTCCTAGCATATCATATAAAGGACATTGTACTAAACCGCTTCGCGGTAGTTCTTTGATTAAGCTACGCGTGTTCAATTTTATAGGCTTGTGGCAACCGTCCGGCATGTCCCTCTGGTCTGACAACACCATTGCGAGACGATGCGCCGGCGCCCTGTGGCGCTGGTCGTCTCACGAAGGAGTTGTCAATGAGCCCCCTTCGCCGTCGCATGATCGAAGACATAATGCCGTAACCGGGATTATGCCGCATGTAGCTGAGTACCGGCGGTTAGCCGTATGGTGTCGCCGGCCGTGTTCGGCATAAACTCGTAGGCAGCACACGGGTTGAACGTTCCCAGCACGGCAGCCTTGACGGAACAGGTGCCGGTTTGGTCGTGGGTTGATTGAACGGCCCGAATGGGTGGTTAGCGAACCTCTGGTTATTCGTCACACCGACAAAGCGGCGCGCAGTTTGTGCTCGACCTCACTTACGCGTAACGGCGGCTCAAGCTATTCTGAAGAACCTGGGATGGAGATTTTGTAACATGGCGAAGCTCGTCTTCGGATTGAACCAGTCCCTGGACGGCTACGTCGACCACCAGGAATTTGCGCCAGGTCCTTCGCTCTTTCGTCACTTCATCGAGCAAGTGCGCGGCCTGACGGGCAGTGTGTACGGTCGCCGCATGTACGAGGTCATGCGTATTTGGGACGAAGACTTTCATGAATGGGGCGCGGAGGAACGCGACTTCGCGGCGGCGTGGCGGGGCCAACCGAAGTGGGTCGTGTCGCGCTCGTTGAAGTCAGTCGGCCCCAACGCCATCCTGGTCGAGGGTGACATCGAGGCGGTGGTGCGTGGGCTGAAGGCTGAGCACGCCGGGGAGATCGAAGTCGCCGGTCCAGAATTAGCGCAAAGCCCGACCGACCTTGGTCTGATTGATGAGTACCGACTCTACTTCCGCCCCGTCGTGCTTGGTCGCGGCAAGCCATTCTTCGCTGGCCCCCGGCCGCCGCTCCGCCTTGTGGCCAGCGATTTAATCGGCGAGGACGCGATTAGGTTGACGTACGTTCCTGCCTAATCACGCAACTCGCCCGACGGATTGCGCCGACGCGTCAGTCCGCTTTGGGTCGAAACTGACCAGCAGATCGTGACCATCCAACTATTTGATCGGGCTTGGTCGAGCACTGTGCCCGTGTCATCCGTGCTGCCATGCCGGGGATGTTCAACCGGCGTGCCGCCGACATAATCCTCACCGCTCCAACAACATGGAGCACCACGATCATGACCGAAAATCGGGAGACCTGCGTCGATCCTTATCTGGACTCGTTTGCGCAAAGCTTTGCCGCAGCCAACTATACGGCGGGGACGATCAGGACCTACCGTCATCTCGCGCGGAAGCTGGGGCGGCTGATGGACACTGGCGGGATCGCGCCCTCCGCATTGACCCCCGACCTTGCGGATCAACTGGCGCGATCGGCGGCGCGAGGGCCGGGCAGCAGAATCCGCTTGCACAATCTCGCCCGGCAGTTCGCTGAGCATCTGATCGACACCGGCGTGGCGCAGCCGGTGTCGTTGACCGAAGCGCAGATCGCGCGAGCGGCGCTACTGGCGGACTATGAAGCCTATCTCGTCAAGCAGAGGGGCCTGAGCCCGCGCACCATCTACCATGTGCTGCGCTTCGCCGACCGGTTCCTCGATCATCGCTTTGGAACCGCGATGATCGACCTGATGCGTCTTCGCGCCGCCGACTCTGTCAGCTTCGTCCAGCACCTGCTGACAGGCAAGCATCCGTATCGCGACAAGACGGCCGCGACCCATCTGCGGACCTTCTTCCAGTATCTGTTCGGGCGCGGGGCAACGGAGACCAACCTTGCGCTGAGCATCCCCAAGGCGGCCAAGCGCTGGGATGCACGACTGCCCCGGCACCTGTCGCCCGATGGGGTCGAGGCGGTTCTCGCCTCGGTGCGCGGCAACCCCCGGCATGGCGCGCGTGATTATGCGATGCTGCTGCTCATGGCGCGGCTCGGACTGCGCGCGGCAGAGGTTATCGCGATCCAGCTCGACGATATCGACTGGCGCGCGGGCGAGTTGCTCGTGCGCGGCAAGGGTCAGCTGCACGACCGCCTCCCGATAACGACCGAGGTCGGCGAAGGCTTGAGCCGATATCTTCGTGAGGAGCGCGGCGAGACGAGTTGCCGAACGGTGTTCGTCACGCATCGAGCGCCGCATCGCGCGTTCAAGGATGGTCAGATCGTCAACGCCATCCTCAAAGACGCCTTGACGGCGACCGGCCAGAAGCCGGTCACGCCTTATGTAGGATCGCACCTCCTGCGTCATAGCCTTGCGACTCGGCTGGTGAACGCGGGCGCATCGCTTGACGAGGTGGGCGATGTGCTGCGGCACCGCTCACGATCATCGACCATGATATATGCTCGGCTCGATATCGACGGGTTGCGGTCCATCGCGCAACCCTGGCCGGTGGCGGGAGGCGTGCAATGAGCATCACGCCGCAACTCGACCGCTATCTGAGCGTCAGACGCAGCCTTGGTTATGATCTTCGCACCGCGGAACGGCGGCTCCGCCGCTTCGCCCGGTTCGCCGATCAGGAGGGTGCTCCGCACATTGACACGGCGCTGTTCCTGCGCTGGGACGCGAGCCTGCCCGCTGCGACTACATCGACGCGATCGGCCAGGCTCAGCGCGGTGCGCCTGTTCGCGCAATGGCTGAGCAGCATCGATCCTGCCCACGAAGTGCCGCCGCGTGGGCTGCTGCCCGATCGTTCGCAACGACCGCGCCCGTATATATACAGCGAGGCCGAGATCGCATCGATCATCGCAGCGGCCAAGGCGCTGCCGTCGATCTACGGCTTGCGTGGGCTGACCTGCTCGACCCTGTTCGGGCTCATCGCGGTCACCGGCTTGCGCATCAGCGAGGCGCTTGCGCTCGACCATGACGACCTCGACGTCGAGAACGGCGTGCTGCGCGTGCGACGCGGGAAGCTCGGCAAGGAACGGCTGCTCCCGCTCGACTCGACGGTGGTGGCGCAGCTCGTCGGCTATTCTGCCGAGCGCGACCGGTTGCTCGGGAGTGCCCCCGATGCGTTCTTCGTCACCTGCAAGGGAACGAGATTGACCGACTGTAGTGCACGCTACAACTTCGCGCATGCCTGCCAGCAGATCGGCTTGCGCGCGCATCAGCATTACTGCCGACATGGCCGGGGACCGCGCATCCACGATCTTCGCCACACCTTCGCCGTGCAGACGATGATCAACTGGTACCGGACCGGCAGGGACCCGGCGCGCGAGATGATCCGGCTGACGACTTATCTGGGTCATACCGACCCCGACAACACGTTCTGGTATCTGGAAGCCGTGCCGGAGCTGCTTGATCTGGCGATGACGCGCGCAACCTCCAATGGCGGGAAGGCGGACCAATGAATGCCGCCACCTTGCCTGCGCTGATCCAGCGCTTCTTCACTGACCGGCTGTGCATCCAGATGGAAGCCAGCCGCCATACGGTCGCAGGCTATCGCGACACCTTCCGCCTGCTGTTGCGGTTCGCGAGCGCTCGACACGGCAAGCCGCCGGTCAAACTGACGGTCGAAGACATCGACGCCGATCTGGTCGCCGACTTCCTCGTTCATAGTGAGACCGCGCGCGGCAACACTGCACGCAGCCGCAACACGCGGCTCGCCGCGATTCGCTCGTTCTTCCGCTACGTCGCGATGACCGATCCAACCTGGCTGCTTCACTGCCAGCGCATCCTCGCGATGCCGAACAAGCGCTATGTGAAGCGCGCGGTGACGTTCCTCGACGCCGAAGAGATCGCGGCATTGCTAGCGGCGCCGGATCGTTCGACATGGGCAGGACGGCGTGATCACGCGCTGCTCCTGCTCGCGGTCCAGACGGGCCTGCGGGCCTCGGAACTGGTGAACCTGCGGTGCAGCGACGTGGCGCTGGGCAGCGGCGCGCATGTCCGCTGCATGGGCAAGGGGCGGAAGGAGCGCTGCACGCCGCTCCGTCGCGACACGGCCAAGCTGCTCGCGGCATGGATCGGCGACCGTTCGGACGACAACAGGCCGCTGTTCCCGTCGATCCAGGGCGAGCGGCTGAGCCGCGATGCGCTCGAACATCTGGTCCGCAAGCACTGCCTCACGGCATCGCGCGCCTGCCCGAGCATCGCTGCGAAGCGGGTCACGCCACATACGCTTCGCCACAGCACCGCGATGGACCTGCTCCATCATGGCGTCGACCAAGCGGTGATTGCCCTCTGGCTCGGACATGAGTCGGTCGCGACCACGCAGATCTACATCCACGCTGACATGCGGATGAAGGAAAAGGCCCTCGCTCGCGTTGCCGCTCCGGCAGCGCCCACGAACCGGTTCCGGCCCGACGATCAACTCCTCGCGTTCCTCGAAAAGCTCTGATTATGCCGAACCACCGCATGGCCAAAGCTCGGCAAACAGGCCCCAGCGGAGGCCATGCGGCATAATCCCGGTTACGGCATTATGTCTTTTATGCCGATATCGGCATAACGGTCATGCAAATCCGCAACCTGACACCGAACACCCAACGTGTGTATGTCGCACCGGTCGTCCGGTTCGCCTGCCATTTTGGCAAATCGCCCGACCTTCTCGGGCCACCTGAGATCCGCACTTATCTGCTCCACCTGACCCAGGAAAGACGCCTCGCGGCCAGTTCCGTCATCGTCACGGTCTCCGCGCTCCGGTTTTCTCTACCACACCACCCTCAAACGGCCCTGGGTTGTCGAGGACGACATCCCCGCCGGCGTCAGGCAAAGAAGCTCCCCGTCGTGCTGAGCCAGGACGAAGTCGCGCGCTTCCTGGGCGCCGTCGACAACCTGAAGCACCGCATCATTCTGACCGTCTGTTACGCGACCGGTCTACGGATTTCCGAAGCCGTCCGTCTCAGACCTGCCGCCATCGACAGCAAGCGCATGGTCATCCGGGTTGAGCAAGGTAAAGGCCGGAAAGACCGTTATGTCATGTTGCCGCCGAAACTCCTGGACATGCTCCGGGACTATTGGAAGAGGGCTCACCCCAGAGAGTGGCTATTTCCCGGCCGCCTACCTGGCCAGCCGGTCTCACCGTTCACCATCGATCTCACCTGCCGGCAGGTGCGAGAACAATGCGGCATCGGCAAACCGGTCTCGCCGCATTCATTGCGCCACGCGTTTGCCGTTCATCTGCTGGAAGCCGGCACTGATCTACGTACGATCCAGCTGCTGCTCGGCCATCGTAATCTGAGCACCACGGCGCGGTATCTCATGATCGCCACCAGTAAGGTCTGCGCCACGGCCAGTCCGCTGGAATCACTCGACGTGCTCGTGCCAACCGTACCGGATCTCGTGCCCGCCTGACGGCTGGTTCGTGGCCCGCCAAGGGCTGGAGGTGGCGGACGTGTTCCGCCACTTCGGCCCCGCTTTCCGTGATCAGAATGGCGCGTCGCTGTCCACCGCGCGGCGGCGCGCCATGTTCGCGATCGAGAGTTGCCGCACCGCCGCTCTTGGCGGTCACGTCGAGGCGTGCGGCGATTGTGGCCATCAACGCGTCTCTTACAACTCGTGCCGCAACAAAAGTTGCCCAAAGTGCCAGGGTCTCGCGCGCGCCCAATGGCTCGCGGACCGTCAGTGCTGCGCGGCAATCAGGATGCGAGGCGCATTGCCTCGCCTGGAATGTTCCCGGAGGCTGAGACATTGCCTCATCTGATTTGCTCCCGACCGATGTTCATCGGCGGGGCTAATGATGAGGCGGATCAGCATGGCGGCGCGTGACGAGTTGGTG
>Ga0209656_10003447_pt1 | contig 10222 bp, 8 predicted proteins | sample BogFormECP12_OM2_FD_188239 | JGI IMG/M metagenome (GOLD analysis project Ga0209656, IMG submission 188239) | Bog forest soil microbial communities from Calvert Island, British Columbia, Canada - ECP12_OM2 (SPAdes) (version 2) | ecosystem: Environmental > Aquatic > Freshwater > Wetlands > Bog ... | reverse complement strand
GGGCCGTCGTATCGAGTTGGGCGAGGTCGACACGGCGCTGGTGCATCTGCCGGGCGTCAGCGGCGGTGCGGCCGCGGTTCGCCAGACGGCCACCGGCACGCCGGTCCTGGTGGGCTACGTCGCCAGCGCCGACCCGGACTTCGACCTGGCCTTGGCACGAACCGAGCTGGCCGAGCGGCTGCCCGCCGCTCTGGTCCCGCGCCTGGTCCGTGTCGAGGAGCTGCCCACCCGCACCTCCGGCAAGGTAGACCGCGACGCGCTGCCCTGGCCACCGCCGGGCGGCGCTGATACCGAGCGAACGCCCGACCTCACAGGTACGACGGGCTGGTTGGCCGAGTTGTGGCAAGAGCTGCTCGCTGCCGCCGTGGACGGGCCGGAGGCCGACTTCTTCGCGCTGGGCGGCGGCTCGCTGGCGGCAGCGCAGCTCGTCGCCGCGCTGCGCCACCGCTATCCGCAGGTCACCGTCGCCGACCTGTATGACCACCCGCGACTCGGCTCGCTCGCCGGGTTCCTCGACGAGCTGGAACCGCCACCGGAGGTGGCCGAGCGTGTCGTCCGCCCCACTCCGCGGCTGGCGCAAGCGGCGCAGATCGCGCTCTCGGTGCCATTGGCGACGCTGGCGGCGTTGCAGTGGGTGACCTGGCTGGCGCTGGGCAACAACGTCGTCCGGGCTCTGCATCTGGTGCCGTGGACCGTCGCTGTGAACTGGTGGCTGATCGCGGTGGCGTTTGTCGTGTTCGTCACGCCGGTGGGCCGGATGGCCGTCGCGGTGTTGTTCGCGCGCGCGCTGTTGTCGAATCTGCAGCCGGGCACCTACCGCCGCGGCGGGTCGGTGCATCTGCGGGTCTGGTTCGCCGAGCGACTCGCCGAGGCCAGCGGCGCCGAGAACTTAGCCGGCGCGCCGTGGTTGGTGTACTACGCCCGCGCACTCGGCGCGGATATCGGCAAGGGCGTCGATTTGCACTCGATGCCTCCGGTCACCGGGATGCTCACGATTGGACACCGCAGCGCCATCGAGCCGGAGGTGGACCTGTGCGGGCATTGGATCGACGGGGACGCGTTTCACATCGGACGGATCACCGTCGGCAACGACGCGACGATCGGCGCCCGCTCCACGCTGCTGCCCGGCGCAGTCGTGGGCAAGAACGCCGACGTCGCACCCGGCTCGGGTGTGGTCGGGAAAGTCAAAAGCCGCCAGTATTGGAAGGGGTCGCCCGCGGTCAAGTCCGGTCGGGTGAAGCACCCGTGGCCCGACGAACGGCCGGCGCGCAGGACCCTCTGGGTGGCCGTGTACGGCCTGACGTCGATGCTGCTGGCCGGGGTGCCGCTGCTTGCCCTGGCCTGCGGGCTGGCGTTGATCGTCTTCGGTGCGCGCCACACCGATCATCTCCGGCAGGCAATATTGCCCGCGCTGCTGTGGGCACCGGCCGCCACAGCGGCGGCACTGGCGGTATATGCGCTCTTGACACTCGTTGCGGTACGGGCACTTTCGATCGGGCTGCGCGAGGGCTATCACCCGGTGCGCAGCCGCATCGGTTGGCAGCTGTGGGCGACCGAGCGGTTGATGGACGGCGCACGCAACTACCTGTTCCCCCTCTACGCCAGCCTGCTCACACCCGCCTGGCTGCGACTGCTCGGCGCCACGGTCGGCCGCGGCACCGAAATCTCCACGGTGCTGCTGACACCCAAGTTCACCGTGATCGAGGATGGCGCGTTCCTGGCAGACGACACGATGGTCGCGTCGTACGAACTCGGCGGTGGCTGGATCTACGCGGCCCGGGCAACCGTCGGCAGACGCGCGTTCCTGGGCAACTCAGGCATCACGCAGCCGGGTCGCCGGGTGCCCGACGACGGCCTGGTCGCGGTGCTGTCGGCTGCGCCGGCGAAGGCCAAGCCCGGTTCGTCCTGGCTGGGCAGCCCGCCGATGCGGCTGCGCAGGCGTCCCGCCGAGGCTGACGCGGCCCGCACGTACGACCCGCCATGGGGGTTGAAGGCGATGCGGGCGGCCGTGGAGGCATTTCGGTTGCTGCCGGTTGTCGTGACAGTCGCGATCGGGCTGGCGGTCCTGGGCGCACTGCAAGCGCTGGCACGGTTCTTCGGTATCTGGTACGCGGCGCTGGGCGGCGGACTGGTGTTGCTGGCTGCAGGCGGGCTCGCCGCCGCCGTCACGGTCGCCGCGAAATGGGTTCTGGTCGGCCGGATTCGGGCGGGCGAGTTCCCCCTATGGTCGTCGTTCGTGTGGCGCAACGAAGTCGCCGACACGTTTGTCGAGACGGTCGCAGCGCCGTGGTTCGCCCGCGCCGCCAGCGGGACACCGGTGATGAACATGTGGCTGCGCGCGCTGGGCGCGCACGTCGGCCGCGGCACGTGGTGTGAAAGCTATTGGCTACCTGAGGCAGATCTCGTCACGCTGGGCAAAGGCAGCACCGTCAACCGTGGCTGCGTGGTCCAGACGCATCTGTTCCACGACCGGATCATGCGGATGGACGCCGTCGTGCTGGAACCGGGCGCGACGCTGGGCCCGCATAGCGTCGCGCTGCCGGCGGCCCGGCTCAGCGCCGGCGTGACCGTCGGCCCCGCGTCGCTGGTGGTGCGCGGCGACGAAGTGCCGCCCTCGACACGCTGGCAAGGCAATCCGATCAGGCCGTGGGACCTCGGCGGCAAGAAGACCGACAAGAAGACGTCCGGGCGCGGCACCGAGGACACTGCGGCGTGAAATCCAATGGCAAGAAAGCGATTCAGAATAAGGTTTCGGCGTCCGCTGAACCGGCAGTGATCGACCCATACCTGCCCAAAAACGGCAACGCCGGCTACCGAGTGTCGCGTTACGAACTCGATCTCGAGTACAAGGTCACGATCAACAGGCTCTCGGGAACGGCGACGATCACCGCGATCACCCTTACCGAGTTGCAGGAGCTCACGCTCGACCTGTCCGAGGCGATGTCGGTGTCGAAGGTGTCGGTGAACGGCAGGCGGCCCGCGCATTTCGCCTGCCACGACCGCAAGCTACGGATCCGGTTGCAGACGAAATGCGCAACGGGTGTGGCGCTGTCAATCGTGGTGCGCTATGGCGGTTCACCGCGACCAATCCGGTCGTTATGGGGTGACGTCGGTTTCGAGGAACTGACCCACGGCGCACTCGTCGCCGCGCAACCCAACGGCGCCGCGTCGTGGTTCCCCTGCGACGACCATCCCAGCGCCAAGGCCGCCTATCGCATTCAGGTCAGCACCGAAAACGCCTACCGGCTGGTCGCCAACGGCAGGCTGGTGTCGCGGCGGACACGCGCGGGACAGACGGTGTGGACCTACGAACTACCCGAACCTACCTCGACCTACCTGGTCACCCTGCAGATCGGGCTCTATGAGATGACGCGGCTGGCGAAAGCGCCGGTGCTGATGCAGGCGGCACTGCCCCAGCGGTTGCGACGCAACTTCGACCATGATTTCGCCCGCCAGGCCGAGATGATCGAGCTGTTCGTCGAACTGTTCGGTCCCTACCCGCTGGCGAACGGATACACGGTCGTCGTCACCGACGATGTGCTGGAGATTCCGCTCGAGGCTCAAGGGATTTCGATCTTCGGCGCCAATCACTGTGATGGATCCGGCGCCAGCGAACGGCTGATCGCTCATGAGCTGGCACATCAATGGTTCGGAAACTCCGTGACCGCGCGGCGGTGGCGTGACATCTGGCTGCATGAGGGATTCGCGAGCTACGCGGAGTGGTTGTGGTCGGAGAAAAGTGGCGGCCCCACTGCCGACGAACTTGCCCGCAACTATCACGACATTCTGCGCGAGTCGCCGCAAGATCTGCTACTTGCCGATCCAGGACCACGCGACATGTTCGACGACCGCGTGTACAAGCGCGGCGCGTTGACCCTGCACACGCTGCGCGGGCAGCTGGGCGACGAGAAATTCTTTGCGCTGCTGAGGGATTGGACGACCCGATACCGCCACGGCACCGTCAGCACCGATGACTTCACCGGCTTGGCCGCCCGCTATTGCGATACGTCGCTGCAGGGTTTGTGGGATGCCTGGCTGTACTCGACAGAAGTGCCGTAGCGACGCACTCCGGGCGAGTCATTCGAAGCCCGCAAAGAACTCAACGCACAGGGTGTTCGGTCAGCTGTTCGCAAACTGTCCGATCAGCAAGGCGTCAGCCGTTGAATACCGGCTCCGCGGCCGCCACCGCGGGCACCGGCAGTCGACGGCGCCGCAGCGCGCGGGCGATCCCCACAGCCGCCAGCGCACCCACTAGCCCGACGACGCCCCCGATCAGCGTCGTCCACTCGCCGTGCGCCAAGATCAGGAATCCAAAGCTCGCACCAACCGCCAGCAACGCGCAGCGCACCGGGGTCCAGTGGGCCGGGCCCGCCAACCGGGTGGAGACCAGCATGCCCAGCGCCAATGCGATGGAGTGCCCGACGTCGGTGAAATCGTCGTTCAAGATCGCGGCGACGATCCCGACGGGGAGCCACCAACCGAGCCAGATCGGCCGCCAGCGGCGAGGGACGGCCGCAGTCAGCGCTCCCAGCACCGCCAGGGCGCCATAGCTCACGCCGACATCGCTGGCGCGTGAGATCGACAGCGGCAACCAGCCGAGTTCGATTGCCGCCGTCAGTCCCACCGCGACCAGCAACGTCGCACCGACATGGCCGGTGACGAACACCAACGCTAATCGACCACTGCGCCACATCAGCTCGGCGAGGGCGAGCAGACAAACCAAGCAGGGTAACCAGAACCAGATCGGGCCGGCGTCGGTGACGAACGCGCTACCGAACAGGGTCGCCACATGACCATGGGCCAGGTTGTGCAGGTTGGTGCTGGCCAGTGCGATGACGTGCGCACGCACCCGCGGACCGAGCTCCACGAGCACAGCACTGACAGTCACCAAAACGAGCGCGTAGCCCAGCGTGATCCGGACGCGCCCGAGCGGCGACAATAGGCGGAATATCATCGCCATCTATTTTGCCTTGGGATTTTCGTCATCTGCGTTACCCGAACCTGACAAGTCCCTGACAGTTTCGGCGGTGGCCTTGAGCCGATAGATGGCCAAGTCGGGCGGCAGTCCGGGGGTTTTACCTGCGAAAACCGGTCGGTGCACGCGTTTGGCGGTGACCCCCAAAGCTTCCAAATCCGCTTGCGAGAGCTGGTCCAGCGTCGTGCCCGACACCATTAGTCCACCCCTGGTCGCGCGCTCCATCACCCGGGCGGCGACGTTGACGTCGACCCCGAGCCAATCGGAGGCGAGCCGCTGCGGGCGCCCGGTATGGATACCGACCCGCATCCGCGGTTTGTAGCCGTCGACGTCGACCGATTTCAATGCCCGCTTGGCGACCAGCACCGCAGCCACGGCCACGAGTGGATCGGCGAACACCGCCATGATGCCGTCGCCCATCCGCTTGACGATGTGCCCGCCGGCGTCCAGCAGCGGCGGTTCAATCGCCCGCGCTACTTGCCGCAGCAGCTTGAGGGTCGCGTCGTCTCCGGCTTGCAACGACCACGTCGAGAAACCCACCAGATCGGTGAAAACCAACGTCACCTCTGGGTGTGCCGGGCGTCGGGAGACCGTCTCTGTCAGTGCCTGCCAAACCTGCAGCGCGCCGAGACCGACCTCGCGCGACGCCCCGCCGCGCTCGCCCAGCAGCCGGCCCGCGGCCCGCGCGGCCGCGCGCGGCCCGCCCTCGCCGGCCGTTGACAGTGGATCGCCGAATTCGGGATCGCCAGGCAGCGCGCGGCGGGCCCGCCGGATCATTTTGATCACGTTCGGGCTCTGGTTCGTGTTGCGCAGCCACTCCGCGGCACTGTGCACCGCAGAACGCTGTCGCGAATCAGGCAAGTCCGGCGTGGTCGCCGTTTGCTCGGGCTCGCCGGACGCTGGCTGGGGCCCGAGTTCCACAGCGTCAGGGTAGGTGGTGTCGGGACAGACCGGCAACGACCGACGTCGTGCTGTACGCCACCGTCGCTACCAAACCACCTGATCACACGCTTACGACGTACCGGTCGAGAGTCGGTAACAGCGTGTCGCGACGCGTGCCGAAATCGTAGACAACGTGTGTTGTCAACATTATCGTGAGACCCATCGCTCATCAGGACCAGGAGGGCGGTGATGACCATGACGCCGATGACGCCGCTGTCGACGACGTCTGCTCAGCCCCAGACGGTCGAGCAGCGCGAAAAGAGACCGGTTCCGCTCGCTCCGTTGGGCCCGGACTCGCTGACGTGGAAGTATTTCGGTGACCCGCGCACCGGAATGATGGGCGTGTGGATCGGCGCCATCCAGAACATGTATCCGGAATTGGGCGCCGGCGTCGAGGAGCACTCGATCCTGTTGCGTGAACCGCTGCAACGCGTTGCGCGCTCGGTGTATCCGATCATGGGCGTCGTCTACGACGGGAACCGCGCGGCGACGACCGGCGAGCAGATCAAGCAGTACCACCACACCATCAAGGGAGTCGACGCCACCGGCCGCCGCTACCACGCGTTGAACCCGGAGACGTTCTACTGGGCCCATGGGACGTTTTTCATGCTGGTGATCAAGGTCGCCGAGTACTTCTGCGGCGGGTTGACCGAAGCCGAGAAGCGCCAGCTGTTCGATGAACATGTGCAGTGGTACCGGATGTACGGGATGAGCATGCGGCCAGTGCCCAACTCGTGGGAGGACTTCCAGCAGTACTGGCAACGGGTGTGCCGCGATGAGCTGGAGATCAATCAGGCCACCCTCGACATCTTCCAAATCCGGATTCCCAAGCCGAAATTCGTGCTGATGCCCACCCCGGTATGGGACCAGCTGTTCAAACCGCTGGTAGCGGGTCAACGCTGGATCGCCGCCGGGCTGTTCGAGCCGGCCGTTCGGGAGAAGGCCGGCATGCGGTGGACGCCGGGAGACGAAGTGGTGCTGCGGCTGTTCGGCAAAATGGTCGAGCTCGCGTTTCTGGCGGTGCCCGACGAGATCCGGTTGCATCCGCGTGCGCTGGCCGCCTATCGACGTGCAGCGGGCCGGGATTCCGTCGATGCCCCGTTGGTGGAGGCACCCAGCTTCGTGGCGCCGCCGCGCGACCGCCGCGGGCTGCCGATGCATTACTTCCCGCCGCGCAGGCCGCTGCCCAAAAACATCATCGAGCGTGCCGGGTCGCTGGTGCACACCACTTTCTCGCTGGCCGGACTGCGGCCGGCGCGGGGTCGAGGCAAGGCCGCCTAGGGCTTTGCCCGCCGAGCTCGTGCGCTCTGGTAGAGACATATCGCAGCCGCCGCAGCCACATTGAGGCTTTGTGCACCCCCGGAGAGCGGAATGGCCACCCGGTTGTCGGCCTGCTGGGCCAGCCGAGGTGACAGGCCGTGCGCCTCGGCCCCGAACAGCCACGCCGTCGGCCCGGCGAGCTCGGCGTCGTCAAGGGACAGCTCACCGTCCACCGTGGTGGCCAGTACCCGCAGCCCGGCAGCCTGCAGCGCGGTGACCGCCGCGCCGGCATCCGGCGCGACGACGACCGGTATGGAGAAGACGCTGCCGGCTGACGCGCGAAGGCATTTGCCGTTGTACGGGTCGACGCTGTGTCCGCCGAAGATCACCGCTGCGGCACCCATCGCGTCGCCGATGCGGATCAATGTGCCGGCGTTGCCTGGCTCACCGATTTCGACCCCTACCGCGACCAGGCGGGGTTCGCCGGCCAACACATCGTCAAGGCCGAGCCGCGGCAGCTCGCACACCGCCACCAGGCCGGCCGGAGTGACGGTGTCCGACAAGGCTTTTGCAGCGCGGTCAGTCACCAGGTTGACCGTCGCGTCTTGCCCGCCGAGCAGAACGGCGTACCGTTGCGCGGCCGCCTCGGTTGCGAAAATCTCGCGGACCAGGCCGCGCCCGGACGCGGCCTGGACCAGATGCGCGCCTTCCACCAGAAAGCGCTGCTCCCGGCGGCGGGTGACCTGCCGGTGCAGCTTGACCGCAGCGACCACCCGGGCCGATCGTTCGGTGAGCACCGGGTGCTACGTCTTCAACCGTTGGACGGGGTCAGGCAGCCTCTCCGGAGGGCGCGTTGACATCGTCGGGCAGCGCGGCCTTAGCGACACCGACGAGCGCCGTGAACGCCGCCGGATCGCTGACGGCGATTTCGGCGAGGTTCTTGCGGTCGACCTCCACGCCGGCGGTCTTGAGGCCCTGGATAAGCCGGTTGTAGGTGATGTCGTTGGCGCGGGCCGCCGCGTTGATCCGCGAGATCCACAGCTTGCGGAACTCGCCCTTGCGCGCACGGCGGTCGCGGTAGGCGTAGTTCAGTGAATGCAGTTGCTGCTCTTTGGCTTTGCGGTAGAGGCGGGATCGCTGGCCGCGATAACCCTTTGAGGCCTTCAGAATGGTGCGCCGCTTCTTTTGGGCGTTGACCGCCCGCTTTACGCGTGCCATGGGGTGTTCCTATCGTCGTCTGGGCGTAAGGGTGGTTACGCCGTTGCCTTCGTTACGGTCGCTGGTCAGCCGTTGAGCAACTTGTTGACTCGCTTGGTGTCGTTGGCGGACACCGTGGTACGCCCCTCCAGCCGTCGCGTTCGGGTGCTCGACTTGTGCTCGAGCAAGTGCCGGCGATTGGCCTTCTCACGCATGATCTTTCCGGTGCCGGTGCGCCGGAATCGCTTCGACGCGCCGCTGTGGGTTTTGGTCTTGGGCATCTGTCTTCAGTCCTCTGTCTGTATCAGTTCGGCGATGGTTCGGTGTCGCTGTCGGGTGCGGGCTGGGGCGTAGGGCCGCTGGCCTGTTGGGCCGCACGCGCACGAGTCTTCGCGCCGCGGTGCGGTGCCAACACCATCGTCATGTTGCGTCCGTCCTGCTTGGCCGACGTCTCGACGAATCCGTAGTCGGCGACGTCGGTGCCCAGGCGCTGCAGCAGCCGGTAGCCCAGCTCGGGCCGCGACTGCTCACGTCCGCGGAACATGATGGTCACCTTGACTTTCGATCCCGCCTCCAGGAAACGGATCACGTGGCCCTTTTTGGTCTCGTAGTCGTGGTCGTCGATCTTGGGTCGCAATTTCTGTTCTTTGACGACGGTCTGTTGCTGGTTCTTGCGAGACTCGCGCGCCTTTTGCGCCGCCTCATACTTGAACTTGCCGTAGTCCATGATCTTGCAGACCGGTGGCCTGGCGTTTGGCGCAACCTCGACAAGGTCGAGATCGGCATCCGCGGCGACGCGGAGGGCATCTTCGATGCGCACGATGCCTACCTGCTCCCCTCCCGGGCCGATCAAACGGACTTCAGGTACGCGGATGCGCTCGTTGACGCGGGTCTCAGTGCTGATGGGGCCTCCCTGGGTCGTATTCCTCATTGCGAGCGAAACCCGGTCTGTCCGGAGTCAGCGGTCGGAATACCACACCATCAGCAAAAAGGCCCTGCGTCAGCAGGGCCCGGTGCCGACCGGTCACGGCTCAAGCCGCCTGCGTAACACAGAACCGGCACAGCTGGTGTGCCAGTGACCGGACCGCTGAGCCTTGACTGTGATTTCGTGGCCAACGGTGGGAGCGGGACTCCACTTACTGTCTCTGGACTTCGCCGGAGACGGTCGCGCAGGATAGTTTAGCAGTCATGACGCGGCAATCCGCGATCGAGCGCCCCTGAGCAGCCGACACGTGCAATTCGCTGTCTTCAGAGCATAGGCATTCCATAGCTTGAGCGAATATCCTCGCGGTCTGTGACCCTCACTCCGTCTCGCCAGCGGAGCCGCGCGACTTCCCGGCTCCGCTGGGTGCCCGCGGCCGCGGGTTGGACTGTTGGCGTCATCGCCACGCTGTCGCTGATCGCCAGCGTGTCGCCGGTGATCCGGTGGGTCATCAAGGTGCCGCGGGAGTTCATCAACGACTACCTGTTCAACTTCCCCGACACCAGCTTCGCGTGGTCGTTCGTGCTGGCCCTGTTGGCGGGCGCGCTCACGGCGCGCAAGCGCATCGCCTGGTGGCTCTTGGCTCTCAACCTGGTGCTGGCCGCCGGGTTGAACATCGCTGGTCTGACGGCCGAACACGTCACCCCGCTCAAGAGGCTCGGCGAGACACTTGGGCTCGGTTTCCACCTGACTGCGCTTGTGGTGCTGGTCTTGGCTTACCGGGAGTTCTGGGCCAAGGTCCGGTCGGGTGCGCTCTTTAAGGCGGCCGGAGTCCTGATCGCCGGTTGGGCGGTAGGCATCGGGCTGTCCTGGCTGCTGGTCGAAACGTTCCCGCACACGTTGGCGGAGGACGACCACTTGTTCTA
>Ga0209656_10003444_pt1 | contig 10222 bp, 5 predicted proteins | sample BogFormECP12_OM2_FD_188239 | JGI IMG/M metagenome (GOLD analysis project Ga0209656, IMG submission 188239) | Bog forest soil microbial communities from Calvert Island, British Columbia, Canada - ECP12_OM2 (SPAdes) (version 2) | ecosystem: Environmental > Aquatic > Freshwater > Wetlands > Bog ... | reverse complement strand
GGCCCATGATAGGAAGTCGCTCATCAGATGGGTTTCTTGCAGTCCTGGCCATGGCAGCGGGCTGCGGCTCCGGCCGTCGCCGCGCCGCGAAAAGGCATTACCGGGCATGACACCCCCCGCAGAGCACAGCGGCGGGGCGTCCCCGACGATGCCTCGGGCGGTGCAGAACATCATCGCGTCTGCGCCGAGTGCGACCACCCAGGCGCGATGTTCGGGAATGTCTCGACCACGGTGACGTACCGCATCCCGGCTGAACCGGCGCCTGCGGACGCGCCCGGGCAGCAGCCAGCCGAACACCCGGACTATGAACAATAGGCAAGAGGGACGAGCACGAGCGCTCAGCGTAAACCAGCACGTCAGGCCCGCGTGCACGATTGTGGCGCGACACACTTCACCGCCGGGACCGGGCAAAAACCCCCGCGAGGAAGGCCCTGGAGTCCACCCGCGTCCGGGGCCTGTAAGCCGTGGTCGAAAGCCACCTGCGGTTACGTGGACTGCAGCTGCCGCACGAGTTGGGCGGCATCGGCGTACCGTCTGGCGAGGGCCTGGTCGGGAAGGCCGGCCAGCGCGGCCGATACCAGGTCCAGGTTGTCGGAGAGCAAGATCGCGCGGGCCCGCTCCAGGCGCGCGACCGCGGCACGCAGGTCGCCGTCCCGGACCGTTGCGTAGGCGGCCTCGGCCGCGAGGCCTCGCGACTCCAGCAGCCACGTCTCCCGGTCGGCGCGTCGCTGCTGGGCCCGGTGCAGCACGTCGGCGGCGCGAAGCGCGTACCCGTCGGCGACGACCGCGTGCCGCCAGTCTTTCCTGTCGACTTCCCACGTCAGCCAGTTGCCGGCCGCGGCCAGCGCCATCTCGGGCGCGGCCAGCAGTCCCGTCTGGCATGCCTCGCGGAACGTCGCGCGTGCGGCGTCGATGTCCGCCTGCGCGGATGTCCGGTCCGCCAGCGCACGCTGGATGACCGCGAGCTTGTTCAGCCGCCCTGGCCGGTCCGGCGCGGTCGGGGGCGTGGCCGCGACGGCTTCCTCGTGGGCGGCGAGGGCCTGGCCGTAGACCCTGTCGGCCGGGTCGCGCTCACCGGTGAGCTCGTGGACAGCGGCACGGTCGAGGAGCGCGTCGCCCAGGTTCGAGGCGATCATCGCCCGCTCCACCTGAGCCGGGCCGTCGCCCGGCTCGCTGAGCGCCGCCCTGTACAGCTGGATGGCGGCGTCCAGGTCGCTGAGGTCGAAGACGTCCTCGGGCAGCGGGTCGCCACGATCGCCGAATTGCAGCTCGAATCGCAGGCGCAGCGCGTTGGCCAGGTTGTTGCGGAATCCTGGCCGCTCCGGATCGCCGGGTGGCGCGGCGTCCACGGCCAGTTTCGCGAGCGCGATCGCACGGTCCAGGTCGGCGGCATCTCCGGTCCGCTCGTGGCGGTCGAGGTGCATCATGCCGAGATTGCTGTGCAGCCGGGGTCCTAGCGGGGCGTCTGGCGGCGTCCCGGCCACCGCTTCCGCGGCTACGTCGATGGCCCGCTCCAGGTCGGTGAGCGAGCCAGTGGCGTCGTAGCGTTCCCACAGGCACACCGCGAGCATCGCGAGGTAGTCGTGCCGTTCGCCGGAGCCGGCTGGCAGGGCGTTCAGGCCACGCTGCGCGGCCTCCGTCGCCGCTGCCAGGTCGGCCGCGTCGCCGCGGGCGTCGTACCTGTCGGAGAGCAGCACGGCCAGGTTGTACTCGGCCGCGGGGAACGCGGTGCCCGCGCCGCCGAGCGCGCCGCGGAAGTAACCGATCGCCCGGTCAAGCTCTGTGACGTCCCCGCTCGCGAGGAACCGCCTTCGCCACAGCGCGCCAAGGTCCCGCATCCGCTCTGGCCTGCGCGGATCTTCTGGCGAGGTCTGCTCGACGGCCAGCCGGCCGCGTTCCAGTTCGCCGTCGTCCACCGGTGTCTCCCGTCAGCCTCGTCAGTATCTCAGTACCGTGCCGAGCGGGCTCGTGCCCCGGCCGCGTCGCCGCCCGTGCCCGCGGTCAGTTCCCGGACGCGGTCGCTGGCGTCGCGCAGCCGTTCCGCCAGCGCGGCCAGGTCCGCGGGGCCGGCGGTGCGCAGCCGGGTCAGGACCAGCTGACGGTCGAGCGCGTCGCTGAGCAAGACGGCGCGGCCGCGCTCCATCGCCGCCGCGGCCTCCGCCGGCTCCCCGGTGCGGGCCAGGGCGTACGCGGCGTCGCCGTGCAATCCGCCGAACCCCCGCATCGCCGCCTCCGCACTCTGGCGGGCCACCTGGACGCGCAGGTAGGTCTCGGCGGTCACTAGCGCCGTCCGGAAGCCGGCCGCGGCTTCCGGCCACTCGCCCCGCTCCGCGTCCCAGCCCGCGAGGGTGGCCGCGGCAGCGAGGGACCACCGCACGTCACGGGCCCCGTCCGGGCCGCCGGCGGCGGCGAGCGCCGCTCGGCCCTGCCGCAGCCAGGCCCGGTCGTGGTTCCGCTGGAACTTGTACTTCAGCCCGACACCGAGGCTGTTCAGCCTGTTCACCAGCGCGGGAGCTCCTGGCGGTGTCCGGGCGACGACGTCGGTGAGCTCTGCCACCGCCCGCTCCAGGTCCGCCGCGCCCGCGCGTTCCCGGTCCTCGGCCGCGCGGTAGCGGGTGAGCAGGCCGACCGCCAGGTTCGCGCGGATCCGCAGCCGTTCGGGCGCGGCTTGGGGCAGGCAGTCGATGGCCCGCTCGTACGCCCGCACGGCCACGTCGAGATCGGTCTGCTCGCCCGCCCGCTCGTACCGGTCGCTGAGCGCGTTGGCGAGGTTGTCCAGGTAGGTCGCGGCGTCCGGTGACCCCGGCGGGGTGATCGCCACCGCCTGCTCGAAGACGGCGAGCGCCTCGGCCAGGTCGGCCGGCCGGTGCGCGGACCGGCTCCAGAGCGCCACGCCGAGGTTGTTCAGCACCCCGGCGAGCGCCGTGGACCCGTCTGGGGTCGTCTCCCTGGCCAGCCGCAAGAGCCGGACGGACTCGTCCACGTCGTCGATGGCGCCGGACCGCTCATACCGGTCGAGAAGCGCCATGCCGAGGTTGTCCAGGTAGGTCGCGCGGACCGGCGCCCGGGGCCTGGCGGTGGCAAGGGCCTGCTGGAATCCGCTGATCGCGTCGCCGAGCAGCCGGGCATCGCCGGTGACGGCGTGCGCGTCCCGCGAGGCGCGGGCCAGCCCCGCCTGCCGCCGGGCCGTGGCCGTGGTGGCCCGCGGCGCGCCGGCGGCCGGCTCCCGCAGGAGTTGCGCGGCGGCCTCCAGGTCAGTCACGTCGCCGCGCGCCTCGTAGCGCCGCCGCAGCAGGGCGGCCAGGTTGGCCCGGCGGCTGCCGGCGAACGTCGCGGCCTGGCCGCCGGCCGGGATCCGCGCCACGGCCGCGGTGGCGAGGTCGATGGCGCGGTCGAGGTCGGCCTCGTCGCCGCGGGCGACGTACCGCGCGCCGAGCGCCGAGCCGAGCCCGGATACGAGGATGCCCGCGGGCAGCTCGCCGTCGGCTGCCCAGGATCCGGTGGCCTCGCGCAGGGCCTCCTCCGCCGCCTCGACCGCCTCGTCGAGGTCGGCGTCGGCGCCCGCCGCCTCGAAGCGGGCAAGCAGCGCGTCCCCTAGGTTGCTCAGCCACAGCGGGTGCCGCGGTGACCCAGGCCCTGTAGCCGCGACCGCCTCCCTGAGCAGGCCTACCGCCTCGTCTAGGTCACCGAGGTCCCCCTCGGCATCGAAGCGCTCCACCAGCAGGTCAGCGAGGCTGCTCAGGACGCGGCCCCGGTCGGTGACGTCGGCGCCGGGCACGCAGAGCGCGGCCCGGCCCGCGTCGATGGCACGGCTGAGCAACCCGATGTCGTCGCCCGCGCGGAAAAGGTCGCCGAGGGCCATCGCCAGGTTGGACAAGTGCCTCGCCCGTTCCGGCGACCGCGGCGGGGTGGCGGCGACCGCCCGCTCGATGCTCCGCGTCGCCTGCTCCAGGCTCGCCACGTCGCCGGACTGCCGGTACTGCTCCCAGAGAACGCCGCCGAGGTTGCTGAGGTACCGGGCCAGCTCGGGCCCGTCGCCGTAGCTGGCGGCCGCGGCCCGGTGCAGGTGAACGGCACGCGTCAAGTCCCCGGGGTGCCCGGTGGCGGCTGCCCTGTCGCGGAGCGCGAGCGCCAGGTTGTCCGCGACGAGAGCGTGGTCCTCCGTTCCCTCCTCCCCTACCTGGCCAAGCGCGTCCTCCAGCATGCCCACGGCCCGGTGCAGCGCCCCGGCGTCGCCCAGCTCCTCGTAGACCATGCGCAGGCAGTTCCCGAGATTGCTGAGGAACGGCCATGTCTCCTCGTCCGGCGGCAGCGCGGCCAGCGCCCGCTCATAAGCCGCGCGGGCGCGCTGGAGGTCCCCCGCGTCGCCGAGTTCCGCGTAGCGGTCTAGGAAGGCGTGACCGTCCTCGGTCAGGTCGTCAGGATCGTCCCCCTGCCGCACCGCGCCTCCGCTTCTCCCGCGGCGTGCCGCGACGCGTCCGGCGCGCCCGGTATCCGGCTCCTATGATGACGGATGACTGACGGTTACGGGAGGGGACGGACCGTGGACAAGCGCCGGCACGCGCGCCTGGCCGCGCTCGTGCGGCGGTTCGTCGACGCCGACTCCTGGGCTGCCTCCCGGGTGTTCGCCGAACGGCATCCAGAACTGCTTTCCGACGACGCGGACGCCGTCCTCACCCGGTTGCGGGACGCGGCCGCCGACCGCGGTGACGCCGCGGCGGCGCGCGTCTACGCCAGCCACCAGGCGGTGCTGCGGCGGTACCGGGAGCAGGGCTCCTCGGTGTTCGACGAGCTGATCGCGGCCGGACGTCCCCGCGCGCTGCGCCCGCGCTGGGTGACGGCGGAGGCCGCCTACGAGCGCTACCGCGCCCGGCCGAGCAAGGTGACCGCCGACGCCGCGGCCCGCGCCGTCATGGCGGTCGTCGCCGACAGCGATTTCGGCGCGGTTCCCGCCGGGCAGCGCGCCGGCATGCGCCAGGCGGCGGGAACGGTGCTCGGCGAGCGCTACCAGCGGTACGGCGGCACCGCGGCCGACCTCGACGAGTCGGTCGCGTGCTTCACCGCGGCCGTCGCCGACGTTGGAGCCGGCGACCCCGACCGGCCCTCGTATGTCTCCGCGCTCGGCAACGTGCTGGGCATGCGCTACGAACAGCGCGGTGACCCGGCCGACCTGGACGCCGGGATCCGCTGGTCGCGCGCGGCTGCCCGGGACGCCCCGAACGGCGAGCGGTGGTGGCTGCTGCACAACCTGTCCGCCAGCCTCGGGGTGCGCCACGAGATGCACGGCGACCCGGCCGACCTGGCCAAGGCGGTCGAGACAGCGCGTGCGGCGCTCGCGTGCGATCCGCCGGAATCGGCGCGCCCGGTGCTGGCCAGCACGCTGGCCGGCCTGTACCTCGGCCGCTACGAGTGCGACGGGAGCCTGGACGACCTGCGGTCCGCGATCGACGTCGCCGGGGCGGCCGGCGGGGCCGGCCCGCGGCTGGAACGAGCCGCCCTGATGGTCATCCGCGCCGTCGCGCTGAACAGGTACGCCGAGCACGTGCACTCGCCGGACATGCTCGACGAGGCCGGCGGGCTGCTGGCCAAGGCGGCCCGGCTGCTGCCGCGCGGGTCCGCGGAGCTGGCGGCCTGCCTGTCCGCGCTCGGGCACACGCAGCTGACCAGGTTCCGCGCCAGCGGCGCGCCGGCCGATCTGCTGGCTGCCCGCGACGCGTTCGCCCGCGCGCTGCGGAACCTGGGCCGCGGGGCGCCGCGCGCGGCCCTGGCCCGCAGCAGCCTGGGCACCGCCGAGGTGACGCTCGCGGAGCTCGGCGTGACCGGCTTCGGCCTGGCGGCCGCCATCGGCGACCTGCAGGCCGCGGCGGACGACGGGTCCGCCAACGCCCGGCTGCGGCCCTTCCTGCTCGCCAACCTCGCCGCCGGGCGGGCGGCGCAGTACCGGCGAGCGGGCGACCCCGAGAGCCTGCGGGCCGGCGTCACCGCGTACCAGGGGGCGGCCCGCGCGGGTCTCGACCATGACCTGGAGGTGGCCCTCAACTCGGCGCGCGACTGGGGCGACTGGGCGGCCGAGCGGCGCAGCTGGGGCGAGGCGAGCACCGCCTATGGCATCGCGCTTGACGCGGCTGACCAGATCCGGCGGGGCCAGCTCGGACGTGCCGAGAAGGAGATCTGGCTCGGCGGCGCGCAGGGGCTCGGCTGGCAGGCTAGTCAGGCAGCGGCCCGCGCCGGGCTCCTGGAGCTCGCGGCCGCCCAGGCCGAACGGGGCCGGGCCCAGTTGCTCGCCGAGGAGCTGAGCCTCGGCCGGCTCGACATGGCGCGGCTGTCCGCCGCCAGCCCCGAGCTGGCCGGACGGTACGCGGCGGCCGCCGGGCGGCTGCGCGGCCTCGACGCCGCCGCGCGCACTGAGCGGTCGGTTCTCGGCGCGGATCCCCGCCCGGACAGCCGGCCCGGTTAGCGATCGGTCCGTGAGATCCGTGACAGATGATTCCACCGCGAGACAGCTGCCTCATAGCGCTCCCGCAGGTCGGCCCGGCCGATTTCCGCCAGCCGTGCCAGGTCCGCACGGTCCCGCTGCAGCGCTTCGGACAGCAGGAGTCCCCGGCCGCGCTCAAGGGCCGCGGACGCCCCTGCCATGTCGCCGGTTCGCGCGAGGGCGTACGCGGCTTGGACGGAGATCTCCTGGCTGTCGCGCAGCCAGCTTTCCTTGTGCAGTCGGGTGACCTGGGCTCGGAACAGCTGCTCGGAAGCCTGCAGAGCATAGGCCGATGCCTCAGCCGCCTCAAGGAAGGATCCCCTGCCGGCCGCCCATGTCCCCCAGCTGCCCGCCGATCCCATCGCCTGCTCCGGGAGTCGCTCCAGGCCGGCCGTGATGGCCGCCCGGTAGGCGTTCCGGGCACGCTCAGCATCAGCGCCGCTGCCTGTCGACGCGGCCCGCGCGGCCAGGCTGTCGGCGAGCCCGGCCAGGACCCTTATGTGCTCCTGCGATGCTCGCGGAACCTCGGCCGCGGCGATCTCCTGCTCGTGAACGGCGTCGTCGAAATCCTTGGCAGAACGTGACCTTTCGCCGCGATGCATCAGGCTGACACCCAAGTTCGCGTGGTACATCGCGCGGTCGATCGAGTTCTCCCGGGCGCTCCGCACGGCTTCCTCGTGCGCGCTGATCGCCGCCGCCATGTCGTCGTCGTGCCCGAGCAGGTCGAAGCGGAGCGAGAGCGCGTTTCCCAGGCTGTTGGTGGCCGCCGCGTGGATCACGCTGCCCGCGGGCGCAGCACGGCTAGCGGCCCGGAACTGGTCAATGGCCTGATCGAGATCGGCGGCCGACTGGTAGCGCTTGAACCGGGTGAGGAGGCTGACCCCGAAATTCTGCCGTCGCTCCGGGACGGCCGGTTCCGCCGCGTCGTGCACGGTGCCGCGGAAGACCTCGATCGCTTCGTCGAGGAAGGTGATCTCGCCCGTCTGCTCGTGCAGTTCCTGCAAGCATGCCGCCAGGTTGCTCAGGCAGACCTCACGGTCCGCGGAAGCGCCAAGCGCTTCCGCCGCGTCCCCGAACAACTCGCGGGCCCGGAGCAGCGGGGGCCGCCTTCCGGTGGCGCGGAACAGTGCCACCAGCGCATTTCCCAGGTTGCTGGCGAGACGGCCCCATCGCGGCGTACCCGGGGCGACTAGGCACAGCGCTTGGTCTAGGCACGTTACGGACTCTTCGAGATCAGGCACCAGCCGCCCGGTCTCTGACCGGTCGAGCAGCGCGTTGCCCAGGCTCACCAGCGCGGCGACGTAGTCGTCCGACCCTCTGGTCCATTCTTCCGCGCGACGCAGAATGTCCACCGCCTCGTCAAGGGCCAGCGGGTCGGATGCCGCTTCCGCCTTGGCCCGCAAGGCCTGACCGAGGCTGTTCAGGTACCCGCCGATAACCTCCCGCGGCTGTGCGGCGTCCGCCGCCGCCTCACGAAACACGTCGATCGCCTGGTTCAGCACGCCGACGTCGTGATCTGCCTGGTAGAGGTCAAAGAGCGCTAGCCCCCGGTTGTGGAGGGCGACGGAGACCGGGCGCCCGGTGTTCTCGATCGCGGGCACCGCCCATTCGAAGAGGGCCAGCGCCTCGTCAAGATCCGCACGGCTCATGTCACGCTCGTACCGTTCGACCAGGATCATCGCCAGATTGCTGGCGTATGAGGGACGGTTGCGATCGCTGTCGCCGGCGGTCTCCAGCGCTCGCCTGCACCATGCGATCGCGTCATCAAGGTCCCGCGGGGCATCGTCCAGGCGGCTGCGGTGGATGCGGGCGGCGCCGCCTAGCGACCAGATGACGGCGGCGGCGTCACGGTCCAGGCGGCGGAAAGCCTCGTCCCGGGTGAGGCCGTCGGCAAGGCTAATCGCATGGTCCAGGAACTCCGGGTCGCCCGTCTCGCCGTAGCCGGTCAGGGCCGCCCTCAGCCGCCCGACCGCGTTATCCAGCTTGCCGGTCATTGCCCGCACGCATGAACCCATCATCGCACCGGTGGTACTCCCCCGGCGGTGTTGCTTCCGGCGCCACGCCGTCTGCGGCAAGATGACGTCAGGGAGGGATTCGGTACCGCTGCGGGCTGCCCGCGGTCAGCTGACACGACCCCGCGGCGAACTCGGAGCTAGCTATGACCGATGGTCCAAGCCTGGACGAGATCCGGGCAGCCCGGGAGGAACTCGATGCTGTCATCGAGGAGATCCGGGCCGTCCCGGGCTACGAGGACTTTCTCGCGGTGCCGACGTTCGATGACGTCGCCGCCGCGGCCGGGGACTGCCCGCTCGTCTACGTGGCCGCTGCGGAGCCCGGAGGACTCGCCCTTGTGGTCCGGGGCGTCGACGTCACCCACGTACCGCTCGATGGCCTCACGGCCGGGATACTGCGGGAGCGGGTGACGGCTCACTTTGACCGGTATGCGCGGTACCGGGCTTCCCCGGGAACCGGCTATCCGCAGTGGAACACCTCACTGGAGGAGTTGACCGCCTGGCTGTGGGACGAAGTGATGGGGCCCATCCTCGACCACGCGGGCGGGACCACCGACCTCGTGATCGTCGCGGGAGGCCTGCTCGGCCTGCTGCCGCTCCATGCGGCCTGGACAGCTGACGCCCGGCAGGTGACCGGCCGCCGGTACGTCCTGGACACCGTGTCGGTCAGCTATGTGCCCAACGCGCGAGCGCTGGGAGCGGCGCGGCGGCTCGCCGCGGAGGTGGCGCCTGCCCGCCTGCTCGCGGTGGCCGACCCGTGGCCTGTCGCCGCCGCCCCGCTGCCGATGGCGAAATACGAGGCGATGACCGCGGCGGCGGCGTTCCCGGCGGCGCAGGCGACCTTGCGGGGCGGGGAGGCGACGTTCCTGTCCTTCGAGTGGGAAGCGGCGAAGGCCGACGTCTTGCACCTGGCCTGCCATGGCTTCGCCGAACTGGCAAGGCCCCTCGACAGCGGCCTGGTCCTGGCCGGCGGCCAGGTCACCCTCAGGCGCCTGATGGAGTTGCAGCTCCGGGTCCGGCTGGCGGTGCTTTCCGCCTGCGAAACGGCGCTGCCGGGAACCGCGCTGCCCGACGAGGTGGTCGCGCTGCCCACCGGCCTGCTGCAGGCTGGTGTGGCCGGCATCGTGGCATCCCAGTGGTCGGTACCGGACCGGGCCACGGCCATGCTGATGGCCGAGTTCTACCGGCGCTGGTGGTGGGACCAGATGGCGCCCGCGGCCGCCCTGCGCGGCGCCCAGCGCTGGCTGCGCGACACCACTAATGACGAGAAACGCGCTCATTTCCAGGCCGCGATCAGCGATCAGTCCGGCTGGCTGCCGCCCGATGCGGGCCGGGCGTTCCTGGACTGGCTGTATTTCGAGCCTGGCGGCCACAGCCATGCGGATATCCACCACTGGGGTGCATTCGCCCACGTCGGAGCGTGAGACAGATGGACGAGAACGAATTGCGGCAGCTGGCCGAAGAGTCGCGCCGGAGACTGGCCGAGCTCATCCCCGACGAGCATGAGCGGCGCCGGGCGGACGGCGACCTGGCTCGCGCCCTCAACGAGCCACCCGGCAGCGCGAAGCCCGCGCTCATGGAGGCACTGCGGTCTCATGAAGGCATTCGCCGCTGGGTTGCGGCCGACACCGACCGTATCGTCGGCCAGCTAGGCGATCTCACACAGCCGATCGGCGTGCTGTACGTGTGCCCGCTGAAGGACTACACGGTCGTCCGCGAGGCGCCGGTGGATGCG
>Ga0209656_10003443_pt1 | contig 10223 bp, 9 predicted proteins | sample BogFormECP12_OM2_FD_188239 | JGI IMG/M metagenome (GOLD analysis project Ga0209656, IMG submission 188239) | Bog forest soil microbial communities from Calvert Island, British Columbia, Canada - ECP12_OM2 (SPAdes) (version 2) | ecosystem: Environmental > Aquatic > Freshwater > Wetlands > Bog ... | reverse complement strand
CCCCTCGGACTTGAACCCGATGTCGAGGAGGACCTCGTCGCGGTCGATCTTGACCACGGTGCCCTCGACGACGTCGCCGTCGTCGAACTCGATGATCGTGTCCTGCATGACCTGCTCGAGCTGGTCTGCGCCCAGGTCGTCCTCGGTGATGCGGCGGGGGACGTAGTGACCTTCGTCGTCGAAGGTCCCCATGGCCTCATCGGACAACAGGGCGGTAGATGACTCGTCGGACATGACAGGACTGCTCGCTTTCAGGTCGCGGTCGCGGCGGGACCACGGGTTCGGACGGACGATGAGAGAGGTCAACCACCGACGCTGGTCCGCAAAAGGCTACCACCACCTGCACCGATCGCCTCCGGCGCCGGGGCCGGCCGGGTCACCCGCCCTTGGCCGCCGCCCACGAGGGGCCCCAGGCCATCGACACCTCGAGGGGCACCGAGAGCGCGGCGGCGCCGGTCAAGGCCCGCTCGGTGAGCGGGCCGACGGCCTCCTCCTCGCCCCCCGGGACCTCGACCAACACTTCGTCGTGGACCTGGAGGACGAGCCGGCTGGCCAGGCCGTCGGCCTCGAGGGCGGCGTCGAGGCGCAGCAGCGCCGTCTTGAACAGGTCGGCCGCCAGGCCCTGGATGCCGGCGTTCATGGCCTGGCGCTCGGCCGCCTGGCGGACCCGGAAGTTGCGGTCGGCCAGCTCGGGGAGGGGCCGCTTGCGCCCGAGCTCCGTGCGGGTGAACCCCCGGGCCCGGGCCTCGGCCACCGTGCTCTGCATGTACGCCCGCACCTCGGGGAAGGCCCCGAAGTAGCGGTCCATGATCTCGGACGCCTCGTCCACCCCGGTCGACAGACGCCGGGCCAGCCCGTAGGCCTCCATCCCGTAGGCCAGGCCGTAGGAGACCATCTTGGCCCGCTCGCGCTGGGCCGGGGTCACCTCGTCGCGGGGGACGCCGAAGACCCCGGCGGCGACCGTCCGGTGGACGTCGGCCCCGGTGGTGAACGCCTCGATGAGCCCCGGGTCACCGGACAGGTGGGCGATGACCCGCAGCTCGATCTGGTCGTAGTCGGCCACCAGGAACGTCGCCCCCTCGGCCGGCACGAAGGCCCGTCGGAAGCGCCGCCCGGCCTCGGTGCGCACCGGGATGTTGTGCAGGTTCGGGCTCTCCGAGGACAGCCGGCCGGTCCGGGCCACCGTCTGGCGGAACACGGCGTGGATCCGCCCGTCCGCCCCCACCTCGGCGAGCAGGCTCTCGCCGTAGGTGGACCGGAGCTTCTCGAGCTCCCGGTACCGCAGCAGGGTGTCGACGACCGGGTGGGCGTCGCGCAGCGACTCGAGGGTCGACGCGTCGGTCGAGTACCCGGTCTTGGTCTTGCGCCCCGGGGTCAGCCCGAGCTCGTCGAAGAGCACGGTGCGCAGCTGCGGCGTCGAGTTCACGTTGAACTCGTGCCCGGCCAGGCGCCAGATCTCGGCCTCGAGGGCGCCCGTGTCCCCGGCCAGCTCGTCGGCGATCCGGCGGAGCTCGCCGACGTCGACGGCGATCCCGGCCACCTCCATCCGGGCCAGCACCCGCACGAGCGGCGTCTCGACGGCGTCGTGGAGGGCGGCCAGCCCGTCGGCCTCGAGGGCCCGGCGCAGCGGCGCCACCACCTGGGCCACCGCCGCCGCCTCGTCGGCCACCGCCGCCACGTCGTCGAGCGCCCCGGCCTCGGCCAGCGCCAGCTGCCCGAACACGACGGGCTCGGCGTGCCCCGAGCGGTCGGCCACCGCGTCGAGGACGTAGTCCCCGGTCGAGGGGTCGAGGAGGTAGGCGGCGACCGCGCTGTCCATGACCAGGGTCCGGCAGTCGATCCCGGCCACCTGGAGGGCGGCCAGGACCTCTTTGACGTCGTGGCCGACGACCGGCGTCGCCGCCAGGAGCCCGCCGAGCGCGGCCCGGGTGAGGCGCCCGACCACCAGGGCGCCGTCGAGCGCCACCCCGGCCACCGGCGGGTCGCCGGCCACCAGCACCAGGGTGCGCAGCGTGGGGCCGGGACGGGCCACCCGCCCGGCCAGGGCGAGCGGCGCCTCCCCGACCGCTCGGGCCAGGTCACCGAGGGCGGCGGCGGCGGCCGCGTCGTCGCCCGGGCGGGCGAGCGGCACGTCGACCTCGGTCACGAGGATCGGCAGGGCGAGCGCGTCGCCGGCCTCCCGGGGCGCCTCGGCGACCCCCGGACCGCCCAGGGCGCTCGTCCCGGCCTCCTCGGCCGACGGCAGCTCGGACCCCGGGGCCGGCGGGCCGAAGGCGCCCTCGCGCATGAGGGCGGCCACCCCGCGCTGGCGCCAGGCGCCCTTCAGCTCGAGGTCGTCGAAGCGGGCCCGGGCGGCGTCGACGTCGTACCCGCCCAGCGTCAGCTGCTCCACGCTCACGTCGAGCGGCACGTCGCGCACCAGCGTCATGACCTCGAGGTTGGTGCGCACCAGGGTCTCGGAGGCGGCCAGGTTCGCCGCCAGCTTGGGCGACAGCTCGCCGAGGTGGGCGAAGATCCCGTCGAGGTCCCCGTAGGTGGTGAGGAGCTTGGCCGCCGTCTTGTCTCCCACCCCGGGCACGCCGGGCAGGTGGTCCGAGGTGTCGCCGCGCAGGGCGGCCAACATCGGGTAGTCCCGGGACGCCACGGCGAAGCGGGCCACGATGGCCGCCTCGTCGTAGAGGTCGTAGTCGGTCACCCCGCGGCGGTTGTAGAGGACGGCCACGTGGGGGTCCTCCACCAGCTGGAAGCAGTCCCGGTCGCCGGTCACCACGACCACGTCGACGCCACGGTCCCGCCCCTCGGTGGCCAGGGTCGCCAGCACGTCGTCGGCCTCGTACCCGGGCACCCCGAGCACCGGGATGGCCAGCACTTCGAGGACCGAGCGGATCATGTCGAACTGCGGCAGCAGGTCGTCGGGCGTCTCGGCCCGCCCCGCCTTGTACGCCTCGACCATCTCGTCGCGAAACGTCGGACCGGGCAGGTCGAACGCCACCGCGAGGGCGGACGGCCGCCGGTCGCGCACCATGTAGACGAGCATCCGGGTGAACCCGTGCACCGCGTTGGTGACGACGCCGTCGCGGGTGGCGAGGTCCTGGGGCAGGGCGAACCAGGCCCGGTAGGCGAGCGACATCCCGTCGACCAGGACCAGCGGGCCGGGAGCCGGACGCTCGCTCACCGGCTCAAGGGGTGAGGGACCCGTCGACCACCTGTCGGGCGACGTCGCGCATGCGGGTGCGCGTCGTCATGGCGGTGCGCTGGATGAAGGCGAAGGCCGCCGACTCGCCGTACCCGTGCCGGTCCATGAGGACGCCCTTGGCGGTGTCGACGAGTCGCCGGGTCTCGATCTTGTCCTCGGCCGCCTCGGCCGGCGTGTCGTTCGCCTCCACCTCGGCGTCGATGGCCCACTCCTGGGCGCACCGGGACAGCACGTTCTCGATGGCCGGCAGCAGCTCGTGGCGCCGGAACGGCTTGACCAGGTACGCCGCCACCCCGGCGTCCCGGGCGTCCTCGATCAGGTCCCGCTGGCTGAACGCCGTCAGGAGGAGGACCGCCACCCGGTGGCGACCGGTGATCTCGCGGGCGGCCTGGATGCCGTCCATGCCGGGCATCTTGATGTCCAAGATGGCCAGGTCGGGCCGGTGCGCGTCGACCAGTGCGACGGCCTCGTCGCCGCGCCCGGTCTCGCCGACGACGTCGAACCCGGCGCTCTGGAGGATCTCTTTGAGGTCCAGTCGGATGATGGCCTCGTCCTCGGCGATCACCACCCGGGTGGCGGCCGGCGCCCCGGGGAGCGGGCTGGTCACCCGGGCCCGCCCGGCACGCGGCTCAGCAGCTCGTCCTGGCGGTGCTCGAGGTCGGCCACCGAGGCCGCCAGGGCCGCCCGGGCCCGGGCCATGGCGTCGGCGTGCCGGCGGACCTCGTCGTGCTCGTGGGTGGCCAGGGGGGTCTCAGAGACGAGGGCGCGCAGCCGGGCTTCCTCGGCGGCGTCGCTCACCACGCTGTACTGCTCTTCGATCACGGCCAGCTCCTGTCGGGCGCGCACGAGCCGGCCGTGGACCTCGCGGATCCGTCGCTCGAGCATCCGGCGCTGCATGAATCGTTGATTGTAGGTGGCCCCCTCACCGCAAGCTGAACCACCGGGTCTCGGTCGTCCGCTGGTCGATGACGCCGGGGCGAGGCACCGAGCCGACGCCCGGCCCGGTCGGGACGGCGACCCGCCCGGCCAGCACCGTCGGGTACGTGAAGGGGTCGGCGTCGAGGTACTCCGACGGCGCCGAGAGGTCGCCGGGGAGCGTGAAGCCGGCCAGCGCGCCCAGGGCGGCGTTCGCCGACCGCCCGAGCCCGGTCTCGAAGAACCCGCCGACGAAGGCCGGCACCCCGGCGTCGGCGCACAGGCCCTGGGCCCGGCGCACCGCGGCCACGCCGCCGAGGCGCGCCGGCTTGAGGCAGGCCACCGAACAGGCGCCGTAGCGCAGCGCGTCGACGACCCGCCTCGGTGAAGACAGGGACTCGTCGAGACCGACGGGGGTGGCGATGCGCCGGGCCAGCTCGGCGTGGGCGGCCAGGTCACCCGGCGGGAGCGGCTGCTCGACGCACACCAGGCGGTACGGGTCGAGCGCCGAGAGCGCCCGGGCCCCATCAGGGCCCTCGGCGTCCAGGCGGTAGGCGCCGTTGGCGTCGGCCAGGAGCAGCGCGTCGGGCCCGGCCAGCTCCCGGGCCAGGCGGACCGGTTCGGCGTCCCACCCCGGGGCGATCTTGATCCGCACCCGGCGGTACCCGGCCTGGACGACCTCGGTCACTGACGCCGCGAAGGCTCTCGGGTCCGGGGTCCCGGCCGGTCCGGGGGGCGGGATCCCGACCAGCGCGCCGGCCTCGACCTCTTCCCGAGTCGCGCCCAGCCACGCCGCCAGCGACGTGTCGCGGTCGCGCAGCTGGGCGTCGAGGACCGCCATCTCGAGGGCCGCCCCGGCCTGCTTGTCGGCCCGGTCGTCGCCGGCGATGCGGGCGATGACCGAGGCCGGCGGGAGCAGCCCGAGCCGGGCCCGGGTGGCGTCGAAGAGGCGTCCGACGGCCCGCCCGACCAGGGCGTCGTGGACGGCCGCCACCCCGGGGTCGACGGTGCCCGGATGCTCGAGGGCGCCGCACTCCCCCCACCCCTCGGGACCGTCGGTCACCAGGCGGACGAGGAGGACCGGGCGCCGGTCGTGGGGCCCGGTCGACGTCCCGACCCGACGGCGCAACGACAGGTCGAGGCGCCGGACCTCGACACCGGCCAGGCGCAGCGCCGAGGGCTCAGGCACCGAGGACCGGTCCGGGTGCCCGGTAGCATCGGGCGCCCGGCCCGGATGGCGGAATCGGTAGACGCGGAGGCCTCAAAAGCCTCTGCCCTTCGGGGCGTGCGGGTTCGAGTCCCGCTCCGGGCACGACCCCGATGCGGGAGAGAGGGGCTCCGGGGGCAACGCAATGGACCACGTCGACTCCGGCGGCCGGCGGTTCACCGGGTGGGGGTCGTGGCGCCCGCCGCGCCGCCGGCGACGACCGAGAACCGCCGGTTGGCCAGGACCGGCATCTGGGCGCGCACCGCGGCCACCTCGGACGGCACCACGTCGGCCTGCGCCAGCCAGGGCGGGGGGCCCGTCGGGGCGGGCGCCGGCGGCGCGGCGGCGTCGGCCTTGGCGTCGAGCTCGGCCAGGACCGCCCCGCTCGGGTCGATGATCGTCGTGTGCCCGCTGTACTCGGGCCCCGGCTGGGCGGCCGCCACCACGTACGCGGTGGACTCGATGGCCCGGGCCGCCAGGAGGGCCCGCCACTGCTCGACCTTGCGGGTCCCGGCCACCCACGCCGCCGGGACCGCCAGGGTGTCGGCCCCGGCATCGACGAGGGCCCGGGCCATCTCGGGAAAGCGCAGGTCGTAACAGGTCATGACGCCGACGGTGAGCTCGCCTACCGCCACGACGAGGATCCCGTCGTCGCCCGGGTCACCCGGGACCACCCGTTCGGACTCGACCCACCCGAGCGCGTCGTAGAGGTGGAGCTTGCGGTACCGCCCGACGAGCGACCCGTCCGACGTGACCACCACCGTGTTGTAGACCCGGCGCTCGCCGGGCACCGCCTCGAACATCCCGGCCACCACCGTCGCCCCGGTCGAGCCCGACAGCCCGGCCAGCGTGGCCACGAACGGGCCGTCGAGCGCCTCGGCCGCCGCCGAGAGGTCGGTCTCCTTGGACCCGAACCCCGACATGACGGCTTCGGGGAGGACCACCAACTCGGCCCCGAGCTCGGTCACGGCGCGCACCGCCCGCTCGAGCGCCCGGCGGTTCTGCGCCTTGTCGAGGGAGGACCCGAGCTGGACGGCGGCGGCTCGCATACGGTCAGGGTACCGGGGGCCCGGGGCCGGCCGTCGGTGCGTGACGGCCCGGTGACCTCGGCGACCGGCCGGCGCTCGTCGGTGACCGGACGGTAATCAGATCCCCCGGACCGGGCGTGCCACACTGGTCGCCACCCGGCCGGACCCCCCCGGCCGCGGTCGGGTTCGCCCGCCTCGACGCCTGGAGACGCGACGCATGCTGGTGTTCACCTTCCCCGGCCAGGGCTCGCAGCGCTCGGGCATGGGTCGTGCCTGGGTCGACCACCCCTCGTGGGAGGTCGTGGCCGAGGCGTCGGCGGCCGCCGAGCGCGACGTGGCCACCCTCCTGCTCGACGCCCCGATGGAAGAGCTCACCCGCACGGCCAACGCCCAGCTGGCCACGTTCGTCCTGAGCCTGGTCGTCCTCGACGCCGTCGAGCGGATCGGGCTGTCACCGGCAGCGTGTGCCGGGCACAGCCTGGGTGAGTACAGCGCCCTGGTGGCCGGGGGGTCGCTCGCCTTCGACGACGGGGTCCGCCTGGTGGTGGCGCGCGGCGAGGCGATGGGGCACGCCGGCGAGGACGCGCCGGGGACGATGGCCGCCCTCATCGGGATCAGCGACGACGACGCCACCGCCGCCTGCCAGCGCGCCGAAGGCGACGCCTGGGTGGCCAACTACAACGCCCCCGGCCAGGTCGTGGTGGCCGGCACCCCGGACGCCCTGGCCCGGGTCACGGCGATCGCCAAGGAGCTGGGCGCCCGCAAGGTCCTCCCGATCCCGGTCTCGGGCGCCTTCCACACCCCGCTGATGGCGTCGGCCCGCCCCCGGCTGCGCAAGGCCCTGGGCGACGTCACGCTGCGGGCCCCCGAGGTGCCGGTGGTGGCCAACGTCGACGCCCGCGTCCACGACGACCCGGGTGAGTGGCCGAGCCTGCTCTCCGCCCAGCTCTGCAGCCCGGTCCGATGGCGCCAGACCCTCGAGACGCTGACCGGGCTCGGGGCGACAACCTTTGTCGAGGTGGGACCGGGCGGGGTGCTGAGCGGCCTGGCCCGCCGGACCGTCCCCGACGCCAACTCGCGCTCGGTGGCCAAGCCCGACGACCTCGACACGCTGATGGACGCGATCGCCTCGGCCGACACGGCCGCCGCCGAGCTCATGACCCACCAGGGCGAGCACCTCTACGTCTCCGAGCGGGTCGTCGTGAGCCCGTGCGCAGGGATCTTCATGCCCGAGACCACCCTGGCCGCCCCGGGGACCGGCCTCCTCCCGGGCACCGGGCCCGGCCCGAGCCCGTCCATCGGCATCGGCGACCTGGTCGGCCGGGTCGGGGTGGCCGAGGTGCGCACCCCGTTCGCCGGCCGGGTGGTGCGCTGGCTGGCGGCGGCCGGCGAGCGGGTCCAAGAGGGTGAGCCGCTGCTCTGGCTCCACGCCGACGAGAGCCGGTGACCGCCCGGACGTCACGTGCCCGCTGACCCGGTCCCCGGTCCCGACGGTCCGGGTCGGGTGGTGCTCGTCACCGGGGCGGGCCGGGGCATCGGCGCCGCCTGCGTCCGCTGGTTCTGCGCCAACGGGGACCGGGTGGTGGCGGCCCACCGGGCCGAGACCGCCCCGCCGGCGCCGCCGGGGTCCGACCCCGGCCACCACCTGGCGGTGCGCTGCGACGTGACCGACCTGGCCTCGGTCGAGGCTGCCTTCGCCGCCGTCGAGGAACGGTGGGGGCCCGTCGAGGTGGTGGTGGCCAACGCCGGCATCACCCGGGACACCCTGCTGGCCCGGATGGACGAGGCCACCTGGGACGCGGTGATCGACACCAATCTGACCGGCGCCTACCGGGTGGCCAAGCGGGCCATCGGCCGGCTCATCCGTCTGCGGCGCGGCCGGGTCATCTTCGTCTCGTCGGTCGGCGCCTTCGTCGGGCTCCCGGGCCAGGCGAACTACGCCGCCTCCAAGGCCGGCCTGGTGGGCATGGCCCGGGCCCTGGCCCGCGAGGTGGCGAGCCGGGGCATCACCGTCAACGTGGTCGCTCCGGGGATCGTGACCACCGATATGATCAGCGCGCTCGGTGAGGAGCGGGTCGCCGAGCTCTCGTCGATGGTCCCGCTCGGTCGCGCCGCCTCGCCGGACGAGGTGGCCGCCGCGGTGGGCTTCTTGGCCTCCGACGCGGCGGCCTACATCACCGGGACCGTCCTCCCGGTCGACGGCGGCCTGGGCATGGGGTGGTAGCAGCAGTCGCACAGCCACAGACGAGCGTCGTGGCGAGGAGAAGGGAGCACCAGTGGACAACGACGCAGCCTTCGAGAAGTTCAAGGAGTGCGCCGTCGAGGTGTTGGCCGTCCCGGCCGACAAGGTGACCCGGGAGGCCCGGTTCGCCGAGGATCTCGACGCCGATAGCCTCGACCTCGTGGAGCTCGTGATGGCGCTCGAAGAGGCGTTCGACATCACGGTCGAAGAGACGGAGCTGGAGGACATCGAGACCGTGGGCCAGGCCTTCGACCTCGTCACCGGCAAGCTCTGATGCAGATCGGCATCGGCCGGGACGGCCCGCTGGCCGGGCGGCGGGTGGCCGTGACCGGCCTCGGCGCGCTGACGTGCGCCGGGCTCGGCGTGGACACGCTGTGGGAGGCCCTGGTGCACCCGGCCGCCAACCCGGGCGACCACCGGGTCCCCGCCGACTTCGACGCGTCGATGTGGTTCGGCCCCAAAGAGGTCCGCCGGGTCGACCGCTTCGCGCAGTTCGCCGTGGCCAGCTCGGCCATGGCCCTCGACGATGCCGGCCCGCTCGAGGTGGACCCGGCCCGGGCCGGGGTCTTCATCGCCACCGGGGTCGGGGGGCTCGAGAGCCTGACCGCCCAGGTCCAGGTGTTCCACACCAAGGGGGCCAACCGGGTCTCGCCGTTCCTCGTCCCGATGATGATGGCCAACGCGGCGGCCGCCCAGGTCTCGATGCGCTTCGGCTGGTTCGGACCGTCCGAGAACGTGGTCACGGCGTGCGCGGCGGGGACCCACGCGGTGGCCAACGCCGCCCGCCTGGTGGCCAGCGGCCGCTGCGACGTGGTCATGGCCGGCGGCGCCGAGGCGGCGCTCGACCCGGTGGCCATCGCCGCCTTCACCAACATGACGGCCCTGTCCACCTCGGGGCGCTCGCGCCCCTTCGACGTCCGACGGGACGGGTTCGTCATGACCGAGGGGGCCGGCGCCCTCGTCCTCGAGGATTGGGACCACGCGCTGGGGCGGGGCGCCCGCATCTACGCCGAGGTGGCCGGCGGGGCCAGCACGGCCGACGCCCACCACATCACCGCACCCGAGCCCAACGGTGCGGGCGCCGTCGCCTGCATGGAGCTGGCCCTGCTCGACGCCGGCCTGACGCCCGACCAGATCGCCCACATCAACGCCCACGGCACCTCGACCCCCATCAACGACCTGACCGAGGCGCGGGCCATCAACAAGGTCTTCGGCGAGCCCGGGCCGCCGGTCACCTCCAACAAGGGGGTCACCGGGCACGGCCTGGCGGCCGCCGGGGCCATCGAGGCGGTGGCCTCGGTGCTCACGATCGACCGCCGGCTCATCCCGCCGACGGCCGGCCTCGAGGAGCTCGACCCCGAGATCCACCTCGACGTGGTCCAGGGTCAGGCCCGGCCCTTCTCCCCCGGCCCGGTCCTGTCCAACTCGTTCGGCTTCGGCGGCCACAACGGCTGCCTGGTCCTCGTGCCGCCCGGCTGACGACGCGCCCGCTCGACCGGGTGTGCCCGGGGCGGGCAACATGGCGGGCGTGCCCGAGACCTGCGACGTCGCCGTCGTCGGTGGCGGACTGGTGGGCACCGCGGTGGCCTACGAGCTGGTGACGGCGGGCGTCGACGCGGTGCTGGTCGACCGGGC
>Ga0209656_10003441_pt1 | contig 10231 bp, 10 predicted proteins | sample BogFormECP12_OM2_FD_188239 | JGI IMG/M metagenome (GOLD analysis project Ga0209656, IMG submission 188239) | Bog forest soil microbial communities from Calvert Island, British Columbia, Canada - ECP12_OM2 (SPAdes) (version 2) | ecosystem: Environmental > Aquatic > Freshwater > Wetlands > Bog ... | reverse complement strand
CTGGCGCTGCCACGTCTTGCCGCCGTCGGTCGTGGCGAGAATCGTGCCGTCGCCGCCGACCCACCCGGTGGTCGACGAGACGAACGCGACCGCGCGCAGTGCAGCGGATGCCGGTGCGGGCGCGGCGATGAAAGCGAAACATGCGGTCGCGATGACGGCGCAAGCGACCGCAGTACGATATGTGCCCATGCGTCCACGTTCAGGAGCGGATCGGCGACGCCCTACCGCGTCGAGGCGCCGCGCGCGGCCGAGTCGAACACATGTCTTGATGGCAGCCGTGCGTCCCCTCACGATCGGCGGAATCGAGATGTTCCCGCCGCTGGCGCTCGCGCCGATGGCGGGCGTGACCAACGCGCTGTTCCGGCGGCTGTTCAAACCGTTCGGCCTGGGCTTGACGGTGAGCGAATTCGTGTCGGCGCAGTCGCTCGTGCGCATGAACGCGCGCACGCTCGAGATGATCGACGTGTACGCGCAGGAGCGCCCGACCGCGGTCCAGCTGCACGGCAGCGATCCCGACGTCATGGCCCGCGCGGCGCGCTTCGTCGAAGAGTGCGGCGCGGACATCGTCGACATCAACTTCGGCTGTCCGGCGCCTAAGATCGTCAAAGGCGGCGACGGCGCGGCGGTTCTGCGCGATCCGGATCTGGCGGTGAGCATCTGCGCAGCGGTGCGCAAAGCGGTCCTCAAGGTGCCGGTCACGGTGAAGATGCGTTTGGGATGGGAGTCGGACAACTTCACCCATCTCGATATCGCAAAACGCGCGGAGGCCGTGGGCATCGACGCGTTCACGCTGCACGGGCGTTACGGCAAACAGTTCTATAAAGGAAGCGCCGATTGGTCCTACATCGCGCGCCTCAAGGAAGCGCTGCACGTTCCCGTCATCGGCAACGGCGATATCGCGAGCGCCGCGGATGCGATGCGCCGGCTGCGCGAGACGGGCGTCGACGCGATCATGGTGGGCCGCGCGACGCTTGGCGACCCATGGCTCATCGCCGAGATAGCGGCTGCGATGCGCGGCGAGCCGCCGCCCCCGCCGCCGAGCGTGCAAGAGCGCGTCGACTTCGCGCGCGCGCACCTCGATGCGATGGTCGAGCGCTACGGCGAGAAGTCCGGCGTGCTGCAGATGCGCAAGCACCTCGGTTGGTATCTCAAAGGCGTGCGCGACGCGTCGACGCTTCGCGAACGCATCAATCACGCGCCCTCGGCCGATGACGTGCGCGCGATCCTCGAGGAGGCGCGCTCGCGCGACCTCGAGCCAGTCGGCGACGCCGATTGCGAGGAAGCGCTCGCGGGCTGAAACGGGACATCCCGGAAACCTTTCGACGGGTATGCCGATATAGTAGGCGGAACGTCGGCCGCACGAGCCAGCCGATAAGGAGCCACCGTTACATGCCTGACCAGAACGCGCCTCAGACCCCTGCGACCATTACGCCCGTAACCCCGGCCGCCGTGCCCGCGCAAGCGCAAGCGCCCGCACAGGCGTCTGCCGCTACGAGCGCCGGCCTGCATCTGCCGCCGGTCGGCGAAGCGTTGGCCAACCTGGCTCACTTGATCCCGGGGTTTGCCGGCTACAAAGCGGTTGAGGACCGGCGCATCGCCGACAAGCAACTGCGCGCGGTCATCGGCGAGCGGCTGACCGGCGTGCAAGAGCGGCTTGACGCGGTCGTCGACGCTGCCTCGCGCTCGGGCAGTCTGGATGGTCTCGCGCTGATCGATCAGAGCAAACGGCGCCTCGGCCGGCTCATCGACCGCATGCGCTTCGCCGACTACGGGTACTCAGCGGTGTTCGACCGCGTGCAGCTCGGCGAGCCGGAGCTCGCGCGTCTGTATCAGTACGATACCGGCATCATGAACGAGCTGCCGTCGTTCGATTCAGCCGTCGCCGGCGTCGAAGGTGCGGCGGGCGATCCGACCAAGCTCGCGCAGGCGCTGCAGAGCTTCGATGCGCTCACCGCCGAGTTCGACAGGCGCTTCGAAGCGCGCCAGCATCTGTTCGACCCGCTCACCGCGCCGCAGACCTAACGCCCGCGGGACGCGGGACAACAACTCCGAACCCTTGAAACACCAGCCGACGCTACTAGGTAGAACCCGTTGTACTCAAACGGCGTGAGCGCGAGGTAGGTATCTAGTCATGGCACTCGGTCTTTCCGTCATCGAATTCTTCGACGACAGCGGGCAGCAGATCGTGCATCGCTGGCCCGAAGCCGGCTCCACCGACATCAAGTGGGGCAGCCAGCTGATCGTCCAGGAGAGCCAGGCCGCGGTGTTCTTCCGCGACGGCCGCGCGCTCGACACGTTCACGCCCGGCCGCTACACGCTGTCGACGCAGAACATGCCGGTCCTGACGAAGTTCCTGTCGATCCCGTTCGGTGGCACGTCGCCGTTCCAATCGCAGGTCTACTTCGTGAGCATGAACGTGTTCACCAACCTGCACTGGGGCACGGCCGAGCCGATCCTGTTCCGCGACGCCGAGTTCTCGATGGTCCGCCTGCGCGCGTACGGCATCTTCAGCGTGCGCGTGAACGACGCGCAGCTGTTCGTGAACAAGATCGTCGGCACGCAGAACGTCTACACGCAAGAGTCGCTGCAGGACTTCTTCCGCAACATCATCGTCTCGCGCCTGAACAACCTGTTGGGTGAGACGGTCAAGAGCCTGCTCGACCTGGCCAAGTACTACGACGCGCTCGACGCGGCAGCCAAGACGCGCGTCAAGGACGATTTCGCGCAGTACGGCGTGGAGCTGATCGACTTCCTCATCAATGCGATCACGCCGCCGGACGACGTGCAGAAGGTCATCGACGAGCGCACCGGCATGGGCGTCGTCGGCAACATGAACCAGTACATGCAGTTCAAAGCGGCCAAGTCGCTCGAGGACGCTGCGCAGAATCCGGGCGGCGCCGCGGGTGCGGCCGCCGGCATCGGCATGGGCGCGGGACTCGGCTTCGCCGTGCCGGGCATGATCAACGCCGCGATGCAGCAGCAGGCGCAGGCGAACGCCGCCAACACGGCGGCCGCCGGCGCCACCGCGGGCGCAACGGTGGCGATGATCGCCTGTCCGAATTGTCAGGCCAAAATCCCGGCAGGTTCGAAGTTCTGTCCGGAATGCGGCAAGGCGGTGGCGCAAACGGTCGAGTGTCCGAGCTGCCATCAGCAGAATCCGGCCGGCGCGAAGTTCTGCGGGAACTGCGGTACCAAACTAGCCTAAGCGCAGCCTAGGATGCGTGCGCGCGGGTGGCCAAGGCGGCACCATGCGTGCACCTCGCGCTGTCGTGCTCGCGTCCGCGTTGGCGATCGGCGCGTCCGCGTGCTCGGCGCCGCAATCACCCGTCGGCGCGCCCCTCTCGTCATCAGCCGATTGGCCGACCTATAACCGCACTCTGACCGGCGAGCGCTTCTCAGCGCTGTCGGAGATCACGGCGAAGAACGTCGCCGGCCTCAAGCCGTTGTGCCACTACGCGACCGGTGAGGCAGGCGCGTTCCAGGCCGGCATCGTGATAGCCGCCGGCGTGATGTATTTCACGACGCCGGACAACACGTACGCCGTCAACGCCAAGACGTGCGAGCTGCTCTGGAAGAACGAATATCAGCCGGTGGGCAAAGTGCTCACGCCGGTGAATCGCGGCGTCGCCTACGACGGCGTCAATGTCTACCGCGGCACACCCGACGCGCACTTCATCGCCATCAACGCCAAAACGGGCAAGACGATCTGGGATGTCAAAGTCGCGAATTCTTCGTTCGGCGCGTTCTTGAGCGCTGCGCCGATCGTCTGGGACGGCCTCGCCTACATCGGTCTGGCCGGCGCCGAGTTCGGCGTGCGCGGCAAGATGTTCGCGTTCGACACCGCCACCGGCCACGTGGTGTGGACATTCGATCCGATCCCAGGGCCGCACGACGTCGGCGGCAACACATGGGCCAACGCGCAAGAAGCGGCCACCGGCGGCGGCTCCACCTGGACCTCGTACACGCTCGATTCTTCGACCGGCGAGCTGTTCGTGCCGGTTGGCAATCCGGGCCCTGATTTCTCGGGGGATTACCGGCCCGGCGCCAATCTCTTCACCGATTCTCTCGTGGTGCTCGATGCGAAGACCGGCAAGCTCAAATGGTGGTACCAGCTCGTGCCGCACGACGTCTTCGATTACGATCTCGGTGCGCCGGCTGCGCTCGTCACGACCTCGGGCGGCAAGAACCTGGCCGTCGTTGCGGGCAAGAACGGATATCTCTACGGCATCGATCGCCTGACGCACAAGCCGCTCTACAAAGTGGCGGTCACGACGATCGTCAATCAGAGCGCGGCGCCGACGCCGCAAGGCACGCACGTGTGCCCGACGTGGACCGGCGGTGTCGAATGGAACGGCCCGGCGTACGACGCCGCGAACGATCAGCTGCTCGTCAATTCCGACGATTGGTGCGGGAAATACGTGCTGACGCCGGGCCGCTACGTCGCCGGTCGGCTGTTCTTGGGCGGAGCGGTAATCCCCGATCCGTTCTCGTCGGCGCGCGGTTGGCTCTACGCCATCGATGCGGACACCGGCAAGGTCAACTGGCGCTATCACAGCGGCGGCCCGCTCGTCGCGGCGATCACGCCGACCGCCGGAGGGCTGGTGTTCACCGGCGACATGACGGGCCAGCTGCTCGTCTTCGATGCCAAGTCGGGCGCGTTGCTCTTCAAGTACAAGACGCCCGGCAGCCTCGCGGGCGGGGTCGTGACGTACACGGTTGATGGCAAACAGCTGCTCGCCGTCACGTCCGGCAACGTGTCACGCACGGGCTGGTCCAACGGCGCCTCGACAATCTACGTCTTCGGCCTATGACTCGACGAGACGAAGGATGGAGCGGTCGAGTTCACTCGACCGTTGGGTTGGTGGCGGCCGTGCTGTCGATGGCCACGCCTTCGCTCGCCTTCGAGCCGGCGCTCTCGCAGCCCGACATCCGGCAGGCGCTTGATGCCGGCGGCGCGATGGCGCGCGCGCATCGAGGGTTCGACGTGCGCGCCTACACGCTATACTCGGTGCACGACGCGCTCTCGCTGCAGCCGGTGCGCAGTTCCGTCGACGCGGTCGTCGTCGGCACGCCGTACGAGCGAGTCGCATACGTCGGCTACGAATCAGCGGTAGACCGGCTCGCCCCGACGGCCTCGCTGATCGCGAAAGCGTCTGCTCCTTGCACCGTCGATTTCATCCTCTTCGCGCATGGGGCGGACAAGTCCGATCGTTCGTTCTTGGCGCGCTTTGCGAAGGTCCGCGTACGAGCGGGCGGCATGACGCTCGCACCGACGACTACGGACCTCGGACGAGGCTCCACGTTGGACACGTTTTTGCTTCCCAATGGCGGAAATGCGGATCGCTGGATCGGACACGTCGCGTACCGGTTCGGCTTGTGTGCGGTTGCGGGGGCGGCAGGCCCCAAGGGCACCCTCTTCTTCACCGATCCGGACGGGCGCAAGTTTTCCCTGCCTTTTGACTTGGCGGACTATCGCTGAAAAATCTCAACGTCGTGGCTTCTGATGTCGGCAAGTTGCGTTGCTGCGCGCGGGATGCCGCCCCTGCGTCACAGAACCACGCCATGATGAGCGGAACTTTCGACGAGGTCTACGCCGCCTACAAGGATTATATCAATCCGCCGCTGGCGCGCTTCATGAAGCTCGCCGGTGCGACGGTGGAGACCGAATCGCGCGGCGTCCGCGTGTATGACGAGAACGGCAAGTCGTATCTCGATTTCTGCGGCGGCTACGGCGTATTTACGTTGGGCTACATGCATCCCAGAGTCGTGGGGGCCGTGCGCGAACAGCTCAACCACATGGCGCTCTCGTCGCGCGTGTTCTTCAACGCCAGGACCGCGGCGCTGGCTAAGGAGCTCGCCCGCATCGCCCCCGGCGACTTGCAGATCAGTTTCTTTTCGAATAGCGGCACGGAAGCGGTCGAAGCGGCTCTCAAGACCGCGCGCCTCTCGACCAAGCGCACGATGATCGTCGCCACGCATAACGCCTTCCACGGCAAGACGATGGGCAGCCTCACCGCGACCGGCCGCGATCTGCTCAAAGATTCGTTCAAGCCGCTCGTGCCGGAGTTCTGCCACGTGCCGTTCGGCGATCTCGACGCGCTCGATCGAGCGCTGCCCGGTGCGGCCGCGTTCATCGTCGAGCCGGTGCAGTGCGAAGGCGGCGTGGTGGTCCCGCCCGACGGTTACTTGCGCGGCGTGCGCGATCTGTGCGACACGCACGGCGCGCTGTTCATCGCAGACGAAGTGCAGACGGGTCTTGGACGTACCGGCTATCTGTGGGGCGTCGATCACGATGACGTCGTGCCGGACATCATCGCCGCTGCCAAGGGCCTATCCGGCGGCGTCGTGCCGATCGGCGCCACCATCACGCGCCACGATGTCTGGATGGCCGCCTTCGGCCACGCGCCGCTGCTGCACACCTCGACTTTCGGCGGCAACCCCCTCGCGTGCACCGCGGGCCTCGCCGCGCTCCAAGTGCTGGAAGAAGAGGGTCTCGTCCAACGCTCGCGCGAGATGGGCGCGTACATGCTCGAGGGCGCGAGCCAACTGATGGCGCGTCATCCCGACGTCATCGCGCAGGTGCGCGGGCGCGGGCTCGTCGTCGGCGTCGAGCTCACCAACGAAGGCTACGGCGGCGTCATCATCCCCGAATGTCTGAAACTAGGGCTTACCGCGGCCTATACGCTCAACCAGCAAAAGGTCATCCGCCTCGAGCCGGCGCTTATCGTCACCAAAGACGAGATCGACGAGGCGCTCGCGCTGCTCGGACAAGGAGTGGTCAAGGCGAAGGAAAAACTCGGGGAGCTGGCACGAACCAACTGACGAGCGTCGCCTTGGAGCGGCCGAGTTTACTCGGCCGTTTTACGCACTCGCGGGGAACGCACATCGATCCATGCCCTATGTAGAAACCGCGATCGACATCGCCGCTCCTGTGCGCGTCATCTACGAGCTCGCCAAGGACATGGAGCGCTACCCGGAGTTCATGCCCGACGTCGAGTCCGTCAAAGTCCTCAAGCGCGACGGCAACAGCACGACAACGCGTTGGAAGACGCTGGTCGAAGAAGCCCCGATCGAATGGACCGAAGTGGATGTCTTCGACGACGCGCGGGCGCGCATCGACTACCGGCTCATCGAGGGTGATCTCGATAAGTTCGAGGGCGCGTGGACGTTCGAGGAACGCGACGGCGTCACGCACGTGGTGCTCGGCGTCGACTATGACTTCGGCGTGCCGACCCTGGCCGAGCTCATCGGCCCGACGTTGCGCAAGAAGGTCGAAGAGAACTCGCTCATGATGCTGACCGCGCTCAAGACGCGCGCAGAGAAGAGCGTATCGGTCGAGTAAACTCGACCGCTCCAAATGAGCTCCGTCGTTCCAGAGGAGCGTCCGTCCCCTTCTTCGAAACGCAGAAGAACCGACCCGGCCGCTTTGCGACCGGGCTCTTCCAGAGGTTAGCCCTCCATTGCGCAAGTTCGGTTTCCTCGTCCACCCGCTGTCCTACGACGACGTCGAGCGCTACGATCCGGGCGCGGTCGGCAAGGGCCGGCCTATCATAAAGAAGATCCTGGAATGGATACCGCCCTATCGCGTCTCTGATATCGTCGGCGTGCGCAGCGCGTCCACCGGCGAGGAGATCACCGGCCACTTCATCGGCGTGCCACTCATGCCGGAGCAATGGCTCGAGTTGCCGCGCGCCGATATCATGAATCGCCTTGTCGGCGCGGCCGAGCTCGCCAAGCAGCTGGGCTGCGGCATCCTCGGCTTGGGCGGCTTCTCATCGGTGGTCGGTGACGGCGGCATCACGCTGGCCGAAACAGTTCCCGACATCGCCATCACGACCGGCAATTCGTACACCATCGCCTCGGGCATCCAAAGTCTGTATCGCGCGGCGCACGACTTGGACATCGATCTGGCCAGCGCGTCCGCCGTCGTCATCGGCGCGACCGGCAGCATCGGTTCGGCCTGCGCCCAGATCCTGGGCAACAAGGTCCCGCGCGTGACGCTGGCCGCGCGCAACGCCACGCGGTTGAAGAACCTCGCGCACGCGATGCAGCCGCACGTCAGCGCGACGTTGGACTGGACCACCGACATCCGCCAAGCGGTGCGCTCCGCCGATCTCGTGCTCACTGCGACCTCAGCGGTATCGGCGATCGTCGAGCCTGAAGATCTGCGACCTGGCGCGGTGATCAGCGAAGTCTCGCTGCCGCATGACGTCTCGCGCCGCGTCGCTACCGAACGCCCGGACGTGCTGGTCAGCGAGGGCGGCAACATCCTCGTGCCCGGCGAGCCGAATTTCAACTTCGACTTCGGCCTGCCGCCGCGCACGGCGCTCGCCTGCATGTCGGAGACCATGATCCTCACGCTCGAGGGCAAGTTCGTGAACTACTCGCTGGGCCGCGGCATCCACCTCGACAAGGTGCTCGAGATCGAACGTCTCGCCGACAAGCACGGCTTCAAGCTCGCCAGCATGCGCGCGTTCGACAAACCGGTGAGCGACGAGCAGATCGCGCGCACGCGCGAGGCGGCGCTCGCCGCACGCGCGACGGCAACGGTTCCGGCGGTGCGTTGACGATGAAGAAGATCGTCTCGGTCAGTCTTGGCTCGTCGACGCGCGATCACCGCGTCGAAGTCGAATGGCTCGGCGAGCGCTTCGATATCAGCCGCATCGGCTTCGACGGGTCGCTGGATCGCGCGATCGCGAAGCTGCACGAGCTGGACGGGACCGTCGACGCGATCGGGCTCGGCGGCATCGACGTGTATCTCTACGCCGGCAAGAAGCGCTACGCGCTGCGCGACGGACTGCGCATGCTCGAGGCGGCCAAGATCACGCCGGTGGTGGATGGCAGCGGTCTCAAGAACACGTTGGAGCGCGAAACCGTGCTCCGGCTGCAATCCGAAGGCGTCATCGACTTCCGCGGCCTGCCGGTGCTCATGGTGAGCGCGCTCGACCGCTTCGGCATGGCGCAAGCGCTGGTCGAGGCGGGCGCGCGCGTGACCTTCGGCGACTTCATCTTCGCGCTTGGAGTGGACAAGCCGGTCACCTCGTTGCCCGAGTTCGAAGCGCTGGCCGAGAAGTATCTGCCCGACGCGTGCAAGCTGCCCTTCCAATTCTTCTATCCGACGGGCAAGAAACAGGAGAAGCCGCCTGAGCCCGAGCCGAAATTCTCCCATTACTACGCCGCCGCGGACGTGATCGCCGGCGACTTCCATTTCATCCGCCAGCATATGCCGGACGATCTGCGCGGCAAGACCATCCTCACCAACACCGTGACGCAGGCCAACGTCGACGAGCTGCGCGAGCGCGGCGCCGCCAGACTCGTGACCAGCACGCCCAATCTCGGCGGACGATCGTTCGGCACCAACGTGATGGAGGCGGCGCTGCTCGCGCTGCTGGGCAAGCGTTGGCAAGACGTGACCGAAGATGACTACCTGCGGCTACTGCACGAGCTGAGGTTCGCGCCTCGGATCGAGACCTTCCCCGCACTTGAAAGGACATGATGCAAGAGAAAGAGACCGTACTCACAGCGGACGGATTGAAAAAGCTGGAGGCTGAGCTCGACGAGCTCAAGACCGTCCACCGCAAAGAGGTGAACGACCGGATCCGCCAGGCCAAAGAATTCGGCGACATCTCCGAAAACGCGGAATACGAAGACGCCAAGCAGGAGCAGGCGTTCATCGAAGGCCGCATCATGAAGCTCGAGACGATGATCCGCAATGCCAAGATCATCGTCGAGGGCGAGGGCGGCGCGGACGAAGTGCACTTGGCGAGCACGGTCAAGGTCAAGAACTTGACCAGCGGCTTTGAAGGCGAGTACACGATCGTGGGCAGCGCCGAAAGCGATCCGCTGCGTGCGAAGATCTCCAACGAATCGCCGATCGGCATCGCGCTCATCGGCGCGAAACCCGGTCAGACCGTGACGGCGACGACCCCGAGCGGCGACGTGCAGCTCAAGATCATCTCGATCAAGGCGAATCGTAAGAGCGGCAAAGCGAAAGCACGTTGAGCGACGACCACGACCTCGGTTCGACCGAGGCCGAACTCATCAAGGCGCGTCGAGCCAAGCTCGACGCGCTCCGTTCATTCGGCCGCGATCCGTTCGCGATCACGTCGTTCGGGCGCACGCACGATGCGCGCCAGCTCCACGACACGTTCGAAGGGCTCAAAGCCGGCGAGCACGCGCAGGCGAAGGTCAGTGCCGCCGGACGGCTCGGCACGGTCCGGTGGATGGGCAA
>Ga0209656_10003440_pt1 | contig 10232 bp, 11 predicted proteins | sample BogFormECP12_OM2_FD_188239 | JGI IMG/M metagenome (GOLD analysis project Ga0209656, IMG submission 188239) | Bog forest soil microbial communities from Calvert Island, British Columbia, Canada - ECP12_OM2 (SPAdes) (version 2) | ecosystem: Environmental > Aquatic > Freshwater > Wetlands > Bog ... | reverse complement strand
CGAACTATACCCGCGACATCTACCAGATGCCGGGCGTCGCCGAGACCGTCGACGTTCCAGGCATCAAGCTCGGCTATTGGGGCGGCATGCGCAACCTCAATCCCAGCGGCATCATCCCAATCGGCCCCGAACTGGATTTCTCAGCGCCGCACGACCGCGGAGGATTGGGCAAGGCGGCCTGAACGGCGCGATGGAGGCATACCAATACCCGCACTATTACGCGATCGCCTTAGCCCCGAGCGCCCCGGTGCGCGAGATCGATTTTTTCGAAGCCGCAATCGAGAAATTCTCCAGAGCCACAGTCCGTCAAGTTTTCGAGCTCGGCGCCGGCACCGCGCCCTATCTGGAGGAATGGCACAAGCGAGGCTATGCCTATTGCGGGCTCGATTTGAGCCCGGCAATGATTGAATTTGCGCGCGAGAAGGCGCGTCGCCGCGGCATCGAGGCCAAGTTTGTCCAGTGCGACATGCGCGACCTCGATCGCGGTCTCGGCCCCTTCGACCTCGCCTATGTGCTGCTGGGGTCGCTCTACGTCCGATCCAACCGCGAATTCCTCGATCACCTCGATCGTATGGCCGCTGTGCTTGCGCCCCGTGGTCTCTACCTATTGGACAGCTTTGTCTGGTTTCGGATTTTCCACGACTACAAGCGAAGCTGGACCCGGCGCAAAGGCGGAGTGACCGTACAAACCCGCTACCGCGCCGAGCTGACCGATCCGGTGGCGCAAACCTATGAGGAGTGCCTGACCTTCACCGTCGATGACCGCGGGAAGCAGATAATCATAAGCGGCCGAGTCCCTGCCAAGGTGTTCTTTCCGCAAGAGTTCTTGTGCCTGGTCGAGCTCAACGGACGGTTCGAATTCATCGGCTGGTATAATGATTTCAGCTTTACCGCAGAACTCAAGCCGGAGGGCCGCCACCTCGCGGTTCTGCGCAAGCGCTGACCGCCGCGAGCCGATCGACGGCTTCGGCCTCTTCGTCGATGCCGAGCGCGTCGTTGAATTTGTTGAAGAAGCCGCACAACGTGATGCGCAAGGTCAGCTCGACCACCTGAGCCTCGCTGAAATACTGGCGCAGCCGGACGAACAGCGCGTCGGGAATGCGGTTTGGCCGCTCCCAGGCGGCGATCGCATATTCGACGACGAGCTTGTCCCGGTCGTCGAATTCCGGGTGGTTGTGGTAATCGAGAACGCGTTCGACGCCGGCGGGTGAGACGCCTTCGACCACCAGAAATGGCGTGTGATGCGCTACGCAGTACGTACACTCATTGAGCTTGGAGACGGTGACGATCGCCAGTTCGAGAACGCGTTTCGGCAATGTCGCCGCCTCGCGCAATTCCATCAGCATCGACATCAGATGATGCAGAGCGGGCGGTACATGCGCAAACACCGCAGCCTGGTTGCGGAACGGGCCATACCGCCCGGCGAACCGCTCGTAGATCGCGGCGAGACCGGATGGCAGCTCGCTCGACGGGATATTGCGGACGCGCGCCATGGTCATGAGAGCCCGGTAAAGAGGCGTTGGGCATCGGCCTGCGCCATTGCCGGCGCCAATTTGTCGAACCGTCCGGTCGCCCGCAGCTCATCGGCGACCTGCCGCGTCACCGACATCGCCATCAGCGCCACCGCGCTGGCGGTGCTGGCACGGACGACACCGAGCGCTTCGAGTTCGGCAACGTTCGGCGACCCGGCCCGTATATTGATGTTGATCGGCGCGCCGAGGGCTTTCACCAGCCGCCCGATCGTCGCGGGATCGCGCAACCCGATCGGATAGACGCAATCCGCCCCGGCGGCCAGATAGGCTCGGCCGCGCTCGACGGTCTCATCGAATCGCGAAGCCTCATCCCCGATGTTTCGCAGATAGAGATCGGTCCTGCCATTGATGACGATCGGCACACCTGCCGCTTTCGCCGCCTCGCCCGCAGCGCGGATCCGGTCGGCAGCATCCGCCGAGCTGCGGATCGGCACTGGACCGCGCGGCGTCCCGTCCTCGAGATTGACGCCGACCGCGCCGGCCCCGATGATTTCCGCGACCGAGCGCCTCACCGCATCGGGCGTCTCTCCGTAACCCGTCTCGATATCAGCGGTGACCGGCACCCGTGCCGCGCGCACAATCCGAGCCGTTGCCGCGACGACCTCGTGCCACGGCGCTTGTTCCCCGTCGGCATAACCGAGCGACCACGCGACGCCCCCGCTGGTGGTCGCGATCGCGTCGAACCCGACGGCAACAAAGACCCTAGCGCTCATCGCGTCCCAGGCGTTCGGCAGCAGCAGCAACCGTTGCCCGCGGTGCTTGTTGCGAAACAGCTCTGCCTGCTGCCTCTGTTCTGCGGCGTCCATCTCGCAGCTCCCCTGGAAGTGGTTGTCGACGGGCGGCCCTAACCTCCTCTCGCGAACCATCGAGGTCAAGCCGGGCAGGAATGCTGCGGAACTATGCCCCAAAAGCCTGATGGCGACTCCTGCAAGTTCCCGGAAGATTCCCTTTTCCGCGGCTGCCGAACGGACTACACTAGGCTACCCGGGGAGATCTGAAGAACGGTGGTTGAGATGAACACCGATGTTGCCGAGGCCGAAGCTGCCGAGCAGGTCGCCGCGCGGTTTCTCTGCGGATACCATGAGATTTGGCAAAGATATTTTCCCGGCTTGAACAAGCGCGCGCACTGGCATGTCATGTTTTCCGCCAGGTGCAGCCCTGAAGAAGGCGTGTCGTGCCGATCGATCCACCGCACGCTTTACGGTTTATACGGGACGGATATCCGGACCTGCATCGAACGGATAAGGGACTGTGAGAACGACGGCTTCATCAGAGTGATGGACGAGTCGAGCCAGCCTTGCACCGCTTCGCCCGGATGCCTGATCGGCGCAACCGCTAAGCTGCACGAGGCCTTCGACCACCACTGCCGCGAGACGATCGAGGAGCTTTGCGACGGCTTTGGAGATCGTGAAAGCCCGCGCTCGCAGGGCGTCGATTGTGACCGCGCCGCGATTTCCGCGATTCTCAGTTTTTTCAATTCCTATGATCAGAAATGGCGGGAAACCTGCGAGTCGGTGGTCAGGCAGAAGGGGCTGACCCCGGCCTATGCCAATGACGCAATGGACCATCTGGTGACCTACCAGTATTGGGCGATCGTGATGCTGCTGTGGTCGGCGAGCCCGTTCGGCGGCGGTCGTCACGATGCGCCGGCCCTTGTCATCGACGAGATCAACAGCAGGATGTGGGATGCGCTGCGGCTCGGGCATCTCGCGATTAAAGAGCGCGTCGGCAACTTGATCCGCTGGGGCTTTTTCGCCGAGCAGACGATAAAGAAACACAAAGCGGTGGCGCTGACGCCCGTTGCCGGCTCAGCGCTCAGGGAGAGCCTAGCGGAGACCAGACCGCTGCTTCGCGACCTTTATGCTAAGATCGTCCCGCAACAAGCGGGGCTCGTTTCGGCGGGACCGGTCTAGGGTTAATAAAGCCGCGTCTTATAGCTCTCTGCGGTCAGCCGCTCCGACTCCTCGACGGAGACGCCGCCGATCTGGTCGGCGAGGATACGGCCGAGAGAGGGGAATTCGGAGCGCCGGAGCTGCTTTTCCGGGTTCCACAAATCGGAGCGGATCAGCGCCTTGCCGCAATGGAAATAGACTTCTTCGGCCGCAACCAGGATCCCACTGCGCGGCACCTTGCCGTTGACCGCGAGCGGCTCGAGCAAAGCGGGGTCGGTGGTGACGCGCGCTCGCCCATTGATGCGCAGGGTCTCGTTGAGACCCGGCACGAAAAAGATCAATCCGACACCGGGCCGCGCCAGCAGGTTCGCGATTGTGTCGACCCGGTTGTTGCCGAGCCGGTCGGGGATCAGCAGGGTTTCGTCGTCGAGCACCTGGACAAAGCCGGCTGCATCGCCCTTTGGCGATGCGTCGCAGCGGCCCGACGGATCCGAAGAGGCGATGACGAGAAACGGCGAGCGCGCGATGAACGCGCGGCAGTGCTTGTCGAAATGGCTCAGCTGTTTCTTCACCGATCGCTCGCTCGGCGGTCCGTAAATCTTGCGCAGCCCATCGAGATCCTCAACGACATCCATTATCGCCTCCGTCAATGCAGCGGCACTATGCATCAGCGGCGGCGAAAGCTCCAGCAACAGCCGGCGCTTTTGTTTGGTTTTGGCCGCAGCTGCGGGTATCACTCGGGAAGCGGCAGGGGCATGCGATGAGCGTCTTGGTTCAGCACGAGGAACGGCCCGAAGGCGATCACGTCGTGCGGCTGACGATCGACAACGAGGCCAAGCTGAACAGCCTCAATCGCGCGCTAATGGCCGAGATCATCGAGACCGTCGGCGAACTTGCTGCGGACCCGCAGCTGCGGCTCCTGGTCGTCGCCGGTGCCGGTGAGCGCGCTTTTGTCGGCGGCGCCGATATCGCCGAAATTGCCGCGCTGGATCGGGACAGCGCGCGCGGGTTTATTACATTGGTGCATCGCTGCTGCGACGCGTTCCGCCGTCTGCCGGTCCCAGTCATCGCGCGCATCGACGGCTATGCGCTCGGCGCCGGGCTCGAGCTCGCCTGCGCTTGTGACCTGAGGGTCGCCAGCCAGCGCGCCGTCTTCGGCATGCCGGAGGTCAGGATCGGCATCCCATCGGTCGTCGAGGCGGCGCTGCTGCCAAATTTGATTGGTCAGGGCCGGGCACGCCGGCTGCTGTTGACCGGCGAGACGATTGGCGCCGCCGAGGCGCTCACCTGGGGTCTCGTCGATATCGTCGCGCCTCATCAGGCGCTCGACGAGGCGGTCGAGGATCTGGCTCGCCCGATCCTCGCTGCAGGCCAGCAGGCGATCCGCCTCCAGAAATCGTTGATCCTCGATTGGGAGGAACTGCCGACCGCGGCCGCGGTGCAGCGCGGGATCGATTGCTTTGTCGCTGCCTACGGCACCGACGAGCCGGCGCGCATGGCGGGCGCCATGCTCGCCGAACTGCGGGCCCGGCGCCGACCATCTCGCTGACAGGCCCGATGAACGCAAAGCGCCGCCCCAGACAGTTGCGCCTCGCCGAGGCGTCCGACGATACGCCGCATTATTACGGGCACCGAGAGCGGCTGCGCCAAAGGCTGATCGCCGCCGGGGCGGACGCCCTGCCGGATTATGAGCTGCTCGAGGTGATCCTGTTTGCCAGCAACCCGCGCGCCGACGTCAAACCGCTGGCGAAGGATCTGCTCGAGCATTTCGGCGGCTTCGCCGAATTGCTAAGCACCGAGCCCGACGCGCTTGCCGGCGCCGGCCTCGGCCTCGCCGGCATCGCCGCGCTCAAGGCGGTCCGCGAGGCGGCGCTGCGCCTGATGCGCTCGGAACTACACGAGCGGCCGGTGGTCAATTCGTGGGACAAGCTGATCGATTACTGCACTGCGCAGATCGCCCACGGCAAGGTCGAGGAATTCCATATCCTCTTTCTCGACCGAAAAAACGTGCTGATCAAACACGAGCGGCAGCAGCGCGGGACCGTCGACCATACGCCGGTCTACACCCGCGAAGTCGTCAAACGTGCGCTCGAACTCGGGGCGTCCGCCTTGATCCTGGTGCACAATCATCCCTCGGGCGACCCGACCCCCTCGAAGGCGGACATCGCTGTGACCAGGGACATCGTCAAGGCCGCCATCCCGCTCGGCGTGATTGTGCACGATCACCTGATCATCGGCCGGGGCCACCACACCAGCTTGCGCGAGCTCGGGCTGATGTGAGCGCGGGCGCCCGGCGCTTCAGCCGCCGGCGACCCTGCGGTGCTTACGCGACGCGATCAAGCGCTTCGCGGGCCGCGCTCGCCAAGTCTTCCTTGCGATAGGGTTTGCTGAGGAGCGGTATGCAGGCGGACAGCGGTCCGGCATCGCCGTTCAATCGCGCTTCCGAGAACCCCGAGGTGAAGACAATCTTGAGCCCTGGCCAGCGTTGGCGGGCCCGCCGTGCCAATTCGCGGCCGTTGATGCCGCCGGGCATTACGACATCGGTCAAGAGCAGATCGATGCTCTGCCGATCCAGCAAAGCGAGACCCGCTGCCGCGTTCTCGGCAGCGAGCACCCGATAGCCGAGCTCCCCAAGCTGGCGCGTAACGACGCGGCGCAAGGCCTCGTTGTCTTCAACCACCAATACGGTTTCGCCTTTGCCATGGACCAAAGGAACCACGGTCCCATCCTCGACGATCGGCACATCCTCGGTCATGCGTGGCAAGAAGAGGCGAAATGTCGTGCCGATTCCGGGCTCGCTGTAGACGCTGACGTGACCACCCGATTGCTTGATGAAACCGAAGACCATGCTGAGGCCGAGGCCGGTACCCTTATCCCGGCCCTTAGTCGTGAAGAACGGCTCGAAGATCCGGTTCATCACCTCTTGCGTCATGCCGCATCCGGTGTCGCTGACCTCGAGGGTGACGTAGCCGCCCGGTAGGACTTCGGTATGCTGCGCGGCGTAATCGGGGTCGAGGGTGCGATTGCTGGTTACGATGATCAGCCGCCCGCCATCGGGCATTGCGTCGCGGGCATTTGTGGCCAGATTGGTGAGGCTCGCCTCGAGCTGTGCCGGGTCGGCGACGACCGCCCACAGCTCGGGCGCGAGGTCGAGCGAGATTTCGACGTCTTCGCCCAGCGTCCGGCGCAGCAGCCGAGTGATCCCGGAGACCAGCTCGTTGACATCGACGCATTGCGGCCGGAGCGGCTGCTGCCGGGCAAAGGCGAGCAGGCGGCGCGTCAGATCGGCCCCGCGGAATGCCGCGTCGAGCGCCTCGTGCGTCAGCTCGTCGACATCCGGATCATCGCTCTTCAGATCGCGCAGCAAGTCGATATTGCCGATGATGACGCCCAGCATGTTGTTGAAATCATGCGCCATACCGCCGGTCAGATTGCCGATGGCCTCCATTTTCTGAGCCTGATGGAGCTGCGCTTCCAGCTTGGTCCGCTCGAGCTGCTCGCGCTTTTGCGTGGAAAGGTCGCTCAGGATGCCGGTGAAGTGGCGGTGTCCGCCGGCCCACCATTCGGCGATCGACAGATGCGCAGGAAATACCGACCCGTCCTTCCGACAGACCTCCAGTTCCCTGACTGTCCACAAATAACGTGCCGTATAGCGCTCGTGCTCCTGCCGCATCACCGGAGGCAGCAGCACCCTCATGTTCTGGCCGATGAGTTCCGTCGCGTGGTAGCCGGTCATTGCTTCGGCCGCCTTGCTGAATTCCCGAATGATGCCGTGCTGGTCGCTGACTATGATCGCGTCGACCGCGGTCTCGAAGATCGCCCTATACCGGCTCTCGCTCTCCCTCAGCTCCCGCTCGCCGGCGGCGCGCCTTGTGCGCTCGTAGCGGAGCCAGGCGACAAGAAGCCCGGTCAGGAGGCCGAGCACCGGCCATGCGACAACGCCAGCCGAATAGAAGGCGTCTAGAATCTCGGGGGCGAAACCAGGCATCGTGATCGATCCGATTTTTCCAGTATCGTGGCGCTACCGGGATCACTTGATTAACGGTTTTTAAACTTGCCCACGGAACGTCAGAAACCCGTCAGAAATCTAGATGAAAAAAGCATCAACAAAGATCTTTCTTTTAAAATTGCGCGAGCATTTTAGGAACCGCGCAAATCTGATCCCTTTAGAACCTCCTCGACTTTTATCTTTTACGTGCTTGGTTTGTAATCGGCGGAGGCGATGGGCAGGCAAGCGAGCCGCGATAATTGCAATTGACGGCTTCGAACAGCAAAAAGTGTTTGAGCCCGAGCGCGCTATCCCCGCTAATGTCGGTGTCCTCGATCTTCGAGCGGGAGCAATTCCGTGTTTGTGAGCCTATCCGATCAGCAGCGTCGTTTTGTGCAGACCGTGCGCGACCTCGCGCAGAGGGAGTTCCGGCCGCGCGCCCTGCGGTACATGGACGGGACCTTCCCGTGGGAGAACATGCGCGATCTCGCCCGACTGGGCGTCCTCGGCATGGCGGTACCGGAGGAGTATGGCGGTCTGGGGTTGCCTGTCTTCGACACTGCCCTCGTCCTCGAGGAGATCGCCAAGACCTGCTATGTGACGGCGATGGCGGTGCTCGGCGAGGTCGGCGTGCAGACCCGGATCATCGCGACCTACGCGCCCGAAGCGGTCAAGGCGCGGATCCTGCCGGCGGTGTGCAGCGGCGAGTGCATCCTGGCGATCTGCATGACCGAGCCCGACGCCGGCACCGATGTCGCCAACTACAAGACCAATGTCGACACCGCCGGCAACGCGCTCAAGCTCAACGGCGTCAAGACCCTGATCAGCCGGGCCGACGAGGCGCAGATGTTTGTCGTCTTCACCCGGGTCGACCGGCGGCCGGGCCGCGAGGGGATCGGCTGCGTCCTCGTCGAGAGAGATACCCCCGGCTTTTCGGTCACCGGCACCTATCACACGATGGGCGGCGAAAACCTGCACGAGATCCGCTTCGAGGATTGCGTCTTGCCACCGGAAAACCTTGTGTTGCGCGAGGACGGCTTTCGCAAATTGCTGTCGGCCTTCAACACGCAGCGTTGCCTCAACCCCAGCATCTCGCTGGGGCTCGCCGAGGGGGCGCTCGAAGAAGCGGTGCGTTATGTCAAGGAGCGCAAGGCGTTCGGCCGCCCGATCGGCGAGTTTCAGGGCATGCGCTGGAAGATCGCCGAGATGTACAAGGACATCGAGGTCGGGCGCAGCATGCTCTACCGCGCCTGCGCCAGCGCCGACCCGTTCCCCGATCCGCTGCTCGCGGCGGTCGCCAAGACCTATTGCAACGAAATGGCCTTGCGGGTCACCAGCGAGGCGATTCAGGTGCATGGCGGCTACGGCTTCACCGACGAGTTCCCGGTGTCGCGCTTCTACCGCGGCGCCCGCTACGGCACCTTGGGCGGCGGCACCACCGAAACCCTGCGGGACCTCATCGGCAAGCGCGTGCTGGCCGGCCTCGGTCCAGCGGAGGGCATCTTCGGGTTGGGCATGTTCTGATACCTGTTTCCCACCCTTGAAAAGCGGGTCCGCCCGGTAGATGCGTACCGCTCTCTTGGTCGCCGTGAACCACAATCGCAAATTGTATGGGCGATCGCCCCTCGCCGCTTCTGCAGCGGATCTGCAGCGAGAGATCGCCTATTGGTTGTACCCACCCAACCCGGCGCCGAGCCCGCATTTCGAAAACCCATTTCGGGCCAGACCCTGCCGGAGGCGCCTTGGCGGCGGCGCCCGACCCGCGGGCAACGCTTGCGCGCGAGCCGCGGATCCCGCTGATAATCCGGGAAAAAACAGCGGCCGCACCGCGCCTCAGCCGCGTAAATCCTCACGTTTCAGCCGAGGGACCGGCGAAATAACAGCGGCAAGCTCGCTGTTTCTCGCTGTTCTCTCGCGCGATGCGTCGCAGCAATGTCGTTTATTGATATCATCGACTAAAATCCATCCGAAACAAAAGAACTTAATATCTTACGATTGCGGCAATTTTTCGGGGGTCGGCCTCAACACCGCGTTTGATCATGCGCGGCTCCAAATTCGCGACCCGGCGATGCTCCCACCACGGGAAAAGGCCCCGAAAGTTATGGCTTTATCCGAACGATGTAGGAGCTTCTCTGACGGTGTGCTAAATATCGTGTCATGAAAACCGATAATATTCTTCAGATCCCTGCTGACACGCTATTGGCGGAAGAGCTTGCCAGCGAAGATGTCGTCGAGATGGCGAACCTTACGACGTCCCAGACCGGCGTGCCAGGCACCATATTCATTTCTACGGCGATGGGCGGGCATGGACCACGAGTCAAATACTTTTTGCAGCTCGGGCGCTCGCAGGCCAGCTTTTCGGTTACTATCGCCGACGCCTCGACCGTAGCGGCCAACAGCCTACCGGTCCGTGTCGTTCGTCAAACGTCCTCACAAGTCATATCCTGGGTTTTGCGCAACAAGGATGCTTCGTTGGACTTCTGGTACCATGGAGATACCTGGACTCAGCCCGAGGTCAATGATTTCGTCCAAAAACTACACCGCCTCTAATACTCGGGAGCATTTAGCTAGTCGGTACCCGGCTCCGCGAGCTTTCGAGTTAGGCGAGGCGAGAGAATTATTTATTGGTGTTCCAGACGTCGGTCGCGAGCTTCCAGTCGCCGCCGGTCTTGCGCCAGACGACGACGTACTTGCCGACAACTTCCTGCGGCGGCTGGGTCTTGGTCTTCAAGGTGACCGTGCCGACTTCACGCGCCTCGGGGCCCAGCGGCAGGACGTCGATGGTCGTCAGCTTCGCGTCACCCATCTGTTGTGCAGCTT
>Ga0209656_10003438_pt1 | contig 10235 bp, 12 predicted proteins | sample BogFormECP12_OM2_FD_188239 | JGI IMG/M metagenome (GOLD analysis project Ga0209656, IMG submission 188239) | Bog forest soil microbial communities from Calvert Island, British Columbia, Canada - ECP12_OM2 (SPAdes) (version 2) | ecosystem: Environmental > Aquatic > Freshwater > Wetlands > Bog ... | reverse complement strand
ATATGCTTCAAGTCAGCACCGGCGAGGCCCTCAAGTTCTTGAACGACGAATACCTGGAGATCAGGGATCGCTATCCCGGCGAGTTCGCGCTGATGGCCAACGCACACGCGCTCGAAGAGAGCTGTCGGCCGATCGTCGAGGAGATGATCAGCCAGGGCGGCGCCAAGGCGATTGCGGTGGCGTCCAGCTACGGCGACGGCTCGGATCGCGTCTACCTCGACAGCCCCAAGGCTGAATGGTTATGGGAGTTTGCGGAAGCGAATGACATCGTGGTCCACATTCATCCACCAATGCTGTCGGTCGGGCACGAGGTGCTCATGCAATACCGCCTCAACGAGGCGGTCGGCCGACCCTTCGATTCGACCGTCAACGGTGCCCGGATGATCGCCTCCGGCGTGTTTGACCGCCACCCAAAGCTGCAGGTGCTGATCGTCCACATGGGCGGTGAACTCGCGTCGATCCTTGGACGCCTCGAATTCAATTGGCACCTCAACTACAATGGGGTCCGCAACCCGCCGGCCGGCAGGCCTTACACGAACAAGCGGCCGCCATCCGACTACTTCAAGACCAACATCCTGGTGGACTCTATGGGGTTCAACCCAATTGGACTGCGAGCCGCGGTTGAAATGTGCGGTGTGGACCGAGTGGTGTTCGGCTCCGATTACGGTCCGATCCCATACGGGATCGAAGAGCATGTGCAGATCGTCGAAGACGTGCTTCCGAGTCCGGCCGAGCGCCAACTGGTATTCTGGAAGACAAGCAACAGAGTATTCCGCCTGGGCCTATTCGATACCGATCTCATCACCCATTAAATCTTCCGTCGAAAGGTTGGTTTTCAGCTGGTTACCAAAGACTTGAGGCTTCCCTCGCAAGACCGCTGTTCACCAATCTCGGCGGTAGCCTAGGTGGATTTGTGAACCCGCTGCCGACTGTAACCGGCTAGCAATCCGCAACTAGATGCGGTTGGATAGTGATAATACGCGATTAAAACTCGACCCGTAAGATCTTTGCAGGCCGAAGGACTCCGTCAGGGGGCAAAACTGTTGTTCCGCCATCAGTTGTAAAGAATGCCACTCGACCAGCTTCTCCCGGGGCGCGTCCCCACGCTCCGCTAGAAGGTCCCACGAGCTCTTCATCGAAGGGTTTGCCCGCTACGCTTTCTGTCTCTTCGTTGCGATCTGGCTCCAGAGACATCCGATCGATTGTGTTCTCACGGTGAGTCGTCACGTACGCCACTCCTGCGTCCTCGTCGACACAAAAGTCGTCCATCATCTTGTCTCCTCCCAGATACTCAGCGTTCGCCTTAACTCGAACTCCGGCGCCCACGCCAGCTAAGTGCCGATGACAATTACCCAGATATCGGTGCTGCCGGCCCAGTCGAACAACTGCTCTGCGTGTGGAGCGGGGACATGGATGCACCCATGCGACTGAATACTGGGATCACCCTGGTGAAACGCTTCGCCCTCATGATAGAACAAAGAAAAATCCATGTTGTCTTTGCCTGGGAATTCGCTGCTGCTGTGACGGCGGAGTCGCCGGGAAGTCATCTGAAACATGCCGGGAGTTGACCGAAAACCTGGCCGGCCGCTGCTGATCGGACTGATTTGTAGAGCCGAATTTCCGTGGTCATAAGCGTCGAGAACCCGCCCGTAGAGGTCCGCGAGGATGCTTCTGCCTATGGGGGGACTGGGCGGTTGCTGGTTTTCCGATGCGACTTGAGGCAATCGTCCGTTAGTTTGAGGGCCAACAACGCCGTCAACCGTCAGACCGTTTAATGATTGAAATTCCATCACGCGGCCAACCGTAAGCGCGTTGAATTGGCCATCAACCGTGAGACGAGGTAGGCGCGTTAAATCCGCCAAATTCAGTGCGGTCTGCAGTTGTTCGACGCTTAGACCGCTGTCGCCATGCTTGAGAGTGTCCATAGAGTTTAGCTACTGGGCAAGAGAGTAGATGAACGGTCAATTTTTTGACAGCGTGTTTTGCCAAAAAGAGGCGGCGAGCCCCCGCGGTTAAATGGGTGCAGCGACTGGCTTCCATCGAGTTGTATCTCGCCTGCAATCTGCGAGCGGCGCGCTCGCACGGACCTGCCGCTGCCGGAGCAAGATGGATTCCCTTTGGACGCAATTGCCGGATCCGCCGCCGCTCCCGCCGCTAACTGAAAGGGTCCCGAAACCGCGAAGCAGGATTATCGACGGGAAACTCGTGCCAGCCAAGCGTTGGGAGTGAGCTCGTAAACGTCCGACCAAAACCATCGACCACCGCTCGCGCAAATTGAAAAACGCAGCCTGGTGAGATAATGAAATATCTCGAAACAGAGCCGGTTGGGATCCTCTACGATGCGCCCTTTGATGTGGTCTGACTGACATCAATGTTTTCCAGCCAGACTTGGCCTTCTTTTCTGAGCGGCGGCGCCGTTTCTCACCGAGAAGGGAGCGGAAGGAGCACCGGACCTTGTCGTCGAGATCCTCTCGCCCAAAACCGCACATCTCGATCTCGATCAAAAACGTCCAGTCTATGCGCGCACCGGTGTCGATGAACTGTGGGTCGTCGATCCGGAAGTTGAAGAAGTCCGGGTATACCTCTTTCGCGAAGATACGGATTTACCAAAAGTTATTTTGAGATCAGGCGATCTACTCAAAACGTCGCGGCTTCCCGGGTTCGAGCTTTCCATTCAAAAGATCTTCAAGCGATTTTGATCACCCTTGGTCACGGATTAGCAACGATCAGGACCCACTTGCGATCCAGACAGTGCAAAAAGAAACGGAGTTAGGCAGCATGCGAGGACGCCTACGATATTCGGATCCCTTGTTCAGATACGGCCGCCTCGTAAACGCGTGATCCGCCTTATGGTTCTCTACTGCACAGGGTGTCGGTCCCGAGGACGAGCAGGGGTACGATTAAGATTCATGGTCGAGGATGGACGCAATTTGATGGCGCCGGATCGAGGCCTTGCCCATTAGATTTCGCGCCTCGCGAAATCTACCGCGCATGGATTCGAACCATGAATAACGCCTCCAAAGGGCGTATGTCTTTTTTTCTTAAACCCTGATGTCGAAGCAATTGCGTTATAAATTTTCGGCTATTGAACTTTTATTGAACTGGTTTTCGACCATTTTCCCACTTGGTTTTTGACCTTGAACATCAACCAACCTGGTCGCGAGGCGCTCAATCAAGCCGTCGGCTACATATAAAGGCCGCAGCAACCCTTGTAGCGGGGCGCTCGGGCCGGTGGGAGTCCACCTGGGTCATTTCTTGATGCGACGGGGAGCGAGACAATCGTACCTTGGACGGTTGGTCTGGAGGCCCCCCGGAAAGCTGGATGCTCTTGTCCGCCGGGATGGCTGAGACCCTCCGCGAGAACAGACTGACCAGCAGAGCTGCTTCACACTGACGGCGAAAGCTCGAAAAACCAGAAGAGGCCGGGCCGGTACTGGTAGAATCTTTCCGCCTTCTGAGGCTGAGAACGTGATGCCGTTCGCGCAGGCGTCATTACGGGTTACTTTGATTCCAAGCAAGAGGCATGATCAGATTCAATGAGGGTAAGGCTTGCGACGCCATTATCCGCCACATAGAGGCGCGAGAGGGTCACATGCGGCAAAATCTTCGATTCCCTGAGAAAGAAGGACACAATTCCGCCGTAGAATTAGCGTGCTCAATTGGAGGGCAACTGTATGCGTTTGAGCACACCGGGATTGAACCGTTCGAGGGACATATTGAGATCGAGGCCAAGGCCCATTTTCAACCTCTCAGAACCATGTTCTCCGGGAAGATCCCCCAAGGAGAGTACTACGACCTGCATGTGCCTGCAGGCGCAACACTGGGCCTTAAAAGAGCGCAACTTAGCAATATAATGTTGACGCTCGCCGCGTGGATCAGCACAGAAGGACCAAGGTTACAGCTTGCTCCAATTGGCCGGAAAGGAATACCGGTGGCGAGGGTTGCCGACACCATAGTCCCGTTCAGCGTTACCTTATATCGATGCGCGTTACCCGGTGTGCGTGGACAGCTTTCAGTCGCTCACCATGTCCATCGACCTAACGATCTGAGGATGAGACGGATCCGACGAGCGTGCCAAAAGAAGTTTCCTAAGCTCGCCGTCTGGAAAACTCGGGGTGCCCGAACCGTTTTGATTCTGGAGGGAGTTGATGACCAGCTTACCAATCCCATAGATGTCGCCAAATCGGTTCTTCTTGCCGAAAAAGCCGTCGGCAATGAGCCTGATGAAATATATTTTCTCTTTTCAATAATTGAGCCCTGGTCGGTCTGGCACATACGAGTCGGCACTCGGTCCTTTTTTGATTTGAGCAAACCAAAAGATCGCGCTTGGGATGTCGATCCCCAAACGCTTTTATCGCTGACGAATCGCTAATGTCGCCGGGACCGAAGCATTCGCAGGGGGCAACTCTATATCGACTCAAAGAAATCGTTATCGATTCGCTTGACCGTGTAGGTCGCGTCCGTTGCCACCGCCACGCCGAATTCGATCATGAGTTCAGTCAACTTTGATCCGTCTATCAGGACGATCTTGCTTTCGATCTTGGAGACGTAATCATTTGCATCCTTCGAAAAATCCGACGTTGTGATGAAAATCCCTTTAGTCGCGTGCTGCCCATGCAGTGCGCCAGCGAACTTTTGAATCTCGGGGCGGCCCACCGTCGCCACCCACCGCTTTGCTTGGACGTAGATAATATCCAGACCCAACCGATCCTCTTTTATGATTCCGTCCAAGCCTTCATCGCCAGATTTGCCTATAGCTTGCGAAGCGTCTGCGCGGCTGCCTCCGTAACCCATTTTAACCAGCAGCTCGATGACGATTCGTTCAAACACAGCCGGAGCCTCGCCGTTTAGACGGTCCAGCAGCTCGCCTTTCAACTGTCCACGGATTTTCTCGTAAGCAACCTCAAGTGATTCAAGTGGAGTTTCGATAGTAGTCGATGCTGTTGACTGAACATAATCGGCTTCTGATAACGTCTTTGCTTTGGCTTTGAATGCCAAGAATTCGGGAAACTGCTCCAACAGCTTGAGGTCTATCTTGGAAGGATTTTGGGCGAGAACATTTTTGCCTCGATCGGTGATCATGAAAACTCCGCGCCGAGGAGCACACAGTAATCCCGCCTTCTTTAAATAAGTGCTTGCCCAGCCGACTCTATTATTAAAGACGGCTTGCTGACCGCTCGGCAAAAGCTCCGCTCTTTCGGCCTCTGTTAATTTAAAGGTGTCTGCCAGCGCCGGGACGGCGTCCTTGAGGGTATGTTCCGTGCCATCCGAAGCTAGTCTAAGCAGATGAAGCATACATGTCTGGTAGTCGGGGATGGCCATCTTTAAAACTCAGTTAGCGTGTCGTTGGGGACGAATTTAAAAGCAAGTCAATCTGCTAAGAAAAACCATCCAGTCTTTCAAGTTCGAGTCTGATCGAAGCGAAAGCCGCAGCCTAATGCTCTTTGATTAGGTATACTGTAAGTCATAGACCGACTGCGAACCGGTCCAACACTGAAGTCACCTTTAATGCCATCCTTTTTGAAGCACTCTCAAGTCCTTGTCTTGCCCAAGGTTGCCACAACGACCACGGTGGCAGCCAGAACCAACCGCCGTCAGCTTCGCCGATGATTGCCGCCGTGCCTCTGGCGGCCAGTGCTGCGGTCAACAGACAGATCAGGGCCGCCCGCAGCTCATGATCGCTCTCTGAACGTAATCGCTGCCAGACCACATCTGGCAGATCCAAGGTTTTTGACAGCAGCGATTCCAGCCTTCCAGTCGTGACCATCCGTTCGTAAAGCCAGTCGAAGCGCCGCCCTCGCTTAAACTTTGGTGCCGCCAGAAGTTCTTCTTCAGTCATCAGCACGCCCAGAAAAGCATTTGGAAAGGCTTCGACGATGGGTCCTTCGCGGCAAACGGTGGCACCATTCGCCAACACCGAACTTGCGATTATACAGCTAACTTGGGTGCAAGCGTCGCTTGATGCCTGTCTCAACTCCAATCCAACGCCATGATGGCTGAGTCCGGGTCTGCAACGGTTATGGAACGGTGCGCGAATGAAAACAGATTCAACATGGCGACGAATATTATGGGCGGCACCTTGGGGAAGCAGCGGTCCATCAATGGCTATGACGGAGGGCCGAAAACCATGAGGAATTTTCGCCGCTCGGCTTTCCCACGCGGTTCCTGCGCGCTCAAGATGAAGCTGATCGCCGTCGAGGCAAGCGATCCCTGTTGTCGGTCGGGTTGTTGAAAATCCGACATCAATTCCCATGAGTTTTACTGGCATTTTTATCGCGCGGGGCCGGTAGGTCTATGGTGATGTCCTTCAGCCGGTTGGTGACCGGTCCCGCTGAAATTGTTCCGATTTGGGCGTCGCCCTGAAAAAGGCCGAACTTCTGCGCAAGGATCCCCACGGCTTCGAACGTCCATTCCTTTCCGTAATGTACCAGTTTGTAGTTGTTGAAGAACGGTTTTTGGGACGCAGTAGCGACAATTGTTTCATCGGATTTCAATTGATATTCCGGGCCGAAAATTCCCGTGCGATGGACGCGGAAACTGCGTCTACCTAGATCGATTGTCAATCTGGTTTCGTTGATCGTTGCGATTTCATCTCCCGAATCCGTCACCTGGTACGTAAAATCTGCGCGGAGTCCGGTGCGTGGGTTCCTGCTGGCTTTTGAGCATCAAACGGGATGATTGGGAGGCCGTTGGTGGGAATCGATGGGCACTGAAAAACCACGAATACGGCGACGATAGAGCGCTTACCCGCTTGGGACTGGCGAATCCACAATGCGAATAGTCCAGCCCATCAGGTCGCACGACCGTTCGAATGGCGCACCTTCTGGCGGGGCAGCGTCAAATCCGACTCGGGTCTGCAGCAGCTCGAGCATTTGATGCGGGTTCCGTGCGATATCCGGAATATCCTCAAGAGTACCGATCGGAATTTGGCGTTCGGTCGCCAGGTGCCAAGTGGAGTAATCACCACGATATCCATCGGTGATAACCGCTCCGGTTGCCCCTGATCCGATTCGATCTCGTGCGACCTGCGCCTGAGCAATGCCGGCGAGAATGTCGTCGTTACGTTTGTAGACCTCCCAAGGCGCCTCGGGACGTAGAGTTGATTTAAGTTCCAGGACGAGGTGCAACCCGTCGCGAATTGCGTAGACGTCAATTTCTCTTGGCGGATCCCGTAGTAGGTACCGCGGATGCACCATCCAACCCTCCCCTTCGAGAACCTCGCGGCAACGTTCGATCATCCGCCCCTCGCGCAACCCACTAACTTTTACATATTGCGCAACATCTACAGCTGCTGCTAATCGAAGCATGTGATCGTCGCGGCCGATTATAGCCAGGGCCAAGAGGAGATCGGAAGGCCCCAGCCGTTCTGCGCCCACCGCGACGAGTGGTGTATCAAGCCAGGAAACATGGCGCCCAAGCTGTGATCCAGTCAACTTCGCAGCGTTTAGGGTCAGATCATCGAGGACTGCCCTTAATTGCAGGTCCTGAGGCTCCGGCACACCGACAATCACTGGCCGATGGGGCAGCGGCACCAGGACACCGCTCGGTAGGCTAAATATCACGGGATCGGTCTGGGCGTCGCTGGTCAGGTTGCCCAACCACGCAACGGTTCGCCGATACGCTCCGGCCGTCCACGCTGTCGTTAGTTGATCGGCGTCATCGGTCAATGGCACATGCGAGTGGAAAAGGTTGGTGTGCCGTTGCTGCTCAACGAGGCCCCAGTCGGCCCCGGTGACATCGCCTCCCTCATAGACCGTCACCCGCTGTGCCTTCTCGTCTACGACGATTTCAAAGAAGTCGTGCTTGGCGAGTCTCAATGCGTCGACCAGCGTTTCGTATTTGCTTCCGAGTTCCTGCACTTCATGAATCATCTCATGCGAGAAGGTCTCCTTGGACTGTTCCGGACATAGCGTGAGCGCCCACTTTAGTACCTGGAAAAAACCTGCCTGGAAGCGTTGAAGCTGCTGAGCCAGGATGTAGAAGGCCTCCTGGTTCTGGTTGGCAAGCGCCGAGGAACTCTCAATCAGAATGACCTCATAGACACCGCGGTAATAGTCGAGCGCCGCCTTCAGAACGCCGTCCCTGGCGCAGCGCCAAAGAGGCAACTGCTCCAGGTGCTCGTCGATTTCCCGCTCGACTCGCCGCATCGCTTCGCTCACCGGCATACCGTCGAAACACCTCCGCTATATCTTTGCTTTATGCTGCTCGCGTCGCTCACAAAAGTAGATATACCTATCTTTCGGTTTCAAGTGGATTGCATCCGGGACGCCTTTTTCAATTTCCAATATGTCGACTCCTCCCAAAGAGTTCCTAGGATCCGCTCTTGGGCTCATTCGCTACTCCTTAAGTTAAAAGACCTCCTCCACATCATGGAACGAGTACGGGACGCCGGCGCTGGCTTCCGAAGCATCATACCACAACATCTGCGGGCCGGATGGTCATGCAGATGCTCGGCAGCTTCGCCGAATTCGAACAGTCGATGGTCCGTGAACGAACGCGGGCCGGCCTGACGGCCGCGCGGGATCGCGGCGTGAAAGTTGGACGACCCGCCAAATTGACCAGTCGTCAGCAGGAGGAGGTGATTCGCACAGTACGCGACGGCTCCAAGACAAAGGCCGATGTTGCTCGGCTTTTCGGGCTGCACCGCTCAAACATTACTCGCTTACTGGCGCGCGCTACTGAGTAGCAATGTTGGTAACCGTTTCTTCTACGTGACTCTCAAAAGGATCAGCCACCCACTCCGCAAGAAATTCTCGAGTCCGACGAAGTCGGATTTATTTTCGAACCCCTCATGGTGAGCATACCCTAGCAAGAGATCCTCGACCGCTTTACGCGCTCCCCGATGTGAAAGCCGTGGGGGCGCTCTGCTTCGCTGTCGATCAACGCGCCCCAGCGGCCGCGGGGGGCAACTCCCAAAAAAAGTTTCGTTTCTGTCTGAGCCGGGACTTGCTACATTCCACCGGGTGCGCCACACTTGCGCAAGCTTCTTTCGCTGACACATGATCGAAATCTCTCTGGGCCAACGACTTCGTGAATTGCGGGACAAAGCGGATTTGTCCTTGCGTGAGTTGGCAAAGAGAATCGGCATTTCCTCACCTTTCCTTTCGGATATAGAGCTCGGAAGACGGTTTCCTTCAGAGGAAATCTTGGCAAAGCTGGCCCGCGCTCTGAACGTATCGCTGGAGCACCTAAAGAAATATGACAATCGCGAGCCGATAGCTGATCTGAAACGCTTAATGGATTCCAACCCCAAGCTGGGTTTTGCGTTTAGAACGGCCGTGGAAAAGGTAAAGAGCGGCGAGCTCACGGCCGAAGAACTAATCGCTAGATTGACCAAATCTCCGCCAAAAAAGTAGCGTGCGCAAAGTTCAAACACCTTCAGGACCGTTCGCCTTCCGGTTGTACTTCGAAGATCTTGGCGAAATCGACAAGATTTGTTTGGAGGCTCTCACGTCGCAATCACTCTTGCCCTCCGAACCGGCGCCAATAAGGATCGAACGGTTTGTCGAGAAGCAATTTAAAGCTCCACTGCGATACGAAGACCTAGGCCCGGAGCACCTCGGCTGCACGATATTCAATTCTTCGGGCGCTGTCGAGGCGATCCTGGTATCCCGGTTGTTGGAGGAACAGAATACGATTCCAGCCCGCAGACGAGTTCGTTCAACTATCGCTCACGAAGCCGGTCACGGTCTTTTGCACGGATCGCTCTTCATCGAAGGCAACTCTGCGCTGAACGATGCTCTTGGAGAAAAGCAACGACTAATACTGTGCCGGTCGGAAGACATTCTCGTGGATGCCCAGGGGTCTTATGCCGGCCGATGGTGGGAATTCCAGGCAAACCAAGCGATCGGGAGTCTTCTGCTTCCGAGCTTGCTTATGAATGCTTTTTTGAATCAGTCCGGCATTAAACATTCTTCTCTCGGAAGGAGCATTCTGACTCCTGCACAGCGAGAGGCACTCGTTAAAAAAGCCGCGGTCATCTTTGATGTGAATCCGATTGTTGTCCGTATCCGACTGGATTCGCTTTTTTCTCAAAAGAAAGCTGCGCAAATTGAATTGTAGCGCTTGACTTCGCAATGCATGCTGTGCAAATTGTGTACGCTTAATACGCTTAATACGCTTGTGTACGCTTGTGTACGCTTGTGTACGCTTGTGTACGCTTGTGTACGCTTTTGTACGCTTAATACGCTTGTGTACGCTTAATACGCTTTCGTATGCTTTATAAGTCATGAATG
>Ga0209656_10003437_pt1 | contig 10235 bp, 7 predicted proteins | sample BogFormECP12_OM2_FD_188239 | JGI IMG/M metagenome (GOLD analysis project Ga0209656, IMG submission 188239) | Bog forest soil microbial communities from Calvert Island, British Columbia, Canada - ECP12_OM2 (SPAdes) (version 2) | ecosystem: Environmental > Aquatic > Freshwater > Wetlands > Bog ... | reverse complement strand
CGCCGTGGCAGGAACGATCCCCGTCAGATCTGTGACCGCACCCGCGATTCTCGTCCGGAGTGAGGGGCACCATCCTGCCGGTAACTGGACTGCGATCCCGATACGCGTATATGAGAGTGGCAGTGGAGCTGCAGCAGCAGCCCGCGCCGTCCCGGTACGCCACCCCTGCCGGCCCCGGTCCCCGCCGCGGGGCCGCGCCGGACTTGACAAGGGAACCCTCGCGATGGCCCCCGACCAGGCTGAGAGGGCAGGCCAGAAGGCTGCCCGGTCCGCCACAGCAGCGTACGGGCCATCGCCCCTTGTCAAGTCCGGCGCTCCGGCCATCACGACCAGCCGCAGCGGCGTTCCGCCCGGCAGGCTATGGCGGCGTGCGCCGGAACCGCCGCCGCAAACCACCGCAAACCAAGTCAGAACAGGGTACGAATCCGGTGCAGGCAGTGCAGAAGCTTGACAGGCCGCTTCATATGAGATCTGGGTCCTGCTCGTCCTCATCGTCATATTATCCTGCGTCTTAAGGTAAAGCTTCTTTGGCTGACGCATTTGGATCCATCAACTGGGATGCGAGATTCAGAAATCCCTCATTAAAGTCCCTATTAGTCATTGCATAATGGTGCATCATTTTCATGGCGGGGTGCTCTTTAAAAAGAGCAAGGTATGAAGTCCATGAACGAAGGAGTTCGGCTTTCTGGGACTCGGTAAGCCCGAGGTCCAATGTGGGACTCATCAAAATAGAGCAGAGCCGACTGACGTGCTCGTAGAGCTGATGCATTATTGGAAATGCCTGACATTCTGTATCGGTCAACCTCGAAAGATCATAAGGGCTGTATACGTTTCTAATCAAACCCGGGTCGGCGCCAGCGAGTTGATAAAAAAGAGGATCAATCTTGGTTTCAGCCTCAATAATAAAATTGACGCCCTGGGAGTCTCGAAACTTCCTCACACTTGTCCAAGCCACAATAACAGTGACCAAGATTATGATAGTCTGCACCGTTGCGAGGATTATAGCTGCTATCTGCACCTGGCTGTACCTTTCAATAGGGAGACCTGCGACAGCAACGGTTCGACAGAGCTCGTGTCAGCTCTTAAACGCTTAGCACACGAGACCACCTTAGTCGGCAAGCCTCCCGTTTCGTTCCGATCCTGGCGATCTTCCTCTTATGGTGCCAGTCCGCGCCGGTGCCTGGCTTCGGGACGAAGATGCCGACGCCAGCGAATCGAGCACGGGAGAGGCGCTAGGGTGAGTGATCGCACGAGCTTGACTCCCCGCTCTTGAGAGCGGAAGGTCAGGTCATCTAGACCTACCTCACGCCACAGGTGATCGGACGGCGATTAGTCTCATTTCTAGTCTCATACATGTTCCCCCGCGGCGCAAATGGCCGCAGTCTCCCGCTTCAGGAGACGCGCCAGAGGCCGCTGTGGTGCGCGGGGAGTACGAACATGACGTAGTCCCGTAACCAGGATGTGTCCGCCGTTGCGGCGGCGATCAGTTCAGGCATAGCGGCACGCTCCCGCTTTGCCCCGCAGTCCTCGCAGACCCGGGCGATCACGAGCACGAAGGCGCGCTGGCCCTGGCTGCGAGCGGCGATGAGTGAAGATACAGGCGCGTCCATAAACCGCCGATTATGAGACGACGCCAAGATGGGGCTAGTGACCAGCGTTTCTGGTCTCAGAACACCCGAAGTTGTGAGACGTTTTGAGACACTAGGGATATGGCACGCACCGCAGTCACAGACCCGGCCTTCACCGTGCTCGACCCACCAGGCGGCGAGCGCAACCTCATCGGCCTGGCCCGCGTCAGCACCGACGCCCAGGACGCCCAGGACGCCCAGCTCCAGCAGGACGCGCTAGCCCTCGCCGGGTGCGGCCGGGTCTACACCGAGAAGGTCAGCACCCGCAAGGCCGCCACGGAGCGCCCCGGCCTGACGGCGGCGCTCGGCTACCTGCGCCGCGGTGACACGCTCGTGGTCTGGAAGCTGGACCGGCTCGGCCGCTCCGTCAAGGAGGTGCTCACGATCGCCGATGACCTCCACGCGCACGGCATCGGCGTCAAGATCCTCACCGGCAAGCTGTCCGGCAGCTACTCGCCGGCCGGCGAGGGCAAGTTCTTCTTCACGATGATGGCCGCCTTCGCCGAGCTGGAGCGGGACATCATCCACGAGCGCACCATGGCCGGCCTGGCCCCGGCGAAGGCTCAGGGCCGCACCGGCGGCCGTCCCACCGTGATGGACGCGGACAAGCTGGCGGCGGCCAGAGCGCGCCGGGCCCGCGGCGAGAGCCCGGCCAAGATCGCCAAGGCCCTCGGCGTCAGCCGCGCCTCGATCTACCGGCACCTGGCCGCTGACAGCGAGTAAGGCCAGGCCCTGAAGGCCCGCAGCGTGCGTGCTGTGGGCCCTAGCGCACGCGCGCGTCCACCACTGACCACCCGCCGTTGCTATCAGAGATAACGCGCGGGAGTCGCGTCCCGCCACGGGCGTCGTTCCCGCAGGACAGCACGCGGCCTACCAGAGATAATGCGCCGTTTTCTCCGATAACTGGTCGGGACCACCGCGGCGCTGCGAGGCAAGCGTGCATGACGCGATGCTCGACGAGATAGAAGAGGACTGGGGCTGGCCAACCTCATCCTCACCAACGGCGATCGGTATACGTTGATCACAAGCACCTGGAGTACTCCGCGTCCGAGTGCACAACTCGCTGTCCGCGGGCGTTCCGGGACACGCCGAGGAAGCGGTCATGGCCAACAATGCTCGATCTTAAACGAGGCGAACGGCGTGCCGACGGAACCAACTAAGGGTTCAACAAGATGCGGCCTGGCCGCGCCCTTGGTTAGTTCCGGTACTTGGCCAGAGCAACTGTAGTCGGCCAATAATAAAGGTTGCGCGTAGCTTCGGTCACTCTAGGTCATCCCAGCCCCATGGCTGGGCTGGGCTGCCATCAGCTTCCCGGCCGAACCGGAACCGATCCCAGCGGTGGCCTATCCCGCGGAACAGCTCAAACAGGCCTGCCCCCGGCAGTCGATTGGCGAGCGCGGTGGCCTGGTCCCGCGCGCCCGCCTCCTGCAGCCCGTGCAGCAGCTCGGCCACGGCGCGGGGGTCGTCGAGGGGGACGTGCGCGGCGGCGCGCTCGGCCAGCGCGGTGGCCTGGTCCCGCGCGCCCGCCTCCTGCAGCCTAGCCAGCAGCTCGGCCACGGCGCGGGGGTCGTCGAGGGGAACGTGCGCGGCGGCGCGTCCGGCCAGCGTGGTGGCCTGCTGCTGCGCGCCCGCCTCCTGCAGCCTAGCCAGCAGCTCGGCCACGGCGCGGGGGTCGTCGAGGGGAACGAGCGCGGCGGCGCGCTCGGCCAGCGCGGTGGCCTGGTCCCGCGCCCCCGCCTCCTGCAGCCTAGCCAGCAGCTCGGCCACGGCGAACGGGTCCTCGAGGAGGACGTGCGAAGCAGGATCACGTTGCAGCAGCCTGGTGGCCTGGTCCCGCGCGCCCGCCTCCTGTAGCCCGTGCAGCAGCTCGGCTACGCCACGGGGGTCGTCGAGGGGGACGTGCGCGGCAGGATCACGGTGTAGCAGTATGGTGGCCTGCTTCTGCGCCCTCGTATCCCACAGGCCTTCCAGGAGGCGGGCCACGGCGATGGGGTCGGCGAGGGGGACGCGCGCGGCGGCCCGCTCGGCCAGCGCTGCGGCGTGCTCGTGCGCCCCCGCCCTTCGTAGGCTGCCGAGTAGCTCGGCCACGGCGACGGGGTCATTGATTGGGACGTGCGCGGTGGCGTGCTCGGCCAGCGTGTCGGCCTGGTTCTGCGCCCCCGCATCGCGGAGCCCGTCCATTAGCTCGGCCACGGCGCGGGGGTTGTGGGGGACGTGCACGGCGGCGCGCTCGGCCAGCGCGGCGGCCTGCTCGTGCGCCCCCGCCCTTCCTAGGCTGCCCAGTAGCTCAGCCACGGCGCGGGGGTCGTCGAGGGGGACGTGCGCGGCGGCGCGCTCGGCCAGCGGGGCGATCTGGTCCTGCGCCCCCGCATCGCGCAGCCTGCCCAGCAGCCGGGCCACGGCGCGGGGGTCGTCGAGGGGAACGCGCGCGGCGGCGCGTCCGGCCAGCGTGGTGGCCTGCTTCTGCGTCCCCAACGTTCGCAAGTTGCGCAGCAGGGCAGAGACGGCGAAGGGGTCGTCGAGGGGAACGCGCGCGGCGGCGCGCTCGGCCAGCGCGGTGGCCTGGTCCCGCGCCCCCGCCTCCTGCAGCCTAGCCAGCAGCTCGGCCACGGCGCGGGGGTCGTCGAGGGGAACGCGCGCGGCGGCGCGCTCGGCCAGCACGGTGGCCTGGTCCCGCGCCCCCGCCTCCTGCAGCCTAGCCAGCAGCTCGGCCACGGCGCGGGGGTCGTCGAGGGGAACGCGCGCGGCGGCGCGCTCGGCCAGCGCAGTGGCCTGCTTCTGCGCCCCCGATTCGCGTAGCCTGCCCAGCAGCCGGGCCACGGCGAACGGATCCTCGAGGAGGACGCGCGCAACAGGATCACGGTGCAGCAGCAAGCTGACCTGCTCCTGCGCCCCCGCCCTTTGCAAGGTGCCCAGCAGCCGGGCCACGGCGAACGGATCCTCGAGGAGGACGCGCGCGACGGCCCAGCGTATGGGACGGTGGTCAGTAGGGTTGATGAAGCTGAGGGTGCCGATTAGGTGGCGAGCGGCACGGATGTTGCCGTGGGCGGCGGCGTTCTTTCGGAGCTGTGTAGCGGCACGGTATAGGCCGCGAGCGTGGGCTGCGTCACCAAGAGCAGCCTGATCACCCAGGAAGGCATGGCCTGCCGCTGCAGCCCAGAAGCTTGCCGGCGGCAACCGGCCCTTACGGTGGTGTCGACCGTGCTGATCAAGGTAATCCGCGAGCCGGTAGAGGGGTATGCCCGCGATGCTGGCTTGGCCGTCGGCCAGCTGCTTATCGCTCTCCGCGGCGGCGGCCCCGCCGGCAGGGGATCTGGCCGGGCGGCTACGGATACGTGTCAGGGGCCCGCGGGCACCTTTGCATTGGACGGCCGCGTAGGCCAGGGCCTGCTCCAGCCAACCCTCGTCCAAGGCATCCCATTCGGCGTCGGTCATGTATCCGGGTGCGGCCGCTTCCAAGAACCCCTGCGGCAGGCCCACCCCCGCGCCCAGGCGGCGGGAATCCATCGCCGAATGGATTAGCGCAGCCACGGCAGGCGGCGCGTTTCGGTACCGGGCCAGCAGCTCGGGTGCACCGGCCAGGACCTGGATGACCTGCCCGTCCCGCGCTGTCTCGGCGGCCCGGGCCAGCCGCGGGTCTCCGGCCTCGCCCAGTTGCTCTAGCTGCGAAGCGGTAAATGCCGCTGGCACCGTGATGTCGTGGCTGGCCAGCAGCTCCCTCGCCTGGGCATGGGGGTCGGCGTCGGCCGTCGGGCGGGCGGTCAAGCGGTCCCAGAATTGGGGCCAGACCGTGGCCAGGACCAGCACCGGAGCGCGGGCCGGGTTGCGCAGCAGATCCCGCAGCCCGGCGGCGACCCGTTCGCCTAGCCGAGTGTCGGTGGCATCGAGGTAGAACTGGGCCTCGTTTAGCCAGACCACGGTTCGCAGCCCGATGATCGGCAGATCGCGTAGCGCCGCATCGGCCCGGGTCGGGTCTATTGGATGCCATAGCCGCCACTGCTTGGCCCGGCCGCGTAGAACCTCCAGCGCTTCCCAGCACGCCCGGGTCTTGCCCGTCGAGGACCCGCCCACCAGAACGGCAATGCCGCTATTACCCTCTGCCGCCGCCCGAACCACAGAGCGCAGCTCCGTATCGTGCTCCCGCGGCACGTATATCGGCAAGGTCGGCAGCCCAGGTGGCGAATTCTCGAGCTGTACGGGCCGGTGGACCTCCAGCGCGAACGGGTCAGTTATCTCACCTAGCAGTCGCCCCGCCGGCGGCGTTGCCAGCACCGAAATGGCCTGGGCGCGCTTCACTTCGGCGGAGACAACACCGGCTCGCCGCTGCGCCTCCTTCTGGTGCGCCGCCCGCCACCGGTCATCATCCAGCAGCCCCTCAGGTCCTCTGCTGGGGCTAGCGATACCGCGGGCGGCAGCCGCGGCTCGCACCATCCGCACCATAATCAGGACCTTGCCAATGTCCTGAGGGAAACGCATGGCACGCAGCCAGTCCCCGACCGTGGTCGGCGACACGCCTGCCGCATCGGCCAAAGCCCGGTCCGAGGGATGACCGGATAGGGAATCGGCCTTAAAGACGCGCAGCGTCTCCGCCAGGACGAAGAACTCCCCCGTCCCGTCCGACAGCCCGCTCTCGCTCATGACTCGCCCCCTCTGTGTCCACCCGTCCAGCTACCCGCTGGACAACCGACATCGTAAAACTGCCACCAGCACCACCACGGCCGCAATGTCCAATCTGAAGCAGAACGTTCCAGGTCGCCGTCCTGGATAGCAAGCATCAACCCATCAAGCTGCGGCCTGGTGCCGGGCAGCCAAGACGAGCGATGGGAGATCCGATGCGCACGATCCAGGTCCTGACCCTGCTACTGGCCCTGTCCGGTGCCCTGAACGTAGCGTTTGCCGCAGGCCTCACGGCCCGCCTCACGGGCGTCCGCCCGGCCCAGGCGATTCTCACTGGGGCAGGCGCCGCCGGTACCGTGATGGCCATTTTCTTCGCCGCTGTATCTGCCTACCGCTAACCATCAGGAATGTCCGTCAGACGTGTCATGCCCCGCCCCGGCTTATTCGCTTCCCCCTCAGGAGTCCCGAGGCTTACGTGAACCACCGGCGGTTCGCCGGGCTTCCGCACATTCTGTGGGGCAGATACATCTGCCTCTACCTGGGCGAGAACGACTGGGACCCCTCCGACGGGATGTTCGGCTACCTCGAGAGGCTGGCGGACTGGTTCGTCCGCGCGGCAAACGGAACCCTGGAAGAAGTCGGCCAGCCGCTTCATCCGCCGGTCAGCTATCCCTCCCGCAGTGCGGGTTCCGTCCTGATTCCAGTCGATTTCCCCGAGGTGCCGGTCGGGACGTCATGGACGGGAATGGGGGCACTCGCGCTGGCTGCCAAGGATCGCGCCGAAATTGCCAGGTGGTTCCCGCTCAACGTCATAGAAGCGGAACAGGAGTCAGGCTTCGCCGACATACGGCAGATGCTTGAGGCCAACGCCTGGCGGCGCAGGCAAACCACTCTGCTCGGTCCGGTCATCGTGCTGCCGGAACCGCTGACCTTCGAGTTCCCGAGGACCGTGGGCCAGCTGGTGACAGCGCTCGAAGGCCAAGGCATCTCCCGCGAGGAGACGTCCAACCTGATTCTGCGGGCCCTGGGAATCAACGCCGACCTCAGCCGTGATGTCGACGACCCACCGCTGTACGTGATCATCGGCGCTCCGATGCGCGGGCTGGCAGGTGCGGGACCGCGCCAAATCCACCTGGCCGTCTGGCGGCTTGCCCCCGAAGCAGTCGCCCATCTGGTGAGCTCGCTCCTGCTTGACAAACTCAGCCGGCACGTCTGGCCGCAATCCGCCGGAACGCTGGCCGCGAGCACGCAGCCGCTTGCCTGGACCGTCGTCCACGAGCAGCGTCCGCAGATCACCGTCCGGCGGGACTCAGGGCGACCGGCCGGCTGGCTGCGCGGCAAGAGCGTCCTCGTGCTCGGCTGCGGTGCGCTCGGCGCCCGGATAGCCGAGCACTGCGGCCGGGCGGGCGTCGCGCGGCTGCGGCTGGCCGACCAGAGCGCGGTCAGCCCGGGCATCCTGGTCCGTCAGCCGTACACGAGCGAGGATATCGGCCTGCCCAAGGCGACGGCGCTCGGCCGGCGGCTAGCAGCGGTCAACGGGGACCTGAAGGTCACCGCGAACGTCGGCGATGTCATGCGCACGCTGCTGACCGACAGCCAGTCCCCGCCCGAGTCCGAGCTCATCGTCGACGCGACGGCGAGCCGCTCCGTCGCCGCCCGCATCGAGTCGCTGCGACGGCTGAGCCGGGGCTGGCCGCCGATCCTCACGGTCGGCGTCGGGCACACATGCGAGCGGGCGGTCGCGTCGGTGGCACTGCCGGAGGCGACCGGCGCGGGCGCTGACATCATGCACAATTTCTCGCTGGCGGCCATGAGCCGCGCCAATCTGGCCGACTTCGCCGACGACTTCTTTCCCGACGCCGGCCGACGCCAGCCGTTTCAGCCCGAACCGGGCTGTTCAGACGCAACCTTCCAGGGGTCCGACGGGGAAGCCGCCGCGCTGGCCGCCCAGATGTTCACCTGGGCGCTTCAGGTCCTTCAGGCACACTCACACGGACAGTACAGTCCGCCCAAGTCGCTGCTTGCCGCCCGCGTCCCCGGACTGGCCAACGCGGGACCCGGATACGAGGTGCTCGACTGGCAGAACGACCTCACGCTGGACGACGCCGACCATGACTACCAGATCCGTTTTCTTCCTTCGGTCGTCGAAGCCATCAGGATGGAAGCCCTGACAACCACCCAGCTCGACGGCGAGCTGGTAGAAACCGGCGGCATGCTGCTGGGGCGGATCGACGACGCGTCCCGTGTCATCTGGATAACAGCCGCGACAGGCCCGACAGCCGATAGCGAGCGCTCTGAGCACTACTTCCGCCACGGACTTGCCGGCGTCAGCGGCGTTATCGCCGACCGCGACGCCAAGAGCCGCGGCCGGGAGCGCTTCGTCGGCATGTGGCACACGCATCCGTTTATCGAGCCGCTTCCCAGCCGACGCGACCTCGCGGCGATGGACACGCTCCTGGTCCCCCTACCGGACGCCCCGTACCGGGGTGTTCTCGCTATCTTCGGAGGCCGCGGCCCGTTGTGGCCCGACTGGCTGCACAGTCGCGGAAACCCGACAGCGTACGCCGGTCTCTACCTGACATCAACGCAGCAACCGCGCATCCCCTTCGTAATGCCCGTTATGTCCGACAATGAACCTAGAACGACATCGCGCTTACTGACCTCCATCGGTAAGTATGCCCGCCGATCGGGACAGCCGGGAGCTCGCGCCACGGCCCTTGGATCAGTACACCCATGTACCTGCCTCGAGCTGACCTGCGCACTGTCTAAATTGAGCCAACTCGGGTGACGCCCCGCTGAGGATTTTCTCGATGCGCCGCGCATAGACCTGGCGTGTACCTCCCGTGTACCCGGCGGGTCTGGCGTGGCCGCCAGCGCCAGGTCCGGCTGCCGGGAATGGTTCAGCCGTCCTGTATCTCGAACCAGGTCACGGTCCGCCCGCCGCGCCGCCGCCACCCCCACCGCGCGGCAAGGCAGGCAACAAGATGAAGCCCCCGGCCATCTTCCGCATCGCTGCCAGCACGATGCGGCTCCGGCACCCCTGGCCCACTCAGGTCGGTGACCTCGACGCGGATAACGCCGTTCGCTGTCTCTACTGCGACCGTGACCGTCTCGCCGGGGGCACCGGAGCCGCTGTGGAGGATACTGTTGACGAAAAGCTCGTCCGCGAGCAGTGCTGCCACATCCCCGCACCGGTGCTCCGGGCCGAGCACCCCGTCCACGAATGCGCGGGCGACCCGCGCACGCTCCGCCCGCCCCGCAAGCGTCACGGTCTCCCGGACCGCCCTAGTCATCAGCGCAACCGCCCTTCCCCGCCCGCACCGACCCGGGGAAGTGTCCGGGCTGTCGGGCGGGCGCACACGGGGATGCACGCTCGACTCGGCGGCGCGCGTCAAGCCGGACACGCCGCCAGCGTGGCCCGTCCGTGGCCGTCCGCGGAAAGCCGACGGTGCACACCGACCGCCACAACTGTGCATACCGACCGTCGTAACTGTGCACACCGACCGTCCTTGCAGCATGGAAGCCCGTCCGCTATGCGTCCGTGGACAGCGCAATATGACGGTCTACAGCGCGACAAGGTGACACACGCAGGGACAGAGAAGAAACGCCCCGCTAGCGCGAGAATTTGCAGCTAACAGGGCGTTTCCGCAGCGTGTGGCAGGTGTTGGGTTCGAACCAACGTAGGCTGAGCCGACGGTTTTACAGACCTCTCTCCTTCTGCACGAGTCAAGTGCCGCTGACCAGCGCATCTGCGCTGGTAGGATGAGATTTTCGATTTCCTATGCTTCCATGACCTCCGAGTTCGAGGAACTCGCGAGGCCACGGACAGGATCACGCGAGGCCACGGACGGCGCGGGCGGGAGCGGTTATGTCGACCGTCCGCCCCCTAATATGAGTGATTCCTTATGGGTTCAGTTGTCGTAGCTGATCAGCGACCGCTTGACGGATGTATCGGTAGCCCAGTTGTGCCAGATGCACACGGCCATGGCC
>Ga0209656_10003436_pt1 | contig 10236 bp, 10 predicted proteins | sample BogFormECP12_OM2_FD_188239 | JGI IMG/M metagenome (GOLD analysis project Ga0209656, IMG submission 188239) | Bog forest soil microbial communities from Calvert Island, British Columbia, Canada - ECP12_OM2 (SPAdes) (version 2) | ecosystem: Environmental > Aquatic > Freshwater > Wetlands > Bog ... | reverse complement strand
AGTGCGCGCTGGGCAGCGTGACCAGCTTCACCTATTCGGGTGACCAGCTCACCGGGGTGTACTACACGGTGCCGGCCCGCAGACAGGTCACCCAGGGCGATGCGGCACAATAGTGCGGTACTACCCTCTGTAGGAGATCGCAAGGATCCGCCCGTGCTGAGAGCCGTGTTGAGAGCTCGGCGCCGCACGGTCGTCTTGGCCGCGGCCGTGCTCACCGGGGCGCTCCTCGCCGTGGTGCTGCTGGCCGGATGGGCCGGCGGGGGCAACAGCGACGTGACCGATGTCGACGGCAGCGCCAGCGCGGTCGTTTACGCGGCCGGGCACCGCCCGCTGGCGCCTGACTTCACAGGCACCACGCTGACCGGTTCGAAGCTGAGCTTTTCTTCCTACCAGGGCAAGGTGGTCGTGCTTAACTTCTGGGGATCGTGGTGCGTGCCGTGCCGTGAGGAGGCCCCCACCCTGTCCGACGTGGCCGCGCAGTACCAGCCGTCCGGGGTCTCCTTCCTCGGCGTGGACGTGCGGGACACGACGGCCAGCGCCCAGGCCTTCGCGCGCAGCTTCCACGTCACCTATCCGAGTGTCGGCGATCCCAGTTCGGTGATCACGCTGGATTTCACCGCCGTGGTGCCGATCGCCGGGACCCCGACCACGCTGGTGATCGACCGGACCGGGCACATCGCGGGCGCCGTCTTCGGCACCGCCACCTATCCGGAACTGACCGCGATCCTCGCGAAGGTCACCGGGAAGGCGGGGGGGTGAGCTTATGACCGATGTGCGCGCGCCGGAAACAGATCCCTTCGACCCGGCGGCCGAACCAGACGACCCGCCGCGCCCGGACCCGGCATCGCCTGGTGGCGGTGCGTTCGGGCCCGCGGACTGGCTGAGGTGGGTGTGGCGGCAGCTCACCTCGATGCGGATCGCGCTGGTCCTGCTGTTCCTGCTGGCCCTGGGCAGCGTGCCCGGGTCGATGCTGCCGCAGCAGGGCACCAACCCGGCCGGCGTGCAGCAGTACTTCACGTCCCATCCGGCCCTGGCGCCCTGGCTGAGCCGCCTCGGGCTGTTCAACGTCTTCGGGGCGCCCTGGTTCGCCGCCATCTACCTGCTGCTGTTCGTATCCCTGGTCGGCTGTGTTGTGCCGCGCACCTTCCGGCTGGCCGGCTCGGCGCGTACGCTGCCGCCGCGGGCGCCGCGCCACCTGGCCAGGCTGCCCAGGTCCGCCGAGTACGCCACCGCCTTGCCGCCCGCCGACGCGGTCGAGGTGGCGGCCCGGGTGCTGGCCGGTCACGGGTTCCGGCTCCGCCGCCCCGCCCCGCCCGCTGACCGGGCTGATCCCGCCGATGACGGCCACTGGGTCTCGGCGGAGAAGGGCTACCTCAGGGAGGCGGGCAACCTGCTCTTCCACCTGGCGCTACTCGGCGTGCTGGTGTCGGTCGCGCTCGGCGGGCTGTTCGGCTACAAGGCCGACCGGCTGCTGGTGCAGGGCGACACCTTCGCCGACACCGTGAGCGCGCTCGACGAGTTCCATCCGGGCCGGTTCGTCACCGCCGCCGACCTCGGCCCGTTCACGCTCACGCTGGACACGTTCGACGCCAGCTACATCTCCTCCGGCGCGCAGCGCGGCCAGCCGTCCGCCTTCGACGCGCGGATCAGCTACACCGAGCAGCCGGGCGCCCCCGTCCGCACCGGCCACCTGGCGGTCAACAGCCCGTTGTCGATCGACGGGGCGAAGGTGTACCTGATCGGACACGGGTACGCGCCGGTATTCCGGGTCACCGACGCCCGCGGACAGGTGCTGTACAACGCGGCGACGCCGTTCATCGCCGGCACGTCAGGGAACTTCCTCTCCGAGGGCGTGGTGAAGGTCCCCGACGCGCAGCCGGAACAGCTCGGCTTCACCGGCGTCTTCGTGCCGACCGCGGTGGACGTCGGCGGCACGCTCGAGTCGGTGTTCCCCGCCGCCGACTACCCGGTGGTGAGCCTGATCGCCTACGCCGGGAACCTGGGCATGAACACCGGGGCGCCGCAGTCCGTCTACCAGCTGGACACCGGCGGAATGCAGCGGCTGACGGCCAACCCGCAGCTGCTGCTGCCCGGCCAGTCGCTGAAGCTGCCGGGCGGCCGGGGCACGATCACGTTCACCGGCGTCGTCCCGTGGGTGAGCCTGGCCATCACCCACGACCCGGGCCAGCTGCCCGCCCTGATCTGCGGCATCGCCGCCCTGGGCGGGCTGCTGCTGTCGTTCATGATCCGCCGCAGGCGGGTCTTCGTCCGCGCCCGCGTCGCCCCAGATAGCCGGCCCGGCAGCACGGTGCAGGTCGGCGGCCTGGCCCGGACCGACGCCAGCGGCGGTTTCGAGGCCGAATTCGCCACGCTGGCCGCCGAGCTCAGGTCGGCCCACGAACAAGCCGGCCCCCACCAGAGCGCAGCACACCATCAAAGCGCAGCACACCGTCAACAAGAGGGAGAGTGAGGGGCCATGCCCGTCAACGTTGCCCTGGGTCACGTCAGCAACGCCTTCCTGGTCGCGGCGCTGGTCTTCTACTCCCTGTCGGTGGTCGCGTTCGCCGGCGACTTCGCCTTCGGGCGGCCGCGGCGGGCCGCGGCGACTCGCGGGCAGCAGGCGCAGGATCGCGCCGCCGCCCTGGCCGCCGTCGGCGCGGCCGGCCGCGCGGCCGCAGTCCCGGCGGTTCCCGCGGTTCCTGAGGCTCCCGCGGTTCCCGGGGCTCCCGCGGTTCCCGGGGCTCCAGCGGACGGGCCCGCGAGCGGGCCCGCGGGCGGCGGGGACTCGATGCCCGAGCTGGCGGTGCCCGCGCTGCGCGCCATCGGTGAGGCCGGCCGCTGGGTGCAGACGGCCCTGGCGCTCAGCCTGGCCGGGGTGTTGGCTCACACCGTGTCTGTCGTCACCCGCGGGCTCGCGGTGCACCGGGCGCCGTGGGGCAACATGTACGAGTTCGTCACCGCCCTGACCTGCGTCGCCGCGATCTTCTTCCTGTTCGTGATGATCCGCTACCGGGCCTGGACCCTCGGCGTTTTCGTCATGGGCGCGGTGGTGGTCACGCTGGGGCTCGCCGAGACGCTCATCTACACCGCGGCCGGGGACCTCGTCCCGGCCCTGCAGTCGTACTGGCTGGATATCCACGTCACCGCGATGACGCTGGCGACCGGCATCTTCTTCGTCGCCGCGGTCCTCGGTTGCGTCTACCTGTGGGTCGACAGGTACGCCAAGCGGGTGGCGGCCGGCCGGGCCGCGCCGGGTAACGGAATCATCCAAAGGCTGCCCAGCATCGAGCAGATCGACCGGCTCACCTACCGGACCATCATGTTCGGGTTCCCGGTCTGGACGTTCGGTGTCATCGCGGGCGCGATCTGGGCCGACCAGGCCTGGGGCCGGTACTGGGGCTGGGACCCGGTGGAAACCTGGGCCTTCATCACCTGGGTGCTCTACGCCGCGTTCCTGCACGCCAGGGCCACCGCGGGCTGGCGTGGCCGCCGGGCCCACTACATCCAGCTGCTCGGCTTCGCCAGCCTGACCTTCAACATCCTGGTCGTGCAGGTGTCCATCGCCGGATTGCACTCCTACGCCGGCGTGAGCTGACCACGACCGTCAGCCTGCGGGCGGGTGCGGCCTGAAGATAGTTGCTCAGACCTAGTCGCCGGCCTGCGAATTTCCGCGGATCGCGCGGTCCAGCGCACGCAGGAACTCCGGGTCGTCGTCCGGTCCCTTGGGCGCGGCCCGGCCGGTGTTCGCCGCCCTGGCCCGTCCGGCGGGATGACGTGCTACCGCGTCGTCCGCGTCGGTCCATCGCTCGGCCCGAAGGTCGTCCTCACCGAGGTCGTCGAGCCGGTCCGGATCCCAGCGCGGCATCGGCGCGAGCGGCGCTGATGAGCCGCGCACGGGCTGCCTGACGATGAGCCAGGCGATGGCTCCGCCGATGAACGTCACGGTGATGACGACGATCCAGGCCGGCTTGGGCAGGCCCCGGCACTCCGAGGCTGGGGTGAGAATGGCGTCCGTCAGGCAATAAAGCCAGAAGCCCGTCATGAACAGGCCAAACAGGGCACCGGACAGCAACATGGCGGAAGCCTAACCTTCGGCATCTATGGCACGGGGCGGAATAGGTCAAGTTTTCTGCCCGACCGCCGCTAGCAGCTATTAGAGGCATCAGGTGACGTGGCGGGCGAACTCGGCATACGCTGGCCGTCAGGGCAATAGGGTAGGAGAACGGGTACATGCGGCTAAGGCTGTTCGACCGCATCCGTCGGCTCGCTCACTCTCGCAGGCCCCCGGCCGAGACGGCACCGGGGGTTTCTGGCGCCCAGGGCAGGCATCGCCGCAGTCGCCGCCGCGGGCCCGCGGCGGCATCGGACTCGCCGAGCTTTCCTGGCGGCACAGGCTCTGGAGACGGGCCGGACCCCGCCGAGCTGGCGCACACCGCCGCACCCTGGCCAGGCAGTTCACCGGGGCCAGAAGCACCGGTCGCGCCAGGTGCTCCGGTCGCGCCAGGTGCTCCGGTCGTGCCGGGGGATCCGGTCGCGCCGGGGGATCCGGCCGGGCCGTGGCCGGATCACCGGGTAAGCCGAACCCGCCGGGACGACGGGGGGTCCGCGGTGCGCGCCGGGGCGGCCCGGGCGCGGATCCGTGCGGCGCCGCAAGATGCCGAAGCGGTCGGCTTGGGTGAGGCCGCGCCTGGTCGCAGGACGCGCTGGGAAACGGCGGAGCCGGGCGTGGCGCAGTCCGCAGCGGCGAGCCTGCCGGATACCCGGTCGGCAGACCTGGCCCGGGTCGCGGCGGGCGTCCCGCGTCAGCCCGACGGGGCCGGGCGATCTTCCTGGCGGCCCGGCGGGGCGGCCTCGCACGCCGGCCTGCCCTTCGTGCCCGCACATCCGCGGGAACGGCCGCTGGCGGCGGACGGCCGCAGGCACTGCGGCTCGCTCGAGGCCATCTTGTGGCGGCAATGGGACCCGGCGTCGCCACCGCCCAGGGAAGTGGTGGCGGCCGTCGACCGGCTGGCCGAACTTCCCGAGCGGATCAAGGAGAGGCTGGCCGACGGCCTCGACGCGATCTTCATCGGCCCCGGCGGCGTCCCGGAACTGGACGACATGACCAGCCTGCGCGGCGTCCCGCTGCCTTCCGGGCAGGCCTCGTGGGATGCCTGCGCGGGCGCCTACGGCGAACGCAAGATCGTGGTCGGCTCCCGGCCGTCACCGACTCCGGACGTGATGTGCCACGAGGTCGGCCACGCGCTTGACGATCTCGACAGTCCGCCAGCTAAATGGCAATCTGACTCAGCGGAGTTCCGCATGCTCTACGATCAGTGCCAGCCGCATTTCGCCAGTGATTTCCACCGTCAGCCTGGTGGCCTCGGGCGCAAGGAGTTCTTCGCGGACGCGTTCGCCGCGATCGCGTCCAGGCAGCGGCCGGCTCTGGTGGACATGCTGAGCGGGGATACACGCACTGCGCTACGGGTCATGCTGTATTTCAACCGGCGCTATGGCATCTAAGGTGATCAGCGATGTTCGTCATACGACTGCCGAACGGGAACCTCATGGTCCCGCAGACCGCGACGGGTCACGACGGGCGCATCTTCGGCGACGTGTACGTGGAGATCGGGCCGCAGGACGCCGACTACGCCCGGCTCGCCGCCCAGGCGCTGACCCCCGAAGAAGCCGAGCAGCGCCGTGACCGGTGGCGGCAGGACGACGAGGCCCTGCGCCAGGAGTTCCTCGAGTTCGCGAGGCTGAACGGCGAGTACCCATGGCAGGACACTGGCGAAGGCGACCAGCCCTGAAGCCGCGCAGCAGCAGGTCATCCGGGCGCAGGCCAGCCAGGCCGCCGACGAGGCGCCGGAACATCTGAGGAACCCCCCACAGAGCCCCCTGAAACCCCCACCTGAAGGAACCTCCCTGCCGGAGAGACCGCGGGTGGTCTCATCCGCTCGGGCGCGGTCAGGCCGCCGGGGAGCCTTGCGGTGAGGGTACGCTGTCGCCGCGCAGCAGGGCCCGTACTTCAGACTCACGGAACCTGCGGTGCCCTCCCGGGGTCCGGATGCTCGTGATGCGCCCGGAGGCCGCCCAGCGGGTGACGGTCTTCGGATCCACCCGGAACAGTGTGGCCACCTCACCCGGCGTGAGCAGTCGCTCGTTGTTGCCGTCCACGTTCAGTCTCCTCCGACTGTCTCCCTTGAGCCTGCGTCAAATGTCCCTCTAGTTTGGCGCTGAACGAGTACTTTCTACCTAGATTTCTGGAAATTAGGTGGGCGTTTCCCGCACGACGTGGCAGTTAAGAGTAGTTACGGCATGACTACCAGTAGTAGGCGCACTAATTAGCAGGTGTTACGCAAGGCTCTGGAGTCGCCGCCAGACGGCGGCCGCTGCGAGCCAGATGACGGTGGCCCATCATGGGTGAGAAGGCGACACGGGAAACCAGCGCGAAGGGTGACAGAATGAGCGGCGGCCTGACCGGGACCGGATCCGGGCTGGTCGGCCTGGCCGAAATACGGGACGCGGCCCGTCGGCTCGAGGGAGTGGCGGTCCGCACGCCGCTGATTCCGGTCGCCAGGCTAGAGCCGCCGCTGCTGGTCAAACCCGAGTCGCTCCAGCCCACCGGGTCGTTCAAGCTGCGTGGAGCCTACGCGGCCATCACGGCCAGCGAGCAGGCCGCCAGGCAGCGCGGGGTCATCGCTCATTCCAGCGGCAACCACGGTCACGCGGTGGCCTACGCTGCCGCGTTGCTCGGCGTGCGGGCGGTCGTGGTGGTCCCGCGGACCGCGCCGAAGGTCAAGACCGAAGCGATCGAGTACTACGGCGCCGAACTCGTGACGGTGGAGCCGACCTTGCCGGCCCGCGTCGCCGCCGCCTCCGAACTCATGGCCAGGCACGGGTACGTGCTGATCCCGCCCTTCGACGACCGGGCGGTCATCGCCGGCCAGGGCACGGTCGGCCTGGAGATCGCGGCCGACTATCCGCAGGTCGGGCTCGTCCTGGTGCCGGTCAGCGGCGGCGGCCTGATCTCGGGCATCGCGGCGGCCGTGCGAGCCGTTTGTCCGGCCGCGGCCGTGGTGGGCGTCGAGCCGGAACTCGCCGCGGACGCCGGCGAATCCTTCCGCCGCGGTGAGCGGGTCAGCTGGCCCGCGGCCGATGTCCAGCGCACGGTGGCGGATGCGCTCCGGGTGGAGCAGGTCGGCGCGCTGCCGTTCGCGCACATCCGCGAGCTGGTGGCCGACATCATCACGGTGACCGAGGAGGAGATGCTCGCCGCGGTCAGGCTGCTCGCGAGCCAGGCCCGGCTGGTGGCCGAACCCGGGGGCGCGGCCGCCGTCGCGGCCTGGCTGTACCACCGGGGCGAGCTCCCGGCGGCCACGACGCCGGTAGCAGTAGTCTCAGGCGGCAACATCGACCCGGACCTGCTGGCGGCGACGCTCGCCGCAGGCTAGCGCTTCTGGAATGCGTGAGGCCCCGGCACCCATCTCACCCTGCGGTACGAGATCAAAGACCACCCGGGCACTGCATAGACCATCTCGTGTGTCAGGAGTTCTGGGCCTGGGTCTCACGCCAGCGTTTGATCGCCTTGTCCATTCGCGGGACGTCGTCGCGCAAGGTGACCCAGACCTCTTCGTAGTCGATGCGATGGTAGGCGTGCGCGGCGATGATCCTCATGCCCTTGACTTGCCGCCAGGGAATTTCAGGCATCGCCTTGATGACCTCGTCAGGCAACTTGGTGGCAATGTCGCCCAGTCGGCCGATGACGGCCTCACCCGCTAGGCGCAGCGGGCGCTCGGTGTCCCACCGCTTCTTCCCAAGCCTCACAAGTTCGGCTGCTGCGTCGGCTGCCTCAGCCAGATCTGCCAGGAGGTCATCGACTCCTCTGGTCACAGATCCACGGCCTCGGCGCGAATGTGGTCGTCTCGAGGTTTGAGGGCGCTCCGCGTGACGACGTCGACTCCAACGCCCAGGAGCTCTTCAAGATCCTGGAACAAGCCGACGTGGTCAAGAAGGGAGGCGCCTGGCTCAAAGTCCACGAGTAGATCTAGATCGCTGTCCGGGCGAGCCTCTCCTCTAGCGACTGAGCCGAACACCGCGATCCGATGAGCCCTACGCTTCCGCGCGACGCCAAGGATCTCCGCGCGGCGGCGGCGCAGCCCTTCCATGGTCAGCACGTCATCGGTCACCCCTCAAGGGTATCGCCGCGTGCCCGGGCGAGGCTTCGAACCGATGTACGCCATGGGCCGGCAGGGCCTGGAAACAGGATGGCAACGGCTACGGCGGGCCGCTTGTACTCCCATGACTATGCTGGGACCGTTATGCGCGCCATACTCGCTTACACCTCAGCGCGGATCGTGCTGCTCGTCGTTTCTGTGGTCTTGCTGTACCTGACGGGCGCCCGGGGCCTGCTGCTGCTCGCGCTCGCGTTGGTGGTGAGCGGGATAGCCAGCTACGTCCTGCTCTCCCGGCAGCGGGACGTCATGTCGGGAGCGCTGATGGCGCGCCTCAAGAACGGGCGGGCCCGGGCCACCAGCTTCCGCACCAGGCTCGAGGACGGCGCCCGCGCCGAAGACGAGGACTGAGAAGACAAGGACTGAGAAGACAAGGACTGAGAGGCAGCGGATTTGCCTACAGTCGCCGGACCGTGGGACCAAAGGGTCCGAGCCTGAGCATTGACCCCGAGGCCCGGGAGGCCGTGATGCCGCCGGGTTCGGCCGGCTCGTCCGGGGTGCTGGCGAGCCAGCCACCCGCCGTCAGGAGCTTCAGCACGGCGTCGACGGCTTGCTGGCGGGTCATGGCCGAGGTATCGAGCACCAGGTCGGCGTCACGCGGTTCCTCGTAGGGATCGGACACGCCGGTGAAGCCCGTGATCAGCCCGGCGCGGGCCTTGGCGTACAGGCCCTTGCGGTCGCGCGCCGCACAGACGTCCACCGGGGTCGAGACGTAGACGAGCAGGAAGTCGCCGACCTCGGTGACCATCTGGCGGGCGGCCGCGCGCGCCGCGGCGTAGGGCGCGATCGGTGCGCAGATGGCGATGCCGCCGTGCCGGGCGACCTCGGCCGCGACGTAACCGATGCGCGCGATGTTGAGGTCCCGGTCGGCCCGGGAGAAGGTGAGCCCGGCGGAGAGCAGCTGCCGGACGTGGTCGCCGTCGAGCAGCGAGACGGTGCGGTCTCCCCGTTCGGTCAGCGCCTCGGCCAGCCCGCGGGCGATGGTGGACTTGCCGGATCCGGACAGGCCCGTGAAGAAGATCGCCAGGCCCCGCTCGGTCCGGGGCGGCCGGGCCCGGCGCAGCTCACGCGCCACGCCCGGCGGAGCGAACCAGGCCGGAATCTCGGTACCGGAATCGAGTAGCGCGCCGAGCTCGGACGAGGTCAGCTCGCCCTGCTCGGCTCCCGGTTCGATCAGCGCGAGCGGGCGCCACACTTCCGGGCGCGGGTCGTGGGCCCACTCGCCGGCCCTGATGACCGGGATCGGCACTCCCGGCAGCGTCAGCGCGCCGGTTTTCGGGCCGGCCGGCCCGCCCGCGACGTCCGGCGAGTCGGCCAGCAGGTGGGTGGCGCCGTAGGCCGCGGCGACGATCGCCTGGGCGCGCAGGTCGGCGGGGTCCCGGCCCCAGGACCCCGTTGGCGCGTTACGCGGCGCGAGCGGCACGGGGATTACCAGGGTGCCGGCCGGAAGATGCTGCCTGGCGGCCAGGACCGCGCGGACCAGCGCCTCCGGCCGGGTCACGATCTCGGCGGGCCCGCAGACCAGGGGCAGCACCAGCAGGCGGGCGTTCAGCTGGTCCGCATAGTGGCGCAACTGACCGATGTGACGCTTGTTAAGGGGGGCCCGGGTGGCGTAAGCGAGCACGGTGCCGGCCGACTCGGCGGTGCCGGACGACTCGGCGGGGTCGGCCAGCTCGGCGCGGACGTCCTCCGGGCGCCGCCGCAGCTGCCGGAACGGCCCGTGCTCGGGCTCGCGCAGCGGCGTGACCGGCCCGGCCAGCCGGACCAGGCCAGCCTTGCCATCTTCCGCCGGGGTCAGCCGTTCGGTGATCGACAGCACGGCCAGCGGGGAGCTTTCCTGGTCCTGCAGGACCAGGAGGTCAGCATCGGCCGGGACCACGCCGACGGACACGTCCAGGGTCACCGGCACCGACCACGGCGTGCCGTCGGCCAGCATGCCACGCTCGGTCACCGCGGCCACCTCGGCGGCGTCCATGAAGCCGCGCAGGGGCGCGAACACCCCGGACGTGAGCAGCTCGAGATC
>Ga0209656_10003435_pt1 | contig 10239 bp, 6 predicted proteins | sample BogFormECP12_OM2_FD_188239 | JGI IMG/M metagenome (GOLD analysis project Ga0209656, IMG submission 188239) | Bog forest soil microbial communities from Calvert Island, British Columbia, Canada - ECP12_OM2 (SPAdes) (version 2) | ecosystem: Environmental > Aquatic > Freshwater > Wetlands > Bog ... | reverse complement strand
GCCACCGCCACCGGAGCCACCGCCGAAGCCGAACTGCCGGGCGCCGCCCGGGGTGGCCGAGCCGGTGGTCTGGCCGACCACGGCGGTCAGCTTGGGCGACATCTTCGACACAATCTCCGCGCCGGCCAGGCCGAGCCCGACACCGATCACGCCGCCGATGATCCCCAGGGTGACCGACTCGCCCATGACCTGGCCGACGATGCGGCGGCTCTTCCAGCCGAGCGCCTTCAGCGTGCCGAACTCACGCACCCGGCGCGAGACCGCCGCCAGCGTCAGCAGGCTGGCCAGCAGGAACGCCGCGATGAGGACCGCGATCGCGAGCCACTTGCCGAGGTTGTTGGCCAGGCTCGAGGCGTTGGACAGCGAGCCGGTGACCTCGCTGGCCAGGTCGCTGGAGGTGGTCACGGTGTCTGACGGCAGCGCGTGGGCGATCTCGCTTGAGACGGTGCCGATGGCCGAGGAACTGCTGGCCGCGACGTAGATGGTGTTCACGTCGTTCTTCATGTTGGCCAGCTTCTGCGCGACTGTGAGCGGGATGTACACGTCCGAGGGGCTGTCACCGGCCGGCTCGGTGACGATCCCGACGACCTTGAAGTTGGTCGTGGTGCCACTGCTGTTGCCGATGGCGATCGCGGATCCGACCGACAGCTTGTTCTGCGTCGCGTAGGAGGCGTCCACCAGCGCGACGTCCGAGGACGCGTCCGCGGTGGTGAAGGTGCGCCCGGTGCTGAGCTTGCCGGAGCTGAGCGGGCCGAGTTCGCCCCCGCTGATGTCCACGCCGTCGACGCCGAAGCTGTTGGTGGTGAAGTTAGCGCGGAAGCTCTGGCCGGCACTGCCTGATCCGCTGCCTGATCCGCCGCTGCCTGATCCGCCGCTCCCCGAGCCGCCGAAACCGCCGGCGCCGCCGTTGAAGTTGATGGCCGGCACGGTGCCGCTGAGCGTCCGGTCGTTCAGGGTCAGCCCGCCCGCTGCCGCTGACACGTCGTGCAGGTCAGCGACCGTGCTGACCGAGGACGAGGAGATCGAGGCCAGCGTCGCACCCGCGCCCAGCGTGCTGGTGTTGATCTTGGTGCCGGCCGCGGGCCGCTTATTGGTACCGGTCCGGAAGCCAAAGCCGAACGACCCCGGAGTAAACGAACCGGCCGTCGGCGTCTTGGTCACGGTCACGTCCGTGCCCACGCCGTACAGCGCGTGCAGCACGGTGCCCTGGGCGTTCTTGACACCGGCCGACGCCGCCGTCACGGTGATGACCAGGCCCACGCCCAAGGCGAGGCCGAGCGCGATGAACACCGCCTGGCGCGTGCGGCCGCGAAGCTCACGCCGCAAATAGGTGAAAAACATTCAGCACTCCTCAGGACCGCCGCCCGTGCTGGATAGATGGCGGCGCGACCGCCCCCGGGGGCGAACGCCGCGCCAGTGCAGAGCTTGGCGGCGTTACCTGAACGAGTGCTGAATGGAAGCTGCCGGATTACCCAAAGGAATTAGCTGCCCCGGGCGGCCCTGATCGTCTCGCGCAGCGAACTCGTCGTGGCGAGCACGGCCGAGGGCTCGTACCCGCAGTGCGCCATGCAGTTAGCGCACCGGGGGTCCTTGCCCCGCCCGTAGGAGTCCCAGTCGGTCGTCTCGATGAGCTCCTTGTAGGTCTTGGTGTACCCGTCCGACATGAGGTAGCAGGGCTTCTGCCAGCCGAGCAGCGAGTAGGAGGGAATGCCCCACGCGGTGCAGCCGAAGTCCGTCTTTCCCTCGAGGAAGTCCAGGAACAGCGGTGTGTGGTTCAGCCGCCACTTCTTGCGCCGCCCGTCGGCGAACGCCTTGCGGAACAGTTCCCTGGTTTCCTCGACGCCCAGGAAATGCTCCTGGTCCGGCGCCTTCTCGTAAGCGTAGGCCGGCGAGATCTGCATCTCGTCGATGCCGAGGTCGTCGTTCAGGTAGGTCAGCACCTCGATGATCGTCTGCGGGGTGTCGGTGTTGAAGAACGTGGTGTTGGTGTTCACCTTGAACCCGCGCGACTTGGCCAGCTTGATCGCGGCGACCGCGTCGTCGAACACGCCCTCCTTGCAGACCGACTCGTCGTGCCGCTCGCGCAGCCCGTCGATATGCACCACCCAGGAGAAGTACGGCGACGGCTTGAACTTGTCCAGCTTCTTGGGCAGCAGCAGCGCGTTGGTGCACAGGAAGACGAACTTCTTCCGCTCTACTAGCTTGGCGACGATCACGTCGATCTGCGGGTGCATCAGCGGCTCGCCGCCGGCGATGGACACCATCGGCGCGCCGGACTCCTCGATCGCGGCCAGCGCCTGCTCGACCGGCATCCGCTGCTTGAGGATCTCGTGCGGCTGCTGGATCTTGCCGCAGCCGGCGCACTTCAGGTTGCACGCGAACAGCGGCTCGAGCTCGACGAGCAGCGGAAACTTTTTATTTCCAGCCAGCTTCTGGCGCATCAGGTAGGACCCGACGCGCAGGGACTGACGTAGTGGCATGGGCATTAGTGCCGTACCTCCTTGGGCAGGCCGAACCGGATTGATTCCGTGGTCGTGGTTCGCTCGGAGACAGCCAGGGGGCCTAGCCCTGAAAGCGCCGAAATGATCTCCTCCACCACGGCAGGAGGCGCGGAGGCTCCGGCGGTGAGGCCGATCGTCGATACCCCCGTGAGCCAACCAAGCTGAATGTCCGCCGCACTGTCGATCAGGTACGCCGGTGTGCCGATGCGCTCGCACGTCTCCACCAGCCGGACCGAGTTGGAGGAGTTCGCCGAGCCTGCCACGAGCACCAGGTCGGACTCGGCGGCGATGGCCCGCACCGCGGCCTGCCGGTTGGTCGTCGCGTAGCAGATGTCGTCGCTGCCGGGCGCGCGCAAGGCGGGGAACCGCTCGCGCAGCGCGCCGGACACCTCCGCGGCCTCGTCGACCGACAGCGTGGTCTGCATCAGGTAGGCGACGCGCTCCTCGTCGCGCGGCCGCAGCGCGGCCACATCTTCCGGCGTCTGGACCAGCACCGTCGAGGACGGCGCCTCACCGAGGGTGCCCTCGACCTCCTCGTGGCGGGCGTGGCCGATCAGCGCGACCGTGTACCCGTCGGCGGCGAACCGCCGGGCCTCCGCGTGCACCTTGGACACCAGCGGGCAGGTCGCGTCGATCACCGCCAGCCCGCGCCGGGACGCCTCGGCGCGGACCATGGGCGATACGCCGTGCGCGGAGAACACCACGGTGGCGCCGTCGGGCACCTGGTCCAGTTCGTCCACGAACACCGCGCCGCGGCTCTCCAGGTCGCCGACCACGCGGGTGTTGTGCACGATCTGCTTGCGCACGTAGACCGGCTCCCCCTGGAGCTCGAGCGCCCGCTCGACGATCTCGATCGCCCGCTCCACGCCGGCGCAGAACGACCGCGGCCCGGCCAGCAGCACCTGCCGCGGCGTGCAGGCCGCGGCCCACCGTTCGATCACGGGCACGGCGGCGCGCAGCGACCGCAGCGCAGCCAGCCCGCCGGAGACGATGCCCGCGACCGGGTGGTCCGGCGTGTCGGACACCGCGCGGACCACGGCCACGGGCCGCTGGCCAGCGGCGGTGGCCAGCGGCGCCGACTCCATATCGGCCAGCAGCGTGCCGTCGGCGGCCAGCGACGCCCGTTCGGACCGCCGGACCAGGTGATCCACGGTGGTGATCCGGCCCGTGCGGGCCGGCAGCCCGGCCCGGCGCAGCTCGCCGGCCAGCAGCGGCGCCGACGCGCAGCTCACCAGGCCTGCCTCGGTGCCGACGACCAGGTCACCCGGGCTGAGGTCGGTGGTCAGGCCGGCGCCGACGCCCATGATCGCGATCTGGCCGAACGAGGCAGCTTTGAGCTCTTCGGCACGCTGCGCCGCCCTGGTGGTGCCATACCCGGTGCGCAGCACCGTGGGGGTCTTCGGGTCAGAGCCGGTGCGCACCACTTCGGAGCCTGCACGCAGTCCCCGCCGGATGGCGCGGGCCTCGATGCGCATCGGCGCGCAGATGAGCAGCGGATCTGTCATGCGCTATCTCCCAAGGGGGGTCCGGGGGGCCGCGGGGGTCTGGGGGGAAAGGTTTCCCCCCAGGATCGGGGGGATCCCGGGGGGTCGCCCCCCGGGGCAGCACCGTCCCCCCGGGCCAGCACGTATCTGCCCAGGGCGCTGATGGGGAAGGCCAGCCGGTACAGGTGGTAGTTGATGTAGAAGTCGCCGGGGAACCCGGTGCCGGTGTACTGGGGCTCGTCCCAGCTGCCGTCGGCCCGCTGTGTCTGGGCGAGCCAGCGGACGCCGCGCTCGGTCGCGGCGCTGCCGTGTTCACCCGCCGCGAGCAGCGCGAGCAGCGCCCAGGCGGTCTGCGACGCGGTGGAGGCACCCTGGCCCAGGGCCGGGTCGTCGTAGGAGCGCAGGTCCTCGCCCCAGCCGCCGTCCGGGTTCTGGTGCTCCTCCAGCCAGGCCACGGCGCGGCGGATGGCCGGCTTGGATGGCTTCACCCCGGCCGCGATCAGCGCGGGCACCACGGCGCCGGTGCCGTACACGTAGTTCGCGCCCCACCGGCCGAACCAGGACCCGTCTGGCTCCTGCGCCCGCAGCAGCCAGACGACGCCGCGGCGCGTCACCAGGTCCGTCGCGCGCTCCTCGGCGGCGAACGCCTCCACGATGTGCGCGGTCACGTCGGCCGAGGGCGGGTCGATGACCGCGCCGAAGTCGCAGAACGGCAGCTTGTTGACGAGCTGCCGGGTGTTGTCCGCGTCGAACGCGCCCCAGCCGCCGTCCTTGGACTGCATCCCGGCCAGCCAGGCCAGCCCGCGGTCGATGGCGGCCTGGTTTTTAGGTCCAGCCCGGCGCAGCGCGAGGACGACCTCGGCGGTGTCGTCGGTGTCGGGATAGACGTCGTTGTCGAACTCGAAGGCCCAGCCGCCGGGGGCCAGGTCCGGCCGTCGCACCTGCCAGTCGCCTGGGCCGCGGATCTCCTCGCCGAGCACCCAGCGCGCGGCGCTGGCCAGTGCGGGGTGATCGGCTGGCAGGCCCGCGTCGGCGAGCGCGATCATGGTCAGCACGGTGTCCCAGACCGGCGACTGGCACGCCTCCAGGCGGCGCACAGGACCACCATCGGTCTGCTCGATGATGGTAAATCGATCAAGGCCGGCCAGCCCGCGGGCCAGTACCGGGTGGTCGAGGTCGTAGCCGAGCAGGTTCAGTGCCATCAGGGAGTACACCCAGGGCGGCTGGATGCCGCCCCAGCAGCCGTCCCGCTCCTGCCGGGCGATAATCCACTCCGCGCAGCGGCGCAGGGCCGCGCGCCTTACCGACTTTACCGGTCGGTAAAGGTGCAGGGCCTTATCGAGGGCGGAGAAGACCTTCGCCCAGGGGTCCGCGGGCGGGCGGCTCGGGGTCACGCCGGTTTTCAACTCGTCGATGGTGAACGACAGGGGGCGGGACGGGCGGAACGACTGGACCACAGCCAGGGCCACGATGGTCTGCCGCGCCCAGCAGCCCCAGTCGTAGATGTTGAGCGGGAACCAGGCCGGCAGGTAGATCAGCTCGGGCGGGATGACCGGCAGGTCGTCCCACGACCACAGGCCGGAAAGCGCCAGCCAGATCCGGGTGAACACGCGGGTCGCTTCGACCCCGCCCTGGTCACCGATCCAGGCGCAGGCCTTTTTCATATGCGGTGCGTCCGGCTCGTCGCCGGCCAGCCGAAGCGCCAGGTAGGCCTCGACGGTGGTGGACAGGTCGCCCGGCCCTCCGTAGAAGTTGGCCCAGGTGCCGTCGTCCCGCTGCTGGGACCGGATCCAGCGCGCCGCCGCCGCGATCGCGGCCTCGTCGTGCAGGCCGAGGAACTCGCGCAGCAGCAGGTCCTCGGCGTCCATGGTCACGTTGGTCTCGAGCTCGCCCTGCCACCATCCGTCGGCGTGCTGCAGCCCGAGCGCGTGATCACGAGCTCGTTCCAGGGTTTGCCGCGCTAGGTCAGGGATTACCACTCTGCTCGCTACCACTGGGCTCGCTACCACTGGGCTCGCTACCACTGGGCTCGCTACCACTGGCGCGCCGTGATGAACTCGGCGATCGCGGTCAGCTCGGCCCGGACGTCGGCGGGCAGGTCGATGTCGGCCAGGCTGGCGTTGGCCTTCGCGAGCTGAGTGTCGGCCTCGGTCTCGGCCCAGTCCTTGCCGCCCGCCGCGACCACCAGGTCGGCCGCGCGGACCAGGTCGTCCTCGCTCAGCGGTTCGGGGTTGGTGAGCAGCGCGTGCAGTTCGGCCGCCTCGGGCGTGCCGCTGTTCAGCGCGGCCACGACGGGCAGCGACTTCTTGCGGGCGCGCAGGTCGGCGCGGACCGGCTTGCCGGTGACCGCGCGCGCGCCCCAGATGCCGAGCAGGTCGTCGGTGAGCTGGAACGCGAGCCCGACGTGCGCGCCGAATCCGGCCAGGGCCATCGCCAGCGTCGGCGGCGCGCCGAGGTGCACCGCGCCGATGCTGCAGGCGCAGGCCATCAGCGCCGCGGTCTTGTCCCCGGCCATTTCCAGGCACTCGACCAGCGTCACGTCGTCACGCTTCTCGAAGGCCAGGTCCGAGCCCTGCCCGCCGATCAGCCGCTGCACCGCGGCGGACAGGCACCGGGCCGCCCACGCGCCCTGCGGGGTACCGTCCTCGAGCAGCAGGTCCTGGGCCAGCGCGAGCAGCGCGTCCCCGGCCAGGATGGCCGCACCAACGCCGAACACGGTCCAGGCCGTCGGCCGGTGCCGGCGCTCGGTGTCGTTGTCCATGATGTCGTCGTGCAGCAGGGAGAAGTTGTGCACCAGCTCGACCGCCACCGCGGAGGTCACGCCGCGCTCCGGCGGGGCGCCCGCGGCGCGGGCCGACAGCAGGGCGAGCGCGGGCCGCAGCGCCTTGCCCCCTTTGCCGTTTCCCGTCGGGTTACCCTCGGCGTCCGCAAAGCCGAGGTGGTACGCCGCGACGACGCGCACGTCCGGCGTCAGCCGGGCGATCGCGGACTCCATCGCGGGGCCCACTAGGTCCCGGGCCAGGGCCACACCCTCAGGCATTACAGCAGTCACTGACGTACCCCCATCGTTGAGGTAAGAACGGTATGACGTAGCTCGACGGCCGCGGCCAGGCCGCTGCGCACCGCGCCTTCCATCGTGTCCGGCCAGCCGGTATCGGTCCACGCACCGGCCAGCACCAAGCCGGGCTGCCGGGTCGCGGGCCTGGGCCGCAGTGCGCCGCTGCCCGGCGCCTGGCGGAAGGTCGCCCGCCGCTCGCGGGTGACGAAGAACTCGGTGACCTGGGCATCGCGGGCCGCGGGAAACAGTTCGGCCAGCGCGGGCACGAACTGCTCGCGCAGCCGGGCCGCGGGCACGTCCGCGTACTCGTCCGCCGCCGACAGCGAGATGGCCAGGTACTGCCCGGGTCCATCCATCCCGGAGATGCGGGTGCGGTCGAAGACCCACTGCACCGGGGAGTCGATGGCGGCGGCGAACGGGAGGTCAGTCACCGGCCGGTCGTAGATCACGTGCACGTTGACGATCGGCGAGGCGCCCAGCCCGGCCCAGCCCCGCACCGTCGCGTCCGGCAGCGCACCCGGCGGGACCAAGGGGGCGGCCTTGTCGTGCGGGACGGCCAGGACCACGGCGTCCGCGGCCAGGTCGGCGTCCTCGCCCCGGCCGAGGCGGATGCGGAACCGGGCATCGGTGCCGTCGGCCACCTCGATAGCCCCGCCCTCGATAGCCCCGCCCTCGATAGCCCCGACCTCGATAGCAGTGACCTTGGCGCCTAGGGTGACCTGGGCGCCAAGCTTGGCCAGCACGGTCGCGGCTGCGTCGCCGTGCAGTTCGCCCAGGGGGAGGGCGGGGACGCCGATGTCCGCCGCGTTGTTCTTGCCGAGCAGCCCCGTCTTCACCACGGTGGCGGCCAGCGCCAGCGAGGCGTCGTCGCCCGCGATGTTCAGGGCCGAGACCGAGAACAGGTCCCACAGTGCCCGGCGGGCCCGCTCACTCTGCCCCCGCGCGGCCAGCCAGTCACCGAACCGCTGCGTGTCAGCCGCCGGGTCGGCCGGGTCAAGGAGGCGCATGGCCAGCGCGGGGCGGGAAACCTTGGCTCGTTCGGCCCAAGAAAGAAACGGGTACCGGCCCAGGGCCGGCAGCATATGCAGGGGGCCGGGGAGCGCGGTCCGGCGGAGCCTGGCCCGCCTAGGGCCGGGGGCGAGGACGGTCACGTCGAAACGGTCCTGCAGCGGGGCGTACTCGGTCATGCCGAGCTTGGCCAGCAGGCCGCGGTAGGCGGAGCAGCAGCCGAGGAAGATGTGCTGGCCAGTGTCGACGATCAGGCCGTCCCGGTGAAAGGAGCAGGTCGCGCCGCCGAGTCTGGGCCTGGCCTCGAGCAGGGTAACGTCCGCGCCCGACTCCGCGAGCGCGATGGCGGCGGTGATCCCGGCTAGCCCGCCGCCGATCACTACGATTCGGCCCCTCACGCGATCCTCCCGGCCAGGGCCTTCACCGCGACCACGGCCTTCTCTCCCGCCGACAGCGACACCCGGCTGCGCAGCACCGCTGTGGGCTGGGCCGCGATCCGGTCGAGCAGCCGCCGGTAGATGCCCGCCATGGCACCGGTGCAGGCCGCGCTGCGGCGGTCGAGCATCGGCAGCAGTTGCAGGCCGGTGGCGTACCAGTCCCTGGCCCGTTCGGCCTCGAACTCGACCAGGCGGGTGAACTGGGCAGTGTCGGGGTTGTCCAGGGCGCAGTCGAACTTGGCCAGGTCTTCGGCGGGCAGGTAGACCCGCCCGTTGGCGTGATCCTCGCGGATGTCGCGCAGGATGTTCGTCAGCTGCAGGGCCACGCCCAGGGAGTCTGCCAGCCGGGAGGCTTCCTCGGGATCCCCGCCTTTGGTAGCACCGCTGGTGCCGAAGATGCCCAGGGAGAGCCGGCCGATCGAGCCGGCCACGCAGCGGCAGTAATACAGCAGATCATCGAACGTCTCGTAGTGCGTGCCGCGCACATCCGCCACGCAGCCGTCGATGAGCTCGCCGAACGCCTGCATGGGCACGGGAAAGTTACGCCCGGTGTCGGCCAGCGCAAGCAGCACCGGGTCGTCCGGGCTGACCAGATCTGGATGGTTGCGGAGGCTGAGGTCCAGCACCTGGCGGCGCGCCTGTTCGAGGGCGGTGATCTTCGCCTGCGCCGGCATCGTGCCGTCGCCGATGTCGTCGATCCGCCGGGCGAACGCGTAGATGACGGCGAGCCCGCGCCGCTTGTCGGCCGGCAGCAGCCTGATGCCGTACGCGAAGTTCCTCGCCTGCGTCCAGGTGATCCGCTCGCATTCGCGGTACGCCTCGGTGAGTTCCACTAGCGCCTGCTCACCTCCCTCTCACGTAAGCCTTGACCAGTTCGCCCGCCAGCCGCCGCTTACGCGGCCGCGGGGTTCGGAGCAGCACGTCATGTCCTTGCGCCCGGATCGCGGCCAACGCCGCCCGGCCGCCCGCCAGGTAGCCCGCCACCGCCAACCGGGCCGCACCGCGCAGGGAGCCGACCAGCGGCGCGCCCTCGTCAAGCAGGCGTGAGGCGCGGTCCGTCTCGAAGATCATCAGCTCCCGCACGGCCGGGCTCGCCGTCGGCGCGGCCAGGTCCGCCTCCGTGCAGCCGTACCGCTCCAGGTCCTCGCCCGGCAGGTAAATCCGCCCGTTGCCCAGGTCCTCGGCCACATCCTGCCAATGTTCGGCCAGCTGCAGGGCAGTGCAGATGCTATCGGAGAAGGCGATGCGTTCCGGCGTAAAGACGCCGAAGATGTAGAGCACGATTTGGCCAACGGGGTTGGCGGACAGCTCGCAGTACTGCTGCAGGTCGGCGAACGTGCGGTAGCGCGTGACCTGCTGGTCCTGCCGGTTGGCCTGGATCAGGTCGAGCAGCGGCTTGGCCGGGACACCGCACTCGCGCACGGTCTCCGCCATCGCGCGCATGACCGGCGATTCCGCTGTTTGGCCCTGGTAGATGCGATCGACGTCGGCCGCGAGCTCGTCGAGCAGGCGCAGGCGAAGCTCTGCTAGTCCGGGGGGACGACCCCCCGGGAACCCCCCGGTCTCGGGGGGACCCATCCCCCCGGACCCCCCTTGGGAGGGGCTGCCCGCCCCCCCGTACCCCCCTGGGCGGGCCTCGTCGCCGAGGTCGTCGGTCAGCCGGGCGAAGAAGTACAGGTTCGTCAGATGCCGCCGGTACCTGGCCGGCAGCATCCGGAGCGCGACGGGAAAGTTCTCCCCCGACGCCTTGG
>Ga0209656_10003432_pt1 | contig 10242 bp, 8 predicted proteins | sample BogFormECP12_OM2_FD_188239 | JGI IMG/M metagenome (GOLD analysis project Ga0209656, IMG submission 188239) | Bog forest soil microbial communities from Calvert Island, British Columbia, Canada - ECP12_OM2 (SPAdes) (version 2) | ecosystem: Environmental > Aquatic > Freshwater > Wetlands > Bog ... | reverse complement strand
TAAGGTTCCGGAGAAGGCCATGCCTTCCCGATCACCCACTGTCGCCTTCTCCGCCACGGCGTCGGTCGTCTTGTCGATCGGCACCGACTCGCCGGTCAGCGCCGCCTCTTCGGTCCGCAGGTTCTTCACGTCGACGAGGCGGAGATCGGCGGGTATGCGGTCTCCCGATTCGAGAAGCACGACGTCGCCCGGCACCAGTTCCTCGGCCGGGATCAAACGGGTGTCGCGGCTGCGTATGGTCCTCGCCTCAGCGGAAAGCATGTTGCGTATTGAATCCAGGGCCTTCTCCGCCTTGCCCTCCTGGATAAACCCGAGCAAAGCGTTGAGGATCACGACACCCAGGATGACCGCAGCGTCGAGCCACAGACCGACCATCAGCTTCACAAAGCCGGCGCCGAGCAGGACATAGACAAGGATGTTGTTGAGCTGGTCGAGGAACCGAATCAGCGGCCCCCGCTGCTTCCCCTCCGGCAGACGGTTGGGACCATATTTGGCAAGGCGCTGAGATGCCTCGTTCGCGTCCAGTCCCGTTGCGGGGTCGGTTTTCAGCCGGCTGATTACTTGATCTGCCGGGACAGCATGCCAGGCGACGGCTTCGGGGTCGGGATTGGCGCGGGCTGCCTCAGACATAATGTGTCCTCCCTCACTTTAGTCGCCGCCTCACGCGCTTTCCGCGACAAACTGAATTCCTTCGAGCGACGCCAGATCATCGTACGCGTCGTCCATCGAGCGGTCGGGGAGTTTCGGCTTTTCCTGCGTGAGCTTCTTGTAGGAAATCAGGCCCAGAAGGTGGCGGATGCAATTGAGCCGCGCTCGCCGCTTGTCGTCCGAGCGGACAATGTACCAGGGCGCGAACTTGGTATTGGTGGCCTCGAACATCATGTCGCGCGCCCGTGAGTACTCGAACCATCTGCTTCGCGAGCACAGATCCGTAGGGCTCAGCTTCCACTGGCGCAGCGGATCATTGATGCGCGCTTCGAAGCGGCGCTTTTGCTCTTCGTCGCTGACCTCCAGCCAGTATTTGATGAGCAGGATGCCGTCGTCCACCGCGTACAATTCGAACTCCGGGCAGACCCGGAGGAAGCGACGGTGCTGCGCTTTCGTGCAGAAACCCATCACATACTCGACGCCGGCGCGGTTGTACCAGCTGCGATCGAAAATCACGATCTCTCCCGAGGTCGGGAAGTGCGACAGGTAGCGTTGGAAATACAATTGGGACTTCTCGCGGTCGGACGGCGCCGGCAGCGCAACCACCTGAAACACGCGTGGGCTGACCCGCTCGGTGATGGCCTTGATCGTGCCGCCTTTCCCGGCGGCGTCGCGTCCTTCGAAGATCACGACCACCCGCAGGCCTTGGTGCCTGACCCAATCCTGCAGCGCGCAGAGCTCCACCTGTAGCTTGCGCAGCTCCTTCTCATATTCCTTACGCTTCATCGGCTCCCTCCTCGGTCATGGGTTATGGATCGCAGCCGCGCTCGATTGGTCGCCGGCGGCGATCCTCAACGATTCCGACAGACGCCACGCGTGATAGAGGGCGCCATCGGCCCACGCGAGGGTCTCGAGACCCTCGCGCGCCGTCGCTATGGGCATCCGTTGCAGCGCTATGTCTTCCAGTATCTTATCGCGACCGGTCTTGCGTTCGTCACTAAGCCGTCGCCAAGCATCTTCGATTGTTTGGAAGATGGCCGGATTGGGTGCCGTCGCGGGGTCTTTCGTGGCGTCAAGCCACGTGGCAAGTGCCCGGGCACCCGCTTCAAAGCCAGCCGGTGGTTGCCCGTCGCCGACGGCCGACGGAACACGGCTCAGGTCGTCATGAAGTTGTATGAGATGATCAAGTGCATGGCAGAGCCGGACGAGGCGGGGCTCGATTACCCTCAGATCGGTGGTTTCCAGCGAAAGCGACTCCAGAAAGTGGTCGATCTGCCGGACTGCTTCGACCGGCGTGTCGTAACGGACGGCGTCGCCGGCGAGCCGGCGGCGGACGGCGTCGACCGAACCATGAGCCAGCTCCAGGGTCGCCCGCCAGCCGGCCTCGAGCGCGACTGTCCCGCCGGCTTCGGCGAGGACCGGATCGAGACGGCTGACGGCCGACTCGCTGCCCTTTCCGGAGATCCCGATAATCAACCGCGAGAAACGATCAAGCCACGGGTAGAACGCGAGGATCCCCAGAAACTTGAAGATGCTACTGAATGCCGCCAGGGCCAGCACGCCCTCCGGATCATCCAGTTGAGAACCCACCCAGCCTGCGGCTGCCGTGATCGGCCGGAGCAAGAGGATCCCAATAATGCCGACGGACACATTGTAGACGATGTGCGCCAGCGCCGCGCGGCGCACCGCCAGAGCGGCGCCGATTGCCACCAGCGCACTCGTCGCTGCGGTTCCGACGCTCTGTCCGACAATCATCGCGCAAGCTTGTTGAAACGTCAGCGAGCCGGCATGCAGCGCGACGAGTGTCGTCGCAGCGGCGGCACTCGAGCTCTGCATGACAATCGACATCAAGATCCCGATTCCGGCGAGAATCCATTGCCAGCCGAAACCGCTTCCGCCCACGGCATCGAGGTTCCACGAAATGCCTTCCATCCCGGTCTGAAGATATTCGATCCCGATGAAGAGCAGTCCGAAGCCTGCCAGGATGGCTCCGGCCGAGCGCGTTCTACCCTTGGCAATCAGCCAGAGAAAGGCGCCGATCCCGAGCATCGGCAGGGCAAAGGCGGAAACCCGCAAGCGAAAACCAAAGATCGCGACCAGCCATGGCGTCGAAGTCGTACCGAAAGTCGCGCCGATGATGACCCCGACCGCCTGCGCGAAGGTGACCAATCCGGCGCTGACGAAACCGATGACGGTCAGCGTCGTCGCGGTAGAGGATTGAATGGCTACCGTGAAGAGCGCACCAGATACAACTGCACTCAATCGCCCGCCAACGAGTGTCTGCAGCGCACGTCGCAGCGAGTCGCCCGCAAGACCTTTGAGACCTTCAGTAAGATGGTGGATTCCGAGCAGAAACAGTCCCAGTCCACCGATAAGCGTAACAGCGGAGGAGGCGGTCATCGCCGACCGGGAGATGCTTTGGACATACGTTAATTCGCGGGATCAGCGATCGCCCGCCAGCGCCGTCGCATGCCGCTAGAACCCTCGAAGAAGCTCGCCGAAGTCTGCTCCTTCTGGCCGTACATGGCCGCGCGGCGTCGCCGGTGGCGCCAGCCCCGCCAACGCCGACCGCACCTCGCCGGGGCTGTGGCCGAACTCTCGTCTGAACGTGCGGCTGAAACTCGACGCATCTGCGAAGCACAAATCCTCGGCGATCGCCGAGATCGACTTTTTGGTCGCGGGATCGGTCAGGACCGCATGCGCTTCGAGCAGCCGCTGCCGCTGAATGTATCGGGCGACACCTCCCGTGTCCTCGAACAGCCGATAAAGATTGGATCGAGACATTCCGACAAGCCGGCACAGGATCGTCGGCCCGAAGGTCGGCGTCCTTAGGTGCCTGCGGACGGCCTGCCGCACCCGCTCCTTGCAGCCCACATCGATTTGCCGCCTGGCAACGGCGACCCGCTCGGCAGATGGGGCGACCGCCGCCGCGACCATCGCGCCAACCGCGTTGGTAAGATGGGGTAGATCGGCCTCCGTCACGGCCGGCAGACGGTGCTCCAGGGCCATCATATAGTCGCCGAGCAGATGTCCTAGAGGTGTGTCCAGGGTCGACCCGAGAGCTCCATCGAGCAGCGGCGCGAAATCGCGGAACGCGTCGCGCGCCAGGAAGAACTGGACCCGGTCGACATGCGTCCGTTCGTGCAAGAATTCCTGCCCCAACGACCACAGGAACGGCACTCTCGCAGGCACTTCAAGCTCGGCACCCGCCGTTTGGACCAAGTGCGCGCCGCGGGCGCAATAGCTGATCACCCAGTGGTCAACCGGATCGCGCCTCAGGTTGCTCTTCGCTCGGACGACATTGACGGGCGGCGCGATAGTTCGGCTCATCGCCCAGCCGCCCAGCGTCCAGATATGGATCTCGGCCGGAAATTCGTCGCCGGTCGGGTGCTTGGGTAGAATGTCGAGGACGGGCTGATACCACTCCCGCCAGACTTCCAGCTGATCCCTCGGGCGCACAGGCTGGGTCGCAAAAGTATCCGGTGTCATTATCTTCTGCGCCTCCCCTGCCGAAGGCATCGCGGCCCCGGTCAGTCGCCCAAAGTTCCATCAGGCCGCTTCCAAACCGAAAGTACGGTCAGCTACGACAGATGGATAGCGTTACGCCGAGCCGAAGAGTGTCTTCGAATAGCGAAGCCTTGCGCTTGTCAATGATATTCTTCATGAGCAGCCGCAGTGCTGACATGCGGTACAGGCGTAGCCCCGCGCTCGATTAGACACCGCCATCCGCACCATCCCGCGCGGTGCGGACGACACCTGCCGCCCGCTTGCCAAAGCGAAGTTTCGCACCATTCGCAACCAGTTAAATCATGAATTAATAAATTACGATGATCGCGCTGACCGGCCGATGCCAAACCGGCGATCCGACGGCTTCCGGGTTTCCCTGCCGCGCCTTCGATTCGATCGGAGACTCGCGTACAAGATATTGATAATAAATAGTTTTTATCGAGAGGCGAGCCTCGAGAGAAAATTTTTCCTGAGTTTTCCCGAGCGGCAGGGAAGGGGAGGGCGCGGCTTGAACCCCCCGTCTTTGCTCACCAGAAGGCTGTACGACAGCCCCTGTGCGGGGGAGGGTTGGGTAGGGAGGTCAAATCCTTAATAGGGCCATCGAGTATAAATTTTCATATTGGCTCTCGATACAGACGGCGTTTCGGTGAAGTCCCTCGAGGTCAAAGCCGAGGCTCTTGTATAGAGCGATGGCGTTGACGTTGTTTTCCTTGACGGTCAGTTCGATCCGGGTCATGCCAAAGGCGAATGCGGCGTCGATTGTCCGCTGCATCAGCTGGCGACCGATACCTTTGCCGCGAAACTCCGGCAAAAGCCCGACCCCTAACGTGCCGCAGTGCGAATAGACAGCCCTGGTCCGGTCTGGGATCACGTCACACCAGCCGACGACCGTATCACCGCTCGACACGATGAATTGAGGAAATCCGCGTTCGATGTTGTTGACGACAAACCTCGTCACATCCTCGAGCGGCGGGGCTTCGAGAAACGCGAGGTACTTCCTTTCCCGGGCGACCACATCAACAGCGTCACGAAAACCGCCAATGTGTGCTTCCGCAATGGGCACGATCTGATAAGTCATACTAAGGCCCGCGGCAGATCACATTGAGCAATGCCTGGCGCTTTTCGACGGTGACGGCGCGGACCGCGCGATCGAGCGCCGCTGGCAAGGCGGCCGGGTCCTCGACCCGCTCGCCGTAGCCACCGGCGGCGGCGCAGACCTCGTCGAAAGCGGGAAGTTCGTCAAGGTCGATCAAGGGCGGCTTGTTGCTGCGCGCCGCCTCGCCCTGCGGATACATTCCCAAAGTGGCGCGGCGGACCGCACCCCACATCGCATTGTTCATGACCACGAACAAGACGGGCAATTTGTGGACTCGAGAGGCATGGTGAAGGGCGACCGGGTTGCCAAAGATGTGCGCGCCGTCGCCCAGGACGGCGATCACGAGGCGGTCGGGGGCCGCGAGCTTGGCGCCGAGTGCCGCCCCGCCGCCCCAGCCGAGACCGGAAGCGGTGCTCGAACCAAAATAGCTCCCCGGGCGGGTCGAGCCGCAATGCTCGGGCATCAGTGTGTACTCGTTGACCAGGATCGCATCCTCCGGCTTGACGCGGGCGATGCAGGCGCTGGCCCAGGCCATATCGATCGGGCACAGGTTCGCGGCAGCCTCGCGGGTTTTCTGCCATCCGCCGACGAGCGCCTGGCGTGAGCTGGCGACACGGCGGCGGCGTTCGGCTACTGCTGCTCGGGAGACGGATCGATCGAGTGCCGCGCCGAGCTCCGGTAGCGCGAGGGCAGCAGCACCGGTCACCGCGAGATCGCACGGAAAGCCGCGGATCGGGTACCGGGAGAACAGCGGATCGACGCCGATATGGATCACCTTGCAGTCGTGCCGTGGCGCCTTGAGGCTCGGGATCCACGGCACATCGCATTCGAGGACGATGATCGCATCGGCATCGTCGAGATAGGGTCCTGCGTCATAGCCGAGATGGCAGGGATGGTCGGCGGGGAGCGACACGTGCCGCGGCCGGTGCTCGACGACCGGCAGTGCAAAGCGCGCGGCGAATTCGCCGAGCGCCGCTATCGCCGCCGGATCGCGCCCGGCGCTCGCGGTGACGATCAGTGGGTTCTCCGCGGCGGCGAGGATACGGGCGGCCTCGTCAATTGCGCCCCCGTCGGGGCTGGGCGGAGCAGCGGCGACGCGGCGTGTCGGGGCATCGTAGGTGAAGCCAGGCAGCGGCGCGGCCAAAACTTCACCCGGCAATGACAGATAGACCGGGCCGCAGGGTTGGCTCGTGGCGATGGCGAGCGCGCGGTCGATCACGGTTTCGAGCTGCTGGCCGTTGCGCAGCTCGTAGTCCCATTTGACGATCTCGCGCAGCATCCCGGCCTGGTCGAACATCTCCAGCGCCCAGTGGATGTAGACGTCGCGCGCTCCCGGCATGCCGGCTTCGGTCAAGGGCGAGCGCCCGGCGGTAAACAGGATCGGCACAAACTCGCGCGCCGCATTGAGCGCGCCGCACACACCATTGGCGGTGCCGACGCTGACATGCACCATGACGGCCGGAACCCGCCCGGAAACCATCGCATAGCCATGTGCCATCGACAGCGCAGGTTCTCGTGCGTGGCGATTAGCGGCTGGGGCGCCGGGGCACCGGTCCGCGCCGATTTGGCGAAGGCCTCGACGAGCGGTGCGAAATCGGTGCCCGCATTGGCGAACAGGTACTCGATGCCGCGCTCGGCGAGGAGTGCCAGATAGGCTTCGGCGACGCTGTCGACCGCCAGTTCCTTGCGCGCCATCAAACCACCTCATTTCTTTGCAGTTCGTCCGGGTCAATTCTGCTCCGCCGCCGGCCGGCGCGCAAACCGGGCGCGCGATACGGCTTGCGCGGCGCGAGGGCGCTTTTTAGAGGTGTTGCGGTGTCCAAAGGGGGGAGCGCGGTGAATCGCTATCCGGCTTGGCTTTTCGTGCTGCTGTTGTCGGCCTGTTCTTCGGGTTCGAGCCAAACCGCTACGTTGATCCTGGACAACCCGACTTGGGACCGGGTCAACGTCGAAGCCGTGATCACAAACAGCGCCGACTGCGACAATCGCGGAAACGGTTACGTCGAGACCAAAGATTTCGTCATGACCAAGGGCCACACCGAGAAAATCGAGGCTCCTAACGCCGAGAGCATCTGCTGGCGGCACGATCGCAACCCGAACAATCCCGTCCCCGGTGCGTGGTCGGGTTGGAGCCGGATTCCGCTCGCCCCCGGCCAGACGGCGGAAACGGATCTCTAGAGCGAAGGTGGCGCGGGGCAAAAGAGGAGGATGGCGAGATCATGCCTCCTGAAGCACCTAACCACTGTGCACGAGGCTCGGATCTTTCGCATCGGCTCTGATCGTGAAGCCGAGAGCCCGGCACGTTTGTAGCATGGCCGCGTTTTCGCGCAGCACCTCGCCGGTGCGACCGGGCGCCTATGGGCCTACGCACGCGGTCCACATGACGACCTGGGCATCGCGGCCCTCGACCAGCGCCAATTGCGCCCGTTGCGGCGCGAGATGCAGGTGGTCTTTCAGGGACCCGTTTCTCCAGCTTGTCGCCACGATCTCGGTCGCCCAGATCGTCGAAGAGGAGTTGAAGGTGCATCGCCTGGCGACGAGCGGCGCGTAGCGCCGCATCGCGATCGCCCGCGCGCTGGTCCCGAAGCCGCGTTTTGTCGTGCTCGACGAGCCGACCTCGGCCTTGGACATATTGGTGCACGCGCAGATCCCAATCGGTCGAGTAACAGCGCAGCCGGTAAAGTATTCGACACCGTCAGGCCGAGCGCGAAACCCACGGATAGACCACCCGCGCCATGTTTCTCCTTGGCAAGCCCAGCGAGGATTTCACACCGACTTTGCCGGGCTTTCCAGAATGGGCAATTATGCGACTTCGCAGTGTAGATCACCGATAGAAATGTCACCAGCCTCACCGATTGAGATGTCACGCTCGACAGTCGGCGTGGGGCTTGTCGAGGTGGCGTGGGATGACGGTGATCACGATGAGCCGCAACGAACTGACGCGTCTGCGGGTGTTGATTGATGTCGCTGACGGACGCCTATCGGTCGCGCATGCCAAGGGGTTGATCGGGGTTGGGCCGAGACAGATTTACCGGCTACTGGATGCGTTCCGGGCTCGCGGTCCAGACGGTCTGATCTCCCGGAAGCGCGGCAGGCCGAGCAACCGAGCTCTGGGTGCGGTGTTCCGCGAGACTGTGCTAGCCATTGTCCGTGAACGCTACGCCGATTTTGGCCCGACCTTGGCCGCCGAGAAACTGTCCGAGGTTCACGGCCTGGACCTCGGCGTGGAGACACTGCGGCAATGGATGATCTGCGCCGGCCTTTGGGTTCGGCGGAAGGACCGGGTGAAGCGCATCCATCAACCGCGGACGCGGCGCGATTGCCTCGGTGAGCTCGTGCAGCTCGACGGTTCCGAGCATTGGTGGTTTGAGGATCGCGGGCCGCAATGCACGCTGCTCGTCTACATCGACGACGCCACCAGCCGCCTGATGCACCTGAAGTTCGTCGAGACGGAATCGACGTTCGACTACTTCCAGGCGACGCGCGAGTATCTCGAGGCGCATGGCAAGCCGGTCACGTTCTACAGCGACAAGCACGGCGTCTTCCGGGTCAATACCACAGGCGCGGTCGAGGGCGACGGCATGACCCAATTCGGGCGGGCTCTACACGCGCTCAACATTGATATCCTTTGCGCCAACACGCCTCAGGCGAAGGGTCGCGTCGAACGTGCCAACGAGACCTTGCAGGATCGTTTGGTCAAGGAGCTTCGCCTTCAGGGTATCAGCACGATCGCGGCGGCCAACGCGTTCTTGCCGGGCTTTCTGGCCGACTACAACGCCCGCTTCGGGAAGATACCAGCCAACCCCAAGAACCTGCATCGACCGTTGTCGGCCGAGGACGACCTCACTGACACCTTTACCTGGCGCGAGGAGCGTACGGTTTCGAACAGCTTGACCCTGCAATACGACAAGGTCCTATTTCTGCTGGAGCCGAATGACATCACGCGCGGTCTTCGCCGCAAGCGCGTCACCGTCGTCGATTATCCTGACGGCCGGCTGGCGATCCGTTACCGGGGGCTCGACCTGCCCTACACCACCTTTGACAAGCTGCGCCAAGTCTCGCAGGCAACCATCGTCGAGAACAAGCACCTGGGCGCCGTCCTCGCCCATATCCGCGAGCGACAGATCGAACGCGCGGAAACGCGTAGCCAGTCCGCGCCGCGTCGCCAGGGGCAGGTCGCCCACATGTTCAAGGTCGGCTAGGGTCGAATTGGCAACCGCGACGGCACTGCATTTCGTTACGTAACGAATATGAGCCCGGAGGTACTCGTCGCATCACGGCCCGATGCGTCTGGTAGAGCAACATCGGCACCGCCACCGGCTCGGCAACATCGTCTCGTGATGCCGATTGTCCGCGACGGACAAGACGCCGTAAAGCCTGGCCCTACGGGCCACCGCCCCCGGCGGCAGGGGCTTGACGGCGCCTCGCCCGCCGCAGCCCGTTCCACCAAGAGATCAATGGATCCCTGTCGCTCAGCCCTGAACACTCCGAGCGCCGTCGGCGACATTTCTATCGGTCAGAATTTAGGACTTTTCTATCGGTGAGAAACAAATTTTGTGGATCACCGATAGCAACGTCATCGGCCTCACCAATACTTACCGACCCCTCGATGCGTTCAAAATATTCTCAGCGCCGGTGGTGAATTTCTATCGGCGAGAAACACCTCATTCTGAGGATCGCGCCCTTGCTTCGAAGAGTGCGGCTGCTTTTGCCGCCTCGAATGTGTCGGCCGTGCCGTTGGCGATCAGATCGTCGCGACTGCTACCCACTTTCGCGCCGATCGCCCGGATACGGCCGCGCCTCCACCGGCGCGGTCCCCTCTATTGTGAGACTGTTGATGCTCTGTGACACTCTGCGAGCGGCAAGCGTCTGAGCGACCATTGCTTCAAGCGACACCCATCCCGCCAAACCGCAGATCGGCCCCGCCTCTCAATATCCCGCCTCTCAATATCCCGCCTCTCAATATATAGTCTGGATATAGTCTGGCCGGA
>Ga0209656_10003430_pt1 | contig 10246 bp, 9 predicted proteins | sample BogFormECP12_OM2_FD_188239 | JGI IMG/M metagenome (GOLD analysis project Ga0209656, IMG submission 188239) | Bog forest soil microbial communities from Calvert Island, British Columbia, Canada - ECP12_OM2 (SPAdes) (version 2) | ecosystem: Environmental > Aquatic > Freshwater > Wetlands > Bog ... | reverse complement strand
CATCGACTATGAGCCGGCCGAGTCGACCACGTCCATGTTCGGCGGCAACTCCAACTGGCGCGGCCCGATCTGGATGCCGGTCAACTACCTGGTGGTCGAATCGCTCGAGCGCTACCACCGGTTCTACGGCGCTGACCTGGAGGTCGAGTACCCGACCGGCTCAGGGAAGCGGCTCACTCTGGACCTGATCGTCGCCGACCTGCAGGACCGGCTGATCTCGCTGTTCATCAAGGACGCCAGCGGACGGCGGCCCTGCTTCGGCGGGACCGAGAAGATGCAGACCGACCCGGCCTGGAAGGACAACCTGATCTTCAGCGAGTACTTCCACGGCGACAACGGCGCCGCCATCGGCGCCTTCCACCAGACCGGGTGGACCGGCCTGATCGCCGACGTGATCCTGCGCCGGCACGGCGCGGTCCGGCCACTGGGAGACGTCCTGCGCGACATAGCGGCACAGGGGGCACAGGGGACACAGCAATGACCACTAGCCATGCCGCCGCCGCCACGGCCGGGGCGGTCCCGGCCGCCCGGACCGCCCCCGATGCCCGCCCGGGCGCCGCGCTGCCCGGCTCCCTGTTCCCGCTGGGCGCCACGCCCGGCGAGCACGTGGGCAGGGCGGGCACGAACTTCGCGATCGCCTCGGCCGTCGCCGATGGTGTCACGTTGTGCCTGTTCGACGCGGCCGGCACGGAAATCCAGATCCCGATCACGGACAATGACGCCGACATCTGGCATGCGTTCGTGCCCGGCGTCGGCCCGGGCCAGGCCTACGGGTACCGGGTCAGCGGACCCTGGAACCCGTCGCAGGGGCTGCGGTGCAACCCGGCCAAACTGCTGCTCGACCCCTACGCCAAGGCGGTGGCCGGGACGGTCACGTTCGGGCCGGAGGTGCTCGGCCAGGACGCGGCTGACCCTGGCAAGCCGTCCACCCTGGACTCGGCCGGGCACGTGCCCAGGAGCCTGGTCGTGGACCCGGCATTCAGCTGGCAGGACGACAAGCGGCCCTGGTACGGGTACGCGGACACGGTGGTGTACGAGATCCACGTCAAGGGCTTCACCATGCGCCACCCCGACATCCCGCCCGAACTGCGCGGCACCTACGCCGGCCTGGGCCACGATGCCGCCATCGCGCACCTGCGCGACCTGGGCGTCACCACCGTCGAACTGCTGCCGGTGCACCAGAACGTGCCCGAGTCGTTCCTGGTCGCGGAGGGCCTGACGAACTACTGGGGCTACAACACCATCGGCTTCCTTGCCCCGCACAACGGGTACTCGGCCGCGGTGCGGGCCGGGCGCCAGGGCGGCCAGGTCGCCGAGTTCAAGGCGATGGTGGACGCGCTGCACCGGGCCGGCCTGGAAGTGATCCTCGACGTGGTGTTCAACCACACCGCCGAGGCAGGGCCGGACGGCCCCACCCTCTGCTTCCGCGGCATCGACAACCTGGCCTACTACCGGGCCGATCCCGGCAACCCCGGCCTGTACTACGACACGACCGGCTGCGGCAACGCGCTCAACGCCGGCGACCCGATCATGCTGCAGCTGATGATGGACTCGCTGCGCTACTGGATCACCGAGATGCACGCCGACGGGTTCCGGTTCGACTTGGCGCCCACGCTGGCCCGCCAGGACGGCGCCTTCGACAAGGTGTCGGCCTTCCTGGACATGTGCTCCCAGGACCCGGTGGTGTGCCAGGCCAAGCTGGTCGCCGAACCGTGGGACGTCGGCCAGATGGACAGCTACGACCTGGGCCGGTTCCCGCCGCTGTGGCGGGAATGGAACGGCAAGTACCGCGACAGCATGCGCGACTTCTGGCGCAGCCACCCGATCGGCATCGGCGAGTTCGCCGACCGGTTCACCGGCTCGGCCGACCTGTACGACACCGTCGGCCGCCGGCCCACCGCCTCGGTCAACCTGATCACCGTCCACGACGGCTTCACCATCCGCGACCTGGTCTCCTATGACGACAAGCACAACGAGGCCAACGGCGAGAACAACCGCGACGGGACCAGCGACAACAACTCGTGGAACTGCGGCGCCGAAGGCCCCACCGACGACCCGGAGATCAACGCGCTGCGCGCCCGCCAGTCCCGCGCCATGCTCACCACGCTGATGCTGTCCTTCGGCGTCCCGATGCTGCTCGGCGGCGACGAGATGGGCCGCACCCAGGGCGGCAACAACAACGCCTACTGTCAGGACAACGAGATCACCTGGTTCGACTGGGCGGGCGCCGACACCGCGCTGCGGGACTACACCAAGAACCTGATCGCGTTCCGGCTGGCCCACCCGGCCTTCCGCCGCCGCCGTTTCCTGGCCGGCACCGAGGCCTCCGAACTCCAGTGGTTCACCCCCGCGGGCACGCCGATGAACGGTGGCGACTGGGCCGACCCGAACGCCCGGACCATCGCCGTCTACCTCGACGGATCCGACGACCCCGACCGGGCCGAAGACGGCACGCCCATGCTCGACGACGACTTCCTGGTCCTGGTCAACTCCTGGTGGGAACCCCTCGGCTTCGTCCTGCCGGCCACCCGCCCCGGCGCGCAGTGGCATGCCGAGATCGACAGCTACGACCCCGCCGCGCCCGCCGGAGCGCCCAACTGCCACGCCGGCGATCAGGTAACCGTCGGCCCCCGCTCGATCACCGTGCTCCGCAGCCCGCGGCCAGCCGGCGGTAGCCCCGCGTGATCGGCCCGAGCAGACCACGCCCGGCTCGATGAGGATGACGACTGCAATTGCCGCGCCCCTTGCCTGTTCCTGATGCACATGCACAGGCCGCAGTAACCACCGCCCGTTCGGGATAATCGAAGTTCTTTTCCCGAACGGGCGGTGGTGCTTGTCCCAGGTGATCAGCTACCGGCGCCGCTTCCGGGCGATTCTCGGCAGCCCGCTAGCTGGATGTCTGGTCATCATCTGGCCCCGGGTCTATCGGCCCGAAGGACACGAGCTCGATGCCCAGCTCCTGGATTCGCTTGAGGAGCCCGTGCAGGTGGGCTTGATCGATCAATGTGCCGGTCAGCACCGTGGTGCCGGCAAGCCGGTCCATCTGCATCCCCTCGAACAGGAAACTGAACGGTTCGCCCAGTTCGCCGCGAAGAACCAGCCGGTACCGTTTGCCTGGTGTTTGGTTGCTATTCATCACGTCCAGGCTCACGCTCAGGCAGGTGACCTGTCACCACCTGCCGACCGTTTCCACCTAGGTGAAGCGCGAACCGAACGCCACGGCCTTGGTGCGCTCCAGGCCGGTAACGATCAGCGCAGTCTGAGCTCGCGGGTCCGTTCGAGGGCGTGGGCCCGTGAGGAGACGCCGAGCTTGCGGTAAATCGACCTGACGTGGCTATGAACCGTGTTATGCGACACGTAAAGCTCCCGGCCGATGTCACGCTCGGACAGATCGCTGGTCAGCAGCCGCAGGACCCTGAGCTCCCGCTCCGTCAGCGTCTCATCTCCTGACCTGGTGTCCGGCTGCGGGCACGGCTCGGAATCCTTCAGCCGCTGGGTCAGGATCCCCGGATCGGGACAGGATTCGATGATGAATCTCGCCTCGGCGATCGTCGCCTGCGAGCGCTCGCGCTCACCCAGGGCACGCAGTACCGGCACCTGGCGGAGAAGTGCCTTAGCCAGGTCGATCGGCTGGCCCCCAGACCGCAGGATGGCGACGCTACGATCGATAAGAGGCAGCGCTTCCGCCGGCCTTCCGCGCAGTGCGAATGACACGCCGAGCGCCAGCGGGACCACCCCGGCTGCTTCCTCGATGCCGCGCTCCCGCACGAGTTCCGTTGCCTGGTCGGCCAGCAGCCGCTGCTCGCCGAGCCGCCCCTGCTCGCCCGCTATGAGCGAGCGGTAGGCCAGCGACGACCCGCCGGCAAGCCACTGCCCGCTGGCGGGCGCGAGCGCTGCTGACTCGGCGAACCACCGGCCGGCCTCGGCGAGGTCACCCCGCCAGTACAGGCCCATGCCAACTGCCCAGCAGGCCACTGGCCGCCACCGTGACCCGGGGCCTTCGAGCTCAGCCGCACGGCGGCCATGTGACAATTGCGCGCCGACGTCACCCCAGGGAAAGACCGCCCGTAGCATCGTCAGGCTCGCATCGGCCGAGCTGAAGCCGTCGGGGAGCGGCCGCTCCCCGTCGAACTCGCCCAGCCCTTCGACCGCGGCGCTGGCCCGCGCCGCCTCCTCCCGCCTGGCGGACAGCGAGAGCACCCACGCCGCGACCAGTAGAAGTCGCGGGTCGCCGTTCAGCACCTCGACCGGGAATCGGCGGATCCAGGCCAGGACGGTGTCGTACTCGCACGCGTTGGCCAAAGTGATCCAGGACGATTCGACCAGCTCGGCGGCCTCGGCGTACGCGCCTGCTTCGATCGCATGCGAGATAGCCTCGCCGGCCGTCCCGTTATCACGATGCCAGGCGTACGCGCGACGGTGCAGGGCTGGGACCAGACCTGGCCCACGCCGCTCGAGCTCGACCCGCAGCAGCTGTGCGAAGAGGGGATGGAAGCGGTACCACCGGCCCTCGTCGTCGAGGGAGGTAAGGAAGAGGTTGCTGCGCGACAAGACGTCGAGCATCGATTCGGAATCCTGCTGCTCCAGCACCGCATCGCACAAGGGTCCGGACAGCCGGTCGAGAATCGAAGAGCGGACCATCAGCGCCTGCGTCGGCGGATCATGAGCATTCAGCACCTCTGTCTCCAGGAAATCGATCACATGCCGGCTCGAGGTGCCCAGTTCGTGCACGAAGGCCCGACGGTCGGCAGCCCGCCCTAGGGAAAGCGCCGTAAGGTAGAGGCCGGCCGGCCAGCCCTCCATCCGGTCGACGAGAACATCGATCTCCTCGGGCATGAGACCGAGAGCAAGGCGCCCGTTCAGGAATTCGTCCACCTCCCCGGGCGTGAACCGCAGATCGTCGGCGCGCAGCTCGAGCAGATCACCGTGCGCGCGCAGCGCAGCCAGCGGAAGGTCCGGCTCGGTCCTCGTTGAGAGCACAAGCTGGAAAGCGGGCGGTGCATGATCGACGAACCAGGCGATGCTCTCGCGCGCCGCCCCGGCCGAAAGCCGGTGGAAGTCATCCAGGATCAGCGTGACCCCCTGCTGATCGTTCAGCTCGTTCAGCTCGTTCACGAGACGCGGCAGCACCATGTCGACAATATGCGCTGACCCGGCGGCCCGCGGTGATGCCGACTGGCCGATTGCCGGGCAGACCCCGCGAAGCGCCTCGATCACATAAGACCACAGCACCACCGGGTCGTCGTCGCCCTCGTCCAGGGTCAGCCACGCCATCGGCTTGCGCGCCGCCTCAGCCTTGTGCCACGCCGCGAGCAGTGTGGTCTTCCCGAAACCCGCCGGACACGCCACCAGGCTGAGTCCCCGGCCCGCCCCGGTCCGGAGCCGCTCCATTAGGCGCTCGCGCGGAACGATCTGATCGCGCACCGGCGGCGGACGCAGCTTCGTCGCGACCAAGACCGGCTCTGAGCTGTCCTTCACCCCGTCGCCCATCGCTTCTCCCAGCCCAAAGCTCATGCTGCCTGGGTCTAGGGCAGCCTCGTGCTGTGGCAGCGTAACTCGATCGGGGGTGGGCTCGCCTCACCCGGACAGGGTGGATTTTCTCGCTAACCGAAAGGAATTACAGGGCGCGAAAGGGAGGCCGCGGTGCGCGAACGGAAGGGTAAGCGACCGCAGGTCGTCCCGGGCCCACCGCGCCGACCTGCGCCGCGATCGTCAAGACGACGCTCGCCTCGGCGACGTTCAACCAGGGCAGCGCCGCGCGCGACACCGCCGAGCGCTACGGTGCGGGACACCGTGCTGTTCGCCTCAGTCCTGTTCCTGGTCGCGATCGCGCAGCGCTTCAAGGTGCGCTCGGTGCGCATCGCGACTACCACGGTCGCCTTCGGCCTGGCCATCTTTACCACGGTCGCGGTGCTGACCCTGCCACGGATCTGAGCCCCGGCCAGTATTCAGTTGCCGCCGGTAGTATTCCACCTAGGTGAATCCGGCTGGCAGGTGATGCCGGGGCGCCTGCCTGCATGTGAGGTTTGTATGGGCATGGACGGCAGCTGAACCACTGCTTCCTCGTCTTGCGGCAGGTGCTGAGGTCGGTCACCGTGACGACCTGCATGAGCTCGGCGGTCTCATCGCGCAGCTCGCCGATTGGCCAGGGGGCGCCTTGTTCGCGAGAGGTCGGCTGGTGGCCAGACCCCGTGATGCGGTCATCGTGGGGCGGCGCTAACGCGATCGGCGTCGGCCAATATCTTCTGGGGCGGATGACATGAACTGCACAAGAGGGTTCGCGTCCTTCAGCGGCATAGGAGCCGGCTGATGTGGGACCTCATCCTCCTCGGGTTGATCATCACGCTGGAGCCGGTTCCAGTCGCCGGCTTCATTCTGTTGCTGAGCACCAAGGATGGGACAAAGAAGGGCCTTGCTTATATCGCGGGGTGGGTGGCCTGCCTGGTGGCGCTCGTCGTCAGTACCTTGGTCGTCACCGGGGGCCACGCCCCGCGGGCCCACTCCCTCCCGGGGCGGGGAGTGTCCGCTGCTACGGTCCTGATCGGCGTGCTCCTGCTGGCCTTCGCCGTGATTGAGCGTCGCCGCCTGCGGGCCGGTCCGCGCGCACCCAAGCCGCCGCCAAAATGGGCGTCGAAGGTCGACAATATGTCGCAATGGGCTTCAGCGGGCCTGGCTGTTCTCCTCCAGCCCTGGCCGCTCGTCGTTGCCGGAGTGGCGCTGATAGCGGAGGCAGATATCTCGTCGGTCGCATCTGTCGTTTCCCTGGTGCTCTTCTGCCTGCTGTCCACGGCCAGCATCCTGGCCATGGAGGGTTACATGCTCTTCGCCCACGCCAACGCCACGGCCAGGCTCGCTGCCCTGCGTGAGTGGCTGAATCGTAACCGCACTGCTGTGCTCGCCGTCTTGGCCCTGTGTGCGGGAGTCCTCCTGATGGCCAAGGGAGCCTACCAGCTGGCCCAATGAGGGAGCGCGCCCGGTCCGGTCCGCTTGCCAGCCCGGCAGGAAACAGGTCACAAAGTCTCTGGTCGCTGAAACACGCACCGGGAGCGAGGAGGTGGACGGTGCAACTCATCCGATGCCCGTCCGGTCGCCGCTGGAAGCCGTGCCGGTTCACTCGCGACTCTGAGAATGCGAGCCGCACGAGATCGGCGACGCGAACCTAAGCAATGGTACCGAGCTAGATCCGCCTAGATACACGCCGTCTCACCAGCCGACGGCGTGTTTCCGCACGTCAACCGCCGGTCCCGGGGCGGGGGCGAGCGGGTAGGCCGTGTGCGTCAGGCCTGGTATTTCCGCTGTTCAGGAGAGCGCTAGCCAGCCTCGCGGTGGTAGGCATCGCCGGGCAGCGCCTGATCGCCGGGGGTCTGCTGGCGGCCGGGGAGTAGCTTGGCGCTCATCTTGACCGCCTTGACCGCGCCCGTGGCCCCGGCTTCCAATGTCAGGCCGAGAGCCTTGACGATGATGCCCGGGATGAACAGCGCCCGTGAGCCGAGCATGAGCAGCCCGATGCGGCCCAGGGCATAGGGCGGGGTGCAGACCACCGCGCTGATCGCACCGCCCACGGCGGTGAGGGTGAGCTTGTCTCGTTTCGAATGGGCAGTCTTCATGCCGATGAGACGGGCCGGCACGGCGACATAGCAGACCATCATCACGGCAATGATGATGCTCAGCGAGATGGCGAACCACCGCCGACCGCGGTGCCCCATCCCAAAGGCGAAGACGGCGTTGAGGAAGAAGCACGCGGCGGTGATCGCGGTAACGGCGAGCACGAGCGGGATCACGACCGGCCCGTGCGGGCGCGGCGGGCCACTGGTTCCCGGCGGCGGGGGATCGCCCGATACACCGCCGCCAGCGGACAAGGCCGCCGGCTGTTCCCGCGCGTTCCCGTCTATGCCCACCGCGAGCCCTTCGCGAACAGTGCTGTGACGCGGTACTCAGCGCCGGGGAGGCCGTTACCTGACGGCCGGCCCGGTGTCATCGCCCGTATCCGGGCTTTGTTGCCGGCCGCGTTGCACCGCCCCCACGAGCACTCGTATGCCGGCGCCCAGAAGCGCGAGGTCGGCGAGCATCTGGACAATAAGCACTACCCGGGCGGCCTCGGATTTGGGGGCGATGTCCCCGAAACCCACCGTGGAGAACACGGTCACCGTGAAGTACAACGCGTCCGTACGGGTCAGCGGCTCGGTGAAGCTCGCCGCGGAGGCCCGTTCCATCGCAAAGTAGGCGGAGGCGCCGCCGCTTCGCCGCCGGCAGGGCCTGGAAGTGCTGGTTCGTCGTACTCGCCCCCATGCGACGCTTTCCCTGGAGCTGGCTCGCCTAGTAGGCGAGCCGCCGTGAAGGCATCAGCGCGCCGATGAGCCAGAAGAATGGCAAGAAGATCCCGATGATGAACATTACCCAATGACCCTTCCTGAGCGACATAACGCCAAGAGTAACGATGAGTATGAAGTAGATGATTCCGCCGGTGATGGCCCAGAACATTTCGATATCCCCTTATAGAACGTTTTCGCTGTCTTTGGCAAGGATCCTCTGACATATACGCACCGCCAAGGGCCGAAAGTCCCGCCGAACGCCCACATCGCACGTGGTTGCCCGTCGCAGAGTCCCGGCAGGCGACGCGATATGGGCCAGGGACCCACCGCGTCAGCGATTTGGCCGTGGTCGCGAGCACGGGATCGCCGGTGCGGGCCGCGGCTATCATCTCATCTACTCATAATGATCATGATGCCTTGATGACAAGGAATCATCCGCACGCTCCCCACCGGGGCTGGACCGCGCATGCCAAGGATGCAGCAACCACGGCCCCGTTCGGCCGAATAGTCCCCAGCGCGCTACCTGGCCGCGGCCGGAAGCGGAACGGAGGGCAGTCGCTGGCGTCCAGTTGGCGGCGCGCTGTCGATGACCTGCGCGGCGGCGATGGCGAGCCTGCGGGGGTCCTGGTCGAGGTAGGTGACTCGCGCCGCGCCGAGGGCGGCGGCGAGTCCGGCGGCGTACAGGCCGATCGAGTGAGGTCCGTTATCGCCCCCGACGACGAGCACCTCGGCGCCAGGGTCGGCGGCCAGTTGCGGGCCGACGGTGCGCCAGCCGTCGGGGATGTTGTCGCTCGCGCTGGCGACGGCCACCGGGTCGATGCCGGCGGGGAGTTTGACCAGCATGGCGTCGGCGTGCGGTACGGCAGTACTCCGGGCACGAATTCCCGACGCCAGGCAACCTTGAACCCGCCCCGGCAGCTAACCGCCAGCCGCTCCTCCGCCCGGAGGCACCGGCGGGCGGCTGGACGCTGATGCCCAAGCTGATGCACCCGGATCAGGGTGCTGGATGAGTTCCCGGGCGCGCCGGAATAGCTGATCTGCGCGCTGCCGGTGACCGAGGATGCCCTTGTCCTGCGCTACAAGATGGACAGCACTGATACCGGATCAGTGGGCCCGCAGTTCAGTGACAGGCACGTCCATACCTGAATTGTACACTCAAGCCAACATCAATCTGTGCAGTTACCTGAGCTCCAGGCCCTAAAGCCAGCCTGAACCCGGGCGCGCCGATTGCCGATTATCTGGAGCTTGACGCATTTCCGCGGAAACATCGGCGCAGCCTCCTCGGACACCGAATCCTCAGGTATGCGCGATGTCAACGGGCGGCTTTCGAGCTGCCGTCAGAACGCAGATCGGCGACTGCGCGTTCTCCTTGACCTCCCCTGTCATTCAATCTGATGCTGAAATAGTGGCGTTGACGTTCTGGGCAGACGACGACCTGCCAGAGCCGGAATCATCCGCTTGCTTCTTACAAGGCTGGAGCGCGCATTCCAGGGATGTAGCAACCACGGCCTCGTTCGGCCAAATAGTCCCCAGCGTGCTACGGCGCGCTACCTGGTCGCGGCCGGAAGCGGAACGAAGGGCAGTTGCTGGTGTCCGGTTGGCGGTGCTCCGCGACGGCAACCGAGCGCTCGATGAGAGGTCCGGGGACGCCGGCCTGCTCGCCGTTCCACCGGACCCATTCCGGCAGCAGCTCGTACGCGGCGACCGTGGCAGGCTCCTCCGGCAGTCAGGGACGCGCCGGGATCGTCACGCCGGGCGGCGGATGTCAGAAGACGGTGGCCCAGTCGTTCTTGATGCTGACGATCGTCCAGCCGCTTTTGGCGGCCCGCTCCAGTGCCTGCTCGGCGCCGGCGGTGTAGGCGAACTCGCGCTGGCCGTCGTCGTGCAGGACGAGCAGGCGAAGGGACGGCCTGCCGGGATGCTGGGCGAAATCG
>Ga0209656_10003427_pt1 | contig 10249 bp, 10 predicted proteins | sample BogFormECP12_OM2_FD_188239 | JGI IMG/M metagenome (GOLD analysis project Ga0209656, IMG submission 188239) | Bog forest soil microbial communities from Calvert Island, British Columbia, Canada - ECP12_OM2 (SPAdes) (version 2) | ecosystem: Environmental > Aquatic > Freshwater > Wetlands > Bog ... | reverse complement strand
CCGGGTGCGGATCGCGGTGAGGCCTTCATACTCGCGGCTGGCCAGCGCCGGTGGGTCCGAGTAGCCTACCTCGAGGATTCCCGCCGAGATGAGACGCCGTCCGGCGGTTGAGACTCAAGACGCCGTCCTGCGGCGCGGGCGCTGAGGCGCAGCCGCCGAGCCAGTCCATCGCCTGCGCGAGATGGGGGCAGATTCATGTGTCAGTCGGAAACAACGAGGACGATTCGTCCGCGCGGCGAGGTGTTCTCGAACGCGCTGTGCGCTTGGGCAGCCTGGTCCAACGGGAAGCTGGACGCCACCTCGGGGAAGGCAAGTTCGCCCGCTTCGAGGCGCCGCGTCATGTCCGGCATGATCTCGCCGATGTTGGGGTGTCCGTGCACCATGAACGCCTGAATCCCGTGGGCCGCGGCGATCCCCTGATCGGGGGGCGGCGGCAGCAGTGTTGCGAGAACGCCGCCTTCGCGGATGAGTGGCCATGAGCGGTCGCGCGTTTCGCCGCCGACGGTGTCGAGCACGACATCGACATCCCCGGCAAAATCCTCGAACCGTCGTGTCGTGTAGTCGACGACCACATCGGCTCCAAGTCCGCGGACGCGGTCGACGTTCTTGGTGGATGCGGTGGCGATGACGAATGCGCCGGCTTGCTTGGCCAGTTGCACCGCGCAGCTTCCGATCGCCCCCGAACCGCCGTGGATCAGGACTTTCTGACCGGCTTGCAGGTTTGTCCGCAGCAACAGGGCACCGTAGGCGGTGGCGAAGATGGACGGAGCCGCGGCCGCCGCGGGGAAGTCCATCGAGGACGGTTTGGGATAGAAGTTCTCCGCCGGCGCCACAACGTATTCGGCGTACCCGTGGCGCATGATGGGGTTATTGATGCCGTATACCGACTCGCCGACGGCTGGCGACGTGACGTCGCGACCGAGCGCGTCCACGATGCCCGCCACCGAGTAGCCGAGCACGTCGGGGAACCACGCGGGGTAGATGTGCCGGACTTCCCCGGAGCGCATCTTGACGTCGAGCGGATTAATGGCGGAGGCCCGCACTTTGATCCGGATCTGGCCCGGACCCGGATCGGGGCGACGCACGATCCGCGATTTGAGCACGGTGGGCTCGCCAAAGCCGTCGACGACGACAGCTCGCATGTCCGGCTTGGTGGCCGGCGCGCCGGGTGGGGATACCGCCACGATCTCAAAGAGGCCAAGGTGGCTGCGAATCGGGGGCTTCACGCCGGGCGGGAGCGCGCCCTCGGCGTTTTTGCGGGCCGCGCGTGGGAACGCGGCTTCAAAGCGGTCAATGCCCTCCGCATAGGCTGCGGCGCTTGAGATCTCGGCTCTGTTGAAGGCCTTGATCGTTGCTGTAGTGAGCATGCGCTGATGAAGCATCGTCGATCTGATGGCGTCTTCGTTGATCTTGAACTCACCGCGGGCGGGCCAGTCCATCAGAAAGGCCTGCTCCATGCCGGCTGGTCCGTTGATTTCGAAGAGATTGAACATCAGCGCCCCGGAGGGGGCACCGGCCGAGTCCTTGGCGAACCGAAAGGCCACCGTATGCAGATCCCCGCCAATGCTGTAGCGGTGCGACTGCGACGGCGGAAGAGCCGCGACGCCGTCGAGGTCGACATCAGGCTCGGCGACGAGATACTCGAGGAAGCCGGCCTCGATGGGACTATCCACTTCCTTGGCCGCCAGAGCGGTCCACTCTGGAACCTGGCGACAAAGTTCCCGATAGACGACGCCGGGAACCGCAGCGGCAGCGTTCGCCTGTTTCCAGGCGGTGATGAACTCATCTGTCTCCCACGGTGATGCTGCGCCGTCGCGATGGCGGTACTGCGTGAGGCGAATGACGTGGTCGTAGCGGACAAGCTGCGCGGGACTGAGCTCGATAGGGCTCATGAAAACTCCCCAGCCTCGAGGCAACACGATTGTCGCCGACGTGAGAGTATCCAGTCCTGTCCGCACCACCCGCCGCAGCAGCCGAGACGTCATCAACCGGTCACGATTGAAGCTTCCGCGGCCGTGCTGTCGCACCGGTGTGTGCCACGCGGGCGTCATAAGGCTTTCCGGGCCAGCAGTGGGGAACCAGCCGACTATCGTGCATGTAGCATGCAGACGGAGGATCGGGACCGATGAACACCACCGTGGATTTTCATTTCGACCCGATGTGCCCGTTCGCCTACCAGACCTCGGTGTGGATCCGCGACGTCCGTGCGCAATTGGGAATCACCGTCAATTGGCGGTTCTTCAGCCTCGAGGAGATCAACCGCGCGGAGGGGAAGAAGCATCCCTGGGAGCGTGAATGGTCCTACGGCTGGTCGTTGATGCGGATCGGTGCACTGCTACGTCGAACCGACATGTCGTTGCTCGACCGGTGGTACGCCGCAATCGGAAACGAACTGCACACCGCGGGCGGCAAACCGCACGATCCTACGGTTGCGCGACGCCTGCTGAGCGACATCGGCGTCGACGCGGCGATCTTCGATGCGGCGCTCAACGACCCGACCACTCACGACGAGGTCCGAGCCGACCACCAGCGGGTCATCGACGCGGGCGGATTCGGTGTGCCAACGCTCTTTCTGCTCGATGGACAATGCCTGTTCGGACCGGTACTGGTGGATCCGCCGACCGGCCCGGCCGCCCTGAAGCTGTGGAGCGTCGTGACCGGCATGGCTGAGCTGCCGCACGTCTATGAACTTCAGCGGCCGAAGTCACCAGCAGACGCTGATCTCATCGGCCGACATTTGCGTCCCTACCTCGACGGGCGTGATTGGGTCAGCATCAATCGCGGTGAAGTCGTCGATGTCGACCACATCACCGGTTGACTGCTGTTCTGGCCCGTAAGAGAGCCGGGCGCCCGTAAGCGGTCACCGGCTGTGAGACGATCCCCGGGTGCGTCTGGGGTTACACGCGCTGGGAATCGGCGCCGGCGCGGAGCGTGCCGTCATCGACGCGGTCGCGGTCGCCGCGGAAGCGAACGGCTTCGCGACCCTGTGGGCGGGTGAGCACGTCGTCATGGTCGACGACCCGGCGTCGCGCTACCCCTACTCGGACGACGGCAAGATCGCGGTGCCGTCGGTCGCCGACTGGATCGATCCGTTGATCGGCCTCGGGTTCGCCGCGGCAGCCACGACGACGATCGGGATCGCGACTGGGGTGTTGCTGCTGCCCGAACACAACCCGGTGCTGGTCGCCAAACAGGCCGCCACGCTCGACCGGCTCAGCGGCGGCCGATTCACCCTCGGCGTCGGAATCGGCTGGTCCAGGGAGGAATTCGACGCGCTCGGCGTTCCGTTCGAGCGTCGCGGCCAGCGCACCGCGGAGTACGCGGCCGCGATGCGGGTGGTGTGGAGCGAAGACGTCGCGTCATTCGCAGGCGAATTCGTCACCTTCGAGAACATCCGCGTGAACCCGAAGCCGGTGCATAACCGGCGCATCCCGATCGTGGTGGGCGGCAACAGCGATGCGGCGATTCGCAGGGTGGTCCGGTGGGGAGACGGCTGGTACGGCTTCTACCTCGACGACGTCGCGGAGGTCGCCGCGCGGACAGAGCGGATCACAAGATTGTGTGCCGAATCCGGGCGCGACCGTCGCGAGCTACACCTTGCCGTCGCGTTGCGGGATCCACGGCCCGCGGACGTGCCTGCCCTGGCTGACATCGGAATCGATGAGCTCATCATCGTCGAGGGGCCGCCCGACGACGCCGCGGCGGCGCCCGACTGGGTCGCCGGGCTGGCGCGACGATGGATGCCGGCGACGGGGTGACGAAAGGCGTGGTGATGCGGCTAGCCCGAATCTACGACCCACCACAACCGGACGACGGGCTGCGGATACTGGTCGACCGGCTCTGGCCCCGGGGCATCCGCAGGGACGATCCGCGCATCGACCGGTGGTGCAAACACGTCGCTCCTTCGTCGGAGTTGCGGCGCTGGTACAGCCATGACCCGGCTCGCTACGACACGTTCGTCGCGCGCTACGAAAACGAGCTCGAAAGCCCCGACGCCGAATCCGCCCTCGGTGAGCTGCGCAGGCTCATCCGCGGCGGGCCCGCAACGCTGTTGACCTCGGCGAAGGACGTCGAACACGGCCATCTACCAGTGCTCGCCCGCCTGCTGGAGCAGCGACGATGAATGCGGCGTGGGCGACCGCCGTCGGTGCGATCTTCGTCTGGCTCGGCATGGTCATGGCGATCTCGTTCATGGAGGCGCCGCTGAAATTCCGCGCACCCGGCGTGACACTGCCCATCGGGCTGGGTATCGGCCGGCTCGTGTTTCACGCGCTGAACGGCGCGGAGCTCGTCCTCGCCGCGATCGTGCTGGTGTCGCTGTCGGTCGACCTGCCGCCGGGGCGCATCATCGCGGCGATTATCGTCGCACTTGTCGCGTTGGCTGTTCAGCTGGTCGCCGTCCGCAGGTGGCTGAATCGCCGGTCCGACGCCGTGCTTGCCGGACACGAAGGCCCACGCTCGCGTGCGCACTGCGTGTACGTCGGCTTGGAAGTGATCAAGGCTGTCGCGCTGCTGGTTTCGGGCATTCTGTTACTCGCCGCGTGACGCCCCCGTTAGGAGGAATGATGGACTCGATATCGCTGACCGCGGTCGTCGACGAACAGCTGGCGCGGGCGCGCCAGTCCAGCAGCGGCCGTGCCGCCCAGACCATCTACGGCGGCAGCGAGCATTACCTACGGCAGACCGTGATCGCGCTCGTCGCCGGCCACGAGCTCGGCGAACACCTCAGTCCCGGCGAAGCCACGCTGCAGGTGCTGGAGGGAACGGTGAAGGTCAACTGCGGCAGCGAGTCATGGGAGGGCGCCGTCGGTGACTTCCTGGTGGTTCCTCCCGGCCGGCACAGCCTCGACGCCGTCGAGGACTCCGCGGTGCTGCTCAGCGTCCGTGCCGACAGCCGAGCCAGCAGCGGCTAGTAGCGGTAGTCGGCGAGCTGCGTGCTCCCGAGGCGCTCGTCGCCATCGACGAGCACCAGGGCAGGGACCATTTCACTCGTCACCATGCCGTGCTCGTCGGTGAGCTCGTCGACGATGTCGAAGCTGCGCGCGATGCGGTCCGGCGGATCGATGATGATCGTCGTCACCGGGACGCGTCGTCCCAACTGAATCAGCTTGTCGCCATGGGGTTTTCGATCACCGTGAAAACCCCAGATGCCTCGCAGCACCGTTGCGCCGCTCGCGGCGCCGGTTCGGCGCAGCCGGCGGACCAGCGCGCGGTGGATCGGCACACCGTCGTGACGCGCGTCCTCTGAGGTGTAGACCATCAGCTTCTGCCATAGCCGGACGCCGCGCTCGTCGGCAATGGGCAGCGCGTCGGGACGCGCCAGCAGTTCGCCGTCGCGCTTGCACACCCGGATGCGTTCGACGGTCAGCAGCGGTTCACGCAGCATTTCGCCGAGCTGCGGCACGACGCGGGCGATCCGATCGCTTGCGCCGACGGAGATGATCATCACCGGCACGTTGACGTTGCGGCTGAAGAAGCGCGCGCGGCGGCGCTCGCCGCGCACGGTGCCGTCGACGCCGAGGAACACCGACGCACCCGCGACACCTGCCCCGTGCAGCAGGTCGCATACCGCGTAAAACGCCGGTGCCCCGTCGACTTGCTCCTGGCGTCCCACGTAGATCGTCAGCTTGACGGCGTCGTGGAGCTCCTTCGGCACCGCGAATCCGCCGACATTCCCGCTGACGAGCCTGGCGCGCTCGAGTGTGACCAGGCCGCGCGGCGTCATCGCGACCACGTCGTCGGCCAACCCGGCGATCTTGGCGCGGGCATCGACGGCGGCGACGGCCACGGGCGGATCTTCCGACAGGCTCAGCCATTCGTCGCTGCGCAGCTGCTTGCGCGGTCCGAAGCTGGCAATGCCGCGCAGCAACACGCTCGTCGCAACCGCGCGCTCTGCGTACAGGCTGAGCAGCGACTCGGCCAGGAACCGCCCACCCGCGCGTTGCCGCTCCCCGAAATAGGCCGTCAGTTTCAGGCAGTCGTCGTTCACAGGCGCCCCGCGATCCACTGGCCCAGCAGCGCGGCGGCGACACCGAGCACAACGCTGATCACGATGTTGGCCAGCGCCGGCCACAGCTGACGTTCCTCGCTGAGGCGCTGCGTTTCGAGCATCCACGTCGAGAATGTGGTGTACGAGCCGACGAACGCCGTGCCGGCCAGCAGGGCGGCCGCGGGGCTGAGCGTCAAGCCGCTGATCAAGCCCAGCAGGACGGCCCCACTGATGTTGACCGTCAGCGTGCCGAACGGGAACGACCGCGCGATGCGGGCCGCGAGGGTGCGGTCCACCAGGAACCGCAGCACAGCCCCCACGCCGCCGAGCGCCAGCACCCCGGCCCAGACCGCGATCGTCATCGGCGCACCCACACCCGTCGCACCATCGCCGTGGCCAGGTACACGGCGATCAGCCCTGCCACGATGCTGGCTGCGATGTAGCCGGCGGCCAGGCCGTAGTGGTGGTGTTGGAGCATCCTCAGGGTCTCGACCTGCATCGTCGAGAATGTCGTTAGCCCTCCGCACAGCCCGGTGCCCAACAGCGGTCGGCGGTAGCTCGACAGCGGCAATCGCTCCAGCAGCCGGGTGGTGAAGTACCCGAGCAGGAATGCGCCGACAATGTTGACGGTGAACGTGGGCCACGGCCAGCGGGCAGGGTCGGCTCCGGCCAGTGTGCTCAGTGCGGCGCGCGCCACGGTACCCAGGGCCCCTCCCGCGAACACCGCGGCCAACTCGCGTCGGTCGTAACCAAACACGAGGCAAAGTATGGCGGGAAGGTAGGTGACTGTGCGGACACCACTGTCATCACGGGGGCAGAATCGGTAACCATGGCGGCCAATCCACGTGCCGGTCAGCCGGCACAACCCGAAGACCTCATCGACGTGGCTCACGTGGTGACGGCGTACTACACGATAGAGCCCGACCCCGACGACGTGGCACAGCAGGTGGTGTTCGGAACGTCCGGTCATCGCGGCTCAAGCCTCGACGGCGCGTTCAACGAGGCGCACATCCTCGCCACCACACAAGCGATCGCTGAGTACCGCGCCGCGCAGGGCACCACCGGGCCGCTCTTCATCGGCCGCGACACCCATGCGCTGTCCGAACCGGCGTGGACGTCGGCGCTCGAGGTGCTCGCCGCGAATGATGTTGTGGCGATGATCGATTCGGCCGACCGCTACACCCCGACCCCCGCGATCAGCCACGCGATCCTGACCTACAACCGCGGTCGCAGCAATGCGCCGGCCGACGGAATCGTGGTGACGCCCTCGCACAACCCGCCGCGCGATGGGGGATTCAAGTACAACCCACCCAGCGGCGGCCCGGCCGACACCGACGCAACAACCGCGATTGCCGAGCGGGCCAACGAGATTCTGCGAGGCGGACTGAAGGACGTGAAACGGGTGCCGCTGGCCGGTGCGCTGCTGACCGCCCAGCGCCACGACTATCTCGACGCGTATGTCGACGACCTGCCCAATGTTGTCGACATTCATGCGATCCGCGCGGAAGGGGTGCGCATCGGCGCGGACCCGCTCGGTGGCGCCAGCGTCGACTACTGGGGCGCGATCGCCGAAAGGCACAATCTGGATCTCACCGTCGTCAATCCGCTGGTGGACGCGACGTGGCGGTTCATGACGCTGGACACCGACGGCAAGATCAGGATGGACTGCAGCTCGCCGGACGCGATGGCATCGCTGATCGCCAACCGGGACAAGTATCAGATCGCCACCGGCAACGATCCAGACTCCGACCGGCACGGGATCGTCACCCCCGATGCGGGATTGATGAATCCAAACCACTATCTGGCGGTCGCGATCGACTACCTGTACGCCAACCGCCCCGCATGGCCCAACTCGACGGCCGTCGGCAAGACGGTGGTGAGCTCGTCGATCATCGACCGCGTGGTCGCCGGGCTGGGCCGCAAGCTGGTCGAGGTGCCCGTCGGCTTCAAGTGGTTCGTCGACGGATTGATCAGCGGCAGCATCGGTTTCGGCGGCGAGGAGAGCGCAGGTGCGTCGTTCCTGCGTCGGGACGGCTCGGTGTGGACCACCGACAAGGACGGCATCATCATGGCGCTGTTGGCCTCCGAGATCCTGGCGATCACCGGACAGACTCCGTCGCAGCGGTACGCCGAGCTGGCCGAAAAGTACGGCTCGCCAAGCTATGCCCGTGTGGACGCGCCGGCGGATCGGGAGCAGAAAGCCAGGCTGGCCAGGCTTTCTGCCGACCAGGTGACGGCCACGGAGCTGGCGGGTGAACCGATCACCGCCAAACTGACGACCGCACCCGGCAATGGTGCGCCGCTGGGCGGATTGAAGGTGACGACGGCGAACGCCTGGTTCGCGGCGCGTCCGTCGGGAACCGAAGACGTGTACAAGATCTACGCAGAGTCGTTCCGCGGTCCGGAGCATCTGCGTGAGGTACAGGACGCCGCCCGCGAGGTGGTGGCGAAGGCGCTGGCGTGAGCGCCACCGCGGAGGGCGAGTGTCGCGCGCAGCACCGGCTGCCGCCTGAAGTCTGGGTCCTGATCACCGCGAACGCGGTGATCGCACTCGGGTACGGGGTGGTGTCGCCGGCGCTGCCGCAGTACGCGCGCAATTTCGGCGTCAGCATCAGTGCGGCCACGTTCGTGATCACCGCGTTCGCGCTGATGCGGCTGTGCTTTGCGCCGGTGAGCGGACTGCTGGTGCAGCGCTTGGGGGAGCGGCGGGTCTACGTCAGCGGCATCCTGATCGTGGCGCTCTCGACGGGCGCATGCGCGTTCGCGCAGGACTATTGGCAGCTCTTGCTGTTCCGCTCGCTGGGCGGGATCGGGTCAACGATGTTCTTCGTCTCGTCGCTGGGCTTGATGATTCGGGTCAGCCCGGAGGACGCACGGGGCCGTGTCGCGGGCATGTTCGCGACCGCGTTTCTCGTCGGCTCCGTCGGTGGCCCGGTGCTGGGCAGCCTGACGGCCGGGCTGGGCCTGAGCGTGCCGTTCGTGATCTACGGCGTCGCGCTGTTGATCGCCGCGGGCGTGGTGTTCTTCAGCCTGCGGCATTCCAGGCTCGCCGCACACGAGGAACAGGCCGAGCCGACGGTGACACTGCGGATCGCGTTACGCCAGCAGGCGTATCGCGCGGCCCTGCTGTCAAACTTCGCGACGGGGTGGGCGGTATTCGGTCTGCGCATGGCGTTGGTGCCACTGTTCGTCACGGAGGTTTTGGGCCGCGGGCCGGGTATGGCGGGCGTTTCATTGGCGACGTTCGCGGCCGGCAATGTGTCGGTGGTGATCCCCAGCGGCCACCTCTCCGACCGGGTCGGCCGACGGACCTTGCTCATCGTGGGGTTGTCTGTGTCCGGTGTGGCGACCGCGCTCGTGGGTTCGGCCTCATCGCTGCCGTTGTTCTTGGCCGGCGCCTACGTCGCAGGCGCCGCCGCCGGCATGTTCAGCTCGCCACAGCAGGCCGCCGTCGCGGACATCATCGGCAGCAAGGCACGGGCCGGGACCGCGCTCGCGGGATTTCAGATGATGGCTGACCTCGGTTCGATCCTGGGCTCGTTCACGGTCGGCGAGATCGCCCAGCAAGCGTCGTTCGGTTGGGCCTTCGTCGTCAGCGGCGTCATCCTGCTCGCCGCCGCTATCGCCTGGGTGCGCGCACCTGAGACTCGCGCGTCGCCGCCCGCCGAGGCGACACCGGCGCGCGGGGAGAGGTTCCCTGAGCTGCGGCTTTGAGCCGTCGATGCAGGTGGTGTAGCTTCGATTGGCACGACTTCACGGGGCTATGGCGCAGCTGGTAGCGCACCACACTGGCAGTGTGGGGGTCAGGGGTTCGAGTCCCCTTAGCTCCACCGGCCGAAACGCGGTTTCAGGAGCCCGATTTTCGGGCGTTTGACGACAACCGTGACGACAACCGTGACTTCTTTGACGACAACCCGCCCGACATTTCGTCGCCAACTTGTTCGAATAGGGTGCCCATCGAGTCCAAGGCGTCACGCTGCACCGCCTCGATCACCTCGACGTAGGTTCCCGTCGTCACCGTGATCGAGCTGTGCCGCAGGATCCGCTGCACGGTCGCCGGCGGCACTCCCGTCGTGAACAGCAGAGTGGCGCACGAGTGGCGAAGATCGTGCACACGCAGCTGCGGGACGTTGGCGATCTGGCACAGCCGATGGAACATGCGATTGATATTGCGTGGTTCGAGGAAGCCGCCATTTGCGGTGGTGAAGACGAGGCCGCTGTCGCGCCACTGAGCGCCGGCCGTGAAGCGCTCTTCGAGCT
>Ga0209656_10003426_pt1 | contig 10249 bp, 8 predicted proteins | sample BogFormECP12_OM2_FD_188239 | JGI IMG/M metagenome (GOLD analysis project Ga0209656, IMG submission 188239) | Bog forest soil microbial communities from Calvert Island, British Columbia, Canada - ECP12_OM2 (SPAdes) (version 2) | ecosystem: Environmental > Aquatic > Freshwater > Wetlands > Bog ... | reverse complement strand
GGCCCGGACACGATGATCGCGTCGCCGGGCCGCGCGTGCGCGACGCCCAGCGTGACGTCGCGCTCGATGAGGCCCACTCCGGCGGTGTTGATGTAGCAGCCGTCGGCCTTGCCCCGCTGCACGACCTTCGTGTCGCCGGTGACGATCGAGACGCCGGCCGCCGCCGCGGCGGCCCGCATGGACTCCGTGACGCGGATCAGGTCCGCGACGGGAAAGCCCTCCTCGAGGATGAATCCCGCCGACAGGTACAGCGGGGTCGCCCCGGTCACCGACAGGTCGTTGACCGTTCCGTTGACCGCCAGGTCGCCGATGTCGCCGCCCGGGAAGAACAGCGGGGACACCACGTAGGAGTCCGTGGTGAGCGCGGCCCGGGATCCCGCTATGGGCAGTTCGGCGGCGTCTTCGAGCGGTTCGAGCAGCGGGTTGCGGAACGCCTTGAGGAAGATCGCCTCGATCAGCGTGTGAGTCGCCTTGCCGCCCGACCCGTGGGACATCGTGATCCGCTCTTCCCTGACCCGGGGGGCGCGGCGGCGGGCGCGGTCGATCCGGTCGAGCACCTGCTGCTCACGGTCGGTGACCGGAAGCTCGCGGCGGCCCGCCGGTTCTACCCGGGGCGTGGTCATGGCCTGCCCGCCGGCGCGGCCTCGGCTACCCGGTCGCGGTGCATCCGGCCGTAGTTGTAGTAGGCGGCGCACGCCCCCTCGGGCGACACCATGCAGGTGCCGATCGGTGTCTCCGGCGTGCACGCGGTGCCGAAGACCTTGCATTCCCACGGTTTCAGCACGCCCTTGAGCACCTCGCCGCACTGGCAGGCCTTAGGGTCGGCGACCCGGACGCCAGGCACGTCGAACAGCAGCTCCGCGTCCATCGCGGCGAACTTCTCGCGCACCTTCAGCGCGGAGTGCGAGATGAAGCCGAGGCCGCGCCATTCGAAGTAGGGCCGCAGCTCCATCGTCTCGCCGATGGCCTTGAGGGCCACCAGGTTGCCGTCCCACGGCACCACGCGCGAGTACTGGTTCTCGACCTCCGACCGGCCCTGGGACAGCTGCAGCATGAGCATGTAGATGGACTGGAGTATGTCCAGCGGCTCGAACCCGGCCACGACGACCGGCTTGCCGTAGTCCCGCGCGATGAACTCGTACGGCCGGCACCCGATGACCGTGGACACGTGGCCGGGCCCGATGAAGCCGTCGAGCCGCAGGTCAGGCGAGTCCAGGATGGCCTTGATCGCCGGGATGATCGTGATGTGGTTGCAGAACACCGAGAAGTTCGCCAGCCCCTCGGCCTTGGCCCGGAGCATGGTCATCGCGGTGGACGGCGCGGTCGTCTCGAACCCGATCGCCATGAAGACGACCCGCCGGTCCGGGTTCTGCCTGGCGATCTTCAGCGAGTCGAGCGGCGAGTAGACCATGCGGATGTCAGTGCCCTGCGCCTTGGCGTCGAAGAACGACCCGTGGCTTCCCGGCACCCGCATCATGTCACCGAACGACGTCATGATCACGTCGGGCTGCGCGGCCAGGTGCATCGCGTCGTCGACGCGGCCCATCGGTATCACGCACACCGGGCACCCGGGACCGTGTACCAAGGTGATGGACTCCGGCAGGTAATCCTCGAGGCCGTGCTTGTAGATGGTGTGGGTGTGCCCGCCGCACACCTCCATGAGCTTGTACTGCCGTCCGGGCTCGCACAGCGCCGCGATCTTGGCGGCGAGCGCGTGCGCCTTGTCGGCGTCACGGAATTCGTCGACGAACCGCATCGTCCGCACCTCCTGTCGGTCAGCGGCTATTCGATCAGCGACTCGCGCAGCGCGGCGATCTCGTCCTCGTAGGCCTGGCCGATCCCCTCGAGGAACTCCATCGCCGCCGCCGCCTCGGCCTCGTCGATCTTCGACAGGGCGAAGCCGACGTGGATCAGCACCCACTCACCCGGCTTGGGCGGGTCGTCGGCGAGCAGGCCGATGTTGATGAGCCGCTTCACGCCGCTCACGTTCACTTTGGCGAGGTCGGCGTGCTCGGGATGGATCTCGACCACCTCACCCGGTATGCCCAGGCACATGTGACACCTCCATCAGGGTGAGTTCCCAGAACACCTGGTAGATCGTGGTCTGCGCCTCCTGGATCCGGTGGATCGAGGTGGAGGGCGCGACGAACAGGTAGTCGATGCTGTCCAGCTCGGCCATCTTCCCGCCCTCGTAACCGGCGAGGCCGATGGTGAGCATCCCGCGGCGTGCCGCCTCGTCGAAGGCGCGCAGCAGGTTCTCGGAGTTGCCGCTCGTCGACAGGCCGATCGCGATGTCACCGGGACGTCCGAACGCGGCGAGCTGCCTGGCGAACACGACGTCGACGCCGATGTCGTTGGCGAGGGCCGTGACCACCGACGTGTCGTTGGCCAGCCCGAACGCGGGCAGCGGCCGTGTGTCTCCGCCCGGGTGCAGGAACAGGGTGGCGAGCTGCTGGGCGTCGGTGGCGCTTCCGCCGTTGCCGAAGGCGAACAGCCGCCCGCCCTTGGCGAACCTGGCGGCGGCCTGCCGGGCGCATTCGGCGAGCCGTGCCCCGTCCTGGGCGGCGATGACCCGCCGCAGCTCCATGATCTCGCCAGCCTTGGCGACCGTCGAGGCGCGGACCTGATCGAGCACGGCCGCCAGGTCGCCCGTGTCGGCGTAGAGGAACGGGTAGAGCGACTCCATCGATCCAGCGCCGCTGCCTGCGGTCATGGGGTCACCTTCCGCACGACGGCGATCGCCTCTCCGGCGTGCACCAGGATCGTGTCGCCGGCCGCGGCGCTGACAAGGGCGACGCTGACCTGTTCCTCGCCCTGGCCAGTATCCACCACGGCGAGGGCGTCCGGCAGGAGCCGAAGGACCCTGACCTGAACGGCGACATCGGAACAGGTGATGCAGACGTCGTCGTGGCAGTCGCCAGTCATGACACGACGCCCGGGCCAAGCACGCCTGGCTGCTCGAAGAACACGTGCACCAGCTCCCACAGGACGTGGTACGTCGTCACCTGGAGTTCCTTGACTACACGCGGATCGTCCGCGGACACGGTCAGCAGGTGGTCTACGGCCGGGCTCTGTGCTATGCGCTCGTCTCCGCCGCCTGTCAGTGCGATGGTCAGCATGCCGAGGCGCTTGGCCGTCTCCAGGCCGGCCAGCACGCTGGGGCTGCGGCCGTCGGCAGAGATCCCGAGCGCGATGTCGGCCGGGCCGGCCAGGTAGCGGAGCTGGTGGGCGAAGATGGCGTCGACACCGTCGCGTTCGGCGATGCCGGTGACGGTGGCCACGTCCGTGGTGAGCGAGATGGCGGGGAGCGCGCGCTTGCCCACGATCACCGGGTGGACGAATTCCACCGCGACGTGCTGGGCGTCGGTGCTCGCTCCCCCGGTGCCGAAGACGACGAGCTTGCCGCCCTGGTGAAACCGGACCGCCATGGCGTGGCACGCGCCGGCCACGGCGCCCGCCTGCCGGGCCAGTTCCCGGGCGGGATCGCTGCGCAGCTCGAACAGGCGGCTGACGTCGGGATCGCCCTGACCAAGCCGCGCCGCTGAGGCCATAGCAGCACCGTAGGACACTTCTGGGGGGGTGTCCAGGGAGACGGCAGACACTTTTGACCGTAGTCCCTCAAGGCATCATCTCGCGTCCGCGAGTTCCTCGTCCATGTCGAGAGCCTCACGTGGCCGTGCCGTCATGACATCACCCGAAAAGGGTTGACATGCCCGGGGTTCCTCTACCAAGCAAGCGCTTGGTAGACTACCGTCGCGATGCCCGCCGACGAGGGAGATGAGCAACGATGCCGGTCAAGTACCTTTCCCCGGAGTGGATCGACGCCTACAACGCCACCGTGGCCTCGGACGATTCGGTTCGCAAGGCGCTGAAGGGCAAGAGCGCGGTCATCCAGATGGTGGTCGCCGACGCCCCCGCCGGCGGCGAAGTCCGCTACTGGCTCCGCATCGGCGACGGCACCGCTTCGGTGGGCCTCGGCGACGCCGAGAACCCCGAGGTGACCATCCGCCAGTCCTACGAGACATCGGCACAGGTCAACAGGGGCGAACTCGACGGGGCGAAGGCGTTCACGCAGGGCAAGGTCAAGATCAGCGGCAAGATGATGAAGATGATGCAGCTGCGCGGCCCGCTGGCGGAGGTCCAGAAGGCGCTGGACACCATCGACACCGAGTACTGATCCCGATTAGCCGACGGACAGCTGCACTGGCCGGACCGGGAGTTCGGCGAGCAGGGTCGTGCGGTTGAAGGCCGCGATGGTCCGTGAGTTTGGCGGGCCGAAGCAGTTGCGACTGGCCGAGGCCGCCGAACCGGTTCCGGCAAGGGCCCCTCAGACGGCCCCGTAAGCCGGCCGGGGGCGCCGCTCCCCCGGCCGGGCTGGGACCGGCGGGCCGTCGGTCTCAGCTGACCGGAACGCGAGGACCGGGCAGGTCGGGCAGCAGCGCGTCTGGCGGGCTTCCGGCCGGTCTGGGGAGTTTGGTGACGGTGGCGTTGGCGGCGGCCAGTGCCTGGCGCGAGACGCGATAGTGATGGCCGCATAGCAGCAGTTCGGTGCGGTGGGGACGGGCGGCGGTCGCGGGCATGATCACCCGCACGACCGGATGGGCGGGGCAGCAGCAGGCCGGGCCGAGCGTGACCGGGCTGCCAGCCTCGATGATGTCGTCGTGCAGCAGGGCGGGTGTTGCGGTTTCCCAGGCTGCCGGGTGCGGCGATCTCGCGTTCATGTGCCCATCCTCGCCGGGGCTGTACCCGGCCTGAAGAGACGAAACTCACCCCTGGAAAGGACGAATGTCCTGACCGTTGTCATGCGGCTGCCGACGAGATGACGTTCTGCGCGGGAGCTGACAGCAGGGCCGTTAGCGAGAGTGCCGGCGCGGGCCCGCCGTGCTGACCGCCAGGCGGCCCGGGGCATGCTAGCGACCCGGGCGTCTGAGCCGGAACAACCAGGCCAGCGGTTCGAGCGGGCCGGCGCGGTGGTGAGCCTGTGCCAGACTCGCTGCGCAGGTCGGCGACAGGCCCGTCCAGGCCGTCGAGCTGCCGCTTCAGCTCGGCGACCCTGTCGTGCTGCGCACTCAGCGGCATGGACTGTGGGCATGCAAGTCCTGGGTTACGAGCGGGCGGGTCGCCCCTTGCCACCGCCTGGCCCCGCGCGCCCGACCGCGCCGACTCACCTGCCTGGCCTCCAAGCCGCCCATGTCCAGCCGGGACGGTGGGTACTCGTCGGTCATCAGGCTGGCGTAGGCGGCGACCCGCAGCACCCAGCGGTTCATGCCAGTCGACCACGCGTCCCAGCGAGCCGGCGGGCGAATGTCGTCGCTGGCCTCTATGGTGTTACAGCGACCTCTGACATCTGGATCCGTCACGTGCGGGAGTGGCTGTGACTGAGAGTGACTACGTGAGCGCGAATGGCTCGCGGGCTCGTGAAGCCGCCGCCGACGGGCCGACGGGCCAGGTGGGACTCGTGGCGGGCACTGAGGATTCGACGCCGCTCCAGTTCTCCGTGGCCCTCGACGAGACGGCCTACCTCCAGCTGGACGACGTGGTCGTCACGCTCCGGGCGGTTCCCGGTGTCGGGCCGGTGCTGACCAGCGGCATCGTTACCCAGGTCCGGGCCAGGCACGAAGGCGCGAACTTCGGCTCGGACGTCTTCCTCATCTCCGCGGGCATCCTGCCCGCCCGGACGCAGGAGATCGCCGAGATCGCCACCACCCGGGTAGAACCCGAGGTGTACGTGCCGCCCAGGCCCGGAGAGGTGGTGCGGCGCGCGACCGGGCAGGAACGCGCCCAGGCTCTCTATTTCGACCAGATGGCCAACAGGGTCCCGGTAGGCAAGGGCCGGGACGGCGCGCCGATCTACGTCAACATGGAGTTCCTCGACGGCACGCGCGGCGCCCACGTGTCGATCAGCGGCATCTCCGGCGTGGCCACGAAGACCAGCTTCGCGCTGTTCCTGCTGCACTCCATCTTCCGCTCCGGCGCCCTCCGCGAGCGCGCGGTCAACGCTAAGGCCCTGGTATTCAGCGTGAAGGGCGAGGACCTGCTCTTCCTCGACCAGCCCAACATCGCGCTGGACGACGACCTCCGGGCCGAGTACGCGGCCCTTGGCCTGCCCGCCGGGCCGTTCGCGTCCGCGGGCTTCTGGGCGCCGCCGATCCCGGACGACATGACCGGCCGGCCGAATGTCACGGGGCGTACCAGCGGCATCGAGGCCTTCTGGTGGACGCTGGAGGAGTTCTGCGCCCAGCAGTTGCTGCCCTACGTCTTCGCGGACGCGGAGGATGACCGCCATCAGTACACGATCGTCATCCACCAGGTCGCCGCCCGGCTGCGCTTCGACGCCGTACCGTACGGCGACCACGGCGCGGTGAAGATCGGCACCCAGGCCGTGACCACGTACGAGGAACTCGTCGACCTGGTCATTGACCGGCTCACCGATGACGACAGCCGGCAGGAGTGGGCCGGGCCGGTCACCGGCACCGGGACGGTCAACGCGTTCGTCCGCCGGCTGCGCTCGTCGCTGCGGCCGCTGAGCGCCATCATCCGCGCGGACCTGGCACCCGCGCCGCGCCGCCGGATCTCGACGCAGGACCAGCAGCTCACCGTCGTGGACCTGCACAACCTGCACGAGCGCGCGCAGCGCTTCGTCGTCGGCGTCGTGCTGGCCGCCGAGACCGCGCGCAAGGAGGACGCCGGCCCCGGCGGGCTCCTGTTCACGATGATCGACGAGCTGAACAAGTACGCGCCGCGCGAGGGCAGCTCGCCGATCAAGGACGTGCTGCTCGACATCGCCGAGCGCGGGCGGTCGCTCGGCATCATCTTGATCGGCGCGCAGCAGACCGCGAGCGAGGTCGAGCGGCGCATCGTATCGAACTCGGCCATCCGGGTCGTCGGCCGTCTCGACTCGGCCGAGGCGGGACGGCCCGAGTACGGGTTCCTGCCCGCCTCGCAGCGGGTCCGCGCCACCATCGCCAAGCCGGGTGCGATGTTCGTCTCCCAGCCGCAGATCCCGGTGCCGCTCGCCGTCGAGTTCCCGTTCCCGGCCTGGGCGACCCGGCTGTCGGAGTGCGCAGAACCGCCGCGCGCTCCGGCCGCCCCGGCGGCGAGCCTGCTCGCCCGGGTACCGGCCGACGACGACATCCCGCCTTTCTGACCTCCGGGGAGGACCGTGAAATTCCTGCACACCGCCGACTGGCATGTCGGCAAGACGCTCAAGGGCCGGGACCGCCTCGACGAGCAGAAGGCGGTCCTCGCCGAGATCGCCGGGATCGCCGAGGCGAATCAGGTGGACGCCGTCCTGGTGGCGGGCGATGTCTATGACGCGTCGGCGCCGTCCGCCCCGGCACAGCAGCTCGTGGTGAAGACGCTGCTGCGGATGCGGCAGGCTGGCGCCGAAGTCATCGTCATCGCGGGCAACCACGACCACGGGCCGACGTTCGAGGCCTACCGGCCGCTGATGGGCGAGATCGGCATCACGCTGGCGGGCGGTTACCGGTCACCGGACAAGGGCGGGGTCGTCCGGTTCACCGCTCGCTCGGACGGCGCGGACGCGCAGGTCGCGATCCTGCCGTTCCTGTCCCAGCGGTACGCCGTGCGGGCGGCGGAGATCGCCGCGAACACCCCGTCGGAGAACGTCCGCGCCTACGACGAGCAGGTTCGCCAGATCATCACCGCGCTGACCGGCGGGTTCGGCGGCGGCACCGTGAACCTGGTGATGTCGCACGTCACCTGTATCGGCGGCACCTTCGGCGGCGGCGAGCGGTCCGCCCAGTCGATATTCGAGTACAGCGTCCCGGCGGCCGTCTTCCCCGTGGCCGCGCACTACGTGGCGCTGGGCCATCTGCACCGGCGGCAGGCGCTGCCCGCTCCCGCCCCGGTGCACTACAGCGGCTCGCCGCTCGCGGTGGACTTCGGCGAGCAGGACAATACGAACGTCGTGTGCCTGGTCGAGGCGGCTCCCGGCATCCCGGCGCGGATCACCGACATCCCAGTCACGTCCGGGCGGCGGCTGCGGACCGTGCACGGCACGCTCGCCGAGCTCGAGGCGCAAGCCCCCTCCTTCGGCGAGGACTACCTGCGGGTCTGGCTTCGCGAACCGGCCCGGGCCGGGCTGCGCGACGCCGCGGCCGCCGTCTTGCCGAATGCGCTCGAGGTGCGCATCGACCCCGAGTTCGCCCCGCCGGCGCACGCGGACCGGACCGAGTCCGGCCGCGCGGCGCGGACACCCGGGCAGCTGTTCGCGGAGTACTGCGCCACGCGCAACGTCGCGGATTCCCGCGTCGCCGCCCTTTTCGGCGAGCTGCACGACGAGGTCACCGCCGCCGGCCAGGCCGGCTGACCACGAGAGGGAGGAGAACCTCGATGCGCCCGATTTCGCTGGACATGCAGGGCTTCGCGTCCTTCCGCGACCAGACCCGCGTCGACTTCAATGACGCCGACTTCTTCGCCCTCGTCGGCCCCACCGGATCCGGCAAATCGACGGTGATCGACGCGATGACGTTCGCGCTTTACGGGTCGGTGCCCCGCTGGGGGCGCAAGGGAATGGTCTCCCTCGCGCTGGCCCCCAGCGTGGCACGCGGCACGGTCAAGCTCGTCTTCGAGGTCGACGGCCAGCGCTATGTCGTGGCGCGGGAGTTGCGCCGCGTGGGCGCGCAGGTCAGCCAGCGCGCGGCGAGCGTGGAACGGCTCCTCGACCCGCGCGGCCTGGCCCAGCCCGGCGACCCCACCGTCCCGCTGGCCAAGGACCTGGCCGGCGTCAACGACGCCGTGGAGCGGCTGCTCGGGCTCTCGTACGAGGACTTCATCCAGTGCGTGGTGCTGCCCCAGGGGCAGTTCGCTGACTTCCTGCACGCCAAGCCGGGTGAGCGGCAGGAGATCCTGCTGCGCCTGCTCGGCGCTGAGCACTACAAGCAGATGATGATGATGTCGAACCAGCGCGCCAGCACCGCCGGGCAGCGCGCCGAGACCATCGGCGAGACGCTGCGAGGCTACGCCGACGCCACCCCGGAGGCCGAGGACCGGGCCCGCGCCGCCGAGACGGCCCTGAACCGGCTCGGCGAGCAGGTAGCGGAGGCTTTGCCGAGGATCAGGGAAGGCGAGGCGGAACTCGCGGAGGCGCGGACGCGGCTGCAGCGGTCGCGGGCGGAGCACGCCGCCCTGTCCGCCCTGCGCGTCCCCGGGAACGTCGCTGCCCTCGACACCGATCTCACGGCCGGCTGGGCCGATCTGGACAGACTCCGGGAAGCCGAGAAGGCGGCCGAGTACGCCGACACGACCGCACGGGACGCCCTCCAGCGGGGCCCGCAGCGGGCCCCGCTTGAGCTAGCCCGCGAACGCCGCGCCGAGCGCGGCCGCCACCAGGCCGCCATTCCCGGGCTGCGGGCCGCCGCCGAACGGCTGTCCGCGCTGGCCGAGACGACCGCCGTCGCGGTGGACGCGGCCGAGAAGGCCCTGGAAGAACTCCGCGCGCGGCGCGACGACGCCGCCCGGACCGCCGAGACGGCCCGGGAGCGGGTAGAGCGGCTGGCCGCGGAGCACCGCAGGCTCGCGCAGGTGACGGTCCCCGACGGCGTCGCGGAGCTGGACGAGCGGCGCGCGGCCGCCGCCGCCGCTGTCACCGGTACCGCCCGCGCCCTCGCGGAAGCCGAACAGGCCGACAGCGCCGCCCGTGCGGCCCGCGGCACCGCCCTGCCGGAAGCCCCTCTCGCGCAGGCGTCGCGCGACATCGGTGAGCTGAGGGAACTTGTTACCGACCTGACCGCCGCCAGGCTCGCCGCCCGGCAAGCGCACTCCGCGCGGACCAGGGCCGAAGCCGCCCTGGCAGCCGCGGAGGAGGCGCTTCGCGCGCGGCGCCGCGCGGCCGAGGAGACGCGGCGCGCCCATGTCATCGCGGGCCTGCGCCCGCACCTCGTAGCGGGAGAGGCTTGCCCGCTATGCGAGCAGACTGTCACGGCCCTGCCCGCGCCCCTCGCCGCGCGGGAGATCGATGACGCACAGGCGCGACTGGAGGAGTCAGAACGGGCGGTGGCTAACGCCCAGTCCGCGATGCGGAAGGCCGCCGTCGCGGTGGAACGGGCCGAGACCGGCCTGGAGTCCAGGCTGACACGCAGGACCAGCCTGCTCGCCTCGCTCTCCGGCGCGCTCCGCGGCCCGCTGGCCCCGGCGCCGCTTCCGGCCCTGGCCGCGCTCGCGGCAACCGCGACCAGCCCGGACCCCGGCGCCGAGGCGGTCCCGGACGACGACCTGACCGCCCGCG
>Ga0209656_10003424_pt1 | contig 10251 bp, 9 predicted proteins | sample BogFormECP12_OM2_FD_188239 | JGI IMG/M metagenome (GOLD analysis project Ga0209656, IMG submission 188239) | Bog forest soil microbial communities from Calvert Island, British Columbia, Canada - ECP12_OM2 (SPAdes) (version 2) | ecosystem: Environmental > Aquatic > Freshwater > Wetlands > Bog ... | reverse complement strand
GTCTCCGCCCACAAGGTCGCGCTTGCCAATTCTGCGTACCCGTGGCAGCGGCGCGCCCAGATCGCCCGCACCCACGCATGACTGAGGGAGCCTGTCACGCCGAGGGCTTGTTCCGGGGATACACACCAGAACCGGGGAGGCGGGCACCAGCCGAGCCGGTCACCCCCGTCCGACGGTGCGTTGCGATCGTGCGGCCGCGGCAGAGGTGGTGCTCGCTTCCGCGTGTTTGTGGGCAGCCTTCGATGCTGATTGGCGGCGCTTGCTGCTAGCGTCGCGTCATGACGTCGCTGCCCGACAGCGCCCGGGCGGTGCTGGAGTCCCCGGCCCTTGCGCACCTTGTGACCTTGAACCCGGACGGCAGTCCCCAGGTGACCGTCGTGTGGGTGGGCCTGGACGGAGACGAGATCGTGGCGGGCCACCTTCCCGAGCACCGCAAGGTGCGCAACATCCGCAACGACAGCCGGGTGGCGGTCTCCATCGAAACCGACAAGCGCAACGCCATGGGCCTGAACGAATACCTTGTCATCTACGGCACTGCCCGCATCACCGAGGGAGGCGCTGCCGAACTTCTGCAGCGGCTCGCCCGCAGCTACCTTGGTCCCGATGTCCGCTTTCCGCCCATGGACAGCCCACCGCCCGGATATATCACTCACATCACGGTGGATCGGGTCTCCGGTGTAGGCCCCTGGGCACAGAGCTGACAGCAGCGCGTGCTGGGGCATCGGGTGGCGGGCATTTTGCCAGCAGGGGTCGCCAGGATCGGCTGCGGACGCGGGGACCGCGAGCCGTTTGCCGATAGGTGAGTAACGCCAGGTGCCAGGTCATCTGATCTGGCGTGGTTAGGACGGTTTCATTTGGATCGGAGCCGTCATAGCCAGACCTGGCGGTCTCGCGGTGTGGCGTGTTCGCCCTCTGACCGCTGGCTGTCGATGAGCCACTTGAGCAGGACTGCAAGCTGCTGGTGCTGCCCCGAACGAGTGATGGCCACGCAGCGTGAACCCCGCGGCCACGCCAGTAAGATCCTGATCGCCGATTCCGCGCGCCTGATATCTGTGCGCCTCGCCTAGCATCCACCGGCCTGAACAACAGGCGGCAGTGACCGCCGTGATGCCCGCCGCGGAGGCCCACCCGGCACCAGCTGCACCCGGCCGCAGCCCCAGCGCGCGGACCGTGAGGCCGGCAACACCGGCCGACCCTTTGTGCACGCCTGAAACCACGATCGACCTTCCCGCGTCAACCCATCTTCAAGCGTAGGCTAAACAGACGTGGGCGCCCAGAGCTGCCAATGAAGGAACTGCGTCGCCGCAACCGCCCGCGCCCGTCTGGCTGATCCGGACCGCGAGCGGCCAACGCACCGGGCCCGACCCATCTAAGACACCGCGCGACCGTCACCTAACGACCGTTCGGGCGCGGCCCAAGCAGCCACATGGACGACCAGAGTTGCCGCACATCCTTGCCTGGGTCACCAGCTAAGCCGGTCATCTGCCCGCGTCAGACCGCATAGCGGCCGCGACCGAGCCCGCCGCTCGCCTTGCCGGCGGCCGAGGGACCGGCCCGCTCAGGACCTAGGAGGGCTTCCATGCTGGAGTAGTTACTCTCCGTGACAGGCTTCCCAGTCAGCCTCCGGCCTCGGCTCGCAGAGCTCGAACCTGGGATTGCCGAACCGCCGGCGACGCGGGTGAGCCTAGGGAAGCGAGGACGGCAATCCGCAGCGGATCGCGAGGGCGGGGTCGCGATAGGACATCAGCGTAGTGATGAGCGGCTGGCCATCCACCTCGCCGAGCTGCAGGACCTGGAGGCCGCTGACGACAAGGTGGCCTTCACCGTCTGGCTCATAGGTCGCGAACGCGGGCTGTCCGTTGCAGGAGCCGGCCCTCAGCTGCGCCCCGTGCGGGCGGGCGGGCGCGAAGATGGCGTTCTCCACGAACGCCGCCACGGCCTCCCGGCCGTCGAACCACGCGGTGAGCGGGGGCATGATGAAGCGGACGTCTTCGGCGACGAGCCGGACGAATGCATCGATGTCCGCGAGCTGCCAGGCCCGGACATAGCGCTGCAGGAGCTGCTGCACCCGGGGCTCGGTGCTGTCGGGCTGCGGCTGGCCAGCGCGGGCACGGACAGACTCGCGGGCCCGTGACAGCAGGCTGTTGACCGCGGTGGTGCGGACCTCGAGCACCTCGGCGACCTCAGCGTGGGTGAATCCCAGCACATCGTGCAGCAGAAGCGCGGCGCGCTGACGTGGCGCCAGGAGCTGCAGCGCGGCCACAAAGGCCAGGCTAATCTCCTCCCGGCGGACCACCTCATCCTGCGGGTCCTGCGACACGCGCAGGTCAGAGTCGCTAACCGGCTCTACCCAGGCCAGCTCCGGGTCGGGCGGCCCGGGCATAGCGCCAGGCGCGGCCGACGGCCCGTAGCCCACCGGGCCGATCCGGGTCCGCCTGGCTCGCAGCCCGTCGAGGCAGACGTTGGTCGCGATGCGCTGGAGCCAGCCGCCGAACGGTCCCGAGCCGTCATAGGTCGCTAGCTTGCGCCACGCGCGTTCCAGGGTGTCCTGGGTGGCGTCCTCGGCGTCTGCGCCGGAGCCGAGCATCCGGTAGCAGTGCCGGAACACCGGCCCCCGGAGAGGCTCCACGAGCTCCGCGAATGCCGCATCGTCTCCGGCGGCGGCCCGCGCGAGCAGGGCAATGTCAGTAGAATCAGGCATCGGAGCCTCCCCCCTGTCAGTGTCCCGCCCGGCGCGGACCTGCCGGATGCCTCAGCCGTCTGCCGAGGCTAGTCCGATCACTTGTCCCTGCGGGTCGGCCAGCAGCCCGAAGGTGACCCCCGGCACTGATGTCGCCGGCTGGACGATCCTTCCGCCCTGCGCCACCGCGGCGTCCAGGATAGCGGCGACATCCTGAACCCCGACGAAAAACGTGACCAAGGGCGCGCCGCCCTGCAGCGGACTGATGCCACCGGGTATCGCGCCCTCGACTCCGGTGTCTACGTAGCTGTAACCGGGAATCCCCCCGTCAGGGAACGTCCAGCCGAACAGCTTCCCGAAGAACGACCGCGTCGCATCCGGGTCTGGTGACCTGATCTCGAAATGAACTACCGGGGCTCGGCATTGAAATGCTCCTCTCTCGCCGGTGCAACCTCACAACTCCTCTGACGACGAGACACCGCCTGATCTCTCGGTGAACGGCGACACGAACGACAAAGACCCGCCATCAGCCGCCAGTCAGCTAGTCCACCGCCATTGGCAGTAACGGGTGTGTGCGGTCAGTGGTCTTCGCTGCCGGGAGCCACTGGCTGGGGTTGGGAGGTGGTGGATGGCAGTCGGTGTCTGTGAAGGGTTTCCTGGACGCGCTGGGTGGCGGGGGCGCCGATGCGCTGGTAGATCGCGAGTGCTTGCCGCAGGTACTCCGCGGCTTGGCCAGGGTGGCCGTCGTGGAGGTGGCTGTTGCCGATTCCCTCCAGGGCGCGGGCTTCCTCCGGGGACGCGCCGAGGTCGAGGGCGATGGCCAGGGCCCGGATGTGCTGGTCGCGTGCCTGGCCGGTGGCCGAGGTCCGGAGCGAGAGCTCACCAAGGCGGTTCAGTGCTTCGGCCTGGCCGGTCGGCTTCCCGAGCTCGCGGAGCAGTTCGAGGGCTTGCTGATGGCTGGCAGCGGCGGCCGGGTAGTCCCCGGTCAGCTGCTGCACCATGCCGAGGTCGTTGAGGGTCCAGGCCTGGTAGGGCCGATCGCCCAGGTCGCCGAAGATCTCCAGGGCCTGACGGATCTTGGCGCCGGCGGCCGGGTAGTCGCCGGTCCGCGTGAGCAGTATGCCGAGGAATCTGAGTGTTTCGGCCTGGCCGAGCCGGTGACGCAGGCTGCGGTACAGGTCCAGCGCGCTGGCCAGATTCGCCGCGGGGGCCAGGTAGTCGCCGACCTCGAACTGCGCGACGCTGAGGAGTTGGAGGGCGCAAGCTTGTGCACGTTGGTCATCAGAGCCGCGGGCCAGTACCAGCGCCTGCTCATAGCTGGCAATGGCGGCGGAGTAGTTGCCGGTCCAGCGTTGTACGGTTCCCTGTTGGCACAAGGCGTAGGCCTGGCCGACCCGGTCGCCGATACAACCGTAGAGCGCGACCGCCTGGGCCAAGCTGGCGGCGGCGGCGGTGTAATCTCCGGTGAACGTTCCCATCCGGCCGAGGTCGTGGAGCGAGCTGGCCTGGCCAGGCTGGTCGCCGGCCTGGCGGGCTGCGGTCAGGGCGGTCTGATGGAGAGTGGCGGCCTGGTCCCAATGACCGCGGGCGGCGAGGAAGTCGCCCATCGCGGCGGGGATCTGCGTGGCGTGCCGATGCCGCCCGGACCCGGCGGCGTAGCCGACCGCGGCGCCCAGGTTCGGGCGCTCGGCTTCCAGCCAGGCGGCCGCCCGGCCGAGCGTGGACAGATCAGGGGCGTCGCCGGCCCAGCGGACATCCGGCCGCCGACGGTAGGCCGTAGCCCGGGCGGGAATGTGCCGGCCGGCGGCCAGCACGGTGTGCAGGTAGTAATCCAGCAGCCGATCGGCCGCGGCGTCTGATTCGGCGGGGTCGTCGGCTGCCTCCAGCGCCCGGGCGTGCTCGCGGAGCAGGTCGTGCAGCTGGTAGCGGCCCGGGGCCGTCTCGGTAATCAGGTGCTGGTCATACAGCTCACCAAGGTGCCGGCCGGCCTCGCCGAGACCGGTGCCGTCCAGGGCGGCGGCGGCGTACCCGTCGAAGCTGGGGCCCGGGACCAGGCCAAGCCGGCGGAACAGCCGCTGCGGGCCCGCGGTGAGGTCGGCATAGGACAGGCCGAACGCTGCGGCGACCGACAGGTTCTCCGCGTGCATCAGGGCAAGCCGGTCTTTGGCTCCTGCCAGATCAGCAGTCAGCCCGGCGGCCGGCCAGGCGGGATGGTGGCGCAGCTGGCTGACCAGCATCCCGACCGCCAGCGGCAGGTACCCGCACAACCGGGCAATCTCCCGGCCCGGACCCGTTGCTGAGCCCAGGTCTGGGCGGCCAGCCAGCCGCGCCAGCAGCTGCGCCGCTTCCCCCGGGGGCAGGGTGTCCAGGCTGATCACGATGGCGTCCTGCAGCGCGGTCAGCCGGCGGCGGCTGGTGACCAGCACCAAGCTGCCGGCGCTCCCGGGCAGCAGCGGCCGGACCTGCTCGTGGCCGGCCGCGTCATCGAGCAGCAGCAGGATCTTCTTGTCCGCCACCTGGTCACGCCACCGGCCGGCCCGGGCATCCAGGCCGGGCGGGATCTGCGCCGCGGGCACCCCGGCGGTCAGCAGCAAGCTGGCCAGCGCATTAGACGGGTCCACCGGCCGATGCCCGGTGGTGTGGGCATGCAGCGGCAAGAAGAACTGCCCGTCCGGGAAGTCCCCGGCCAGCCGGTGCGCCGCGTGCACCGCGAAGGTGGTCTTGCCGACCCCGGCCATCCCGCCGACCGCGTGAATGCCCACCACCCCACCGGCCGCAGCCAGCGCGTCAATCCCGCCCATCAGCCGCGCAAGCTCGGCCTGGCGGCCAGTGAAGGCGGCGATATCATGCGGCAGCGCCCGGGTCGCCGCGGCCGCGAACGCCCCCGGCCCACTACCCCTGGCCGCCAGCACGTCGGCGGCTGGCCCGCGTCCGCGCGCCGCCGCCACGAATCGCTCGCGCACCGGCCCGGCCAGGTTCAGTGCGCCGGCCAGCAGCAGCGCCGTGTCCTTGTGCGCGGTACGGTTGATCCCCCGCTCCAGGTCGCTGACCGCCCGCGCCGACAGGCCCGCCACCTCCGCCAGCTCCTCCTGGGTCAGCCGGGCCTCGGCCCGCAGCTGCCGCAGCAGCCCGGCGAAAGATAGCCCGGGCTCCGCCATTGCCCCAGCATCCCCTCGCTACCCTCCGCCGCGGCTGCCCGCGCCGGGCGGAATCGACCGTGCACCAACAGTACCCCGCCCCCACCCGCCGCCGCCATCTCCGGCTGCCCACGCCAGCACGGGGACGGGCCGCCACCTGCGCTGCCAGCATGACCAGACCCGGCCAGAATCGGCTGGAGCCGGGCCGCTGCGGCCGCACCCGGCCGGCACCCGGCGTCCCGCCGATCACCGGAATCCGCCAGGGGCGGATTCCTGTGGGCAGTCCTGTGGCCGGTCATGTGTGGTGAGCGCCGCTGCCGCCGCCAACAGTGGAAACAGCCGCGGCGGCCTGCCACCCCGCCCGGCCCTCGCCACTAGGAGGCCATCATGAACCGTATCCGCCACGGCACAATGGCCCGCCGCGCCAACCCAGCTGGCCGAGTTCAGCCGCACACAAGCCAGCCCAGAAGGCCACGGACGCCACCTGGCCAGCCGGCCGCGCCCTGGCGGTCGCAGCACCATGTCCTGGCCATCGCCATCACGCTTGCTGTCATCGCTGCTGCGGTGCCGGTCTCGGTCGTGGTGTATAGCGCGGTGCGCGGCCCGGCCAAGCCAGCGACCGCGCCGGCCTACTGGCCGAGTTCCTCGCTGGCCGCCAGGGTCGATCCCGGCCTGGTCGACGTGACCGCGACGCTCGGCTACCAGCAGGCCGTCTCGGCCGGGACCGGGATGGTGCTGACCCCGTCGGGCCGGGTGATCACCAACAATCACGTGATCGAGGGCGCCACCTCGGTCACGGTCACCGACGTCGGCAACCACCGCACCTACACCGCCGCAGTGGCCGGCTACGACCAGAGCCAGGACATCGCCGTGTTGCAGCTGGCCGGGGCGTCCGGGCTCAAGACGGTGTCGCTGGGCACGTCATCGGCCGTGACGGTCGGGGAGAAGGTTCTCGCCCTAGGCAACGCGGGCGGCCAGGGCGGTACCCTGGCGGCCGCGGCAGGCACGGTCACCGCTCTGGGCCAGTCGATTATCGCGGCCGATGAGGCTGCGGGCGTCTCCGAGCAGCTGACCGAGCTGATCCAGACTGACGTGCCGCTCCAGCCGGGTGATTCGGGCGGGCCGCTGGTCGGCCCGGCTGGCCAGGTGATCGGCATGAACACCGCGGTGTTGCAGTTCCAGACCGGCTCCGGGGTGGCCCGGGCGTTCGCGATCCCGGTCAGCCAGGTCGCCCCGATCGCCGCCGCGGCCGCCGCGGGCAGAGCGTCGGCCGCGGTCTACATCGGCCACACCGCTTTCCTCGGCGTCCAGGTCATGCAGTTCGGCATCCAGGTACCCGGCCACCCCGACATCGTCGGCTTCGTCGTAACCGGGACCACCCCGGGCACCGCGGCGGCCCGGGTCGGCCTGGTGCCTGGCGACGTGATCACCTCGATCGGCGGGCACGCCGTGACCTCAGGGATGTCCCTGCCGCCGGTGATGGATGCCTACCATCCCGGCGACACAGCCCGGCTGAGCTGGGTTGACCGGGCCGGCCAGGTGCACGCGGCGAGCGTCGTCTTTACGGCCGGGCCGGCCGGCTGAGCCGGGCCGCATCTCCGTGAAGGGTGGCGGGAACGATGAAGCAGACCATTCCGCTGGGCCGGGGTGCCAGGCATCCGGATCGGCGCGCACTGGAGCGTCCTGGTCATGGTCATCCTGAATCGGCTGGCTCCCGGGGGCCAGGTCCTTCCGGCGATGACGCCTCATCAACCCGCGGCCCGCGTACTGGGCCGTGGCGATCCCGGCGCGGCCGCCTTCATAGCCGCCCTTCTCAGCCATGAGCTCGCCCATTCGCTGGCGCCGCAGATCTGGGACCGGCTCTACGAAACCAAGGTCCGCGGGCCGGAGGAACCCTATTTCTGGCCGGTGATCTGGATACGCGGCAACGGCGGGCACTGGCACGCCACGGCGCACCCGCGACGCCACCGACTTGCCGGCGCATCTGCCGACACCACAGGCCAGCGGGATACCCATATGATCGCTGCGTCCCAGCGGGGTTTCCGGCCCGCGAACCGGCTCACCCGGCGCGGCAGACTGCCCTGAACCCAACCGCCTCCCGGCATCTGACAGGCCGGCACAGAACGAGCATTCAGCAGCGCCTTAAACGGCCAGGCCACTGGCCGCGATGAGCGCGCCTGACGGCGGCTCGGGTAGTTGAAGTGTCAAGGCCGCTGACGCATCGTTACCGTTAGCCAGAAACCCACCCGGGGCGGCGCCATTCCGCCCCGCCGCAGCCGCTAACCCCCGCCCATGCTTGCGGAGGGCACGCCACGTCTTGGTCTTGTCGCCCTCATCCGGCCCTGCCTCGCCCCGGGCCGCCGCCTCCACCTGCTCGGTCAGCTTCTCAGGGCTGCTGGCCGCGACAAGCGTCCGCTTGCCGCGGACCGCGACCCACACCCTTTCCAGAGGATCAAACAGAATGCCCCACCCGGGGAACCGGGCCCGCAGCTCGCGTGTGTCGTCAGCCGCACCGGCGTGGTCGTCTGGCATGGCATCCCCCCAAACTTGCTGAGAGCCAGCCTGTTCTTCCCAGCATAGGCCCGGGGAGCCGGGACGCCGGGGGAATAGCCAGATCACCTTGAGCGGCGGCCCGCCGATTCTGTAAGCCCGGATCCTGGCCGCCCTTTCTGGTGGTGCGCACCTGGGCGGGCACTTCTGAGCCCGCAGGCAGCACCGGGCAGGCCACCGGATCCGGAACCGCTCCGGCCAGAAGCCGTCATGCGGGTTCCCATCGGCACTGCCGAGCGCGAGGAGTTCCTGGCCGGCGTACATGCTGGCGTGCTGAGCATGGCGGTAGGCACGGCGGGCCGGACGCTCGCCGTCTCGGTCTGGTACAGCTACCAGCCGGGCGGCCTTGCGCGACCGCCCGCCGGCCGCGCAAGGCCATAGCGAAGGACCAACCGCAGGCATCGGGTCAGGGATCTTGATCGCTCGCGGAGACTCGCCGCCGCGACAGAACATCGTGTTCTGGGTGTCTGGGCGGATGGTGCGGACGGCCTCCCACCCGCAGGCGAAACCGTGTCCGAAGGCTACACAGCGGCCAGGCTAGAGGAACCCGCCGACATTTCCGGGATCCTCGCCGGGCCCGCCCAACCTCACCCGCCGCAGAGACTGAGCAGCTTCGTCAGATGGCGGGCCCGACCTTCACGTTGCCCTCAGTGCATCGGTGGGCGGGAGCCGTTACCGCCAGCAGCGCCGGCCGCCCCAAGAGCAGGCTCACGGACGGCTCCAGCCACGCCGACGTCTACCTGCACGGCCCCTGTACGAGCAGGTAGATCGACGTGACCGTCGGCGCCGCGTCGTGCTCGGCGACCGCAAGCGGATGCGGAACGTGCCCGAATCCGGGTGGCGGACTCGCTAGATGCCGGAGCAGCCCCCTCGACTGCTCCGGCAACTGCTGGTACATGTACTGCGTGATCTTCCAGTGGCCTCCGTGCGTTCCAGAACGAACAGCTGCCGGAGACGCGCTGGTTGCGTCTCGCCGGTGGCGCTGGCGGCCCAGCTCGCCACCCGGCTTTCCAGGTCGGCGCCCTCCAGGTCGGAGCCGATCATGCCATCACCTCGGCGAGCACCTGCTGGGTGGTGAGCTCGTGCCCGTGGGAGCTGCGCGCGTGCTCGCGGATGGCCGCGACAAGCTGGCCGAACTGGTCGTCACTAGCGACCCGGAATTCAACCCCGCAGGGGCAGCGACCGACGTGCCCGGCTAGTGCACGTCCGGTGAAAGCGAGGTCAAGCGCGACGCACGGCTCGTCCCCCTCCACCCAGGCGTCGTGGCCGGCCGACACCACGTGCGCGTCACCCGGGCCCAAGTCGTATTCGCGGCCGTCGTCCATGCGGGCGTGGAGCCGGCCGGAGATGATGTAGCCGGTGTGGGCCGCCTGGCAGGCTTCCGTGCCGACGACCGGCTTGACATCGGTCGACCACTTCCAACCGGGCTGATACACAGTGCGGGCAATCGTGACGCCGGGCAGGTTGACCACGTTGAGCGAGGCGTGTTCGAACGCGTGCCGCTCATCGGGCGTCTCGATGTTCTTCACTGCCACCATTAGTTTCGTAGCTTCGAGCATCCGGTGTTGCCTTCCGCTGGCATGGCTTGCCAGGCCAGCATGCAAGCCGGCCGCCTGCCGTCACATCGGGAATAACACGTAGATGCCAGCCGGAACTACGTAGTGGCCGAGGGAGGTAACGCCCGCTGAGAGTCGCGGGCTGCGGCCTGTGATGCGGCCGCCGCCAGGCCGGTTCGGGAGCGAGCGCCGGTCTTGCGCAGCAGGCTCTCGACGTGCTTCTCCACGGTCCGTGGCGACAGATGCAGCCGCGCTGCGATCTGCTTGTTGGCCAGCCCGCCGGCGACGAGGCGCAGCACGTCCGCCTCCCTGGCGGTGATTCCCGCCG
>Ga0209656_10003422_pt1 | contig 10256 bp, 9 predicted proteins | sample BogFormECP12_OM2_FD_188239 | JGI IMG/M metagenome (GOLD analysis project Ga0209656, IMG submission 188239) | Bog forest soil microbial communities from Calvert Island, British Columbia, Canada - ECP12_OM2 (SPAdes) (version 2) | ecosystem: Environmental > Aquatic > Freshwater > Wetlands > Bog ... | reverse complement strand
CGCGCTGGACAAGGCACACGCCGAGATGGCCGGCCGGGCCCTCGAGGTGGACGAGGTGATCGCGGCGGGCGCGAGCTAACCCAATGTCCGGTTTGGCGAGGAGGGCGGCGCACCTGAACTGCTCGACGAGCTGAACACGGGGATGTTCGGCGCAGGCGGCAATTTCCCGCCGCCTGACGCGCCGCCCGGGTACCTGACACGCATCACGATCGAGAAGGTCGACGGCGTCGGGCCCTGGGCATCCTGACGGCAGAGACAGCGGTGGTGGAGAAGCCGGAGGAGGAGGAGCACACCGGTCATCACCACGGCCACGCTCACTGAGACAGCCGAAAAAGCGGAGCATCCCCGGCCCCAACGGCCTCGAGACTGAAACCACTGCGGGTGTTCTCGGCGTGTCGTCGCAGCGATTTACGTGTCGCGGTGGGGGCCGGGTGCGGCTGTAATCCAACACCACCGAGACAGCGGTGGTGGAGAAGCCGGAGGAGTCCTCCGACGAGCATGACGGGCACGTGCACTAGTCCGCCCGAACGGTGAAGGCCCATCCCGAGATCGGGATGGGCCTTCACCGTGGCCAGATGTCAGGCCGTGCGGCGGATGCCTCGTTTCAACAGAATCTCTCGCTCGGATTCCGACAGTCCACCCCAAATGCCGTACGGCTCACCGACGGACAGTGCGTGGGCGCGGCACTGGGCGATCACCGGGCAGCGCCTGCACATCTCCTTGGCGCGCATCTCGCGTTGCGCCCGGGCGCGGCCCCGCTCGCCGTCGGGGTGGAAGAACATCGACGAATCGACGCCCCGGCACAAGCCCCGCATCTGCCAGTCCCAGATGTCTGCGTTAGGTCCGGGTAGCTGCTGCGGCTGTGGCATGGAAAACCCCTCTCGCCAAGTCCATTTGGAGCCCAAGCGGACGGTGAGTCGTGGAACCGATCTCCAGAGATGTCGCCGATGACTACTCGTGCAGACAAGGTAGGGGCGCTTAACAAATTCAGTCAATAGCTACCGGGTGTGCCGAATGACATAACCGCAGCTAAGGAATTTACGTCACGTTCATCGTTGGGATGCCTTCGCACCGATGAACATGGTGTTAGGGGACGCGCGCCGCGCCATCGCACAGAGTTTCCGCAGTTCGCATCGCGCTGTGTCGCCGGGCATTTTCTAGCGCTCAGTAGGCAGTTGACATCGAGTTAACACGCAGCCCACAAACTGTTAACGAATGTTGCTAAGCTCCATCGGCATCTGGCGGCGTCGTGTTGCTGATACGGTCGCCCTTCGATGACCGGTCAGCGATCGGCGGTGTTGGCTGCCGCGGCGTTCGGCGACGATCCTGGTCGGTGGCCGCTGCCCGCCGCCGAGACATCGCATGACTTGTGGCTGCGGGCGGTGGCCGCGGGAGGCCAGGGCCGCTACGGCTGCGCGCACGCCGACCTGTCTACGCTGCGCCGGCGCGTCAGCACCGGTTCGCTGGCCTCGCTGGCGCACAGCACCTGTGGGTCGTTCCTGCGCCAGTTGGGCGGCCATGCCGACGCTCGTCGCTGGGACGGCCGTGCCCTGGCGCTGGCCGGCCGACACGCCGCAACCAGCGAGGCCGCCATCGACGCGCTGATCGGCCTTTCGGCCGACGCGCTGGGTTTGCGGCGCTTCGCCGCGTGCGCTGCGTTGCTGGAACGAGCGCGGGCACTGCTTGACGAGCCCGGCCTGCCCGAGCGGCTGGCGCTGCGCTGGCAGTGGGTCGCCGCCGAGCGGGCGATGGTCGGCGGCGAGGGCGCAGAAGCGGTCCGGCACGCCGACCAGGCGGCCGAGCTGGCTGCCGGATCGCGGTCGGCACGGCACCGGGTCAAGACCGCCGTTGTGCGCGCCGCGGCGTTGTGCAGCGCCGGTGAGGTCGACCTGGCGCGCACGGTGGCAGACGAAGCGCTGGTCAGCACGGCCGGGCTTGGCCTGATACCGCTTCGGTGGGCGGCGGCCAGCCTGCTCGCCGACATCGGCAGCAACGTTCGCGACGCCGCGGAGGTACGGGCCGTTGTGCACGCCAGCGCCGAGGCCGTACGACACGGCGGGGGTGTTTGGTCTCGGTGACGTGATCGGGCGGAGCACGGATCGTTATTGTCGGTTGGGTCGCCGGGAAGCTCCTGGCTCGTAACGTTGAGGACGCCGTCGTCGATGACAAATTCGGGAGATCGACTCGATGCTGTCGTTGCTGACGCAGTAGCCGGCAATCGGGACGCACTCCGTGAGGTGCTCGAGACCATTCGCCCAATCGTGGTGCGGTACTGCCGCGCAAGGATCGGGACGGCAGAGCGAAGTGGTCTGTCGGCTGACGATGTGGCGCAGGAGGTGTGCTTGGCCGCCATCACGGCGTTGCCACGCTACAGGGACCAGGGGCGGCCCTTTCTGGCGTTCGTGTACGGCATCGCGGCCCACAAGGTGGCGGACGCCCACCGTTCGGTCGTGCGCAACCGTGCCGAGCCCACCGATGAGGTTCCCGAGCGGGCCGCGGCCGACGTCGGGCCAGAGCAAATGGCCATCGAGGCGGACTCCGCTATGCGAATGAACGCGTTGCTGAACCTGCTGCCCGCCAAGCAGCGCGAAATCCTGATTCTGCGGGTGGTCGTCGGGTTGAGCGCCGAGGAGACCGCTGATGCCGTCGGCAGCTCGGCCGGTGCGGTCCGGGTGGCCCAGCATCGCGCGCTGGCCCGGCTGCGGGCAGAGATCATCGAGGCAGGTCGCGACTATGCCTGAGTACGAATCCGGATTGGAAGCGGTCGCGCGGAGCGATCGCCTGCTCGACGCGCTCGCCGCCGGTGCCCGGATGTCGCCGACGGATCCCGTCGCGTCGATGCTTGCCGGCTGGCGTGATGAGGTGCGCCGGGCCCCGGACACCCACGTGATCTCGCTCGCCGAGGGGGCAGCGGCCCTCACCGAGGGCAAGCAAGCGGGCCCGCGCCACCGGTTCGGCATCACGATGATCGGCGCGGTCGCGGCGGCGCTGTTGTGCCTCGGCGGCTTCGGCGCGGTCATCTACGGCGCCGGGCCCGGCGATCCGCTGTACGGCCTGCACACCGCGCTGTTCGGCTCGTCGCCGACCACGCGCGGAGACCAGGTCGCGCTTGCCGCCCAGACCGAACTGGAGCAGGTGCAACAGCTCGTCCAGCAAGGCCAGTGGCAGCAGGCACAGGACAAGCTGGCCGCGGTCAGCACGACCGTGCAGGACGTCACCGACACGCAGCGCAAGCAAGAGCTGATCAACCAATGGAACAGCCTGACGGTCAAGGTCGTCCAGCGTGACCCCGGCGCGACGCTGACGCCGGGTGCGCCCCCGCCGATTCTGCCGGGCATGTCGACGCCGCTGCTTCAGGGGCCTGCCGTGGTGCCCGGGTCGGCGAGCCCGTCGTCACCCTCGTCCTCAACGTCGTCCTCGTCGTCACCAGCGACCACGACGACCTCCGGGTCGGAGACCAGCACCACGACGAGCGCCTCGGCGGCGACCAGCTCGCCGCCGTCGACGACAACGACGACCTCGAGCCCGGTTGCGGCGCCGCCACCCCCGCCGCCGTCGCCCGCGACGTCGGCATCGCCCTCGACGTCGGCATCGCCGTCGACGACAACCTCGACGTCGACGGCCACCGCGGCGCCGACCGCGACCACGGTCACCTCAACGCCGCGCACCGAGGACACGAGCACGGCGGCGGCGGGGACGTCATCGCAGCAGCAGGCGCCCGCGCTGGTCCAGCAGCAGACCCCGGAGAGTGCCCCCGCCCCGACGGCAGCCCCCCACGGCGAGGAACACGGGTCCGCTCCCGGACCGTATGGAAACGGGCCGGAGGCACCGGCAACCACGGCCGAGCGCGGCGCCGGGAACTGAGCCGGCCCAGGCAGCACACCCAGGCCGGCAGCGAACTCAGGTCAGCGGTAGCCGTCGGGATCCGTGGTTGCCTCATTGAGCGAGGCGTCGGCATAGCCGCGGCAGTAATCCCAGGTCACGTACGCGTCGGGTTCGGGGTCATAGGCCGGCTCGTGCGGCCGGACGGTGCCGTCAACCAGCAGCTGCAGGAGGTTGGCACGCAGCATGTCCCAGTCGTGGTAGTGGTCCTGCTGGCACTCGTCGCAGCAGACCACCAGACCGCGAATTCCCTTGTGCGCCAAGAGCGCCTCGTAGACCGCGAGATCGGCGAGGTCGGCCTCCACCGCGCTGCGCTCCTGCGGGTCGAGCGGCTGGCCCGGCTCGATCGCATCCAGTGCCGCCGACGGGTCGTACGGGTCCTCGGCGAAGGGGTCGGGTGGCAAACCCGGTGGCAGATGGTCGCGCACGCCTCTACATTACGCAGCCGCACAGGTCTCGCGCCAGCGGATACGAGGCGTGCCGCCGCGTCCGCGGGGCCCGCGGCGGCGCCGGGAAATCGGCGTCGATGCCGATAGGATGGTGTCCTAGCGCCGCGCCGATGGAGGCCCCCACCCATGTCGATTGTCGAAGGTAGTGCCGCGGTGGATTCCTATGTCCCCGACGCGCTCGGCGCCGCGGTGCCCACCGGTGGCGACGACCCGCACAAGATCGCGATGCTGGGTCTGACCTTCGACGACGTGTTACTGCTGCCCGCGGCTTCCGACCTGGTCCCGGCCGCGGCCGACACCTCCAGCCAGCTGACCCGCAGGATCCTGCTCAAGGTGCCGCTGGTCAGTTCCGCGATGGACACCGTGACAGAGGCCCGGATGGCGATCGCGATGGCCCGCGCCGGCGGCATGGGAGTGCTGCACCGCAACCTGTCCGTCACCGAGCAGGCCGGCCAGGTCGAGATGGTCAAGCGGTCCGAGGCGGGCATGGTCACCGATCCGGTGACGTGTTCGCCGGACAACACGCTGGGCGAGGTCGACGCGATGTGTGCCCGGTTCCGGATCTCCGGCCTGCCCGTCGTCGACAAGTCCGGAGCGCTCGTCGGGATCATCACCAACCGCGACATGCGGTTCGAGGTGGACCAGAACAAGCACGTCTCCGAGGTGATGACAAAGGCGCCCCTGATCACCGCGCGCGAAGGGGTGACCGCCGACGCCGCACTGGGCCTGTTGCGCCGCAACAAGATCGAGAAGCTGCCGATCGTCGACGGGCACGGGCGGCTGACCGGCCTGATCACCGTCAAGGACTTCGTCAAGACCGAGCAGCATCCGCTGGCCACCAAGGACAGCGACGGCCGGCTGCTGGTCGGCGCCGCTGTCGGCGTCGGCGACGACGCATGGGTGCGTGCGATGACCCTGGTGGAAGCCGGCGTCGACGTGCTCGTCGTCGACACCGCGCACGCGCACAACCGGAAGGTCCTCGACACGGTGTCCCAGCTGAAGGCCGACATCGGCGAGCGGGTCGAAGTGGTCGGCGGCAACGTCGCCACCCGCGCCGGCGCCGCCGCGCTGGTGGAGGCCGGCGCCGACGCGGTCAAGGTGGGCGTGGGGCCGGGCTCGATCTGCACCACACGCGTGGTGGCCGGCGTCGGGGCCCCGCAGATCACCGCGATCCTCGAGGCGGTCGCCGCGTGCGCGCCCGGCGGAGTTCCGGTGATCGCCGACGGTGGCCTGCAGTACTCCGGCGACATCGCCAAGGCGCTGGCGGCCGGGGCATCGACCACGATGCTCGGCTCGCTGCTGGCGGGAACGGCGGAGGCCCCAGGCGAGCTGATCTTCGTCAACGGCAAGCAGTTCAAGAGCTATCGCGGCATGGGCTCGCTCGGCGCGATGCAGGGACGTGGCGGCGGCAAGTCGTACTCCAAGGACCGGTACTTTCAAGACGACGTGCTCTCCGAAGACAAGCTGGTCCCCGAGGGCATCGAGGGCCGGGTGCCGTTCCGGGGTCCGCTGGCCACCGTCATCCACCAGCTCACCGGCGGACTGCGGGCGGCGATGGGCTACACCGGCTCGCGGACCATCGAGGCGCTGCAGCAGGCCCAATTCGTCCGCATCACGGCCGCGGGGTTGAAGGAAAGCCACCCGCACGACATCACGATGACCGTCGAAGCGCCGAACTACTACGCCCACTAGGAAGCGGTCGTGGAATGAGCGCTCGCGGGAAGAGGAGATAGACGGTGCGCGACATGGTCGAGATCGGCATGGGCCGCACCGCCCGCCGCACCTACGAGCTGGACGACATCAACATCGTGCCGTCGCGGCGCACCCGATCGTCGAAAGACGTGTCGACGGCCTGGCAGCTCGACGCGTACCGATTCGAGATCCCGGTGGTGTCTCACCCCACGGACGCGCTGGTGTCCCCGCAGTTCGCGGTCGAGCTGGGCCGGCTCGGCGGCCTCGGCGTGCTCAACGGCGAAGGCCTGATCGGCCGCCACGCCGACGTCGAGGCCAAGATCGCGCAGGTCATCGAGGCCGCACAGAAGGAGCCCGAACCGGCGGCGTCGATCAGGCTGCTGCAACAGCTGCATGCCGCGCCGCTGGATCCGAATCTGCTCGGGGCCGCGGTGGCGACGATCCGCGACGCCGGGGTGGTCACGGCGGTGCGGGTCAGCCCGCAGAATGCGCGGCAGCTCACCCCGGCGCTGCTCGCAGCCGGCATCGACCTGTTGGTCATCCAGGGCACCATCGTTTCGGCCGAGCGAGTCGCCCGCGACGGCGAGCCGCTGAACCTCAAGACGTTCATCGCCGAGCTCGACGTGCCGGTGGTGGCCGGCGGGGTGCTCGACCACCGCACGGCGCTGCACCTGATGCGCACGGGCGCGGCCGGCGTCATCGTCGGCGACGGCTCGACCAGCGGGGCGACGACCACCGACGAGGTGCTGGGGATAAGCGTGCCGATGGCCACCGCCATCGCCGACGCCGCCGCGGCACGTCGCGAATACCTCGACGAGACCGGCGGCCGCTATGTGCACGTGCTGGCCGACGGCGACATCCACACCTCCGGCGACCTCGCCAAGGCCATCGCGTGCGGCGCCGATGCCGTGGTGCTCGGCACGCCGCTGGCCGCATCGGTGGAGGCGCTCGGCGACGGCTGGTTCTGGCCCGCCGCCGCCGCTCACCCGTCGCTGCCGCGCGGCGCCCTGCTGCAGGTCGCCGTCGGGGAGCGGCCGGCGCTGCGCCAGGTCCTCAACGGCCCGTCCGACGATCCGTTCGGCTCACTGAACCTCGTCGGGGGCCTGCGACGGTCGATGGCCAAGGCCGGCTACTGCGACCTCAAGGAATTCCAGAAGGTCGGCCTGGCCGTCGGCTCCTGACGGTCCTGCGCCCGGCGAAGTTAGGCCAGCCTCTCTGGATAGTTACCGACCGGTAAGTTCATACTTGTGCGATGGCGCCTGACTACGACGTTTTGATCATCGGCTCCGGATTCGGGGGCAGTGTCACCGCGTTGCGGCTGACCGAGAAGGGCTACCGCGTCGGGGTGCTCGAAGCGGGCCGCCGCTACGCAGACCAGGAGTTCGCCAAGACGTCGTGGAACCTGCGCAAATTCCTGTGGGCGCCGAGGCTCGGGATGTACGGCATCCAGCGCATCCACCTGCTGCGCAACTGCATGATCCTCGCCGGCGCGGGCGTCGGCGGCGGCTCCCTGAACTACGCCAACACGCTGTACGTGCCGCCGGAGCCGTTCTTCAACGACCGCCAGTGGTCGCACATCACCGACTGGCGCACCGAGCTCATGCCGCACTACGACCAGGCCCAGCGGATGCTCGGCGTGGTGCGCAACCCGACCTTCACCGACGCCGACCGCATCATCAAGCAAGTCGCCGACGAGATCGGCGTCGGAGACACGTTCGTGCCGACACCGGTCGGGGTGTTCTTCGGGCCGGACGGGACGAAGGTCCCGGGTGAGACGGTGCCCGATCCGTACTTCGGCGGGGTGGGGCCCGACCGCACCGGCTGCATCGAGTGCGGCTCGTGCATGACCGGGTGTCGCTACGGCGCCAAGAACACCCTTGTGAAGAATTACCTCGGGCTGGCCGAAAAGGCCGGCGCCGAAGTGCTTCCGATGCGCACGGTCACCGGGTTCGAACAGGGTGCCGACGGGCTGTGGCGCGTCCACACGGTGGTCACGGGCCGCTGGCTGCGCAAGCGCCGCAAGACCTTCACCGCGAGCCACGTGGCGCTGGCCGCCGGAACGTGGGGCACCCAGAAGCTGCTGTTCACGATGCGCGACAAGGGCAAATTGCCCGACCTCTCCACGATGCTCGGCCTCGTCACCCGCACCAACTCCGAGTCGATCGTCGGCGCCGGGCGGTTGAGGGTCGCAGACGATCTGCACCTGACCCATGGCGTGGCGATCACGTCGTCCATCCACCCCACGCCCGACACGCACATCGAGCCGGTGCGTTACGGCAAGGGCTCCAACGCGATGGGCCTGCTGCAGACCCTGATGACCGACGGCGCCGGCCCCGGGGGCACCGACGTGCCGCGCTTCAAGCAGCTGCTCAAGAAGGCGCGGCAGGATCCACGCGGCGCCCTGCGACTGCTCAATCCCCGACGGTGGAGCGAGCGGACGATGATCATGCTCGTGATGCAGCACCTGGACAACTCGATCACGACGTTCACCAGGCGCACGCGGCTGGGTTTGCGCCGGATGACGAGCAAGCAGGGCCACGGCGAACCGAATCCGACCTGGATCCCGATCGGCAACGAGGTCACCCGCCGCGTCGCCGAGAAGATCGACGGTGTCGCCGGCGGCACCTGGGGCGAACTGTTCAACATCCCGCTGACCGCGCACTTCCTGGGCGGGGCGGTGATCGGCGACAGCCCGCAGACGGGTGTCATCGACCCGTATCACCGGGTGTACGGCTACCCGACGCTTTCGGTGGTCGACGGCGCCGCGATCTCGGCGAACCTCGGTGTCAACCCCTCGCTCTCCATCACCGCGCAGGCCGAGCGGGCCGCCTCGCTGTGGCCCAACAAGGGTGAGGCGGATCGGCGACCGGAGCAGGGGCTGCCGTACGAGCGGCTGGACCCGGTCCCGCCCGCGCACCCCGTGGTTCCCGCCGATGCCCCCGCGGCGCTGCGGCGACTGCCGATCGAGCCGGTCAGTTCCGCCGGGTGACCCCGGGCTCAGCCCCACCGTTCGAACGTATGATCGAACGGTGGGTGATCTGCAGCCGATCAGCTACAGCGGGCAGCCGGTTCCCGACCCGTTCCGGGCCGTCGAGCCACCGGTTCGCGTCCTGATCGACCTCGCTGCGCTGTTTCCCCGCCGGCCTCACCGCGGTGGCCGCTACCATCCGCGCGGGCTGCAGATGCACAAGGTGGTGGAGGGCCGGCTCACCTGCTGGGGGATCTGCGAGCAGGGCGAGTGGTGGGGCCTGGTGACCTACCCGATCGACTACGGAGCCAACCGCAGGACGGTGACGCACTGGGTTCCCGCCTGGATGTTGCGGAAAAGGCTGTGACGTCCAGCCCACTAGACTTTCAAGTCGTGGCCCAACCTCAATCCGACGTGCATGCGCCCGTGCGACCCGTGCTGGTCGTCGATTTCGGGGCGCAGTACGCGCAATTGATCGCCCGGCGTGTCCGCGAGGCGCGGGTGTACTCGGAGGTGATCCCCCACTCGGCCACCGTCGACGAGATCAAGGCCCGCGACCCCCAGGCCATCGTGCTGTCCGGCGGCCCCGCCAGCGTGTACGCCGACGGCGCGCCGCAACTCGATCCGGCGTTGTTCGACCTCGATGTGCCGGTGTTCGGCATCTGCTACGGCTTCCAGGCGATGGCGCAGGCGCTCGGCGGCAGCGTTGCCCGCACCGGCACCAGCGAGTACGGCCGCACCGAATTGAACGTAACCGGCGGAGAGCTCCATACGGGCCTGCCCGGCACCCAGCCGGTGTGGATGAGCCACGGCGACGCGGTCACCACCGCCCCGCACGGGTTCGACGTGGTGGCCACCAGCGCCGGCTCGCCGGTCGCCGCGTTCGAGAACCGGGCCCGTCGGCTCGCGGGTGTGCAATACCACCCCGAGGTGCTGCACTCACCGCACGGTCAGCAGGTGCTGAGCCGGTTCCTGCACGAGTTCGCGGGCATCGATTCGACGTGGACACCGGCCAACATCGCCGACACGCTCGTGGAGCAGGTGCGCGGCCACATCGGTGACGGGCGCGCGATCTGCGGGCTGTCCGGGGGAGTGGATTCCGCCGTCGCCGCGGCGCTCGTGCAACGCGCGATCGGCGACCGGTTGACGTGTGTGTTCGTCGACCACGGCCTGCTGCGCGAGGGCGAACAGGCCCAGGTGGAGCGCGATTTCGTCGCCGCCACCGGTGCCCGGCTGGTGATCGTCGACGTCAAGGACCGGTTCCT
>Ga0209656_10003420_pt1 | contig 10266 bp, 8 predicted proteins | sample BogFormECP12_OM2_FD_188239 | JGI IMG/M metagenome (GOLD analysis project Ga0209656, IMG submission 188239) | Bog forest soil microbial communities from Calvert Island, British Columbia, Canada - ECP12_OM2 (SPAdes) (version 2) | ecosystem: Environmental > Aquatic > Freshwater > Wetlands > Bog ... | reverse complement strand
CCTGCCCGTCCGTCCGCTCGAAACCTTGCATGGGAACATTATCCCCATCGAACACGAAGTCTACAAACTGGCCGGGCCAAGGGTCTTTTCAGCAGGCTCCTAGGGGAGCATGTCGACGGTGAGACAGGCCTCGGTGCTCGGGATGCCTTGCTCGCTGGCCCGGCGGTCGGCCATGGCCAGCAGGCGGCGAATGCGGCCGGCGATGGCGTCCTTGGTCAGCGGGGGGTCGGCCAGCTGGCCGAGTTCCTCCAGGCTGGCCTGCCGGTGCGCCATCCGCAGCTGGCCCGCCATGGTCAGGTGCTGCGGCGCGTCCGGGCCGAGGATTTCCAGGGCGCGCTCCACGCGCGCGCCCGCGGCGACGGCGGCACGCGCGCTGCGGCGCAGGTTGGCGTCGTCGAAGTTGGCCAGCCGGTTGGCGGTGGCCCGGACCTCGCGGCGCATCCGGCGCTCCTCCCAGGCCAGCACGGCCTGGTGCGCACCGAGCCGGGTGAGCATGGCGGCGATCGCCTCGCCGTCCCTGATCACCACCCGGTCCACGCCGCGCACGTCGCGCGCCTTGGCGTGCACCTTCAGCCGCCGCGCCGCGCCGACCAGGGCGAGCGCCGCCTCGGACCCGGGGCAGGTGATCTCAAGCGCCATCGAGCGGCCTGGCTCGGTCAGCGATCCGTGGGCCAGGAACGCGCCGCGCCAGGCGGCCTCGCAGTCGCAGGCCGAACCGGACACCACCTGCCGGGGCAGGCCGCGCACCGGGCGGCCGTAGCTGTCGATCAGCCCGGCCTGGCGGGCCAGGGTCTCGCCGGCCTGGTCCTTGCTCACCCGCACCAGGTAGCGGTTGCCCTTGCGCAGGCCGCTCGGCGAGAGCACCAGGAACTCGGCCGGGTGCCCGAACACCTCGGAGATGCTCGCGCGCAGCCGCCGGGCCGCCGCGCCGGTGTCGAGTTCGGCCTCGATCACCACTCGGCCCTCGGACAGGTGCAAGCCGCCGGCGAATCGGAGCAGCGTGGAGACCTCTGCCTTACGGCAGCAGGGCTTGATTACCTGGACTCGGCTGAGCTCGTCCTTCACCACGCCGGTCATCGCCATGCAGCGTCACCTCTCTGTCCCCCCGGGGGGACGACCCCCCCAGACCCCCCCGCTACCGGGGGGACCTTCCTTCCGAGACCCCCCTGGGGTCCCCCCGAGGGGGACCCATGCCGGAAAATCTCGGCATACATTCCCGCCAGCAGCCTCGGGTCATGCGTGGGCGTGCCGTCGGCCGCGGCCACATCCGCCATCACCAGCCGGGCCCCGAGCAGCGCGGCCGCCTTCTCCAGGTCGGCTAGGTTACCGGTGCCCGCTGCCCTGGTGTCGGCGAGGACCACATCCACGGTAAGCGCGGGTGCGTGGCTGGCGAGGACCTCAAGATGCTTATGCGGCGAAAATCCCCCCGTCTCCCCCGGCTGCGGCGCCAGGTTGAGCACGAGCAGCCGCCGGGCCGTGGTGACGTGCAGCGCGGAGGCCAGGTCGGGCACCAGCAGGTGCGGCAGCACGCTGGTGAACCACGAGCCGGGGCCGAACACCACCCAGTCCGCGTCGAGGACCGCGCGGACCGCCTCGGGCACCGCCGGCGGGTCGGGCGGCAGCAGCGTGATCGACCGCACCTGGCCCGGCGTGGTGGCGCACTCCGCCTGCCCGCGGACCGTGCTGACCTCGTCCGGCCGGGCCGGGTCGGCGCCGACCACCTCGGCCACGATGTCCAGCGGCACCGCCGCCATCGGCAGCACCCGGCCGCCCACCCCGAGCAGGCGGCCCACCCAGTCCAGGCCGGCGACAGTGTCGCCGAGCAGATCCCACAGCGCCACGATGAGCAGGTTGCCGACGGTGTGGCCGGCTAGCTCGCGGTCGCCGCCGAACCGGTGCTGCACGACCTTGCTCCAGGTGGTGCCCCACTCGTCGTCCCCGCATAGCGCGGCCAGCGCCATCCGCAGGTCACCGGGGGGCAGGACGCCGAAATCGCGGCGCAGCCGGCCGCTCGACCCGCCGTCGTCCGCGACCGTCACGATCGCGATGAGCTCATCTGTCACCCTGCGCAACGCCGAAAGCGACGCCGCCAGCCCGTGCCCGCCACCGAGCGCTACGGCCCTCAGGCCCGTCACCAGATGCTCACTCCCGACCCAGATCCCGGTGCACCACCTGCACGTCCGCGCCCGCTCCCAGAGCACCCGCGACACGCGCCGCCAGTTCGTCGGCGATCGCCACGCTCCGGTGCTTGCCGCCGGTGCAGCCCACCGCGAGGGTGGCGAACCGCTTGCCCTCACGTTCGTAGCCGGGCAGCACCACATGAAGCAACTCCGCGTAGTGACGCAGGAACTCCTTGGCGCCAGGCTGGGAAAGAACGTACTCGCGGACCGGCTCGTCCCGCCCCGTCATCGGGGCAAGTTCGGGGATCCAGTGGGGGTTGGGCAGGAACCGGCAGTCCGCCACCTGGTCGGCGTCCACGGGCAGGCCGTATTTATAGCCGAACGAGACGATGCTAAGCCTCAGTCCGGCCGCCGTGCCGCCGCCGAAGAAGTCGCGGATCCTGGCCCGCAGCTCGTGCACGTTGAGCCGAGTCGTGTCCAGGACCAAGTCGGCGTCGCCGCGCACCTCGCGCAGCAGTTCGCGCTCGGCCGCGATACCGTCGGTGACCCGGCCGTGGCCCTGCAGCGGGTGCGGCCGCCGCTCGCTGTCGAACCGGCGCACCAGCGTGTCCTCGGCGGCCTCAAGGTAGACCACTCGCGCGGTCGCGCCGCGCGTGCCAAGGTCGGTGACGGCCGACTTCAGGTCGGTGCTGAACGCACGGCTGCGCACATCGACCACCGCGGCCATCCGGCTGACCGCGCCGTTGGACCTGGCCGCGAGGTCGACCATGGTGGGCAGCAGGCCCGGCGGCAGGTTGTCGACCACGAACCAGCCCAGGTCCTCGAGTGACTTGGCGGCGGTGGATCGCCCCGCCCCGGACAGGCCGGTGATGACGACGATGTCGACCGGGTCGTCTGCCGTTCTCATCCTTGCTCCCCCGCTTGATTAGAACCCAGGGCGACCGAAACGATGGCGGCGAGCCGGGGGCCGATGCCCGGTACCGCCGCGATCTCTTCCACGCTCGCTGCGCTGAGCTTACGCACCGAGCCGAAGTGCTTGAGCAGGGTCTTGCGGCGGGCCGGGCCGAGCCCGGGCACGTCGTCGAGCACGCTGGTGGTGGCGGCCTTGCTGCGCTTTTGGCGATGGTAGGTGATCGCGAACCTGTGCGCCTCGTCCCGCACCCGCTGCAGCAGGTACAGGCCCTCGCTGCTGCGCGGCAGGATGACCGGGTATTCCTCGCCCGGCTGCCACACCTCTTCCAGGCGCTTGGCCAGCCCGCAGACGGCGACGTCATCGATGCCCAGCTCGGCCAGGGCCCTGGCCGCCGCCTCGGCCTGCAAGGGGCCGCCGTCGACGACCACCAGGTTGGGCGGATAAGCGAATTTCCTGGCGGTGGTTACCTCGGTCCGTTCGGCGATGAGGTCTTGATCTTGGTCTTCCTCGGGGTCCGGGTCGCCGAGGATGTCCAGCTCGCCGGTCTTCTCCCGTTCGGCCAGGTAGCGGCGGAACCGGCGGGTGATCACCTCGAAGATCGAGGCGATGTCGTCGGTGCCGTCGAGGCCCTTGATCGCGAACCGGCGGTACTCGCTCTTGCGGGCCAGGCCGTCCTCGAACACCACCATCGACGCGACCACGTGCGTGCCCTGCAGGTTCGACACGTCGTAGCACTCGATCCGCAGCGGGGCGTCGTCCAGGCCGAGGGCGTCGGCGATCTCGTTCAGCGCCTTGCTCCGGGTGGTCAGGTCGCTGGCGCGGCGGGTCTTGTGCAGCGCCAGCGTCTGGCCGGCGTTGCGGGCGACGGTCTCGAGCAGCGCCTTCTTGTCACCGCGCCGCGGTACCCGCAGGATGACCGGGCCGCCCCGGCGTTCGGCCAGCCACTGCGACATGGTGGCCGGGTCCGGCGGCAGCTCGGGCACCAGGACCTCGCGCGGGATGCCGGCGTTGACCGCCTCGGCGTCGGCCGGGGTGTCCGCGTAGACCTGGCCGAGGAACTGCTCCACCAGGCCGGCCGGCGTCACCTCCTCGATCTTGTCCAGGACCCAGCCGCGCTGCCCGCGGACCCGACCGCCGCGCACGTAGAACACCTGGACGGCGGCCTCCAGCTGGTCCTCGGCCAGCGCGATCACGTCGCAGTCGGTGCCGTCGCCGAGCACCACCGCCTGCTTCTCGATCGCACGCTCCAGCGCCCGCAGGTCATCGCGGAGCCGGGCGGCGCGCTCGTACTCTTCCTCCCGTGCGGCCTGCATCATCTCGGCCTCGAGACGGCTGGCGAACCGGCTGGTCTGCCCGGCCATGAAGTCGCAGAAGTCCTGGGCCAGCGCACGGTGGGCCTCGGCGCTGATCCGCTTGACGCACGGCGCGGAGCACTTGCCGATGTATCCGAGCAGGCAGGGGCGGCCGATCTGGGCGGACCGCTTGAACACGCCCGCCGAGCAGGTGCGCACCGGAAACACCCGGAGCAGGGTGTCGACCGTGTCGCGGATGGCCCAGGCGTGGCTGTACGGGCCGAAGTACTTGGTGCCCTTCCGCTTGGCGCCGCGCATGACCTGGACCCGCGGGTACTCCTCGCCCATCGTGACGGCCAGGTAGGGGTAGCTCTTGTCGTCCCGGTACTTGATGTTGAACCGGGGGTCGAACTCCTTGATCCAGGAGTACTCGAGCTGCAGCGCCTCGACCTCGGTGCTGACCACGGTCCACTCGACGCTGGCCGCGGTGGTCAGCATCATCTGGGTACGCGGGTGCAGGCTGGCGAAGTCGGCGAAATAGGAGTTCAGCCGCTGCCGGAGCGACTTGGCCTTGCCGACGTAGATGACCCGGCCGCGCTGGTCGCGGAATTTGTAGACCCCCGGGGACTCGGGAATCTCGCCCGGCGCCGGCCGGTAGCCGTGCGGATCTGCCACGAAGTAACTTTACGCTCCTCAGGGTCTAACGGGTTCGCGCTCCGGCCGGCCACGATGGCCTTCGTGGATACGTTTTTTACCGCGGTCGGCCGGATGTCCGTCCGCTTCCGCTGGGTGATCGTGCTGGCGTGGGTGGCCGGGGCCGTCGCGGCCATGACGCTGCTGCCGTCGCTGTCGAGCGTGACGCAGAGCGACAACACCTCGTTCCTGCCGGGCAGCGCGCCCAGCCAGCAGGCGGCCCGGCTGGCCTCGCCGCTGCAGGGCGCTACGCTGACCGCGGTCACGGTGGTGGCCGCCCGGACGGACGGGACGCTGACCGGGGCGGACCAGGCGTTCGTGGCGCGGCTGGCGGGTTCGCTGTCGCGGGTTGCCAGGGTCGTCTCGGTGCGGGACGCCGGCCAGTCCGCCGACGGCCGGGCCGAGCAGCTCACCGTGCTGGCCGCGCTGGCCCAGTCCGGCGGGCTCGCCACCGCCCAGCAGGCCAGCCTGGTGGCCGGCCTGCGTGACGTCATCCGCTCGGCGAAACCGCCGCCCGGGTTCTCGGTGCACACCGCGGGCCCGGTGGCGACCCGGGTGGATACCAACGCGACCTCCACCAAGACCGGCGGCCAGGTCCAGTGGTTCTCGATCATCTTCGTGATCGCGCTGCTCGTCGCGGTGTTCCGGTCGGCGCTGGCACCGCTGATCGCCGTGCTGCCCGCCGTGGTCGTGGTGCTGGCCGCCGAGCGGCTGACCGCCGAGGCCGCGGTGCACGGACTGGGCGTGTCGCAGATCGCCTCGCTGCTGCTGATCGTGCTGGCGCTCGGCGCGGGCACGGATTACGCGCTGTTCCTGATGTTCCGGGTGCGGGAGGAGATGCGGGCCGGGCTGCCGTGTCACCAGGCGATCGAGCTCTCGGTGGCGCGGGTCGGCGAGACGATCACCTTCTCCGCGGGCGTCCTCATCGCCGCGCTGCTGTCGCTGGCCACCGCCACGTTCAGCCTGTACTCCGGGCTGGCGGCACCGCTGGCCATCGCGATCGGCCTGATGCTCATCGCCGGGCTCACCCTGCTGCCCGCGCTGCTCGCGATCTGCGGCCCGGTCGCGTTCTGGCCGTCGTCGGTCAAGCCGGGCGCCAGGCAGGCCGGGTGGTGGGGGCCGACCTGCTCCCGGATCGTCCGGCGGCCGCTGGCGACGCTGGCCATCGGACTGGTCGTCTTCTGCGCACTCGCGGTGGCCTCGGCCGGCTACCTGGCCGCGGGGTTCGGCGGCGCGGTGACCGGACCGGCCGGAAGCGACTCCGCGGCCGGCGACGCGCTGCTGACCAGGCACTTCCCGCAGACGGCGGCCAACCCGACGCTCATCGTGCTGCGCCTGCGGCAGCCGGCCTGGGCGGCCGCGGCTTCGGTGGCCGCGGCCGGCCGGCAGCTCGCCTCCGACCCGTTGTTCACCGCGGTGTCCGGGCCGCTGAACGCCAACGGCACGGCGCTGACCGCGGCGCAGTACGCCGCGCTGTACGCCGCCTACGGCCCGGCGCGGGCGCTGGCCGCCGCCGCTGCGGCCCAGGTTCCGCAGACGAAGCTGGCCGCGTACCAGGCCTACCGGGCGAGCGGGTCCTACGTGAGCGCCGACGGGTACACGATCTCGTTCGCGGCCTCGCTGGCGGCAGGGAGTCCGACTACCACCGCGGCGGCCCAGGCGGTGCCGGCCGTCCGGGTCGCGGCCGACCGCGCGGCACGGGCCGCCGGGGCGTCGGCTTCCGGGGTCACCGGGCAGGCGGCGTTCACCTATGACGTCGTCCAGCTATCCAACAGCGACCTGCGTACCGTCATCCCGATCGCCATCGCCGTCATCGCGGTGCTGCTCGCGCTGGTGATGCGCTCGCTGATCGCGCCGCTCTACCTGATCCTCTCGGTGGTGCTCTCCTACTTCTCGGCCCTCGGGCTTACCGTGCTGGTGTTCATGAGGGCCGCCGGGCAACCAGGGCTGACGTTCATCCTGCCGTTCCTGCTGTTCATGTTCCTGCTCGCGCTCGGCGAGGACTACAACATCCTGGTCATGACGCGGATCAGGGAAGAGGCCCAGCACCTGCCGCTGCGGGAGGCGGTGGGCCGGGCGCTCAGCGTCACCGGGACGACGGTGAGCTCGGCCGGGCTGGTCCTGGCCGGGACGTTCGGGGTGCTGGCGATCGTGGGCTCGGGCAGCGCGGGCGCGCAGAATGTCAGGACGATCGTGAACGTCGGCGTCGGCCTCGCGCTCGGCGTGCTGATGGACACCTTCCTGGTCAGGACGCTGCTGGTGCCCTCGGCCGCAGTGCTGATCGGGCGGTGGAACTGGTGGCCGTCCGCGCTGTCCCGGGTGCGGCCCGCCGACGACCCCTCCGGCGACCCGAACGCTTCCTTTACAACGTATAAGTTGTTACTTAAGCTGGCTTTCCGGGGGAATCGCCGGATCTGACTAGGGGCAGTCATGACCGTTATCGTCGAGCACCTTGGCGCGGACTACTTCCAGGATCCCTACGCCGTGCACGCCCGGTTGCGGGCGCAGCGGCCGGTCTCGCGTGTGATCATGCCGGGCGGGGCGCCGGCGTGGCTGGTCACCGGGTACACGGAGGCGCGCGCCGCGCTGGCCGATCCGCGGCTGCTCAAGATGCCGCTGGACTGGCGTCGCGACCCGGAGTCGGTGTACTACGCCCTCGACGTGCACATGCTCAACAGCGACCCGCCGGACCACGAACGGCTGCGCAGGCTGGTCAACAAGGCCTTCACTCCGCGCCGGGTCGACGGGCTCAGGCCGCGGATCACCTCGATCACCACCGAGCTGCTCGACGGCATGTCCGGTCAGCGCGAGGTCGACCTGCTGGCCTCGTTCGCTTTCCCGCTGCCGATCACGGTGATCTGCGAGCTGCTCGGCGTCCCCGCCAAGGACCGAGACGACTTCAGGAAATGGTCGGCCACCATCGTCTCGAACACGGCCACGCCCGAGGTATTCCAGGCGGACGCCACCGCGATGGTCCGCTACTTCATGGCGCTGCTGGCGGCCAAGCGGCAAGAGCCCGCCGATGACCTGCTGTCCGCGCTGATCTCAGCCCGGGACCAGGGGGACAGGCTCCGGGAGAACGAGCTGGTGTCCATGGTGTTCCTGCTGCTGGTGGCAGGACATGAGACCACGGTCAACCTGATCGCCAGCGGCATGCTCGCATTGCTGCTCAACCCCGGGGAGCTCGCCCGGCTGCAGGCCGACCCTTCGCTGCTCGGCGGCGCGGTGGAGGAACTGCTCAGGTACGTGAATCCGGTCAACCACGCGACCTACCGGTTCGCCGCCGAGCCGGTCGAGATCGGCGGGGCGCGCATCAGCCGCGGCGACCCGGTGATCGTCGCGCTGAGCTCGGCCAACCGTGACCCGTCCCGGTACGCCGACCCGGACCGGCTGGACCTCGGCCGGGAGACCTCGGGGCACCTGGCGTTCGGCCACGGCATCCACTACTGCCTGGGCGCGCCGCTGGCCCGGCTGGAGGCGGAGATCGCCTTCTGTCACCTGCTGGCGAGGTTCGGCTCGATCCGGCTGGCGGTGCCCGCCGAGTCGCTGCGCTGGCGGCCGAGCACGCTCATCCACGGCCTGGAGTCGCTGCCGGTGCGGCTCCTGCCTTGAGCCGTCAGAGCGGAGTCCTCGCCCGGCAGCTTCTGGCCTGTCAATCACCCGTCCGGGGTGATGGCACGTCCTCGTGTCGCTGGTAAACCTCGATCAGAATATGAGAATGAGTTCAAGGCCTGGGAGATCACGAGCCCGCCAAGGTGGCGCTTGGGTGCGGGTTCCTTTGGCTTTTGCCATCACGGCCGCGGCCGTGATGCTCGCCGGTTGCAGTAGCAGCAAGCCTGCTTACTGCGCAGACCGGACCAACCTCGACAATTCGGTCAAGGGGCTGACAAGCCTGAACGCCAGCAGCGGGGTCAGCGGCCTGAAATCGCAGGTCACGATGGTTTATAACGACGCCACGACGCTAGTCAGCTCGGCTAAGAGCGACTTCCCGAGCGAAACCAGCGCCATCACGTCATCAGTGGATGCGCTCAAGAGCTCGGTCGGGGCGTTGTCATCGAGTCCCTCCGCGGCGCAGATCGCCACGGTCACCAAAGACGCGGCCAGCGTGGTGAGCTCGGTCAAGAGCTTCGACGACGCGTCTAATTCCAAGTGCAGCTGAGTCCCCAGACGGCACGTTCCTCACCGTGAATCCCCGGCCGCATTCCGCATACCGGCCCATACACGAGGATCATTGACTGATGGATCGAGAAACTGAAGTGTTGCTACATTTTCTCGACGGTGACGAACGCATCGTTGAACTAGAGTGCTTCACCGGCCGAGGTTCCGACGCCTGCATACCTGGCCACGGGATGTAGGCGCACACTTGGGTGCCGACCGGCAGACATCGCAGGGTCTTGGAATACCGGGAGCCGCCGTCGGGAACGAATCCGCAGCTGCACGCATCGCCTCAGCTGGGTCCCTCGTCTTCGTCGTCATTTGCGACAACTACATGGTTGCGGCCGTGCCAACGTACGGATAGACGCGGACATCCAGCCACAAGCGGACATTGGCACAGTACGCCAGAGCGGGTCGCCTAGGATGCGCCGTATCCGGTCGATCTGTATGCAGTCCAGCGCTTCGGGAGATCCGGCCCGATGACAAGCCTTGCCTAATGAGCAAACGGCGTCCACACTGGGTTCTCACATCACATCCTGAACGATCGCCTTGGCGAGGACTGCTATGGCTATAACAGTGGGGGGTAGCCCTCCTCCAGGCACGGTTGGCGATGCTTATCACGCCGAGCTGACGGCAGTCGGCGGGACTCCTCCTTATACCTGGACGCCGAACCCGCCGCTGCCTGATGGGTTGGAGCTGGCGTCACTCGCGGACGGCCAGCAGGCGGCGATCCGGGGGATACCGACGAAGGACGGATCCACCAAGTGCACGATCAACGTCACCGACAGCGCACATGACGCGACGGGGTACGACGTCTATCTGAACATCAATCCGAGGCTGGCCATATCAACGCCTAATGACCTTCCCCCGGCCGTCGAAGGAAGGCGCTACGCTGCAGGGCTCGATGCGACAGGTGGAACCCCGCCCTACACATGGACTATCTCGGGCACGCCGGACGGGCTGAGCTTGGATGCTAAGCGTGCGCGCAATAATTATTTCCCATCGGCCGGGTGTGTCGTGTCGCTGGGTGCCGCGGGGACGGTGTAGTTCCAGTCGCCGTGAAATTCGTGGGGCCGCAGGTGCCGGGCCGCGA
>Ga0209656_10003419_pt1 | contig 10268 bp, 9 predicted proteins | sample BogFormECP12_OM2_FD_188239 | JGI IMG/M metagenome (GOLD analysis project Ga0209656, IMG submission 188239) | Bog forest soil microbial communities from Calvert Island, British Columbia, Canada - ECP12_OM2 (SPAdes) (version 2) | ecosystem: Environmental > Aquatic > Freshwater > Wetlands > Bog ... | reverse complement strand
GCATGCCGAAATTGTTGCCACATTCAGCCAAAAAAAACACCCTTCTTTCCCCCTTCTGCCAGAGCAAACCGTCTCGGCTCATTCCTCCTGCTACCTATGTTCCTGGCAGGGGGATCAGGAGTTGTGAGGTTGGACAACAGGCTGCGAGTCGATACGGGCTGTGGAATTCCAGTTATTTGCCAAACCGTAGTGCGAAGTCGGCCGCCTTGGACATTTTTGGCGATGTTTATGAACCACTTCCGGGGGCATCCGGCCAACAACCCTTCAACCCAACGCTTTACCGAAGCCCAATTCAAGGCCACGTCCACTCGCCCACCGCCTGGATGGAGGATATTTACTACCCAAAGCTGCCACTCTCAAATCAGCCCAATCATCTGGTCGGAATTCCTGCCCGTTCGTTCTTATGGAGCAGCCCGGTAGCGAAAACCAAGGTTTGTGGGACACCGTTGGGCGACGGCAATATGCCTGCCCTTGCTGCGCTGCGGCTCCGTGGTCATAAACATTAACCCTGAATCGAGGACCGGAATAATCGAGCTGAGTTGAGAATGAAAGCCAGTTCCGAACCCACATGGATCAGCGCCGCTGTGATGGGGGCCAGGAGACCGAAGAAGGCTAAACCAATACCCAGAGTGTCAACCGCAATCGTACCCCAGAAGTTAAACATGATGACCCGATAGCATCTTTTGGCGATGCCAAATACCTCAGTTAGACGCGAAAGATCGCTCGTCATGAGCGTGACATCCGCCGTCTCGAGAGCAACATCGGTCCCTCCACCCATCGCAATTCCCACCGTCGCTTCCGCTAACGCTGGAGCGTCATTTACTCCGTCTCCAACCATGGCAACTTTTCGACCCTGCTGTAGAAGTTCCCGGACTTTCTCTAGCTTCTGCTCGGGCAACAAGTTCCCGATTGCCTCATGAACTCCGAGCTGCGCCCCGATTGCCGCCGCGACCTCGTTGCTGTCACCGCTCAGGAGCAGCGTGCGATAGCCCTGGCGCTTCAAATCATCGACGGCCTGAATCGCTTCACTGCGCAACTGGTCCGCGATCGACAGCGCTCCCAAGACGGTGGTATTTCGTCCTACATAAACTAGTGTTTCTCCGGGCTTTGTGGCATTCAGGAACGATCCGTCGCCGTTTGTGTCATCACGAATTCCGCTTTCTTCGAGTAGCGTCCGCGTTCCCACAACAATCTTGCTTCCGGCGTCGAGACACGTCAGGCCCTTACCAGGGGTATATCGAAGATCGGAGTATTCCCGCAGAGATAGCTTCGCAGTTCTGGCCTTGCGGATGATGGCTTCGCCGATTGGATGCTCGGAGTGCTGTTCGGCAATCGCCGCATTTTGCAGCACCTCATTTTCAGTGGCTCCGTTGGCTACCTGAATGCCTGTCACTTCAGGGACACCGATCGTCAGTGTACCGGTCTTGTCTAAGACAATAGTATCGATATCCGTGAGCTTCTCCAGGTACAGCCCACCCTTTACGATAATCCCGCGTCGGGCCGCGCTTCCGATACCCGCTAGTATTGCCAACGGCGTGCCTGCCGCAACGCCGCAAGCTCCAGCAACGATGATCACGGCGATTGTCGCGGTCAGATTGCGCGTGACGATAAAGGTTAGAATAGCTGCACCAAGGGCGAAGTACACTAGGCCGGCGGCGAGGCGATCTGCAATCCGCTGCACGGGTGCCTTGGATTTTTCGGCCTGTTCGACAACCTGAATGATTTTTCCAAAGGTCGTATCCCGTCCAACGCGTTCGACGCTGACCTCCAGCACTCCATTCTTATTGATGGTTCCGGCAAAGACCTTGCTTTGCTCGGTTTTCTCGATTGGCAACGATTCTCCGGTGATAGAAGATTGATCAACGTAACTGCTGCCTTTGGTAACTCTTCCATCGACGGGGATTCTTTCGCCTGGACGAATCACAATCACTTCTCCGGCAGACAGTTCTTCCGCTTGTAGTTCGCGCTCCTGACCATTTCGGCGCACGGTCACGTGCCTCGGCAGCGCATTGATGAGCTTTGCAATTGCTCTGCGTCCGCCACCGACCGTATAGCCCTCGAGCAGCTCCGCAAAGAGGACAAAGAATGCGATAACAATCGCCGTAAAAAACTGTCCGATAGCAAGCGCCGACAGAAGGGCGATAGTCATCGACAGTTCCATCGTCATGCGACGCTTGAGGAGGTTTTCCCAGGCCTCTTTATAGATTGGGAATCCGCCAATCACCGTTCCCGCGAACGCGAGCCAGTCACGGTCCATGAACGGACGCCACCAGCCCGTCAGGCTGGCGACGACGATGATACCCATTAGTCCCAGCCTCACGTATTCAGCGGTCCCGGTCCCATGATCGTGGTCATCATGGTTATGATCGTCGTGGTCATGGTCGTGACCGTGGCTATGAGGATCATGTTGGTGACTGTCGTCCGCGACCTGGCCAGCAGAATCAATTGTTTTGCTCGTCGTCTTCATGATGTGGGGTCCTGCTACTTCAAATATCTTTTGATGACCTCGATCAGTTCCTCGCCTGCCGCCGCGACGGCGGAGTCTTTTTGGGAATCGGATTGCAAGAGATGCAGGCGGACATGTCCCTCCAGGATTTCTGCCATCAACGCGTTCATCGCGCCACGGCAAGCGGCCAGAGTAAGTAATACCTCTCCGCACTCGCGTTCTTCATTAAGGGCTTTTTCGATGCCATTAATCTGCCCTCGGATGCGGCTGATCCTGGCTAATAGTTTCTTTTTGTTTTGGATGACATGGGCCATGATCAATAGATAATATACCCAGGTATGGTATTGTCAAACCCTCCCGGCGATTTAAAGAGGTGTCCCAGTGCGCAATTGGATCAGAATGGGCCACCAGCTCGGAATCAGCCGCCAGCCCTTTGCGTCGCTGCTGCGAAGACGAAGGTATGTGCGACACCCTTTGGCGCCTGGAAACTGCTGCGCGCCGGCTCTGCACTTGAGCACCCATCGTCTCTCCATCAGTGACAAGGAATACTGAGCCCACGAGCATTATTCCAAGAATCAGGCTCGACGAGTGCCCGCAGACGATCTCGACAAGCCCTTTCCCGCTCAACCACGGTGTCCTGGGTCTTCTCATGCTGATCTAGGAAGCATTGTTTCTCAGAACCTCCAGTACGGATCGTGCGAGGGGGGCTGCGGACGCTGGGTTCTGGCCCGTGATTAGACGTCCGTGGGTTACAATGAAGGGCTCGAAATCCGGGCCGCCTTCGAAAACGGCGCCGAGCTCTCGCATTCTGGTCTCCAGCAGAAATGGCACCACGTCTGTCAGCCCAGCAGCCCGCTCTTCGCTGTTGGTGAAACCCGTCGCCGGCGTCCCTTTAAGAGCGGCTGGCCACTGGCGTCCGTCGCAGTCACCCTCTGGGCCGGACGGATCATGAGCGCCTTGGCTGCGCTGTTCCTTCTCATGGACGGGGTCATGAAACTGGTTAAGCCGGCACCAGTCGTGGAGGCAACCGTTCAGCTTGGATATCCTGAGAGCGTTATTTTCGGCCTCGGGATCGTCCTGCTTGTCTGCGTCGTTCTCTATGTGATTCCGCGCTCCTCGATTCTCGGAGCGATCATGCTGACAGGCTATCTCGGCGGCGCCGTCGCCACCCACGTGCGGGTCGGTCATCCGCTCTTCTCCCACACGCTCTTCCCGGTCTATGTCGCCGCGCTGGTTTGGGGGGAGACTTTTCCTGCGCGAAGCCCGGCTGCGCGCGCTCATTCCCCTGCGACGTTAGCCTGCGCAGTGGCGCAACCCTTCTCATCGCTCAAATTCATCTAAAAAAAATCCTGTGCTTATACAAGATCCTCGATTCACGTGCAGAAAACAGTCCTCGCCAGGAACTGGTCGTGGAACGTTCTAAGCGGGAACGAGTTGGAGATCGAGCGACTTGGCTTCTTGTTTGAGCCATTTGATCCGTTGGGTGAGACTCTGGGACAAAGGCGAGCGGAGCTCTAGGCGCTCGCCGACGCCGCTTTGGGCAAGGTTGTTGCGCGCGAGGGTCAACGCCGGCTCCCACGAGTCGATGCCAACGACCCGCAGTGCCGGCCAGGAGCGTGCCGCCTCGATCGCGAGCCAGCCAACGCCGGTGCCGATGTCAAGAAAAGCACCGGGTTGCCAGCGTTGTGCCGAGGTCTGGTCGCTGCGCCGCCAGCGTATCGATGCCGCGAACGATCAGGCGCGACACCTGGTCTTGGGATTGGAGGATGACGGGGTCTGTTAAATGCCAAATTAATTAAGTGCGACTGAGTCTCCCTCATTATTTGCGACTGTACAAAATCTCGCACTCAGCGGATTCGTTTCGCCGGCCGGCGGCTGTGCGATGCAAACATCCATTAGGGGATCGCTTGGAACGCTCGTGTTGTAACCAACACCGCCGATCCATTCGATTCGCCAAAGCAGGTCATCGTCCGGAAAGTCGTCAAATGCGTAAACAGCCTCGCCCACTGGCCGATCATAGCCAACCTGTAAGGGATACCAATTCCATGCGCCTTGGTCTCAAAAGCACTTCGGCTTAATCATCATCATCGTCGTGGTGCCAATGACGGTGATGGCGCCAGTACCCGTAGCGGGCGGTTATGTACGAGCCCGAGATTGTGACTCCACTTCCAACCGCCGTGAGAAGTGCGCAGGGAGTGCCGGTCCGCCAATAGCGGATCGGGACCACCTCCGAACCCCAAATGCTTTCGTGGGAACAGCTTTCGCCCCCTGCTGGACGCCGCTTCCCAAGCGGCTCAAGCAGCGTGAATACCTTACAAGTCCACAGAACTTGTGAGTATTCAGGCCAGTGTCTGCGCCGCCGTTGAGGCCGCGGCTCCTCACTTCCAGCGTTGGACCAGCTCAGTGTTGACCGAAGCGAGTGGTTAATCACAATTAGCCGCCCCGGCTATAAAATTGCTATCAAAAAGAGCAGCATACCTATGACGGCTGCGTTCCAAAAAACTACCGAGCGCACCAAGCCGAATCCAGCCGCAGCTGCCAGTAGATAACCCACCCGTCCCCAGAAATACAACTGAGCGCCGCAGACAGTAAGGAAACCATGGCGATTGATAGCCTGCGCAATCAATACGAGAGCGGCAAAGAAAGGAAAAGTTTCCAGGAAATTCGTGGTTGCCTGGTCGACCCGGTTCGGAAGCCCGTGCAGCGGTGGCACATCCTCTTCCCGGCTGCTTGCTGTCCAGCGATAACCGCGTTGCCAACTGATCAGATGCGAACTCGTTATGAGGTGCACGAGACCCAGGATAACGCTTCCAATGAGAAACCGTAATTCTGTTGTCATACTCGTTGTTTATATCTTGGGTTCACAAGCTTAACGAGGTTTGCCTTTAGGATTGAATCCTCGGGGCACTGGAGACGGATATGGATTGTATGGCGGCTCTACGTCGTGACTTTCCAATGGTTCCGACCGACGAGAACGATTCGGATGAAATCCACACGGATGATCGTTTGCAGTCATGCCGACGGCATTCCCCTCAGGGCCGTGGAAGGGTAGGAAATCGCTGCTGCTTGCTGAGAGGCCTTTCGGTGCGCTACCAAAACCGATGTGCTGAGCCCGAGCGATACTGCGTATCCTCTTTTAAAAGAGAGCCCAACGGAACGCGAACTTCAGGAATTATTTACTCCGAATCTGTTTGAGCGGGGCCCCGCCGCAGAGAACACGAGGCAACCCGTTCCACGACTCGGGCTCTTACTTCTTCTCAAAGCATTCCAGAAGCTTCCCGGTGGTCCCGCTCAAGCACGTTGTTCAAATATGGCACCGGTCGATGCCGGCAATCCTCGGCGAGAGCGCCTTCGGTTTTGAGCTGCGCGACGGCGGGCGGATACGCGGCGTGGCCGTCGGTGTTGATCACTCGCGACGTCGGATGGTTTGCTCTGCCGAGCGCTTTGACAAGAAAGCGCTTGGCTGCGGCCGCGTCCTGCTTGGCGGAGAGAAGGAAGTCGAGGGTGGCGCCGGTGGAATCCACCGCCCGGTAAAGATAGCGCCACTTGCCTTTTACCCGGACGTAGGTCTCGTCCATGCGCCAGTTGTCGTTCGTGGGGTTCAGGCGGCGGCGTAAGCACCGTTGCAATTCGGGCGCGTACCGCTGGACCCATCGCCACACTGTAACGTGATCGGCGTGCAAACCCCGCTCGGCGAGCAACTCCTCCACGTCGCGATACGAGAGCGAGAAGCGCAAATACCAACCGACGGCCAGAAGAATCACCTCCGGTTCAAATTGCCGCCACTTGAATAGGTCACAAACCGAAGATGCCAGGAGGAGCAACCTGCCAGCCTAGCACGGGGTGAATGCAAAGTTGAAACACTTCCAAAAAGTGCGCTACTTAACTTAGAAAGTAAAATCGACCAGGTATGACGCGAGCGATTTTCTTCGCCAGGCCGAGCCGAGGAAAGAGGAGCGACAGATGGTCGAAACGCGCGGACCTCTTCCATCCTTCGTATCTGCCGGACTCAGACTCTGTCGCATATCGAGCACGATGATTGTACCGCCGATTCGAGTTGAACACTCAATTCGCTTGAAGGCAGCACCAACACCGCTCGTCCAAAATAAAGCGGAGTAAAATGAGGTATGAGCGAACATTTTTTCTACGTACACTTAAAGTTCACGCCCAAAAGTGTATTTCTGGCAGCACCTATTGGCAGTCCCCACGAGATTTTTGTTGAAGTTCCGATGGGGTTGCTCAACCAGACACAGTCGGATCTAGTAGGCCAAGACCTTACAGTGAAGGCCATCGCTCTTGATCTTGCGCGGGATGTTGCTCTTAAGATGGCAAGCGCGTTCCCGGCCATAGGAGAACGTGCGGCCGGCCTTAACGATGAAGATCCTCCGATCTGGTACGAGTATCCACATCGCATTATGAACCAAAGGCCGTGTGACCACGAGGAGCGTGGCATTCGGGCGTGGAAGATAGCTTGAAAAACACCTCGCCGTCGCGGCAAGTCTGGTTATCGGACAGGCAGGACGCCACGGCCACTGCCAAAAGCTCTTTGGATCGTGGGATTACGACACGCTGCTTTACCCTATGAAAAACCGATATGCGATTCGATTGAATCGTGCCGATGAAATGCGGGGCCAAGCCTCACGAGTGTTCCTCGTGTTGAAATCCATCGGATTGATCTGCGCGATTTGCTTAGCTTCCGCAGCGTTCGCGCAAAATCGCTATCAAATCGCTCGGATTCCTACGGCCCAGGGTGCCAATAGCGCAGCGCTGGGAATAAATAATAAAGGCGAAGTCGTCGGTTACAGTTTTCAAGGAGAAGATTATCAAGCATTCCTTTATTCCTCTTCGGATCAAACGTTGACGGATGTGGGCTCACTTGGCGGCAAGATCAATGCTGCGTGCGCCATCAACGATGCTGGCCAAGTCACCGGCTACAGCCAGGATGGGAACGGGAATCTACTGGCATTCATATTTTCACGAAACCGGCCGATTGCATCCCTCGGTACGCTCGACGGCGCCTCAACTAGCGAGGCATTTGGGATTAACAATAGTGGGGCAGTGGTTGGCGATAGCCAAAGTGGCAACCAGAATCATCGCCCGGTGCTGTTTTCCAACGGCTCGGTTCAAGATCTCGGCCTTGGCGGCTCAAACGAACCAGATGCCCTTGAGACTGCTTATGCAATCAACGACGCTGGTCAGATCGTCGGCAGGCACAGCGCCGGCAACAATGCATTCCACGCCTTTGCGTTTGTAAATGGTAATACGACCGACTTCAGCACATTAGGAGGAGCAAACGGGGAGGCGCTCGCCATTAACAAGAATGGCCTAGTTGTGGGCGATAGCGATACTGCGGACGGACCTGCTCATGCATTCGTTTTCGATCATTCACAATTGAAAGACTTAGGAACCTTGCCTGGTTTTGACAACGCGAGTTACGCCCGGGGGATCAACAATTCCGGCGATATCGTTGGAGAGAGCTATAGCGCCGATCAGAAGCGCGCATTCCTTTACACGAAAGGGCAGTTAGCCGAACTAGACAAGCTTGCGGAAAATCTCTCGGAGGCTGGATTCAATTCCTTGGATGTAGCTTATGGCATCAATGACAAAGGATGGATAGTTGGATACGGAACCACGTCCGACAACCTGACCGCCGCGTTTGTCGCAGTGCCTGAAGGTCGCGGTAAACAGGGGCAAGCGGTTCCGCCGCAGCCCCGGTCTCAAGATCGCGGCCAGGTGCAACATGTTTCTGAATCGAATGAGGAGGACTATGACGTTTTTTATACGAGGCTTTCCTCCGAGGAAGGCAGTGACATCGACGGAATTATTCTCGAGGATGGCACCCTCCTGCACTTCCCACCGCATGCTGGCAGGCAGTTCGCCAAGCTCATTCGGGAAGGTCAACTGCTTGCTGCGGTCGGCTTTGGAACAGTTAATGATTTCGGCCAAACGATCGCCGTCGCGATGCTTGGCCGCTCAGCCGACGCGCTGGCTCTAATCGAGCCGCCTCCTGCAAAGCCGAAAAGGCCGGAAGACAGGAAGGTTCGCGAGGAAGAGTCCTGACCGGCGATCTTCTTCGCGCTCCGTCCTGGTAGCCCATTCTGTACTAGCACTGCCTAGGAGCCGCGCGAAAACCGCCCGGTCCTCGCTCTATGGGCCCAGTTCTTCTGGGCGTCTCGCTAGCGATCGCTCCCATCCAAAATAAAAAAGCTTATTTTTTATGTTTCTCGCTCCATTACCTACCCCATTTGTGACCTGGACCATCGCCGCGTCGACCCTTGCCGCGATGTTCGTCAGGCCGAGGCGAATTCCAGAAGCGATTTGGGCCTGCCTGGGTGCTGGCCTGCTTCTCGCTTTTCATCTGGTTCCTTTCTCCGAAGCGCTAGGAGCCGTAACAAAAGGATACGATGTATATTTGTATCTTAGCGGGATGCGAGCTGCTGCGGGATCTCGCGCCAAGCTCTTCGCTTTGATTTACCTAGTAGGAATCGCGGTGACGACGGTGTTGTCTAATGATGCAACCGCTGTCGTGCTGACGCCGGCCGTCTATGCCGTGACGAAAAGGACGAAAGGCGACCCTTTGCCGTACCTGTTCGCTTGCGCTTTCATCGCGAACGCCGCGAGCTTCGTCTTACCAATCTCAAATCCGGCTAATCTCGTCATGTTTGGCAATAATCTCCCGCCGTTGCTCCCTTGGTTACGAATTTTTCTTCTCCCGGCCGGTGCGGCGATTCTCGCGACTTATTTTACCATGCGACTTCTATTTCGGAGGGCGCTTCGAGGCGAGGTACCTGTCATATCCAGAAGCAGCTACCTTTTCGGTGTGTCCTGGCCCGATGTGCGCCGGACCCTCCTGGTTCTCGCGTTGAGCCGTCTTGAGATCCAATCGCCGGCGCATACGAGGTTGTGAAGTTTCCTCTCAAGCGCATCTTTCACATAGGAGTTCCAGGGCGACGTTTTGGTCGATTGAGGCCAAAGGTTGCGAATGGAATTCGATCCTCCCAACGACAGCGGAATCAAGTGGTCAACCTCGTAGTGGGGTCTGAGTAGCAATTGGACGGTTATGGCACGCGTTCCATAATTGTCCATTTGCTACTCAAGCCCCCTCACCCGGTCGCCAATGGGATCGATCTCTCCCTGCTGGAACACGTCAGCCCCATCGAGTGGGATAACGTCGTGCTCTATGGCCAGTAAATCCTCGACCGAAAGCTCGTCCGCCATCGCCGTCGCACAAAAAGAGTCGGCCTTAGCGTATAAAATTACACGAATCTCTCTAGTACCCTGTTGTCTCTGAGTGATTACCCATTCCTGCATTTTTTCCGTCAAAAAGGCCTTTCCCTTTGGCTGCTTGGTCTGGAATGCTTCCCACCTGGCCGCGCTGATCCTGACCCACTTCGACAACGATCTCTTCCCCCTCTGCGCGAACCTCGGTACGACTGTATTACCGTGCCGACGTGCAATAAATGCAACGGACAACGGGCTCAACTGGATGGGAAGTCTCGCAATTATTTGGGTATTGCCCTCAGCCCATCGAGCCTCTCAACCGCATCTATGCGTGTCACATAGCTCAGGAGTGACTGGTGTGATCAACGATTTGGATCCCACTGATTTAGGGCCTAGATTGAAGCATGTTTCAGATGTTACCTGAGAGTTCTGGACGGCTTGTCGCCCTCCGCGTTTCGGGGAAGCTCACAAAAGAGGACATGGTTTCGGTAGCTCCTCCGCTTGAAGAAAAGATTCGAGAAAATGGCAAAGTGGATTTGTTCTGTGACATGACGGACTTGCATGGTTGGAGTCTCGGCGGGTTTTGGGCTGAACTGAAGTT
>Ga0209656_10003417_pt1 | contig 10271 bp, 9 predicted proteins | sample BogFormECP12_OM2_FD_188239 | JGI IMG/M metagenome (GOLD analysis project Ga0209656, IMG submission 188239) | Bog forest soil microbial communities from Calvert Island, British Columbia, Canada - ECP12_OM2 (SPAdes) (version 2) | ecosystem: Environmental > Aquatic > Freshwater > Wetlands > Bog ... | reverse complement strand
CGAGCCTGCCACCACGGTCGAGCCGTCCGTGCGGTCTACGACGGCGCAGCCGGCCATCGCGGCGACCACCGTGCAGCCGGCGATCGCGGCGACCACCGTGCAGCCCGCTGTCCAGCCGAGCACGGTGCAGCCTACGACGGTGCAGCCGGCCGTGGATCCGACGCGGGTTCAGTCTCCGGTGCAGCCTCCGTCGGGCGGCGACGCCAACGGCACCCAGATCCTGTTCCTCGGCGACGACGCGTGGACCACGCCAGGGACGCCCACGGGGGCGGCCGCGGGCGACCGCTACGGGTACTACCGCACGCAGCGGCGCCGCCGCATGCTCGTGGCGGGCGGCCTCGTGGGCGGCACCCTAGTGGCGTTCGGCGTGATCGCGCTGGTCGTGAACAACCTCGGCCAGTCGTCGACGCCCACGGCGGCGAAGAGCCCCGCGAGGCCGGCGCATACCAGCGCGCCGCCCCCGTCGCCGACGCCGTCCGCCACGCCGTCGGCGACCCCGCCCGGCTCGCTGCTCGCGGACGGGCAGTCCGGAATGTCGTACACCCAGCTCCCCTCCCCCTGGCAGCCGACGTGCCCCAGCGGGCTGAACAACCAGCAGTTCACCTGGACGGCCGGCGAGTCGGCCATCGCCGGGCAGGTCAACGGCGGCCAGACCACCTGGTACGGCGTCGCGTGCTCGGGCCCGCTGCCCCAGCAGTACGGGTACAACGGCGTGGCCGACCTGGAGAACACCGCGACGAACCTGGTGAACACGTTCAACGGCACCTACTACGGCACGCTACAGCACAACTTCCAGCAGGAGGTCAGCCAGCCGCTCCAGGTCAGCGGGCACGCCGGCTGGGAGATCAAGTTCCTGATGTCCTACACCAACATCCAGGGCCAGGGGCTGTCGTGGAACGACGAGCTCGGCGCGGTCGTGGTCGCCGACCTGGGGAGCGGGGTGGCACCCGCCGTGTTCTACACGTCGATTCCCGGCAACCTCGGGGAGAGCAACGTGGACTCGCTCGTCTCCTCGCTGACGGTGAACGCCCCGACCCAGCAGCCGGGCGGCGGCGGCTCCCCTGGTGACGGCGGGTCGCCCGCTGTCGGCGGCGGGTCACCGGCAGCGGGCGGCGGCAATGGCAACGGGGACGGTAACAACCCGTAGGGTCAGCTGGTCGCTCAGCTATTCACCGGGAAGCCGAGGTTCACCCCGCCGTGGCTGGGATCCGGCCACCGTGAGGTGACGACCTTGCCGCGGGTGTAGAAGTGCACGCCCTCGGCGCCGTGCACGTGCGTGTCGCCGAACAGCGATGCCTTCCACCCGCCGAACGAGTAGTACGCCATCGGCACGGGGATCGGCACGTTGACGCCGACCATGCCGATCTCGGCCTCGGACACGAACCGGCGGGCAGCTCCCCCGTCGCAGGTGAAGATCGCCACGCCGTTGCCGTACGGGCTGTTGTTGACCATTTCCACGGCGGCCTCGTAGCTAGGTGCGCGCAGCACCGACAGCACGGGGCCGAAGATCTCGTCCCGGTAGGGGGTCATCGCCTGCGTCACGTGGTCGAGGACGCTCGGGCCGAGCCAGAACCCGTGCGGGTCGCCGCCGGTGACCGGGTGCTGCCGGCCGTCGACGGCCAGCGTCGCGCCCTGCTCGGCTCCCGCGTCCAGGTAGGAGGCCACCTTGTCGCGGTGCGGGCCGGTGACCAGCGGCCCCATCTCTGACCGCTCGTCCGAGCCGGGGCCGATGGTCAGCTTGCCGATCCGGTCCTTGATCTTGGCGATGAGCTCGTCGCCGACCGGGTCCACTGCGACGAGCGCCGAGATGGCCATGCAGCGCTCGCCCGCCGAGCCGAAGCCGGCGCTCACCGCCGCGTCCGCCGCCAGGTCCAGGTCCGCGTCGGGCAGCACGATCATGTGGTTCTTCGCCCCGCCGAGCGCCTGCACCCGCTTGCCGCTGCTGGTGCCGGTCTCGTAGACGTAGCGGGCGATCGGCGTGGACCCGACGAAGCTGATGGCGCTCACGGCGGGATGCGTCAGCAGCGCGTCGACGGCGACCTTGTCGCCGTGCACCACGTTGAACACGCCGTCGGGCAGGCCCGCCTCGGCCCACAGCCGCGCGAGCAGCAGTGACGCGGACGGGTCCTTCTCCGACGGCTTGAGCACGAAGGTGTTGCCGCAGGCGATCGCGATCGGGAACATCCACATCGGGACCATGGCCGGGAAGTTGAACGGGGTGATGCCCGCGACGACCCCGACCGGCTGCCTGATCGAGTACGAGTCCACGCCGGTGGACACGTTCTCCGAGTACCCGCCCTTGAGCAGGTGCGGGATGCCGCAGGCGAACTCGACGACCTCGAGGCCGCGGGCGACCTCGCCGGCGGCGTCGGAGGTGACCTTGCCGTGCTCGGCCGTGATCAGTGCCGCGAGTTCTTTGGTGTGCGCCTTGATGAGCTCACGGAAGGCGAACATGGTGGTGGCCCGCTTGGACAGGGAGGTGCGCCGCCAGGTCGTCAGGGCCTCGGCGGCGGCGCTGACCGCCTTATCGACCTCTTCCGGCGTCGCGAAGTCCACGGTCCCGGAGACCTGGCCGGTCGCCGGGTCGTAGATGTCGCCGTGCCGCCGTGCCGTACCCGTCCAGGGCTTGCCGCCGATCCAGTGGGTTACGTGCTTCATTTACTTCGCCGCTTCCGCGTCCACCGCACGGAGGGCGTCGACCAGGAGCGCCAGGCCCTCGCGGGCCTCGGCTTCGCTGATCGTCAGCGGCGGCGCCATCCGCAGCGTGGCGCCGTACAGGCCGCCCTTGCCGATCAGCAGCCCGCGCTCGCGGGCCGCCTCGAGCACCTTGGCGGCGAGCTGCGGGCTCGGCTTGCGGGTCGCTGGATCGGCGAGGTCGACGGCGAACATCAGGCCCCGGCCGCGGACCTCGCCGACGGTGTCGAGCTGTGCCGCGGCCTCCTTGAGGCCGTCGATGATGATCGCGCCGGTGACCGCGGCGTTCTTCTGGAGGTCGTGAGAGAGCACGAAGTCCAGGGTCGCGCTGGCCGCGGTGGTGGCGACCGGGTTGCCGCCGAACGTGGAGATGCCGTTGCCGCGGATGCTGTCGAGCAGGTCGCCGCGGCCGACGACGCCGCCGATGGCGAACCCGTTGGCCAGCCCCTTGGCGAACGTCATCATGTCCGGGACCACGCCGTGCGCCTCGATGCCCCAGAAGTGCCCCCCGGTGCGGCCCCAGCCGGTTTGCACCTCGTCGGAGATGAGCAGGATGCCATGCTCGTCGAGCACTTCCTTGTACGCCTTGAACAGGCCGTCAGGGGCCATGGTGAACCCGCCGACGCCCTGGACGGGCTCGGCGATCAGCGCGCCGACGTCCTGCGGGTGGACGCCGCCGGACAGCAGCGCCCTCAGGTCCGCGACGCACGCGTCGATGAATTCGGCGTCGGACAGGTTGCGGTAGGCGGGCAGCTGCCGGTCCGTGCCATGCAGGTAATGGGTTCCGAACGGATCGTTGCTACTCATCTTCCAGGCAGTGTTCCCGGTCACCGCCACGGTGCCGAACGACCGGCCGTGGTAGCTGCCCCGCATCGCCAGCACCTGGTTGGCCTTGCGGGCCACCAGGGCGGCGAGGAGCGCGGTCTCGTTCGCCTCGGACCCGGAGTTGGTGAAGAACACCTTGGCGTCGGGGATGTTCGAGAGCCGGGCGATCTTCTCCGCGAGCTCGACCTGGCTGCGGATCAGGTACAGCGTGGACGTGTGCACGACGCCGGTCGCGATCTGCCGCTCGACCGCCTCGCGCACCTCGGCGACGTCGTAGCCGAGCATGTTGGTCAGGATCCCCGCGAAGAAGTCGAGATAGCTTTTCCCCGCGGCATCAGTCACATGGCAGCCCTTGCCGCTGACGATCTCGATCGGCTGGTCGTAGTACAGCCCGACCCAGTTGGGAATGACGGCGCGGTGGCGCGCGAGGAGATCAGACATAGTCACCAGTCTGCCCGTACGTGCGGGGGTGCCGGTAGCTACGACCTGTCAGCGGTTTCGGCTGAATCCTTACATGTTGTAAAGTCGCTGGCGATGCCGCTGACACTGCGCGAGGTGCTGGACCTCGACGTCGTCCGCCGGGGCCAGCCGGAGGTGGTAGCCGCCGCGGACCGGCTGGACGTGCCCGTCCGCTGGGTGCACGCCATCGAGCTCACCGACGTCAAGCGGCTGCTGCGCGGCGGCGAGCTGGTGCTGTCCACGGGGATAGCGCTGCCGGATTCGGCCGCGGGGCTCGAGGCGTATGTCGCGGAGCTGGCCGGGGCACGCGTCTGCGGCCTGGCCATCGAGCTGGGGCGCCGGTACGCCGGCGCGCTGCCGGCGGCGCTCGCGGACGCCGCGGCGGACCGGGGCGTGCCGCTGATCGCGTTCGCCCGCGAGGTCCCGTTCGTCGAGATCACCGAGGCGGTCCACGCCCGGATCATCGACGCGCTGCTCATCGAGCGGGCCGCCACCACGCTGGCCCTCGGGCGCCTGCTCACCAGGCAGGCGGAGTCGCTGGAACGGCAGGCCCACCGCACGCTGATCAGCGCTCTTATCGAACCTGGGGACGGCCATCCGGCTGGGACGGCGGAGGCGGAGGCCCGCGCGCGGTCGATGGGCGTCCCGGTCACGGGCCGGCAGCTGGTGGCGGTTGTGGTGCGGTTGTCTGACGCCGCCGTGTATGCGGCTGTCGCTGTCCCGGTGCTCGAGGTCGCGGAGGCCGTGGCCGCCGCCTGCCGTCAGGCCGGCGTCCCTGCTCTGGCCGGCGCCCTGGATGACCTGCGGGCGGGAGCGCTGCTGTCGCTGCCTTCGGCCGCGGACGCCGGGGAGATCCTCACGGCGCTCGCGGGCCGGCTCGGCGACCCCGTGGAACTGGTCATCGGGGCCGGGCCGCCCGTCACCATGCTGCGGGACGTCCGCATGTCGTTCCTCGAGGCCCGCGACGTCGCCGACGTCGCCATCCTGACGGCGGACGGCCGCCCCTACTACCGGCTGGCTGACCTGCGGCTGCGCGGCCTGCTGCACCTGCTGCGGGACGACGCGCGGCTGCGGGCGTTCGCCGGGCGCGAGCTCGGGCCGCTGGTCGCCTACGACGCGGCGCACGGCATGAGCCTGGTCTCGGATCTGGCGGCCTACCTGGAGTGCGGTGGCAACAAGGCGCTGGCCGCGGCGCGCGCCCACGTCGCCAGGCCCACGTTCTACGAACGGCTGCGCCATATTGAGCGCGTGCTGGGTGTAAGCCTCGCTAACCCGGAATCTCGTACCTGCCTGCACGTGGCACTGCTGTCACTCAAGCCGGACGAACAACCTCAGTAACCGGGCTGTTAGGGGTGAGCTTCCGGCCGCTGGCGGACCTCGAGGGCAGACTCCACATGGAACTGCCGGTGCATGCGCTGTTCCCTTGGCCGGAAGTAGGAGGGCGATCAGGAAGTGGTCATCATGCCGGGCCGCGATGACAGGTGTCTTGTAAGTCCGGCCCGGTCGTCGCCCGACGTGGCGGACGACCGAAGTGCCGGATCCTTCCTTCTTATCGAACCTGGGGACGGCCATCCGGCTGGGACGGCGGAGGCGGAGGCCCGCGCGCGGTCGATGGGCGTCCCGGTCACGGGCCGGCAGCTGGTGGCGCGGGCGCACCTGGCGCGGCCTACCTTCTACGAGCGGTTGCGCCACATCGAGCGCTTCCTCGGCGTCAGCCTCGCCGACCCTGAGCTACCCCGGGAAGGCGTAGCAGCAGAAGCCGTTGTGACCTCGGCGGAGCGGGGCGCCCGCTTTGTTCTTCGTCCCGCTCTGCCCGCCTGCGCATGAAATGATCTAGGGCGAGTACGTCATCGTGTGAGGAGGGCGGAATGACCGGATCGGGGCAGCCGGGGGACGAGGTTCCGGCGGACATCCGCACGGACATCGCGCACCCGGCCCGGGTATATGACTTCTGGCTGGGCGGCAAGGACAACTTCGCCGCGGACAGGGCAGCCGCCGAGCAGGTGCTGAACGTGATGCCGGAGATCCTGGACACCGTGCGCGGCAACCGCCAGTTCCTGGTGCGCGCGGTCCGCTTCCTCCGCGATGCCGGGATCCGCCAGTTCATCGACATCGGCAGCGGGCTGCCGAGCAGCCCGAACGTCCATCAGATCGCTCAAGCGGGCGGCACTGGCGCGCGCGTGGTGTACGTGGACAACGATCCAGTGGTGTCCGTGCACGCCGAGGCGCTGATGGCACGGGACCACACGACCGCCGTTGTGCGGGCCGATCTGCGCGACGTGCACGAGGTCTTGTCCAGGGCCGGGGAACTGCTCGACTTCACCCGGCCGGCCGGGCTGCTGTTCGTTGGGTGTCTGCACCACATCGTGGATTCCGATGACCCGGCCGGCGTCGTGGCCCGGTATCTGGCGGCGCTCGCGCCGGGCAGCTATCTGGTCATCTCGCATGCCACCGATGAGCGCTCGCCAGAGAAGATGCGCGCGAACTCCGAGGTGGCCGAGAGCAGCGGTGCCGTGCTGATCCCCCGCGGCAAGGACGCGATCTTGCGCATGTTCAACGGGCGCGAGCTGATCGATCCCGGGCTGGTCCTGGTCTCCTACTGGCGGCCGGACGACGGTGATCCAGGGCCGAACGCCGACCGGGCCTGGGCCTACGGCGGGGTCGCTGCCCTCTAGCGTCAGCGGATCATCGGCATGGCGGCTGGTAGGGGGTGCGGGGGGGCGTAGGCGTGCCATAGCGCCGAGGTGATGGAGTCGCCGGTGTTGGCAAGGCTGATCCCAGTCCCCGGCCGTCCGCCGCTGACGCCGAACAGGTACAGGCTCGTGCCCTCGTCCTGCGAGCCCGAGCCGCCGCTCTCCACCGCGAACACGCCGCCGACTCCCAGGCCGATGCCTGAGTCCATGTGCGTGGGCGGCGTGACACCGACCCGGACGGGTCGCGCGGGGTCGGCGATGTCCCACCACGTGATCCCGGCCCTCGCAGGTTCTCGGCCGGCACGCCGGCCTGCTCGCGCAGCGCGGCCGCGAGGCCGGCCAGCGAGGCGCCGACCTGCGGAACGGCGGGCAGCGGCGAACCGTCCGGCGGACGTCCGGTGCCGGCTAGCGGCACCCGGGAACCCGGCCTGGCCAGCGCGCCATGGCGGTCACCGCGCTGCCCGAGCCCAGGCTCAGCGCGAGCTGGGCGATCGTGGCGCCAAGGGCGCCATCCGGCACTGCCGCGGGCTCCCGGCGCACGTGCCCGCGAAGCTCGTCTTGCGCGTCCAGCCAGGCAGCCAGATCCGCGACGTCCGCGTCGGCGGCGAGCTTCACGACGAGCGACACAACCGACCCCCCGGGTCGTCTGCCACGATAGTGGATCGGCAAGCACGTTCTGGCGTGCTCAGCGATCCGTTATCTTCAGCGGTCTTCGGCGCGGCGGGCGGGGAAGCCGCCGGTGGCTACCGGGCCCCAGCGTTCGGGGGTCACGCGGAGCAGGGATTTGCCCTGCTTGAGCATGGCCTCGCGGTATTCGGCCCAGTCGGGGTGCTCGCCGGAGATCGCGCGGTAGTAGTCCACCAGCGGCTCGACCGCGTCCGGCACGTCGAGCACCTCCCCGGTGCCGTCGACTTGGACCCAGGCCCCGCCGAAGTCGTCGGAGAGGAACAGCACGCTGACGCGCCGATCGCGGCGCGCGTTGCGGGTCTTGGCGCGCTCGGGATACGTCGCGATCACGATGCGGCCCTCGTCATCGACACCGCAAGTCACGGGCGATGCCTGGGGGCGGCCGTCGCCGCGGGCGGTGATCACGATCGCGTGATGACGGGGCCTGATGAACTCAAGCAGCTCGTCGTGGCTGACGGCGGTGTTGGTCGCGATGTTCCTGGGCACGCCCCTACCCTAGCCGCCGGGCATCGAGAGCATCTCCAGGACGTCGATGGAGGCGCCGGCCATGCGGCTCACTCTACGCTCGCACCACCGCACCGGCGGTGATAGCCGCGAGGTCAGGTGTGCCGGCGAGGACCATCAGGGTGCGCAGCTCTTCGGTGAGCAGTTCGATCACCTGACGGACGCCTGCCTCTCCCGCGGCGGCCAGGCCGTAGGCGGCGAGACGGCCGATCACCACCGCGCCGGCGCCGAGCGCGAGGGCGACGAAGACGTCGGCGCCGGTGCGGACGCCGCTGTCCAGCAGGACCGGGACCCGGCCGCCGACCGCACTGACGACTTCGGGAAGGGCGTCCAGGCTGGCCGGCGCCGGGTCGACCTGGCGGCCGCCGTGGTTGGACACCAGGATCGCCGACGCCCCGGCGGTCAGCGCCGCTGTCGCGGCCTCCTTCGTGAGGATGCCCTTGGCGATCCACGGCAGGTCCTGGCGCGCGGTCGCCTCCGCCAGCTGGTCCCAGCTCCACGCGGGCGCCTGCGCGCTGATCCCGTCCCGGAACATCCGCGTCGCGCTGGGCGCGCCGTCAGTGACGTTGCCCTGCCAGAGGCTGCGATCCGGGCGGAAGCGGTTCATCTTGCTGCGCGCCCGGAACCCGGTCATCGGGCAGTCCACGGTCACGCACAGCGCGTCGTAGCCCGCGGCGCGGACCCGCTTCGCCGCGTGGTCAAACGACTCGTACGGGTGCAGCTGGGCGATCCGGGCGGCCGCCGGGGCCGCGGCGGCGACCTCCTCGTAGGAGAACGTGCCGAGCTCCGGCACTATCGATACCGTGCCGTACGCGGCGTTGGCCCGGGCGACGGCCAAGTGCCCGTCGGCGGCGAACATGCCGTCGCCGCCGAACGGCGCGGTCAGGATCGGCGCCGCGAGCGGGATGCCGAGGAGTTCGGTGCTCGTCCGCGGCGCGCTCATCGCCGTCACCGGCCGCGGCCTGGCCACCCAGCGGGCGAACGCGTCCCGGTTGGCGCGCAGCGTCCGCTCCGTTCCGGCACCGCTTTCGAGGAACACCGCGACCTGCGGCGGCAGGCTCCGCAGCGCCGCCGCGTGGATCTCCGCCAGGGCCGTCACTCGCGCCTCATTACCAGGTCGGGGGTGATCGAGGCGATGTCGGGAGCGCCGGCCAGGATCATCAGGATGCGCAGTTCCTCGGCGAGCAGCTCGAGCACCCGGCGGACGCCCGTCTCCCCCGCCGCCGCCAGGCCGTAGGCGGCCAGCCGGCCGATCACGACCGCGCCGGCGCCCAGCGCCAGCGCGAGGAACACGTCCGCGCCGGTGCGGACGCCGCTGTCCAGCAGGACCGGTACCCGCCCGGCCACCGCGCCCGTGACCTCGGGAAGGACGTCCAGGCTGGCCGGGGCCGGGTCGATCTCGCGGCCGCCGTGGTTGGAGACCAGGATCGCGGACGCTCCGGCGGTCAGCGCCGCCTCCGCCGCTTCCTTCGTGAGAATCCCCTTGGCGATCCACGGCAGGCCGTGCCGCGCGGTCGCCTCGGCGAGCCGGTCCCAGCTCCAGGCGGGCGTCTGTTCGGTGACCATCAGGCCGTACGTCTCCGCGACCGACGGTGTGCCGTCGCCGATAACGTTCCCGGAGAACACGCTCGGGTCCGGGCTGAAGCGGTTGACCCGGTTGCGCACCCGGAATCCCATCACCCCGCCGTCCACCGTGACGCACAGCGCCTCGTAGCCCGCGGCCCGGATCCGCTTCGCCACGTGGTCGAACGACTCGTACGGGTAGAGCTGGGCGATCCGCGCGGCCGACGGAGCGGCCGCCGCGACCTCCTCGTAGGAGAACGTGCCGACCTCGGGCACGATCGAGACCGTGCCGCACGCGGCGTTGGCGCGGGCGACGGCCAGGTGCCCGTCGGCGGCGTACATGGCGTCACCGCCGAACGGCGCGGTCAGTACCGGGACCGCGAGCGGGATGCCGAGGATCTCGGTGCCCGTCCGCGGCGCGCTCACCCCGCTCATCGGCCGCGGCCTGATCACCCAGCGGCCGAACGCCTCCCTGTTGGCCCGCAGCGTCGACTCGGTGCCGGCGCCGCCCTCGAGGAAGTCCGCGACGTCTCGCGGCAGGTTCTTGATGGCGGCCGCGTGGATCTCCTCGATCGCCACGTAACCAGGGTCTTGCGGGTACATCGGCATGCTCGTCACGAGTGCACCCTACTGGGGGTCCGGCTCCGGGTACGCGCCCCGCCTGGCGAGGAAGCCGAAGTCGCATCCCTCGTTCGCCTGGGTGATGTGCTCGGTGTAGAGGGCGCCGTACCCGCGGCCGTAACGCGGCCGGGGAGGAGTCCAGGAGGCCTGGCGAGACGCCACCTCTCGTTCTGAAATATTGAATGAGAGGGTGCGGGCGAAGACATCGAGCGTGATGAGATCGCC
>Ga0209656_10003415_pt1 | contig 10272 bp, 7 predicted proteins | sample BogFormECP12_OM2_FD_188239 | JGI IMG/M metagenome (GOLD analysis project Ga0209656, IMG submission 188239) | Bog forest soil microbial communities from Calvert Island, British Columbia, Canada - ECP12_OM2 (SPAdes) (version 2) | ecosystem: Environmental > Aquatic > Freshwater > Wetlands > Bog ... | reverse complement strand
CAGGCTGCTGGGCTACTCGCTCTACCGCTGCCTGCTGGCCGCCGTCGTCATGCGACGCCTGGGGCGCGCACAATAGGGGTCGATGAGCACCCTCGGGACCCTGATCGGCGGGCGCTACAGACTCGAAGCCCAGATCGGGCGCGGGGGCATGTCGAGCGTCTATCGCGCCTTCGACGTCGTCCTCGAGCGCCGGGTCGCGATCAAGCTGATGCACCGCGAGATCGCCAGCGACTCCGATCAGCTCGAGCGCTTCCGCCGCGAGGCGCGCTCGGTCGCACAACTCAGCGACCCCCACGTCGTCACCGTCATCGACGCCGGCGAGGAGCACTCGGCGGAGGGCGAGAGCGCCCCCTACATCGTCTTCGAGTACGTCGAAGGCGAGACGCTCAAGGACCTCATCCGGCGCGATGGGCCACTCGAGATCGCCCAGGCGATCGCCTATGCGGTGGAGATAGCGCGTGCGCTCGGCGCCGCCCACGAGCATCAGATCGTGCACCGCGACGTCAAGCCCCAGAACGTGCTCATCAGCGAGGAGGGGGGAGCCAAGATCACGGACTTCGGGATCGCGCGCACCCTCAGCGAGGAGAGCCTGACGGTCGCCGGGCGGGTGCTCGGCACGACCGACTACGTCTCGCCCGAGCAGGCGCTCGGGGAGCCCGTCACCGGGCAGTCGGATCTGTATTCCCTCGGCGTGGTGCTCTACGAGATGCTCACCGGCGACGTTCCCTTCCACGGCGACTCACCGGTCGCGGTGGCGATGAAGCACGTGCGCGAGCAGATCCCCGACGTGCAGGTGCTGCGGCCCGAGGTCTCGGCCGCGACCGCCGCGGTGGTCGACCGCGCGCTCGCCAAGGACCTCACCCGTCGTTACCCCGACGCGGCCACGATGGCGCGCGACCTCGAGGATGTGCTCGCAGTGGAGGCCTCGCGCAGCGGGCAGGCCACGGGCGAGGTCACGACGGTGCTGCGCACTCTGCCCAGCCGCTCGCGCCGGCGCCTGCCGTGGCGCATGCGCCACCGTGCGCGCTGGGTCTCCTCGCTCGCGCTGGTGCTGATCGTCGCGGCAATCGCGCTGGTGGCGGCGGCGGGGCACGCGCACCGCGGCCCGGGCATCACGCCGGGCGTCTCCTCGCGAGCCGGCCTGGAAGCGGTGCCGCTCAGCGGAACCGCCGCCAACAGCTACAACCCGTTCGGCACCGGGCCTGAAAACCGCGACCAGGCGGCGAACGTCGTAGATGGCGACACCAGTACCGGATGGAGCACCGAGCAGTACTACGACGGCACCCTCAAGAAGCTCGGGGGGGTCGGCCTCGGCCTGTACCTGGACGCCGCGCCCGGCGTCGTCGGGAAGGCGCTCGAGGTCCAGACTCCGACCCCGGGCTTCGCCGCACAGGTATACGTGGCCGACCACATCACGATGCTGCCCTACGGCGACGCCACCCCACTCGCCGAGCGCGGCTGGCAGGGCCCGGTCGGCGCCAGCCCCTACGTGCACGACGGCGAACGCATCGCGCTGTCGCCGTCGGAGGAGCCGCACCGCTACTTCCTGCTGTGGATCACCACGTTGCCGCCCCACATGGAGCTGGCGACGATTTCCGCGCTGACCCTGTTCAAATAGCGCGAGGCCGCTCAGAGGCTGTATGCGCGCTGCTGCGCGTGGCGTTCGGCGGCGAGCCTGCAGAGACGGTCGAGCAGCTGGGGATAGGCGACGCCCGCGCTCGCCATCAGCTTCGGATAGACGCTCGTCGGCGTGAAGCCGGGCATCGTGTTCAGCTCGTTCACGAGCACGCCCTCCTCCTCGACGAAGAAGTCGACTCTGGCTAGGCCCTCGCAGCCCGCGCGCACAAAGACCTCCAGCGCGAGCTCGCGGGCGCGCTCGCGCAGGTGCCCGGGGATGCCCGCGGGGATCCTCAGCTCCATCGCGCCCGGCGTGTACTTGGCCTCGAAGTCGTAGAACTCGCCGGCGAACACGATCTCCCCCGGCGGCGAGACGAGCACGGGGCTACCGGCAGAGCGCTCGCCTCGCGGCGCATCGAGCACGCCGCACTCGACCTCCACCCCCGCGGAGGCCGCCTCGACGATCACGAGACCGTCGTGGTGGAACGCGCCCGCGATCGCGTGGCCCAGCTCCTCGGCGGAGGCGACCTTGACGATCCCCATCGAGGAGCCCAGGTGCGCGGGCTTCACGAACACCGGCAGCCCGAGCGCTGCCAGCTCCACGAGAACCTCCGCGCGCGATCGCTCGAAGCGCTCGGCGCGCACGCCGCGGTAATCCACCTGCGGAACGCCGGCCACGGACATCAGCTCCTTGAAGAGGACCTTGTCCAGGCAGACCGCCGACGCGCTCACCCCGGAGCCCACGTAGGCGACGTCGAGGATCTCGAGCAGGCCCTGAACGGCGCCGTCCTCGCCCTGGGGGCCGTGCAGCGCGGGGAAGGCTACATCCGCGCCGAGCAGGCCCTCGCCGGGATGCAGGCTCAGGATCTCGCCCTCGCGCCGCCAGGCACCGTCGCGTCCGATCTCCACGCAGACGACCTCGTGGCCGGCCGCCAGCAGCCCGTCGCGAATCGCCGCGCCGGAGGACAGCGAGACCTCGTGCTCGGAGGAGCGCCCGCCGGCTAGCACGGCGACGGTGAGCGCAGCGCTGTCCACCGAGGCCTCGAAGCTCATCGCGCCGCTCAGCCCGCGGCCGCCGGGGGCGGCGTGGCGCTCGGGGTGCTCGACGTTGATGTCGGCGTCGTCGGCGTCGTCGGCGTCGTCGGCGTTGTCGTCGTCTGCGAGCCGAGCACGCCCACCGCGATCGTGACGGCGCTGCCCTTGCTCGCCTTGTGCCCGGCTGCGGGGGTCTGCTTGAGGACCACTCCGACCTGACTGGCTTCGGTCGTGGTCTCCGACGTCCTCTTCACTTTGAAGCCGGCCTGTTCGAGCGAGGCTGCTGCGGGCGTTTCGTTCTGCCCGACGACGTTCGGCACAGCTGCTTCCTTGGAGGCCTCGGCGACCGTCAGGTTGACGGAGCCTCCCGCGCGAAGCAGGCTGCCGGCCGTGGGCGACTGTGAGATCACGGTGCCGGGCGTCTGGCTGCTGGAGACCTGCTGTGTGACCGTGCCGAGCGCCAGAGCGTCGTTGGTGAGCGTCGCTTCGGCGGCGCTCAGGGACTCGCCGGTCACATAGGGCACGTGCACGGGTTCAGGGCCGCTGGAGACGAGCACGGTGACGTGCGCGCCCTCCTGGACCTCGGTTTCGGCGGGTGGTTCGGTTCCGATCACGAGCCCCGAGGCGACCGTCGGGCTCGACTTCGTCCTGATCGTCGGCTTGAGATGAGCCCGGCGCAGCCGCGCCAGGGCTGCGCCCGCGCTCAGGCCTTCGACGTTGACCAGCGGCGCGCTCGCCGGCCCGCCGGAGATGACGATGCCGACGCGGCTGCCGCCGGCGACCACGGTACCGGCGGCCGGGTTCTCGCTGATCACCAGCCCGCTCGTGACCGTGCTCGCGGCCAGCGAGGAGATCGGCGTCAGGCCGGCGGCGCGCAAAGTCGCACCGGCCGCCTGTTCGCTCTGCCCGACCACGCCGGGCACGGTGGTCTTGCCCTTGGAGGGCAGCAGCACGATCGCGAGCGCGGCGCCCCCCACGATCAGCGCCGCCGCCAGCGCCCACCACAGCGTGCGCCTGCGACGGCGGCGGGCGTCGTCGTCGTCGTCGGAGGTGCCCCCGTTGCCATCGTCGATACCCCCGGGCGCCAGCAGCAGCGCCCCCGCCACGACCGGGGCGGCGGCCTGTTGCTGGTCGGCGAGGCCCGTGTGGCCGTCGGGCCGGGTCGTGGGGATGCCGGCAGCGGAGAAGGCGGGCAGGGCGTAGCGCTCGCGGGTCAGTGCGGCGATCAGCTCGCCGGCGTCGGCATAGCGCTGAGCGGGATCCTTCGCGAGCGCGCGCAGCACCACCACGTCCAGCGACCCCGGCAGCGCGGGGTTCAGCTCGCTCGGGGGGCGCGGCTCGGCGGAGACCTGCTTGAAGGCGATCGCCACCGCCGTCTCGCCTTCGAAGGGTACGACGCCGGTGAGCAGCTCGTAGAGGATCACGCCGACCGAGTAGAGATCCGAGGCGCCGCTCACGGCGTGACCCTGCGCCTGCTCGGGGGAGAGGTACTGCGCAGTGCCCATGATCGAGCCCGTGAGCGTCATATCCGAGGCTCCCGCCCGCGCGATGCCGAAGTCGGTGACGCGCGCGCGGCCCTCTTCGTCGAGGATCACGTTGTGGGGCTTGAGGTCGCGGTGGATGACGCCGCGCTTGTGCGCGAACTGGGCCGCGCGCAGGATCTGCACGACGATGTCGATCGCCAGCGCGGGGTCGAGCGGCCCCCCTTCCCTGACGATCGACTTCAGCGAGCGTCCGGCGACGTACTCCATCGCTATGTAGTAGGTGCCGTTCCACTCGCCCCGATCGAAGATCGCGACGATGTTCGGGTGCGACAGCGCGGCTGCACTCGATGCCTCGCGCCGGAAGCGCTCGACGAACTCCTGATCTTCGGCGAAGTGGTGGTGCAGCACCTTGACGGCGACCTCCCTGCCCAGGAGCAGATCCTGGGCCAGGTAGACCTCGGCCATGCCTCCGGAGCCGAGACGCGAGATCACCCGGTAGCGACCGTCGATGACCGTCTCGGGCTCAATCACGGAGGAGGCTTTCGATCACGGCCTTGGCGACCGGGGCGGCAAACGTCGCTCCCTGCCCGGGGACAGCCTTGAGCGTCACGGCGATCGCGACGGTGGGGTTGGCGGCGGGGGCGAAGGCGATGAACCAAGCATTGTTGATGGAGTTGCCGAACTGCGTCTGGGCGGTGCCGGTCTTCCCCGCCACCTGCACGCCGGGGATCTGCGCGCTCGTCCCCGTGCCTTCATTGACGACCGCTTCCATCATCGCTCTCACGGCGGTCGCGGTGGAGGGTTTCATCACATCGGACTGCACGCGCGGCGCGATCGTCAGCACGGTGCGACCTTCGGGGTCCACGAGCCGCCGGGTCATGTGAGGAGCCATCAGCGTGCCGCCGTTGGCGACGGCGGCCGCGACCTCGGCCATCTGCAGCGGTACGACCTCGAGTTTGTCCTGACCGATGCCCATGCGCCCGACGTCCACAGCTTCGCTGCGGGGTGAGATGACGTGCCCCTGGGCGTACTCGCCGCTGATCGACATCTCTTCGGCGGGGTAGTCCAGCTGGGGCAGGCGGTCGAAGCCGAAGCGGTCCATGTAGCGCGCCATCGTGGACTTGCCGAGGTGTTCGGCGACCTGGGCCCAGACGGTATTCACCGAGTGCACGAGCGCCTGCGTGAGTGTGATTTCACCGAAGCTCTCGCCGTTGTCGTTCTGCAGCGGCACGCCCGAGATCGGCACTTCGTTGCGGCCGCTGACTGTCGATTCGGGCGTGTACGCGCCGGTGTCGATGGCGGCCGTCGCGGTCACCACCTTGAATGTCGAGCCGGGGGCGTAGCCGAACTGCACGCCGCGGTTGACCTGCGACTTGCTGGGAGGCTGTGTCCGCTCTTCGCGCGCGAGGCTCGCGGCGCCCGCGACGGTGCGCAGGTCGTTGGGATCGTACGCCGGCGAGGAGGCCATCACGGTGACCGCGCCTGTGCGCGGATCGAGCGCGACGACCGCTCCTTCGTGACCGGCCAGCGCGGAGTTGGCGACCTGCTGGGCGCGCGGTTCGAGCGTCGTGATCACCTTGTCGCCCTGGGGCGTCTTGCCCTGGAGCTGATTGAGGATGGACTGCAGGTTGGTGGCGCCCTGGCCGTCGAGTTCCGCGTTGCGATAGAGCTCGAGTGCGCTGCTGCCGAAGCTCGTGACGTAGGAGAAGCCGACTGCGGCCGCGAACTCTTCGCCGGTCGGATAGGTGCGTTCATAGGCGCCTTCGGCACCGCGCACGCTGCGCGCGAGCACGGTCCCGTCGGCCGCGACGATCGGGCCGCGCTCGACGCGCTCCTGCTCGAGCACCGAGCGCACATTGAGGCGGTTGTCGCGCAGCGAGCTCGCTTCGAAGATGGTCCAGCGCGAGGTGAAGGCGACGAGCAGCGCGAACAGCACGACCACGAGGCCGTAGAGCCTGACGATCGGCCGATTCACGCCTGGCACCTCATTCGAGCTGCCCCAGTTCGAGGCTGCGGAGGAGCGCGGCGGCGTCCGCTTCCGAGCGCAGCGTGTGGTCGAGCAGCGTGCGTCGGCGCGCCGCGCTGAGCGTCGAGGCGCTCACGCCGGAGACGTAGTCGCTGCTGTACAGCGGAACGTTGCCCGGTAGCCGATAGGGCAGGCCCTCGAAGATCGTGACCAGTCCGCGCCCGTTGGTGCCGATGAAGTAGACCGACTGGAGTGCCAGGTAGCCGGCCGACGCGAGCAGGGCGAGCACGGCGAGCGTCACCGCGAACAGGCCGGCGCGCCGCCTGCGCCTGCGCTTGCGCGCCTGCGCTGCGGGACCGTCCGAGCCGTCGCGGGGACGACGGGGCGTGCGCGGGCTGACGGGCGGCGCGATCGCCGGTCCGCCGAGCATCGTGGCCTGAGCGACGAGATCCTCCGGGGTCGGCGCCGGCGGGGCGGTGGGGAGCACGACCGCGGGTGCGCCGACCATCGTCGCCTGTTCGGCGACCGGGTCCGGGGCCGTCCGCACGTCCTCGAGACGCATCAGCAGCACCGTGATGTTGTCGCGTCCGCCCGCGTCGTTGGCGGCCGCGATGAGCGCCTCGCCGGCGTCGCGCAGTCGCGGATGGGCGCGCAGCACCGCGACGATCTGCTCCTCGGAGAGCATCGTCGTGAGACCGTCGCTGCACAGCAGGTAGACGTCGCCGGCCCGGGCGCGGAAGGAGCGGGTGTCCACCTCGACGGTCATCTCCGGCCCGAGCGCGCGCGTGATCACCGAGCGCTGTGGATGCTCGATCGCCTCCTCGGGCGTGAGACGGCCCTGGCGCAGCAGCTCATCGACGAGCGAGTGATCGTCGGTCAGGCGCAGCAGCTCGCCGTCGCGCAGGCAGTAGGCGCGACTGTCGCCGACGTGCGCGATCGCCACCTCGTCCTGGCCGACATACACGGCGGTGAGCGTCGTCCCCATCCCGGCCTGCTCGGCGTTGGTGTGGGAGAGCTCGTGGATACGCGCGTTGGCGGCCTGTGCGAGGGCGGCCAGGGCCAGCTCGGGCTGGCTCTGATCGTCCAGGCCGGGGTGGAATGACTCCACGGCGATCCGCGAGGCGACCTCGCCGGCCTGCGCACCGCCCATGCCGTCCGCCACCACGAACAGCGGCGCCCGGGCGAGCAGCGCGTCCTCGTTGGCGCGGCGCTGGCGGCCCGTGTCGGTCCCCGCATACTGCTCGGCCACGCGCAGCACGTCAGTCGACCTCGAAGGTGAATTCGCTGTCGCCGATGCGCACGCGGTCCCCGGGATGCAGCGGTCGAGGGCTCTCGAGCAGCTCCTCGTTGAGGTAGCTGCCGTTGGTGGAGCCGAGGTCCTCGATGACCAATATCTTGCCCTGCCTAAAGATGCGCGCGTGCTGTGAGGAGGCGAAAGGGTCCTGCAGACGGATCTCGGCACGGTCGCCGCGGCCGAGCACGACATCGGCGTCCAGATCGTAGATCAATCCCGGCTCGTGCCCGGGGGCGCGGTCGACAACCAGGCGCGGGGCGCGCTCGGCGAAGTCCGCGCTCGTGAGCGCCGAGGCGGAGTGCAGACCGGTGGCGTCAGCCGGCACGACGCCGCCGCCGCCGAGCGACAGCGACTCACCCGCGTTCAGGTCCCGGCGGGCGCTGCGGGCAACCCACAGCAGGAACAGGTAGAGCACGGCCAGGAAGCCGAACTTGAGTGCCACCGATACGGGCGCGAGCGTGGTCATCCAAGTTCGAAGATGATCTCGGTGGAGCCGAGCTCGATGCGATCTCCCGACGCGAGCAGCTGCACGCCCTGCACGGCGTGGGCGTTGACGATCACGCCGTTGGTCGAGCCGAGGTCGGTGATCGTCCAGCCATCGCCGGTGGGACGGAGCTCGGCGTGGCGGCGGGAGATACCGGAGTCCTCGAGCACCACGTCGCAGTCGCGGCTGCGCCCGACCGTGCCCCCGGCAGCCGGAAGCAGCAAGCGGCGCCCGCCGGTCACCAGCAGCGCGCGCGAGGTCTCGCGGCGTGCGTGCGCGTCTTCGACGGCGCCGCCGACGCGCGCTGAGGTGCTGTAGATCATCGTCTGGCCATGCTCAGCCTGTTCGACTGGCGGGTGGGGCGCGTGGGGCTGATGGATGGAGGGCTCAGCGTGCTCCACTGCTCGGACGGAGCGCGCCTGGATACCGAACTCCCCCAGCGCGAGCGTCTCGTCTGTGTGAAAGACGATGACGGGGTGGGAGGTCAGGATGACCGACTCCCGGCGGGCGTGCTCGAGCAGGTAGGCGCACAGCTCTTCGATGACGTCCTGCTCGACACCCTCGTAGCGCGCCCGATCGGCGGGCGAGAGCCACACCGAGTACTCGTTCGGGACATACACGCGCGATACCGACACCGTGCGGTGCGCGTCCATCTCGCGGGCGAGCTTGCGGGCGAGCTCCATCGGGCGCACCTCCGAGCGGAAGACGCGCCCGAAGGTCCCCTCGACGAGGTTGGCGATCGTGGTCTCGACGCTCTTGAGCAGGTTCATTGGCAGACGGCTAGGCCGGGCGCATCTAGATCGGCCGAGAGCCGTGAGCCATGCTACGCACCCTAGTTCACACGGGGCCCCGCAGCGCGCGGGCTGCGAGCGCGATGACGCACCCGAGGATCGCTCCGAGGATCGCTCCGCGCGGCGCTGCGTAGGCGCCCGCTGCGGGCAGCCCGGCGTCGAGCGCCGGCGTCGCGACCGCGATCGCGGCCGACCACGCGGCTGCGGCGATCAGGTCCGACAGCGCACTGCGACCGCGCACGATCCATGGCAGCGACAGCGCCGCGAGGGCCCACAGCGCGGCCCCGAGCAGCACGCCGAGGCTGAGCGCGGGTCCGACGACGTGCCCCGCGGCGGCGGCGAGCGAGCTCTCCCAGACGGTGCGCGCGGGGCTGCCGACCGGCGCCGGGAGCCACAGCCGGCGGCCGAGCAGCGGCTCGGCGAGCGTCAGCCACCAGTAGCCGAGCGCCCCGAGCGCCAGGCGGGCACGCCAGCGCCGGGGCTGACCGGCGATCGCAGGATAGGCGCCCGCCAGGCCCGCCAGGCCGAGCACCGGCGCGAGTGCTGCGCTCAGCCACACGGGCGCGGCGCGGCGCGGCGCGGCCACCAGCGGCAGGACCGCGGCGAGCACGAACAGCGCCACGCCCGTGCGCCCGCGCCACAGCTCCCATGTGATCAGGGCCAGCGCGCAGACCATCCAGGCGACGCGCGGGACGAGCAGGCGCGAAGGCGCGACGGGATCGTGCTCGCCGGGATCGTGGCCGGGGGGATCGTGGCCGCCGGAATCGATCGAGGCCCCCCGCGCGCGCCGGGCCTCGCGCGGCGGCGAGGGCTGTAGGGCGGTGAGCGCGGCCGGCGCGCGCTCGGGTTGGGGCTCGTCCTCGAGGGCGCGCGCGCGGACCGGCTGCGCGGGGCGCCGCCACGGGCGGCCCAGGCCCCGCTCGAGGGCCTCCTCGAGCGCGGCGCGCAGCTCATCGAGCGTGCCCCGCTCGGACGGCGAGAGGGACAGCGCGGTGTCGATCGCCCGTGTCAGCGGGCGCGGCAGGTCGCCGCGCGTACGCGCGAGCGGCGCGAGCGTTCGCCCGATCCGCCGGGCGGTGGCAGCCGGAGTGCGGCCGCGCACGGGGTTGACGCCGCACAGCGCCTCATACAGCACGAGCGCCAGCGCGTAGAGGTCGGCCCCCGGCCCGACCTCCCTGCCTTCGCTCTGCTCGGGCGCCATGTAGGCGAGCGTGCCGAGGACGTCGCCGGTGCGCGTGAGGCCGTCCTCGCCCGCGAGGCTCGCGCCGCCGAAGTCGGTGAGCTTGGCGAGCGCTTCGGCGCCCTCGGGCTGGCTGGGGATGAGGACGTTCTGGGGCTTGATGTCACGATGGATGACCCCACGGGCATGGGCATGGGCGAGCGCGCTCGCGAGCGCCACGCCGATCTCGAGCACCTCCTCGTCGCTGAGCGCCTGCTCGGCGATCAGCCGCGCGAGGGTAGCGCCGTGCACCAGTTCGGAGATGAGATAGAAGGATTCGTCGACTGCGGCGGCCTCGTAGAGGGCCACGATCGCCGGGTGCGCGAGACGCGCTGCGGCCAGCGCCTCGCGGGTGGCACGCTCGCTGTCGCCGTCGGGCCCC
>Ga0209656_10003413_pt1 | contig 10276 bp, 7 predicted proteins | sample BogFormECP12_OM2_FD_188239 | JGI IMG/M metagenome (GOLD analysis project Ga0209656, IMG submission 188239) | Bog forest soil microbial communities from Calvert Island, British Columbia, Canada - ECP12_OM2 (SPAdes) (version 2) | ecosystem: Environmental > Aquatic > Freshwater > Wetlands > Bog ... | reverse complement strand
TCGAACTCGAGCCGGGCGCCGATGAACCACTCGTTGCTCGGCCCCACCACCCGGCGGTAGCCGATTTCATAATCGGCGGGCTTGCGGGTGTGGCGAAAGCCGCGGCGATCGAGCACGTCGACCTCGACCACGTGGCGCCACGTCTCTTGGCCCCAGGCGCCGGCATTCATGGCGAGCGCGCCGCCCAGGGTTCCGGGAATGCCGGCGAAGAATTCCGCCGGCCCCAAGCCCCATTTCACGCATGCCTTAGCGATGCGCGCGCAGGGCACGCCAGCCTCGGCCTGGATGCGCGTTGCGCTCAAACGCTCGAGTACGCCGAGTGCGCCGTGCGTGGAGATGACGGCGCCGCGAAATCCGCCGTCGCGCACCAGCAAATTGCTGCCGAGCCCGACCCACAGCTGCGGCACGTTCTGCGGCACCTGGCGAATGAAGGAGGCGAGATCCGCGACGTCCCGCGGCGTGAAGAAAAGATCCGCCGGCCCGCCGACGTGCCACGAGGTGTGCTTCGCCATGGACACGTCGCGCAATACCCGGAGTTTGAATTCAGGCGCAAAATCAAAGGATCGCTGCGTGTTCATGCCGCGGCCCCCTTGCCCAGGCGGCTCTTGAGATCCTGGGCGACGGCGCCGATGTTGCCCGCCCCCATGGTCAGCAGCACATCGCCGTCGTGCAGGACTCCGCGCAGGCTGTCGGCGAGATCCTCGACGCGCTCGACGAACACGGGCTCCATCACTCCGCGCGTGCGCACCGCGCGGCAGATGGCGCGCCCATCGGCACCGGCGATCGGCGCTTCGCCGGCCGCATACACCTCGGTGACCAGCAGCACGTCGCATTCGCTCAAGTGGCGCCCGAAGTCGTCGAGCAGGTCGCGCGTGCGCGTGTAGCGGTGCGGCTGGAAGGCAAGCACCAACCGCCGCGTCGGCCACCCTTGGCGCACCGCATCCAGCGTGGCCGCAATTTCCGTCGGGTGATGGCCGTAGTCATCGACGAGCAAGGCGCGGCCGCCCGGCCATTGGATCTCGCCCAGCTGCTGCAGGCGCCTGTCGATGCCCTGGAACTGCGCCAGGGCACGCTGAACCGCGGCATCGGGGATGTCGAGCTCGGTCGCGACCGCGATCGCCGCCAGCGAATTCAGGACATTGTGGCGGCCGGGCAGATTGATGATGACGTCGAGCGGCTCGCGCCCCTCGCGCAGCGCCTGATAGCGCGATTGCAGACCATCGCGCACCACGTTGACGGCGCGGATGTCCGCCTCCGGCGCGAAGCCGTAGGTGTGGAAAGGCCGTGCCACGGCATCCAGAATGCCGCGCACATTCGCATCGTCGCTGCACAGCACGGCGAGTCCGTAAAACGGCAAATTGTGCAAGAAATCGACGAAACTCTGCTTGAGCCGCGAAAAATCGCCGTCATGCGTCGACAGATGGTCGTTGTCGATATTGGTGACGATGGAAATCATCGGCTGCAAGTGCATGAACGAGGCGTCGCTCTCGTCGGCTTCGGCCACCAGATACCGGCCGGCGCCGAGCTTGGCGTTGCTGTCCGCGCTCTTCAATCGGCCGCCGATGACGAAGGTGGGATCCAAGCCGCCTTCGGCAAGCACGCTCGCCACCAAACTGGTGGTCGTGGTTTTGCCGTGCGTACCGGCCACGGCGATCGAGTAGCGAAAGCGCATCAGTTCGCCCAGCATCTCCGCGCGCGGCACCACCGGCAGGCGTTTCGACAACGCGGCGGCGACTTCCGGGTTGGATCGGTTGACGGCGCTCGAGACCACGACGACATCGGCCTCGCCCAATTGCTCCGCCGCATGGCCGATGAAAATCGTCGCGCCCTGGCGGGCGAGGCGCTCCGTGACTGAGTTCGCCTTGAGATCGGAACCTTGCACCGCGTAGCCCAAGTTGAGCAGCACCTCGGCGATGCCTCCCATGCCGCTGCCGCCGATCCCGACCAGATGGATGCGGTGAATACGGCGCATGCGATCTTCCATGCGGGTGCGGTCGCTGGCGCGTGTACTCTCGTCCGAGCGCGCGCGGTCCCGCATGCGGATGCGCTCGTTCATGCGGGAACTCCGGCCGCGATGCACAGGTCCGCCAGCTGCGCCGCGGCGTCGGTCGCGCGCGAGGCACGCGCGGCCTCGGCCATTTTGAGGAGGCGCGCGCGGTCGGCGAGAAGTTCGCCGATCGCTCCACCCAGGCGTTCGGGGCTGAGGTCGCGCTCCTGAATCAGGCGCGCTGCGCCGCTGCGCACCATGACCTCGGCGTTTTTGGTCTGATGATCGTCGGTGGCCACCGCCAGAGGAACGAAGATGGCGCCGAGTCCGACGGCCTGCAGCTCGGCCACGGTCATGGCGCCCGCACGGCATACGGCGAGATCGGCCCAGGCCAAGGCCCCGGCCATGTCGTCGATGAAGGGCACCACGTCCGCCTCGACCCGCGCTTCGGCGTAGGCGGCGCGGGCCGCCTCGTAGCCGCGCTCCCCGGTTTGATGGCGCACCAGCGGCCGACTCTCCGGCGGCAAGCGCGCGAGCGCCTGCGGTACCACGGAATTCAGGCGCTGCGCGCCCTGACTGCCGCCGAACACCAGCATGCGGCAGGGAGTCGCGCGCCCCGCGAAACGCGTTTGCGGCGCCGCCAGTGCCGCAATGTCGGCGCGCACCGGATTGCCGATGACTCGCGCGGCGACTTTCGGGCCGAAACTTCCGGGGAATGCTTCCAGGACCTGCGTCGCGAGGCGCGCCAGCCAGCGATTGGTCAGACCGGCAATGGCGTTCTGCTCATGGATCAGCAGAGGAATTCGCAGCAGCCAGGCGGCAATGCCGCCCGGTCCGCTCACATAGCCTCCCAACCCCAACACGGACCGCGGCTGCACCCGCCGCAGCACTCCGATGGCTTGAGCCACGGCCCTGGCGATGCGCAGCGGCGCTTGCAGATAGGTCTTCAAGCCCTTGCCGCGCACGCCCGCGACCCGCACCCACTCGATCGGGAAACCATTCGCCGGCACCAAGCGCGACTCCATGCTTCCCGGCACGCCCAGCCAGACCACGGCGACGCCGCGTTCGCGCAGCACATGCGCCACCGCGAGTGCGGGAAACACATGCCCGCCGGTGCCTCCCGCCATGATGAGTACCGGCCCGCCGTGGGCGGCCGCCCCGCGGTGCGCCGGCCGGCTCATCGCACACCGCCCGGCAGGCGCATCACGGCGGAGCGCGAGCTGCATTTGATCTCGTGATAGATCCGCAGCACCACGCCGAGCCATGCCAGGCTCACCAGCAGGCTGCTGCGGCCGTAGCTCAACAGCGGCAGCGTCAGGCCCTTGGTCGGCAGCACGCCCATGTTGACGCCGATGTTCACGATGGCCTGCAATCCCAGCCAGACGCCGAAAGCCAGCGCCAGGTAGGATTGAAACCGCATCCCGGCCTGGGACGCCATGCGTGAAATCTGAAAGGCGCGCCACACCAGCCCCATGAACAGCGCAATGACGCCGAGCACGCCGGCGAGGCCCAGCTCCTCGGCGAGCACGGCGAACACGAAATCGGTGTGCGCCTCCGGCAAATAGAACAGTTTTTGCACGCTGCTGCCGAGACCGACGCCGAACCAAGCGCCGCGGCCGATGGCGATCAGCGACTGCGTCAGTTGAAAGCCGCCGTTGAACGGGTCGTCCCAGGGATGCAAGAACCCGGTGAGGCGCTTCAACCGATACGCCGAGGTGAGCGCCAGCACCATGAACGAGAGCGTCGCCGCCGAGACCAGCAGCAGCACGTATCTCAAGCGAGCGCCGGCGACGAACAGCACGGCAAAGCCGGTGGCGAACAACACCGTGGCGGCGCCGAAGTCGGGTTCGAGCAGCAGGAGCAGCGCGGCGACGGTCAGCAACCCCACCGGTTTGACCAGGCCGGGCAGCGTCTGTTCAAGCTCGTTGCGCTTGCGTACGCAATAACTGCACACCCAGGTCAGCACCAGCACCTTGGCGAGTTCCGACACCTGGAAATTGACCGGCCCGATGCGCAGCCACCGCCGCGCGCCGTTCACCATCGCGCCAATGCCCGGGATCAGCACCAACAACAACAGCAACAGGCTCAAGCACAGCAGAGCGAGACTGTACTTGTCCCACAGCTCCGTCGGCACCCGGGTCAGACACCATGCGAACATGAGCCCGCCGAGCCCGAAAATGAATTGCCGCTCGAGAAAGAAAAAGGGATTGCCGAGATCGCGGGCGGCGACCGACATGGAGGCCGACGTGACCATGACCAAGCCCACCAGCAGCAGACTGGCCGCCAGCCCCAAGGCGACGTAGTCCCACGCGAAGGGCATGCGTTCACGCGCCCGCACCCCATAGCCCATGGCGGCGGCGGTCATGCCGGTGCCCCCGCCAGCGTGCGCACCGCGGCCGCGAACACATCGCCCCGATGCCCGTAGTCGCGAAACATGTCGAAGCTGGCGCACGCCGGCGACAGCAGCACCGTATCGCCCTCCCGCCGGGCAACGCGGGTCGCCGCGGCAACCGCTTCCGGCATGGTCCCGGCCGTCTCAGTGGTACAGACGCCGTGCAGCACCGCTGCGATGGCGGGAGCATCCTTGCCGATCAAGACGACGTGGCGCACCTTGCCGCGGAACGCCTGTGCCAGCGGCGTGAAGTCCTGGCCCTTGCCCTCGCCTCCCGCGATCAACACGAGAGGTCCCGGCATGCCGGCAACCGCGGCGATGGTGGCGCCCACGTTCGTACCCTTGGAGTCATCGATGTAGCGCACGCCCGCCACATCGGCGATCCACTCCGAGCGGTGGGGCAGCCCGGGAAAGGTCTCGAGCGCGCTCTGCATCTTGGCCAAGGGCAATCCCACCGCCTCGCCCAAGGCCAGCGCCGCGAGCGCATTGGCGGCATTGTGCAAACCGGTGATCTTCATGCGCGAGACGTCGAGCAATCCTTCGCCGCGTCGCGCCAGCATCATCCGCGTTCCCATCCGCAGCAGCGAATAGTCGGCGTCCGGGCGCTCGATCGAAAACGTCACGACGTGAGCGCCGCCGGCGTGCGCGTCGGCGCGGCCGTGGGCCGCCCCGCGCATGGCCGCCACCAGCGGGTCGTCCGCATTCAACACCACCGTGGCCGCATGGGCGAGGATGCGCGCCTTGGCCGCCGCGTACGCCGCCACCGACGGATAACGATCCAGATGATCCGCGGTCACGTTGAGAACCGCCGCCGCCTTGAGCTTGAGCGAGGATGTGGTCTCGAGCTGAAAACTCGACAGCTCCAGCACGTATAGATCGGGAACCGGCTGCTCCAACAGATCCAGCACCGGGACGCCCAAATTGCCGCCGGCGAGCACGCTGCGTCCCGCCGCGGCGGCCATGCGTGCCACCAGGCTGGTGACCGTGCTCTTGCCGTTGGTGCCGGTGATGCCGACCACCGGTGCGTGCACATTGCGCGCGAACAGCTCCACGTCGCCCAACACTTCGATGCCGCGTTCCAGCGCCGCGCGCGCAATCGGCTCCTCGAGCGAGACTCCGGGCGACATCAGCAGCTGCGTGGCGCCGTCGAGCAGCGACAAATCGAAGCCGCCGAGCCGCAGATCCAGGGTGCTCGCCAGGCCGCCGAGCTCCGCCAGCCCCGGCGGCGCACTGCGCGTATCGGTGGCGCTGACCGGGATGCCGCGCCTTGCGAGGTAGCGCAGGCACGAAGCGCCTGTTTTCCCGATTCCGACGACGACGCTGTGCATCAGCGGATCTTCAAGGTTGCAAGGCCCGCCAACACCAGCACGAAGCTGATGATCCAGAAACGCACGATCACTTTCGGTTCGGCCCAGCCCTTGAGTTCAAAATGATGATGTATCGGCGCCATGCGGAATATCCGCTTGCCGGTGAGCTTGAACGACGCCACCTGCAGCATCACCGAGACCGTCTCGAGCACGAACACGCCGCCCATGACGAACAGCACGATTTCCTGGCGCACGATGACGGCCACGGTGCCGAGCGAGGCGCCGATCGCCAACGCGCCCACGTCGCCCATGAAAACCTGCGCGGGATAGGAGTTGAACCATAGAAACCCCAGGCCCGCGCCCACCAGGCTCGCGCTGAAGATGAGCACCTCGCCGACGCCGGGGATGTAGGGAATCTGCAGGTACATCGCGAATTTGAAATTGCCGGTGACGTAGGCGAAGACGCCGAGTGCCGCCGCCACCATCACCGCCGGCATGATGGCGAGGCCATCCAGACCGTCGGTCAAATTCACGGCGTTGCTGGTGCCGACGATGACGAAGTACGAAAATGCGACGAATCCCGCGGTGGACATGGGCACCGCCACGGATTTGAAAAACGGCACGTACAGCGAGGTCTCGGCCGGCGATTGGCGCAAGTGGTGCAGCGTCAGAGCCGCCGCCAATCCCACGACCGACTGCGCCAGGTACTTGTAGCGCGCCGCCAGGCCCTTCGAATTGCCCACGACCAATTTCAAGTAGTCGTCGTAGAAGCCGATCAAGCCGAAGCCCAGGGTGGTCTCGAGGAGGATCCACACGAAGCGGCTGGACAGATCCGCCCACAGCAGCGTGCCCAGACCCATGGCCACCAAGATGAGCCCGCCGCCCATGGTGGGCGTTCCCTTCTTCTGCAAATGCGACTGCGGCCCGTCGCTGCGCACCTGCTGCCCGATCTGGTAACGGCTCAACATCGCGATCATGGTCGGTCCGATGCACAGCGCCAGGGCGAGCGCGGTCACCGCCGCAAGAATGCCGCGCAGCGTGAGATACTGAAAGACGTGAAATGCGCTGTAGAACTTCGCGATATATTCGGTGAGGAACAGCAACATGGCTAACTCGCTCGCATCATGTGTGAAAAACCCGCACCGCCGCCGGTGAGCGCCTGCACCACCCGCTCCAGGCGATTGACGCGCGAACCCTTGATCAACACGGTCACGCCCGGCGCGAGTTCCGCCTGCAATCGGCGAGTGAGGGATTCGGCGTCCGCGAACCACTCGGCGCCGGAGCCGAAGGTCTCGACCGCGCGCGAGCTCTGCGGTCCCACCGCGAACAGCCGCTTGATCCCGCACGCGCGCGCGTACGTACCCATGTGCGCGTGACTGTCTTCGGCGAATTCGCCGAGCTCCGCCATGTCGCCGAGCACCAGCCAGGTGGCGCCCGGCAGCGAACGCAGCACCTCGAGGCCGGCGCGCACCGAGCTCGGATTGGCGTTGTAGGAGTCATCGATGATCCAGCTGCCGCGGGCGCCGGCCTTGAGCTGCAGGCGGCCGGCGACGGCGCGAAAGTCCGCCAAGCCGAGGGCGATTTCTTCGAGCGACGCTCCGGCCGCGCTGGCCGCCGCGGCGGCCGCCAATGCATTGGCGATGTTGTGCGTGCCGCCCGCTTTGAGCGTTATCGCACGCTGCCCCAGCGGACTCTCGAGCAGGAAACGCGTCGCGAATTCGCCGCGCTCTATGCTCTGCGCGGAATTCTTCGCCATGAAATCCGCGCTGGCGTGCACGCCGAAGGTGATGATGCGGCGCGCCGCGGACGTCTTGCGCCAATAGCCGGCGTAGGCGTCGTCGGCATTGATGATGGCGGTCGCGCCGGGCTCGAGGCAGGACACCATTTCGCCCTCGCCCTGTGCGACGCCGTCCAGAGTACCGAAACCTTCGAGGTGTTCGGCGCCGGCGTTGGTGATGAGACCGACGGTCGGCCGTGCCAGCCGCACCAGCTCGGCGACGTCGCCGATGCGATTTGCGCCCATCTCGACCACGGCGCTGCGATGCGAAGCCTCCAGGCGCATCAGCGTCACGGGCACGCCGATGTGATTATTGAGGTTGCCGTGAGTCGCCATCACCAAACCCATGCGGGACAGGATGGCGGAGGTCATTTCTTTGGCGGTGGTCTTGCCGTTGCTGCCGGCGACGGCCACGATGGGTAGCTGGAATTGCGCGCGCCAAGCCTGGGCGAGCTGCTGCAGCGCGCGCAGCGCATCGGGAACCACGACCTGCGGCAGCTCGTTGGGCACGGCATGTTCGACGATGGCGCCGATGGCGCCTCGGGCCGCCGCCGCCGCGACGAAATCGCCGCCGTCGAAGTTCGGCCCGCGCAGCGCCACGAACAGCGAGCCCGGCGCGAGTGTGCGGCTGTCCGTGGCCACCGCTCCGTAGGGGCGATCCTCCCCCGTCAATCGGCCGCCGACCGCCGCCGCCGCATCGCGCAGGGTACGCTTCATCTCGGAAATCCCCGGGTTCATGCGGCCACCCCGAGAACACGCTGCGCCTCGCGCCGGTCGCTGAAGCTGCGCCGCGTGTCGCCGTAGATCTGGTAGTCCTCGTGCCCCTTGCCCGCGATCAGCACGATGTCCCTCGCCTGCGCTTCCGCCAGCGCCGTGGCGATGGCCAGCCCTCGATCGTGAATGACCCGCACGTCCCGCGACTTGATGCCGCCGACGATGGCGCGGGTGATGGCCTGCGGATTTTCGGTGCGCGGATTGTCGTCGGTGACGATGATCTGGTCGGCCAATTCGTCGGCAATGGCGCCCATGATCGGACGCTTGCCGGGATCGCGGTCGCCGCCGCAGCCGAACACACACCACAGCGCCCCCCTGCAATGTTCGCGCAGCGCCTGCAGCGCCTTGGCCAGGGCATCGGGAGTGTGCGCGTAGTCGATCACCGCCACGGGTTTGTCGCCGGCGGCGGGCTCGATCAACTCCATGCGCCCGGGGGGCGAAACGCAGTCGGCCAGCACCCTGGCCGCTTCGGGGAGCGAGGTGCCCAACGACAGCAGGCAGGCGATGACCACCAAGGCGTTCTCGGCGTTGAAGCGGCCCAGCAGGCGGGTGGTGACTTCGCAAGGGCCGAAGCTGCCGTCGAGCTGCATCGAGACACCGTGCACGTCCAGCGTGACGTCGGCCGCGTGCAGCGCGTGTTCGGCCAGCCATCGGAAATCCCCGGCGCCGATCCAGACGGCGGTGAGCGGCTCCCGACCCTCAAGCTTGCGCACCAATTCGCGGCCGAAGGCATCGCCGATGTTGACGACGATGTGGCGCAGATCGGGTGCATCGAACAGCCGCGCCTTGGCGGCGCCGTAGGCGACCATCGTCTCGTGATAATCCAGATGGTCGCGGCTCAAGTTGGTGAATGCGGCCGTATGCAGGCGCACGCCGGCAATGCGATCCTGATCCAGGGCCTGCGAGGACACCTCCATCGCCACTTCGCGCACGCCGGAAGCGCGCAAGGCGGCGAGTTCGCGGTGCAGCGTGACGGCATCGGGGGTGGTCAGCGTCGGGGGCTCGAGCGCCGAGATGCGGCCCCACCCGATGGTGCCCATGTAGGCGGCCTGAAATCCCAGCTTTTCGAGGCACTGCGCCAGCAAGTAGGCGCAGGTGGTCTTGCCATTGGTTCCGGTGATGCCGGTGATGCGCAGCTGCGAGGAAGGCCAGTTGAAGAAGCGGTCGGCAATGCGTCCCACCAAATCCTTGAGGCCCGGTATCGGCGCCGCGAACACCGCGGCCGGCAGCTTCGGCGGCGTGACCTCGGCACTCGGTTCGAAGAGAATGACGCTCGCGCCGCGCGCGGCGGCCTCAGCCGCGAACTTGAGTCCGTGCGCGCTGCGTCCCTGCAGCGCGAAAAACAGGCTGCCGCTGCGCGCCTCGCGGCTGTCGAGGGTGAGATCCAGAACGCGTGCATCATTCGCCGGTACAACCGCGATGCCATCGAGCAGCCACATGAGGGAGGTGCTCATGGCGTCTCGTTGGTCTGTACCAGAGCCGCGGCCGGCACGTTCTGCAGATCATCCGGCGGCACATCCATCAGGCGCAGCGCGCCGGACATCACGCTGGCGAATACCGGCGCCGCCACGGTGCCGCCCTGGGCCAGCGTGTCGACCTGGCTCAAATCGCGGCTCGGCTCGTCGATGACCACCACGGTGGCGAGTTTCGGGTGCGACGCCGGGACCAAGCCGGCGAATACCGCCATGATTCGATCCGTGGAATAGCCGCCGGCGATTGATTTGAACGCGGTGCCCGTCTTTCCGGATACTCGATAGCCGATGAGCGAGGCGCGCGTCGCGGTGCCGCCCTTTTCGACGACCTGCTCCATCAGCTGCACCAGATCGTGCGCCACCTTGGGATCGAGGACTTGTTCGCCCGGCACCGGCCCCGTGACGCGTTCGAAGGAGATGGGGCGCTTGACGCCGCCGGCGCCGATGGTCGCGTAGGCATGCGCCAATTGCAGCGGAGTGACCGATAGCCCATAGCCGTGCGACAGGGTGGCGATGCCGATCGGACGCCAGTGCGCGTAGTGACTCAGCATGCCGGCCGACTCGCCC
>Ga0209656_10003410_pt1 | contig 10284 bp, 9 predicted proteins | sample BogFormECP12_OM2_FD_188239 | JGI IMG/M metagenome (GOLD analysis project Ga0209656, IMG submission 188239) | Bog forest soil microbial communities from Calvert Island, British Columbia, Canada - ECP12_OM2 (SPAdes) (version 2) | ecosystem: Environmental > Aquatic > Freshwater > Wetlands > Bog ... | reverse complement strand
AACGCCGCCGCGCAAAAGGTCGCAAATCTCGTCGACCCGCCGAGCGGTCAGACGCGTGACCGGCCAGTTGTTGACAAGCAGCGCCGGGCCTTGATCGCACATCCCTGTGCACGAGGTCAGATCGACGCTCACTACGCCGTCGGCCGAAACCTCGGCCCGCTGCAGCTTCAGGCGCTTCAGCATATGCTCGAAGAGCGTCAGGCTGCCAAGCATTCGGTCTGTGATGTTGTCCGAAAACAGGATCCGATACCGACCGCGGGGCTGGTCATAGAGGAACGAGTAGAACTGAACGACGCTCTCAACCTGCGTCGCGGCAATCCCAAGACCGGCGGCGACCGAGTGCGTTGTCTCAGGCGAAATCCAATCGAGCTCTTCCTGAACCTCCCGCAAAATTTGCAACAATTGCGTCGGTTGCGCGTGGCGGCGCTCAAGAGCCCGCACGACAACTTCACTCGTGTCCGACATGACCGTTTCGTTCCCCTTCATCTCTCCTTATGCGCGGTCTGCCAGGCCGCCAATTGACGTCGATCAAATCGGCGGCGCGGACCCAGGAAAGGAGGCTCGCGCCTCATTTCAGAAGCACATAGATGTTGACCTCGAGCTCCGGATCGTCAGCGTCCTTCACGTCGTTCAGATATTCCTCGACGAACGAATCCTGCGCGTCGATACCCTTCTCGTCGAGATAGGCGGTGATCGCGTCATAAGTCGCGTCGATGTCGGCGTAAGAGCCGACATGCTGGAAGCGCATCGCTTTGCCGCTCGGCGTTTGTCCAATCTTCACCGCGTCGGAAAGACTCGCCTTGTCTGCTGGCGCAGCCTCGAGTGGAAATCCGGCGTGATATCGAAAGCCGCTGTCGTCGGACTCGACGAACACCGCAAGCGGCCGGCCGGCGGGCTTAAGGCCCACTTTGTCCATGTCGCGTTTTACCAGGCCCAGCGACCCGAGAATGGCGCCGTAGATCTCGTCGCGACCGGCCTTGCCTTCGATATAGGCGAAAGGCCGCCCTGGCAGGTCCACGGTCTCGCCCGTCGATCCCTCGCCTTGGGGCATGACCGGTTCTCCCGGCTTTGCCGCCTCGGGCGCCGAAGGCGGCACGCTGGCGGCCGGAGCGGAGGGCGTCGCCGGCGGCTGGGCCCCGGGCGCCACAGGCGCGGGCGCGCCCTGTGTCTGAGCGGAAGGCGCCTGAACCGGCGCGGCTGGCGCGGGTGGCGCTTGCGTGGCCGGCGCCGCGGGCGATTGCGCGGTCGGCGCCGAGTCTTCGCCCCAACCGACAGCCGGCAGGGCGGCGGCGACGACTGCCGCTAGAAGCCCCGCAACTGAAACCCGGATCAATTTGCACGGCATCTTCGCGCTGACCTCCGTCGCGGGCGGGCGAGGATTCCCTTGACCACCCTAAGGCCATTTCCCCTTCAAGACAAAGACAACAGCTCTGAGCGTCCTCAAGCCGGCGGCGGCCTCGTCCAGCGCAACACCGGCTGGCGCGCGGCCCGCGTCTCGTCGAGGCGGCGGCGAGGGGCAAAGACCGGGGCGGACAAGAAGCGCTCCCGGTCGCCCGCTTTGACCGCGAATGCAAGATCGCGCAGCGTCATGATGAAGAGATCGAGGCTGGCCTTCGATTCCGATTCCGTCGGTTCGATCAGCATCGCCCCATGCACAATAAGCGGGAAGTAAACAGTCATCGGGTGATAGCCTTCGTCGATCATCGCCTTGGCGAAGTCGAGCGTCGTCAATCCGCTGTCCTTCAGCCACCGGTCGTCGAACAGAGCTTCGTGCATGCAGGCACGGTCCCCGAATGGCGCGCTCATCACGTCGCTGAGGCAAGCCCGCATATAGTTGGCGGACAGCACCGCGTCCTCGGAGGCCTGCCGCAAACCGTCGGCCCCATGGGACAGAATGAAGCTGAGCGCGCGGACGAACATGCCCATCTGGCCATGGAACGCGCTCATGCGGCCAAAGGAGGCAGAGCCTTCGGCGTGCTCGACGAGGCTGAGCGCATCCCTGTCAGGCCTTACGAAGGGAACCGGGGCATAGGGCGCAAGTCGTGAGGAAAGCACAACCGGCCCCGCTCCCGGCCCGCCACCGCCGTGCGGCGTCGAAAAGGTCTTGTGCAGATTGATGTGCATCGCGTCGACGCCCAGGTCGCCCGGACGCGTCTTGCCCACGATGGCGTTGAAGTTCGCGCCGTCGCAGTAGAAATAGGCGCCTGCTTCGTGGAGCGCCTCAGCGATACCGGCGATCTTCCGTTCAAACAGCCCGCAGGTGTTGGGATTGGTCAGCATGATCGCCGCGACATCCGGCGCGAGCGCGCTCTTCACCGCCTCGACGCTGACATTCCCATCCTCGCCGGCGGGGACAGCGCGTACGGAAAAACCAATCAAGGCGGCCGTGGCCGGATTCGTTCCATGGGCGGAATCGGGGACCAGCACCACACGTCGCGTCTCGCCCTCGCCGCGCGCCTCGATCGCCGCCTTGATCGTCATCATGCCGCACAACTCGCCGTGCGCCCCGGCTTTGGGCGGCATTGCCACCGCGCTCATGCCGGTCATTGTCATCAGCGCCTTGGCGAGCGCCTCGATGACGGCGAGCGCGCCTTGCGCCGTCGAAACGGGCTGAAGGGGATGCACGTCGGCGAATCCGGGAAGCCGCGCGATCTTCTCATTGAGGCGCGGATTGTGCTTCATCGTGCATGAACCGAGCGGATAGATCCCCGCGTCGATCGAATAGTTGTTTCGGGAGAGGCGGACGTAATGGCGCACCGCCTCCGGTTCGGTCAGGCCCGGCAGCTCCAGCGCGGCTTGGCGCGCGTGCGCACCAAGCCGCGATTGAAAGGGCGCCGGCTCATCGAGGTCGACCCCAGTCGCGTCAAAGCGCCCCGTCTCGAAGATCAGCGCCTCCTCGATATCGAGCGCGCGGTTGCCGGTGAACGTCGCGCGCGCTTTCGCAGCGACCTCTTCCGGGCGGGTGGGACGGCCTTGTTTATTCATCGGCTCGGTTGTCCCCAAAACGATATCACAGGCATTCGGACAGCGCCTTCGCATAGGCTGCGCGGTCATCGTCAGTGTTGACTTCGGTGCTGGAGACGATGGCACAGTCGTCAAGTCCGGCGCCGGGCAGAAGTCGCGAGACAGGTAGCCCGCCGATTACGTCCCGTCGCGCCAGCGCCTCGATCAGATCCGCCGAGGGACGGGGCGTGCGCATGGTAAATTCGTTGAAAAAATGCGTGTTGCGGATTTCAACCCCGCGAACGGCGGAGAGCCGGTCTGCGAGTTGAACCGCATTGGCGTGATTAACCTGCGCCAGCCGTCTGAGCCCGCGCTCGCCGAGCAAAGTCAGGTGGATCGAGAAGGCGAGCGCGCAAAGACCGGAATTGGTGCAGATGTTGCTCGTCGCCTTCTCCCGGCGGATGTGCTGCTCGCGTGTCGACAGAGTCAGCACAAAGCTCCGTCGCCCGTCGGCGTCGACGGTCTCGCCGGCGAGGCGCCCCGGCATCTGCCGCACGTTCTTCATTCGCGTTGCGAAGAGGCCGAGATAGGGGCCTCCGAAGTTCAGCGCGTTGCCGAGGCCCTGGCCCTCCCCGACGGCGATATCGGCGTCCATTTCGCCGGGCGAGCGAACGGCGCCGAGCGCAACAGGGTCGGTGAAGACCGCGATCAGCAGGGCTCCACGAGCATGCGCCGCGGCGGCTATGGGAGCGAGGTCCCGCGGATTGCCAAAGAAATCGGGGCTTTGGACGATCACGCAACTCGTCTCATCGTCGATCGCGGCCGCGATGTCTTCGCTCGCGACGACGTCCGGCGGAAGCCGCGTAGTCTTTTCGTCCGCCATATGCGCGAGCGTCGCGGCGACGTCGGCATAGTGCGGATGGAGGCCGCCCGAGAGAACCGCTTTCCGCCGCTTGGTCAGCCGGTGAGCCATCAGCATCGCTTCGCCACAGGCCGTCGAACCGTCGTACATCGAGGCGTTCGCGACCTCCATGCCGGTCAGCGCCGCCACCTGGCTCTGGAATTCGAACAGGACCTGCAGTGTCCCCTGGGCGATTTCCGGCTGATAGGGGGTGTAGCTGGTCAGAAACTCGGAGCGCTGGATGAGATGATCGACGCTCGCGGGGATGTGACGACGATAGGCGCCGGCGCCCAGAAAGAATGGCACCGAGCCCGCCGCGACGCTCCGGTCGGCCATCGCCGTCATCGCGCGCTCGACCGCCAACTCGCTCATAGCGAGCGGCATGTCGAGCAAACCCCCGATCCGCTTGTCGGCTGGGATGTCGGCAAAGAGCGCATCAATGTCAGGGACGCCGATGCGCGTCAGCATCGCCTCCCGTTCGCTTGCGTCCAGTGGCAGGTAGCGCATCGGTCAGTCCAGCGTCTTCAGGTAGTCGACATAGGCGGCTTCATCCATCAGCTTTTCGAGTTCGTCGGCCTCGGTCAGCTTGATGCGAAAGAGCCACCCTCGTCCAAGCGCGTCCTCGTTGATGAGGCCCGGCGTCGCCTCCACCTCGGAGTTGACCGCTATGACTTCTCCCGATGCCGGCGCGAAGACGTCGCTCGCCGCCTTCACGCTCTCGACCACGGCGGCGGGGTCGCCCGCTTTCAGCATTTTTCCGACGGGCGGCGCCTCCGCGAAGACGACGTCGCCGAGCTGCTGTTGGGCGTGTTCGCTGATGCCGACGACCCCCTCCGCGCCTTCGATCCGGATGTACTCGTGATCCTTCGTGTATCGAACCTGCGACATGGAGAGTTCCTTTGGTCTTACCCGCGATAGTAGGCGTGGGGATGAAACGGCATCGCGACGACGCGCGTATTCAGCGGCTTGCCGCGCACTACGAGAGCGGCGGGCGTCCCGACCGCGGCGTAGGCGCGCTTAACAAAGCCCATTGCGATCGGCGCGCCTACGCTCGGGCCGAACCCGCCGGATGTGACGGCGCCGATCGGCGCGCCGTCGGACGAGAGAATCTCCGTTCCCTCCCGCGCGGGCGCGCGTCCGTCCGGACGTAGGCCGACTCGTTGGCGTCTCGGCCCTTCCGCCAGCGCGCTCCGAATGCGCTCGGCCCCTGGAAACCCGCCCTCGATCCGACGTCGCTTCTGAATCGACCAGCCGAGCGCCGCCTCCACGGGATCGACCGTCTCGTCGAGCTCGTGGCCATAGAGGCAAAGACCGGCTTCAAGTCGGAGTGAATCGCGCGCGCCAAGCCCGATCGGAGCGACGCCCGGCTGAGTTAGCAGCAGGCGGGCGAACATCTCGGCCTGCGCGGCGGGAAGGGAGATTTCGTATCCGTCCTCGCCGGTGTAGCCGGATCTCGAGACGAAGGTCTCGAACCCCGCGACCCGCGCCGGGCGGGCGCTCATGAAAGGCGCCGCCTCCAGCCCCTCATGCGGGGCAAGCCGCGCGAGGGTCGCCGCGGCGAGCGGTCCCTGAAGGGCGATCAGGGCCGCCTCGCCAAGCGGCGTTAGCCGGGCGCTCTTGGGCAGGCGCTCACGAAGAAGCGCGAAATCGACGGCCTTGCGGGAGGCGTTGACGACAAGCCTCAGTTCGCCCGCTGCGCCAGGCGGACGCGTCACCATCAGGTCGTCGACAATCCCACCGCTCTCGTTGAGCAACTGCGTGTAGCGCTGCCGGCCTGGCGCAAGATTGACGAGGTCAGCGGGGCACAGGCTTTCGAGAAAAGCCGCAAGGCTCGCATGATCAGCGCCCCCGAGAAGCGCCTGCCCCATATGCGAGACGTCGAACAGTCCCGCATGGCTGCGCGTATGAAGATGCTCGGCGAGCACTCCGTCCGGATACTGGATCGGCATGTCGTAGCCGGCGAATGGCGCCATGCGAGCGCCGAGTTCGACATGCAGAGCGTGAAGAGGCGTCTCGAGAATCGCGGATTCGCTCATCGGGCACCGGTCATGAACATCCGTCCGCCGGAATGGCTCGGCCAGCGAGGGCCGAGACTTTCCGGAGGCCCCCTCTGTCCCATGACCTGAGAGATTTCCCGCCGAATCGGCGGTTACCCCATCGGTGGGCGCGCTTTACAACCCCGCGCGCCGCTTTCCAGAGCGTCATCACCCGCGCGGTCCATGGGCCTGAGCGTTTCCGGGGCGGTTGCGCCTTCGGCGCCGGCGACAATAGCGCCGGACTCTTCCGCGAGGTGTCTTTGACTGACAATACGCGAGCTAGCCCCACGGGACGAGAATTGTCAAACAGCGCTTCGCCGGGACAACTAGCCGGCGTTCTTCTGCTTGTGTCGCTTGGGCGGAGCGCTGGCGCCGCCGCTCGTGAATCCGACGGCAATGGAATATTCGTCTACGAGCTGGAGCGTCGTCAGCGGCAATGGGATCGGTTCGGTCACGACGCGGAAGCCGCCAGCCTGCACGCCGTCCGTCGTGGCCTCGACCTTGAAGGTCTTGGAGAAGACCTCTTTCTTGTCGATGTTGTGCGTCACCGCGATTTTCAGCGGGGCGCTGTAGGTTCCAGCCGAGCCGGCCGGTCCAATCACCACTTCGCCTGTGACGCCGATCTTGAGCGTCGCCTGCCCCGGCCCGGCCGGATCGCACTCGCGCGCCGTGTCGGCGATGTTGAACTGGTAGCGCACCGAGGCGTTGTCGGCCCCGCCGACCCGGAGCGCCGCCCCGCCCTCGGCGATATCCACGGTCGGGCAGTTGATGTCCTGCGAGGCGACCGGCAGAACAATAGGCTTCTCGCTGGGATTGGCGGCAGGCTTCGCCACGGGAGGCGGATTGGCGCCGAGATTCACATAATTCGCGTTCGGATCGCGATGAGCGAACCAGGAGTCGACCGAGCTGCACCCGCTCAGCACGGCGAGCGCCGCGACAGCCAGCAAGGATCGAATAGGGAGCGCATTCATTGCGGACGACTTCTCTCTGCCGGATTTCACGGGGGTCGGTGCTTACGACGCTCAAGGCCCTATGGCAATTGTTCGTAGGCTTCCTTGAAGCCGGCGAGCGGCGCAAGCACGCCGACCCCTTGCTCCGGCGTCTGGAAGATGCCCAGAGTGGCGGTCTTGCCGGTCTTCAGCTTCTCGAGCAGCTTGTCGTCGATGGCGAGCTGCGCGACGCAGCCGTTGGCGAGGCACTGCAGAAAATTGAGACGGCCGAAATCCTCGTCGTCGATCCTCAAGCCGACCCCGGAGGGCAGCAGCACGCCGAGCGGGGCGATCACCCGCATCAGCCGCGCTTTGCGATCGGCGGTGTTGAGCACGATGACGACGAGCGTCACATTCGGCCGCTCCTGATCGACGACGCTGAGCACGAGGGCACATTGCTCGTAGCTTGCGCCCGGCGGGGTCTCGCAGCGCGTCTCCCAGTCGCCGTGCTTGTCCTTGATGACGCCCTGAGCGGCGGCCGATGGGGTCGCCGACATTGCAACGCTCAAGAAGGCCAGGCCCGAGAGAATGCGACGAATCGATTGTGCCTTACCGTTCATGAATGCGTCGGTTCCCGGATTCCGCGGACGACAATTCGACGGCGTCCGCGGTAGCAATCTTGCGGCGCGAAGTCATGGCGGAGGCATGAAAAAAGACGGACAGGGGGAGGGAGATGGTGGGCGCTAGAGGGATTGAACCTCTGACCCCTACCATGTTAAGGTAGTTTCGTACGATTGCCGTCGGTTTCTGCGATTTGCTGCATTAAGGGAACACCGAGTAAATCGAGGCATTTTCGTTTGCGGACCTTTACCGCAGTTTGCTATGAATTGCGCGAAGTTGGTAGCTAGATGGTAGCTAGCAACCAACCAGTACCCCCATTGGCAGGCGGGAGGGCAGCGACAATGGCGCATAGGAAGATCGGGCTTCGGGAGGTTCGCGCCCTTCAGCCGGGCGAGACAATCTGGGATTCCGGGGTAATCGGTTTTGGCGCGCGTCGTCAAGCCGGTGACGCAGTTTCCTATTTCTTGAAATACCGTACGGGAGATGGGCGGCAGCGATGGATGACGATCGGACGCCATGGCTCACCATGGACGCCTGATATGGGGCGCGACCGCGCGCGGGAGATTCTTGGCGACGTTGCCGCCGGCGCCGATCCCGGCGGCGAGAAGATCGCCAAGCGGAAGGCGCTGACCGTCGCGGAGCTTTGCGACCGCTATTTCGAGGACGCCTTAGCCGGGCGGGTCCGCACGCGGAGCAAGGCAGCCAAAAGGGCAAGCACACTGACTATCGATCGCGGCCGGATAGATCGGCACATAAAGCCCCTGCTTGGCGCGATGAGCGTCGCTGCGGTCACGCGGCATGACGTCGAGAAATTCCTCCACGACGTTGCGGACGGCAGGTCGGCGGGCAAAACCAAGACGAAGGCGCGCGGGCTTGCGCGCGTTACTGGCGGCGAGACGGCGGCGAATCGATCGGTTGGGCTGCTTGGGGCCATTTTCACCTACGCGGTGCGGAAGGATATGCGGCCCGACAACCCCGTGAGAGGCGTCACGCTCTTCGCAGATAGGAAGCGCGAACGTCGGCTAGCGGAAAACGAATACGCCAAATTTGGCGAGGCTTTGCGGGAGTCAAAGAACACGCTTTGGCCGGCGGCTGTCGCGGCAGCGCGCTTTATCGCACTGACTGGATTTCGTCGGGGCGAAGCCCTTTCGTTGAAATGGTCGGAAATTGACCTAGCGCGCCGCACGGCAACCCTCAGCGACACGAAGACCGGCAAATCGATTAGACCCCTCTCACGCGCCGCCTGTGACGTGCTGCGCATTTTGTCCCAAACCGGCGAGCTTGTGTTTCCAGCTTCGCGTGGCGAGGGTCGCATGACCGGCTTTCCGAAGTTTTGGGCGCGGATCGCGAAGCTTGGCGCTCTGCCCGCCGACGTGACTCCGCATGTCCTGCGCCATAGCTACGCGTCGCTCGCGTCCGACCTTGGATATTCCGAACCGACGATCGCCGCGCTCGTTGGACACAAAGGGCGGTCGATCACGTCGAGATATGTCCATAGCGCTGATGCCGTGCTGCTCGCTGCCGCCGATGCGGTTGCCGATAAGACTGCCGAACTGATGGGCGAGGCCCGACCGTCTGGCGTTGTCGTTGGTGCAGGGGCGGAATGGGGCTCCCTATCGTCGGCAAACTTCTTGGGCGCGCTGACCAGGTGACCACAGCGCGCTACGCCCATTTAGACAACGATCCATTGCGCCGAGCTTCGAACGCTATCGGCAAGGCTATCGCGGACGCAATGGACGGAAACGTAGTTCCTGACAGATCCGTTGAGAGCGATTGACAAAGGCGGTTTCAGCACGCCCTTGAGGAACTCGATCAACTCAACCTGACGACGTAGCGAGTCACTGATAACGAAGAAGAGCCAAGCCTAACATAAAGCGACGAAACGGGACAAAAACCGACAAACTCTGATGAGCGCAATTGCTCGAGCCTGTCCCTAAATGTCGGGTGCATTCTTCGCGTAACCTGTTCAATTACCTCTTAAAGCCGCAAGCGCCGGCAATTGGAGGTCAATTGATGAACGTTTCCCCTAGATACCGGCGGCGGTCGGAAGCCGCTCGCTATGTCCGCGAGACCTGGGGCCTGCCCTGCTCGCCATCCTGGCTCGCGAAGCTCGCTGTCGTCGGCGGAGGGCCCATATTTCGAAAGGCCGGTCGCTTTCCGCTCTATGCCGACGCAGACCTTGACTCCTGGTCACAATCACGAATCGGCGCGCCCCGTTCATCAACTTCAGAGTCATCTTGACCCGCGCTGCTCACCCTTGATCGACGGCCGGATCGACCTGTCGTGGTCATCGCGACTCCGCGCTCGGCTGACCGCGACCAATCGACCAATCTGGGAAGGCCTCCCCTTTCCGCAGATGCAAATCCCCCAGCGCGGGCGTTGCCGAGGACCCTAGACCGACGGAGCTATGCCAAATCGCTGTCGACGGTCTATCTTTTTCAGCGGTCTATCTTTCTCAAGAGGGCGGGGAGGACCGAAATGATTCGTGATGACGCCGACGCCAAAGCCATTTTGGCAAAGGTGCGCAACGGCGAGCTATCCCCTCAGGCCGCAGAGGAATGGGCGACCAGCCACGATCTACCTCCCTTCGCCGGCAAGCCGGGTCCGCAAGGGCTCGACCCTATGACGGAACCGCTGTGGACCATTCCAATGGCTCTCGCGTGGTTCATTTGGCGCACAAGAGACGCTGTAATTGAGACCACAGATGAATACCGACGGCATTGGCGAAAATGGAGCATCGTTCCGAGACATCCGGACGTCCTAGGGGACGATTTCTGGGACCTAGTCGCCCGAGTCATTCAAAATGAGGGGTAGAGCCTCTTGAGCTTCACGCGGGCGTCGTCTGTGGTGAATT
>Ga0209656_10003409_pt1 | contig 10284 bp, 6 predicted proteins | sample BogFormECP12_OM2_FD_188239 | JGI IMG/M metagenome (GOLD analysis project Ga0209656, IMG submission 188239) | Bog forest soil microbial communities from Calvert Island, British Columbia, Canada - ECP12_OM2 (SPAdes) (version 2) | ecosystem: Environmental > Aquatic > Freshwater > Wetlands > Bog ... | reverse complement strand
TCCGGGCTTGGGAACTCTTGCCGTTCAAAGCCTACGTCTGCAGGGTACCGCGCCTGAGATGTGGCACGACGCAGCGATCAGCCGTTTGCGCTGATCGGTTCCTTTGATGTGGCTGGACTCGAGCGCCGTAGGCGCGAAAGAGCTTAGCCCAGCGCTTCCGCGCTGGGTGGGCGCATATAAACAACCCGAGTCCCATAGGAGTCTGTGTCGTAGCTGGAATTAAGATCAGGTGGTGGAGCAATCGCCGAGATTTTGCCTCGAATCAGCCGCGCAGCAGCGGCGGTGAAGTGAGCTCGGGGCGCAAGCCCCGGGTGAAGTGGGAAATTAAGTTGAGCCGCGTAGCGGCGGCACAAGCTATGACACAGGCTCCCGTAAGGACGACAGAAGTGCTGGTTACCTTCGTAACCTTCTCCAGGTTCAATCTCACTGACTTTTCCCTCGACATGTGCTTAACCTGAGACCGTGGTGAGGTGCGCCTGGTTGCTAATTGCTAGCGGCTAGTTGCTCGAATGACAAGACCCTCGAGAAAAAGAGGGTATATGTCTGTCAATCATTGCCGTCACATCAAGGAAGACGGCGTCTTCTGCCAAGGTCCCCCGCTGCACGGGCGCGAGTATTGTCATTTCCATCTGCGGGCGCTGGGCCGCCGCATGCGCATGGCGCGCGAGCGGGCGCGCCGCGAGCCGCACGTCCTCATCCTGCCGCTGCTCGAGGACATGAACGCGGTGCAAGTGGCCCGCATGCAGGTACTGGACGCGCTGGCCGCCGGCCTGTTGGAGGAGCGCCGCGCCGGGCTGCTCCTCTATGGCTTGCAGCAGGCCTCCACCGACCTGCGAAGCTTGACGGCCGCCCCGAGCCTGGGCGTGTACGACGAGTCCGACACCGCCCCCCGCGCCGAAGACTATCCCGGCTTCGAGGAAGAGTTCGGTCTGCCCAAGGACCTGGACCTAACGAAGCCGCCCGAGGTCGCCTTCCCCGCGGCCGCGGCGACCGAGGTCAAGGTTGAGCCTTCACCGTACCGCAGCAAGCCCTTCGACCGGGACGAGATTGCGCCCGAGGACGTCGAGTTGGAGCAGATCTTCCGCACCCAGGGCCCGGAAGCCTACCAGCGGCGCGAAAAGGAACTGACGCGCCAGGCCATGAAGCAAGTCATGGAGCGCAAACGCGCGGTCGAGTGGGCCCGCTACGTGGTGGAGGCGGCGCGGCGCAACCACGAACGGATGTTCGGTACGCCCGAGGAGCAGGCCCGCAACGCGGCCGAAGTCAAGCAGATGTATGCCGACGCGGCGGCCCAGCGCCGGGCCGAATTGGAAGCTGCCGCGGCCCAGGCGAGCGAAACGGCCAAGAAACCGGCGGCAACGCAGCCCGCGGACGACCAGGCCAAGGCCTTGAGCGAGCCGACGAAAAAGAGCGGAACCGAGTGACGAGACCGGGCGGTCGCGCGGTTTCTTCGGTGGCACATTGCAATCGGCGGACTGCGTTTTTTCGACAGGTTGCGGAAAGAGTCTTTTGAACGGAAGTTCGGGTAGTGCGGGCCTTCAGGCCCGCGTTGAGCAGTAATTATGAGAGCCGGGTTTAGCCGCTGAGGTACCTCGGGTCGAACTGCGCGGAATACACGCGCCTCGGCGACATCCCGTGTATGTACGTCAGGGCCTAAAGGCCGCTTTCTCAACGATTCGTTGACGCGGGCCTGAAGGCCCGCACTACTCGATTGCGAGGTGACAGGGACAAGTCCCACATTGTGGGACGACAGAGCTTAGACCAGCGAGTGCCGGCCCCCCAAGCGGCGCCACCTTTGCGCGGACCGGGGTGGCTGATCGCTGGGTAGGCATGCAAAAGGGAGGCCGAGTCCCGTACGGACGGCAGAGGTTTAGTGTGAGAACTGTGTTTTGGTTGCAGCAGTGGAATGAAGTGGCAAGAAACCAGCCCCGCAGGGGCGAGTCAGCTTAGCCCAGCATGGAGCCGCAGGCTGAATGCTGGGTAAACTGGGAAATAATCTGAGCCCCGTACGGGCGATACGGTTCTTACCCAGACTCTAAGGCGCTGGGCTAAACTCTGCCGCGCCTACTGCGCTGGTGTCGGCCTGCGCACGTCGCGCGGCGGCGGTCAGTGAGACGCGATCACAGATGAGACGACATTTTTGGAGGACGAAAGAGCGATGAGCTCGGGAACGCCATCCGGGGTCGGCAAACGGCCACGTCGGCGCGCCGGATCGTACTGCCAACTGACACTTGGCTACGGACAACTGCCCTTAACTCCCTGCTGCTCAAGAATTTACCTATAAGCCCTTGGAGCTCAAGATTTTGCCGGGAATTTTTGTCCAAGTTGTTGATTCCAGGTGATAGTGGGACGGGGAGGGCGAACAGTACGTTTTGGCGACGGCCATCCGAGCGGCATGACATTCGGAGTCTGGCTCGCGAACGTGAAGCCCGGAGCAATTATGGTTTTTCCCCTAGCGCTGGTAACTTTGATAGTTTACAGTCTCCGTATTGCCGACGTATTATGTTTCGCTAACTGTAAAACAGTCTCTGCCAAAGATGCAGCGACGAGGAGAGAGATATGCGAAAGTCAGGCCTGTGCAAGACCGTGTTCAGCGTTCTGCTTTTGACCGGTTTGCTGCTGTTGGGAAGCGTTCCTGGATTTTCCCGGGACAAGAATGAAACCATCGACGCCACCGCCTTCGGCACGGGCACCCAACTGGGAAGGAATATTGGCGTCACGCTGATTATCTACGAGTGGTCGACAGCGGAGGATCGACAGGTCCTGGTCGATGCGTTCAAGCAGGGTTCAAACAAGGGATTGGTGAACGCCCTGCAGAGGATGAAAGCGGTGGGCCACATGAACATCACGGGAACGCTCGGCACGGATGTCAGCTTTATCCGATTGATCCCAACCCCGACCGGCAGGAAGATCCGCTTCATAACCAACCGGCAAATCAGGTTCGGTGAAGCTTGGACTGACTCGCCAACCCAAGCCTTCGACTTGTCTGGAGGAGAACTCGACCTAAACGACCAGGAGAAGAGCAAGAGCACCGGCGTCTTGTATCCCGCGGCCCAACTAACAATCGGGGACACTGGGGAGTTGACCATCAATCTCAATCAGAACGCTTGGAGACTTAGCAACATTATCGATTGGAAGGGAACGCCCGGCGAAAATTAGCGGACGGCTTTACTCGCGGCCCGAATTGGCTCAGTGAAACTTTTGGAAAAGCGATTTCGTGGCTGTAGTCATTGAATTTCATTTCGAGTGAGGTGCTTATGAAGATTCAGCGCTGCTTTACGATTCATTGTGCCCTGCTGCTGTTGGCCGTCCTGCTGATCGCCAGCTTTGCCGCAGCCGAGGACAAAAAAGACAGCGGCAACGATGCTTGCTCGCAAGCCAGCCCGGCAAGCTTGTGCAATGCCAGCAACACCTGTGGGTCCGCGTGTACGGTAAACGTCAGGCGGACTTCGTACTCGTCCTCTGCTACTCCCAACATTCCAGGGGCCAAGGGGGATGGTTTTTTCTGCGTCAAAACTGGGACTACGGTGACGTGGCAATCCACCGCGAAGAACACCGGGTTTCTCATCGCTTTCGATGCTGCTTCCCCGTTTGATCCGCCCGGCACTATCACCGGCGGCACCGAAAAGTCAGTTCCCGTGGTAGCCAAGACCCCGGGCTGCTTTAAGTACAGCTTCACCGCCAGCAATTCCAAGGCGATCTACGGGATGGGTAAGGCGGCGCAGTCACAGATGATCGTGATCGGAGGGCAGTAAAAATTGCTGCGGCGCTGCCCACAACGTTGTGAGCAGCGCGAGCAATTCCCTGCTTGACGGCCGTTCTAACGGTGGGCGCGCTTTTGATATGTGTGCCGTGTTCGGGACTAGACAAGATGACGAAGTCGCCGGGCCAGTGTGAAGGAACTTACATCTTCTCCGACGCTATTCTGGTCTCACTGCTCCGGCGCCACATAGCCTTCCCTGTAATGAACATGTCGAGGTGTCGCCGATGCGTCCAGCCGCACCCTGATCTTGCGCCACTTGCCATCGTGAAGCGGATTGCTCGGCTGATAGCCCAGCATGTATTGATTCCGAAGCTCGCGGCTGATCAGAGCTGCGATTTCAGGTATCTTCCGACGATCGTCGGCCGGGATGGTTCGCCCGCCGCTGGCGTCGGTGATCTCGCTCATCCATTTCCTGCCCCAGCGTTCTTCGATGGTCTTGAACAGCGGCAAAGGCATATCGTCGAAGATGCCGATTCCGTAGGTCAACACGTTAGCTTCCTCGATCACGTGCTGGGTTTCCTTGAGCGTGTATCGGCTTCGGTTGTCGCCGCCATCGGAGATGATTACCATAGCTCTTCGTTCATAGCGGCCTGTCCGCAATTTGCTTATCGCCAGGTAAATTGCGTCATAGAGGGCCGTTGCGCCTTCGGGCTTCGTCGACGTCAGGCGCTCTTCGATCGTGCCAATCGACTGCGTGGAGGAAGCGATCAGCTTGGGTTTACTGGAGACGGTAATAATGAAGTACTCGTCTTGCGGGTTAGCATAGGTGAAGAACTCCTGCACCGCCTGACGTTCGTACTCGATCTTGTTCTTCATGCTGTCGCTGTAATCCAGAACGAGCGCTACCGAGATTGGCGCATCCTCGCAGGAGAAATACCGGATCTGCTGCTCGACATTGCCTTCATATAGGGTAAAGTTCTTCTTGGGGAGATCGAGAATAGGCCGGTTCAGCGCATCGGTCACCGTGACTGGCACGATCACGAGCTCGACATTAGCCCGAAAAGGTTTGATTCCGGCGCTGAGCGCAGGATCAACAACGCCGGCTCGAACCAGTTGTTCAGATGAATTCCGAGGAACAACGTGCGCTTGATCAAGCGAGTTCGACTGCGCCCAGCAATTACTGGGCAGCAACGAGATACAGAGAGCGAAAGCAGGCAGCAAAGAGATCTTGGCAGGTCGCAGCACGTGACGCGCGATCATGACTGATCCTCCGACGACGAGCACTACATCTTTGCGAAGTCAGTCGGGGATTTCCATTTTGTGTCCCCGAGTGACTGACTCTGCAGCTAGGGTTTCTATTCTCAAAGTCCTGGGCCGCGATTGGAGCATTCTCGGCGGTGTGGTGTCTGTTCAAAATTGCTCACTTTGGCGGGACGGAACCCGAATTCCTCTCCGAGCCGATCAAGCGGGTCATAAACCATACAATCGTTTACACGAACTTCAAGGAGGAACTTTTGGTTCAGATGCAGAACATCAAGTTGGAGCAGCTTGTGGCCAAAAATTTGTGGCTCTTGCCCTAGTCCTACCACTTAAGTGGTATCGCGGAGGCGCTTGGCCCCTAGAACATGTATGATGGAGTGGTTCAACCGCGCAGTTTTGCAGTATGCCAGGACGGTCGTTCTGAGTCGTGTGCTGTCCCGCGGCCAAGTGTCGTTCTGGCCGGTTGGGCAATCCAAGCTGTCGCATCTGCATAGCAGTTTTGACGTAACCAAACATTTGAATCGGGTAGCGTTGTAATCCACATTCACATTACAGTTCACTGCGCGGAGCAGTTTCTTTAGTTCTGCGACTGCGCGGAGACCTTTACCACCAAACTTCCAAAAGAAGGCGGAGGCAAGTACAGTGAGATCGAGCAGTAAACGATTGTTGTGTGCAATTTCCATTAGCCTGTTTGCAGTACTGGCATTTGCATCTACACCAAACATGCAGCAAATCCCCAGCGGCAAGAAAGCCAAAATCACCGGACAGATTCTGTCGCGCAACGGCGACCTGATCAACGTCAAGGGCAAGAAATCCGGTTCGCTCGTCGTTGTCAATGTCACGGACAGCACGACCTTCGTGCGCAAGAAGGGCACATTCAAGTTCCGTCACTCGGACATGGATGTCACCGCCATGGTTCCCGGCTTAACCATCGATGCGGAGGGCGTCGGCAATGCCAAGGGCCAGCTTGACGCTTCGAAGATCTCTTTCAGCCCCGACGACTTCGCGATTGAAGTGGCCGAGGAACAGCAGATTCAGACCAACAAGGCGGCCGCGGCTCAGGCGCAGTCCACTGCCAATCAGGGAGTAGCGAACGCCGCAGCAGCGCAGTCTTCGGCGAACCAAGCCCAGACCTCCGCTAACCAGGCTCAGACCACAGCTAATCAGGCTGGCACCGTCGCCGTGATGGACGCCGCCGCGGTCGAGATGGTCAACAAGCGCGTGTCCGACCTGGGCGACTACAACACCGTGGTCGAGGCCGGAATTTATTTCCCCACCGGCAAGTCCGCCCTGGACGATGCCGCCAAGGCTGACCTGAGCAAGCTCGCCGATCTCGCCATGCAGACCCAAGGCTACATGATCGAAGTGGCTGGCTACGCTTCCAGCACCGGAAGCAAACAGATGAACCAGCAGCTCAGCCAGGCGCGGGCAGCGTCGGTGGTGAATTATCTGCGCGAATCAAAGAACGTGCCGATGCGCCGCTTCCTCGTGCCCGCTGGCTATGGAGCAACGCATGCAGCCGCGACCAACACCGACGCTCAGGGACGCGAGCTTAATCAGCGGGTTGACGTCAAGGTTTTGGTCAACAAGGGCATGAACGAAGGCATGTAGCGGTTGACCGTTCTCCAATCCGAAAGTGGAACCTTCCCGTGCCGGTATAGAACCGCTGGCACGGGATTTTCTTTTGTGAATGACTAGCAATCAGCACTGAGCACTCAGCCAATATGGCAGGCTGGCAAAACTGGTCACTGATGTTTACGATCCAACTACCACGACCCACTTACTTTCGCTCTTTCCAATTTCGGGACGGGATATTATCTAACTGGTAAACCCTCCCCCTCCTTCGCTCTACCTGGAATCAACAACTTGGACAAAAATTCCCGGCAAAATCTTGAACCACAACGATTTATACGTAAAATCTTGAGCCACAATGATTTATGCTAAAAATCCGTACCTCCTTCCGGAGCCCTTGCAATTGAGTGTGGCAGACGGCATTTATCAACTAGTAATACGAAGCGATTCGGTCTGACAACTCGCAGCGGACCACAAGCCACTGTATTTCAAAGAACTGTCCACCTCTGCCCTGGGACGGGTGGGGGCGCGCAACGTATAGGGCCGCCTAACGATAAGCGTAGGCCGCAATCGCGATTTGTCAAGATTACGAAGGTACCATGCGAGTAACTGTACTTTCGCAACCTTTCAGCGCAAGGTAACCAGCGGGGCGCGCCGGTCTGGGAAAGGCGTTCTAGCATTTTCCACGGACCACCGGTGTCACCCTGTATCAGACTCCGAAGCAGATTTCCGTAGCCGCTCACTTTAAGTGTGTGCCGATCCAGGAATACTGCCACGCAGCCTGGACATTCTGGTAGTTGCCGCCGAACCGAATATAGGTGCCGTTGCTGTAAGCGAATTTCAGAGCCTGATGCTTGCTGATGGGTAGCGAGACGGTGCCTCCGAGGCGAGAGTTCATCTGATGGGAGAAGGGATTTTGCACACCGTTCACACTCGTCGTACCGCCGAACCAAAAATTGCCGTCGAGCGAGGCCCACATCCGCTGCTTCTTGAAGTCATAGCTCAGGTGCCCTTCAAGGGCCCCAATTGGGTTTTGCGTTTGGTTTCTGGTGCCCGAAAAGAAGACGTTGTGCGAAAAGAACTCGGGATTCGTGGTGAAGAACCACACTCCGAAGTACCCATCGACTATCCATTTGCCGCCCCAGCGTTGGGAATAGCCAAATTCTGGTTTGAACGACCAGCGGTTGGTGCCCCAGTTGACCACTTTGGTGGGATCGTACTGGCCGGTTGGAGGCACCACCTTGAGACTGGCGCCCAGTAGCAGCTTCTGCCGCCACTTTGCGAACTCCTTCGGCGGCATTGCGGGGCCGCCTTTCAGGTTTACGGAGACGCGAAAGACCGAATCGAGAAGACCGGAACGGTAAAGGTGCTTCTCCGCGCCCTTCACGGTCCCCTGGAAGTTGCCAAATGCGTAAGGCAACGCGGCGACGATGTTGGCCGAGCGGCCAAAGAAGCTGAACGCGTGGTAGTAGCTGAAGATCGGTACGCTATATTTTCCCGTGGCGCCGATGGGGAGTGGGCCATAGTCAATGCTGCCGTCGTAGAAGTTGTACGTCAGAATAATCGCATTGGAATGCACTGGGGTAATGACGTACGCGCGCGGAGAAAGGTCTTGGGCGCGAAGCACCGGCAGTGGGCACACTGCGATTACGGCCAACAACGCGAGCTTGCAGAAGGATTTCATTTTTGCGTGCAGATTGACTTTGATCCTGAATTTGTACCGGGTCGCCAGGAAAGTTGCAACTTCCATTTTAGAAGGTGATACAAGCACCGCTATGCAACTGTATGCTGGATCTGCGCTGGATCTGCCTTCCTTTTTTTGACTTGCAACTTTTGCCACTCGACACTAGTATTTCTCCGAGTCAGCAAACAATTTGCAAGCCTGAAAGCTCCAACCAACCGGAAGACGATGGCCTGACGTGGGGTGTCAGGCTCTACCAAGACAGATCGCACACACGTTTTCCGTGCATAACACCTAAAGAGGACCGCACCATGAAGACCGGAAGGACCGGGTTCGCAATCTTGATGTTTGTGCTGGCGGCGACACTGGCCGCCGCGCCTGCCATGGCCCAGCAGACAAACTGCCCGCCGGGCTCCGCTTGCGCAACCACCACCATTGAGGGAAAGCAACTCCCGCCGCCGCCTCAGAAGTTTGAAGGCAAGATCGAGCGTAATGCCTCGCAGTCCAAACCCTACTGGCCGGCGCGCGTGGTGCCGCCTAAGGGCGCGCCAAACATTTTATTGATCATGACCGACGATTCTGGCTTCGGCGTCACCAGCACGTTCGGTGGGGTAATCCCGACGCCGACGCTCGACCGGGTCGCCGCGATGGGCCTGCGCTACACCAACTTTAATTCGACGGCGCTGTGCTCGCCCACGCGTGCAGCCTTGATCACCGGGCGCAATCATCACTCGGCCGGTTTCGGCGTAGTTTCCGAGCAGTCCACCGGCTACCCCGGCTACGACAGCATCATCACTCGTGACAAGGCGACCATTGGCCGCATCCTGAAGGACAACGGCTATCGCACCTCCTGGTTCGGCAAGGACCATAACGTGCCCACCTTCCAGGCCAGCCAGGACGGGCCGTTCGACCAGTGGCCGATAGGAATGGGCTTTGAGTACTTCTATGGCTTCATCGGCGGTGACACGAGCCAGTGGCAGCCAAACCTGTTCCGCAACATGACGCCGATTTATCCCTACGTCGGCCATCCCGGCTGGAACCTGACAACAGCGCAGGCGGACGATGCCATCCAGTACATGAATCGCATCAACGCCGTCGCCCCGGATCAGCCCTTCTTTATCTATTACGTGCCAGGCGGCACGCACGCTCCGCATCAGCCGACGCCGGAGTGGATCAAGAAGATCAGCGACATGCACCTGTTCGACCAGGGCTGGGACAAATTGCGCGACCAGATCTTCGCCAACCAGAAAAAGCTGGGCGTGATCCCGCCGGACGCCAAGATGACGCCGTGGCCACATGACCTGCTCAAGCACTGGGACGAACTCACACCGGATGAAAAGAAGATGTTCCTACGTCAAGTGGACGTCTTCGCTGCCTATGTTGCCTATACAGACTACGAAATCGGGCGGGTGATCCAGGCGGTCGATGACATGGGCAAGCTCGACAACACGCTGATCATCTACATCAACGGCGACAACGGCAACAGCGCCGAGGGGACCCTGATTGGCACGCCTAACGAGGTGGCGATGTTCAACGGGGTAATGGTGCCAGTCGAGGACCAGTTGAAGTATTTCTACGACGCCTGGGGCTCGGACCAGACCTATGCGCACATGGCTGTGCCGTGGACATGGGCGTTCGACACGCCATTCTCCTGGACTAAGCAGATCGCCTCGCATTTCGGCGGCGTGCGGCAAGGAATGGCAATCGCGTGGCCCGCGCGAATTACCGACAAGGGGGGCGTTCGCAACCAGTTCCACCACATGATTGACATCGTGCCGACGATTCTCGAAGCGGTCGGAATCCCGCAGCCGGACGCGGTGGACGGCATCCCGCAGAAGCCGATCGAGGGCGTGAGTATGGTCTATACCTTCGACAAGGCCAATGCCAACGCACCCTCAACTCACCACACACAGTACTTCGAGATGATGGGCGACCACGCGATCTATCACGATGGGTGGATTGCCAGCACCAAGGTCATGCGTCCGCCATGGATCGTTTCCGGGCCAGTGAACCAGGACCCGGCCAGCTATCCCTACGAGCTATACGACGTCACGCACGACTGGACACA
>Ga0209656_10003408_pt1 | contig 10285 bp, 9 predicted proteins | sample BogFormECP12_OM2_FD_188239 | JGI IMG/M metagenome (GOLD analysis project Ga0209656, IMG submission 188239) | Bog forest soil microbial communities from Calvert Island, British Columbia, Canada - ECP12_OM2 (SPAdes) (version 2) | ecosystem: Environmental > Aquatic > Freshwater > Wetlands > Bog ... | reverse complement strand
GGCGCCGAGACGGTGACGCTCGCGGCGGCCCAGATGCCCGGGCACACCCACCCAGTGAAGGCCAGCAGCAGCGCAGCCGCCTCCGGCCAGCCCGGGGGCCGCGCGCTGGCCCGCTCTGCTAGTCATATCTACACCGCCAAGCCCGATGCCAGCACCGTCATGAACACGGACATGCTCGGCGACGCGGGGGACAGCCAGCCGCACGACAACATCCAGCCCTGCCTGGCCGTGAACTTCTGCATCGCCCTGAACGGTATCTTCCCGGCACGGAACTGACCAGCAACTAGATAGTCAGTTGCACCTGGATACCACGGTCCCCACCAAGGCTGACCTCGACGCCGCGCATGAGCGGGCGCTCGCGCTCGGCGCCCGGCTGCTCGAGGACCGCTCGGATGACCCGGAGGAGCCGCTGCGGGTCTACGCCGACCCCGCGGGGCACCCGTTTTGCATCATCGCCGCTATTTAGCAGCTCACGTCCATCGTTAGACGCCGGAGTCCCGCTCAGGGATATCTAGGGAGCCGCCTCGCACGCCGGCCCGCGCACGACGATGCGCTGCGGGCGCCCGATTGCGCTGTTCTGTACGCCCCGGGTGGGTCTTACCGCGCCGCCTCTCATGGGCGCCTGGTCCGACTGGGATGCTCCCCGTAGGAGGTTCGGCGAACGACACGGTGAACGTGGGTTGCGCCGTTACCGCTGCCGTCCGGGTCGCGCCGGGGGTGTCTTGCCTGACGGCCGGTTCGTGGATTGGCCGCGTCGGCTGCTGATGTCGGCCTCGAGGATGTCGAGCAGGGCTTGTGCGGCTCCGGTGGGCGGGCGCCTGGCGGCGGTGACCGCGCAGATGTCGCGGCGCAGCGGCGGCGTGATGCGGACTGTGGAGACCTGCGCGGTGACCGCGCGCACGCTCATCGGGGGCAGAACCGAGATACCGAGCCCGTGCTGGAGGAGTTCGGCGAGGTACTGCATGTTCTGCGCTTCGCAGACGGTACGCCGGGCGAGTCCGGCGGCAGCGCAGGCGACGTCGATCTGGGCGTGTAGCCCGGAGTCGGCCCGGTAGTCGACGAAGTCGCGCTCGCGCAACGCTGGATCGGCAAGTTCGATGCTGGCCCGTCTGGCCAGCGGGTCGCCCTGCGGGACGGCGAGGATCAGGTCGTCGTGGCCGATCTCGACGCGGGTCAGGACGGTGGGGTCGGTGGGGCCGTCGATGAAGGCGATGTCCAACTGGCCGTCGGCGGCCGCGCTGGCGAGTACCGGGGCGGCGTCGGCTGGCCGATAGCAGCGCCACCGCAGGCGCGCTGAGCAGCCACCGTGTCGCGCTCGGCCGCGGCGCCGATGGCGCCGTGCCGCACCGGCACGACAATTCCTCCGAGCTGTTCTACATCCTCGATGGCGCGTTCGACCTGCTGGTCGAGGACAACGTCGTCACCGCGCGCACCGGCGATCTGCTGGTCGTCCCGCCTGGCTCGGCGCACGCGTTCGCCGCGCATCACGACTCGACCGCCGAGGCGCTGATCAACGGCCGCTGCTAACCGGAAGCCGTTGGCCTGGGTTCCTGGCCTGCGAGGCGCTGGAGGTGCTCGGGTCCTGCGCCCGGCTGCACGACCTCGACGCCGCGGCGACCGCCTTCGGCCGTGCACTGAGCCTCGCGGCCGCGGCGGACCTGCGGGTGCACCGTCTCAGGATCCTCCCGGCGGCTCGGCCTGATCCCGCTCCAAGCGGCAGCTTTGCTCATGCAGGGCTTTGCCCTGGCCCACCAGGGCCGGACCCGGGAGATGGAACACTACCTGGCCGCCGCCGAGGCAACCGCGCCTGACGACCCCGATCTGCGAGCCGGCGCGTGGGCTATCGGCCGCGGGATCGGCGCCCTGGTCGCTGAAGACCGCCGCGGCGCACGCCAGGCCTTTGCCCGCGCCCGCGCGGAAGCCCCCGACCAGCATGCACGGATCCTCAACCCCTACCAGGGACCCGAACTGCTGCTCCGGGCGCTGGCCGGCGAAGCCGACCCGGCCGAGATAGACACCGCCGCCGCTGACGTTGTCCGGGCAGCACGCTGGCCCGAGCTATGGTTCGGCGCCGCGAAGGCAGTAGCCAGGGGAGCCGACGGCGATGCCGCCGGGGCCTCAGCCGCACTCAGCGCCGCGCTTGCGGCCGGCGACCGCTACCCGGTCTTCTCCGCTCTGACGATGCGGCTGGTCGCGGAGGCAGCCATCCGGGACGGCTGGGGAACGCCCGACATGCTGCTGCGCACAGAAATACCGCAAGGTCTTCGACGCCGGAGAAGCCATCGTCAACCAGCCGGACCGCCTGTACCACGTCTGCTACCGCACCGACACCGGCTTCACCGTCATCGATATCTGGGCCGACGAACAGTCCTTCGCCGCCTTCGGCGAGACCCTCGGCCCGGCTGTACACCACGCTGGCCTCGACGCCAAGCCCGCCGTCTACCCGGTCGAGCAGGTCATGACGCAAGACGGCACCCGATCCAGCTAGCCGAGCGCACTTGGAGCACCGGTGGAGCGGCACTTTGCTGCTGCCTGCTCCACCGGCTCCAGACCGCTTGACGACCACGAAGCGACGAGCCGGTCCCGGGGCGGGCAGCAGGACCGTTCGGGCTGAATGATCTTGATTTTCCGGCGGTCAGCACCTCACGGCCTGCCCGGCGTGGTCAGCGCACCAGCAGTCGGAGGCCTGCCGGTCGCCCGTGGCAAAATCAGCTAGGTGCAGATCGGGATGCTTGGACCATTCGAGGTTCGCACGGACGACGGCGTCCTCGCCGACGTGCCGGGCGCCCGGTTGCGCGGGCTGTTGATCGCCCTCGCGCTCGAACCGGGTCACGCAGTCCCGAGGGCGACGCTCGTCGACTGGATTTGGGGTGAGCGCCCGCCCTCCGACGCGGCGAATGCCTTGCAACGCTTGGTTTCCCGGCTGCGGAAGGCGCTGCCGGAAGGGTCGATCGAGGGGCAGGCGGACGGCTACCGGCTGAGGGTGGAACCCGACGCTGTCGACGCGGTGCGGTTCGAACGCCTCGTCGGCCAGGCCCGTAATGACGAGGATCCGCGGCGGGTACGGCTGCTGCGCGAGGCCCTCGCATTGTGGCGTGGTGCGGCCATGCAGGGCGTCGGTTTGCAGGATAGTGCCGCGTTTGACGCGGCGGTCACCCGGCTCGAGGGGCTACGCCTGACTGCCATGGAGGATCGGTTCGATGCGGAGGTCAGCCTCGGCCACGGTGTGGAGCTGGTCACGGAACTGACCGACTTGGTGGCCGCGCATCCGCTGCGAGAACGGCTTGTCGCTGCGCTGATGCGTGCCCTCGTCGCGGCCGGTCGCGGCACCGAGGCACTGCTCGTGTACCAGCGCACGCGAGAAGCCCTGGCCGACGCGCTGGGTGTCGACCCCGCACCGGAGCTGTCCGCATTGCACGTCGCGCTGCTGCGGGGCGAGTTGGGACGGCGGGAGCAGTGCTGGCGGGAGGAGGGCCGGAAGACCAACTTGCGCGCCGAGCTGACCAGCTTCGTCGGCAAGGACGCTGATGTCGCCGCGGTCCGCGAACTCATCGCCGAACATCGGCTCACCACCGTGATCGGGCCGGGCGGCTCGGGGAAGACCAGGCTGGCCACGGAAACCGCGCGCACGCTGCTCGGCGACCTGCCGGACGGGGCCTGGCTAGTGGAACTGGCGTCGATCGGCGCGGACGGTGACGTGGCGCAATCGACGCTCGCCGCGCTCGGGCTCCGGGATGCGCTGCTCGGCGGCGCATCGAACGCGGAACCGATGGACCGGCTCATCGCCGCGATCCGCGAGCGCGAAACGCTGCTGATTCTGGACAACTGTGAGCACGTCATCGAGTCTGCGGCGGCGTTCGCCTATCGAGTGCTCGGGGAGTGCCAGCGGCTGCGGATCCTGGCGACGAGCAGGGAACCGCTCGGCATCACCGGTGAGGCGCTGTGGCTGGTCGAGCCGCTGGCCTTGCCGGAAGGGGACGCCAGCCCCGGCGAGATCGAGTTCTCTCCTGCCGTCCAGCTGCTGCAGGACCGGGCCGGCGCGGTGCGCAAGGATCTCGCGACCGACGCCCACACGCTGTCGAACATGGCGCGCCTCTGCCGGGCGCTGGACGGGATACCGCTGGCGATCGAACTGGCCGCGGCCAGGTTGCGCACCCTGTCCCTCGATCAGCTTGCCAACCGTCTCGACGACCGGTTCCGCCTGCTGACCGGCGGCAGCCGTACCGCGCTGCCGCGGCACCGGACGTTGCGCGCGGTGGTCGACTGGAGCTGGGAGTTGCTCACCGACGCCGAACGGATGGTCCTGCGCAGGCTCTCGGTGTTCTCCGGCGGGGCGAGCCTGGACGCGGCCGAGCAGGTCTGCGGCGGTGATTCGGTCGAGCGAGGGGAAGTGCTCGAGTTGCTGACCGCGCTGACCGAGAAATCGCTGCTGCTCACCGAGAGGGTCCGCGCACCGCGCTACCGGATGCTCGACACGATCAAGGAATACGCCCGGGACCGACTCGCGGAGACGGGGGAATCGGATCTGGCGCGCCATGCGCATCTCGCGTACTTCACCGGACTCGCCGAGACCGCGGAGCCGCATCTGCGCCGTGCCGAGCAGTTGGAGTGGCTCGCCACGCTCGAGGCCGAGCATGACAACATCGCTGTTGCCCTGCGTGGCGCGCTCGCGGCCGGCGAGGCGCACGGGGCGATGCGGCTCGCGGCGGCCGCCGGCTGGTACTGGTGGCTCGGCGGGCACAAGGCCGAAGGCATCGAGCTGCTCATCGCGGCCACCAACACGCCCGGCGAGGTGAGCGATGAGATCCGGGCCTGGGTGTACGCGCTTGTCGTGATGTTCATAACAGACGGTCCGGGTGACCAATACCAGGCGGAGGAGTGGATCCACAAGGCATACCAGTTCACCCAGCGCAGTCAGCGCCGCTACCCGGCACTTGGGTTCGTCGCCGCGCTGGAGCGCATGTTGCAGGGGCCGGACGCGTTTCTGCCCGCGTTCGAACCACTGCTGGACGACGAAGACCCGTGGGTACGCGCACTGGCCCGGCTGCAGCTCGGCAAGATGCGGATCATGCTCGGCCAGGGCGGCCGGGATGCGGATGCGTATCTCGAGATGGCGCTCGCCGAGTTTCGGGCGCTCGGCGAGCGGTGGGGGATTTCGTTCGCTCTGACCGAGCTGGCGGACCGAATCGCCACGCGCGGCGAGTTCGCCGATGCGTGCGAGCACTACGACCAGGCGATCGCGGTCGTCACCGAAGTCGGTGCTATCGAGGATGTCATCCGGATGCGGTCGCGGCAGGCGCAGCTGTACTGGCTGCTGGGTGATGAGGAGTCGAGCGCGGCTGCCATGGCCGAGGCACAGCGGTACGCGGAACGGGTCGCGTGGGCGTCCGCGCTGGCCGAGCTGGCCCTCTCGAAGGCGAAACTCGCTCGTTGGGGCGGCAACGCCGAGCAGGCATACCACCAACTCGGCGTCGCGACGACCATGCTGGGCGAGGAAGCCGAGCAGGCGAACATCCGCGCGGTAACACACGACCTGCTCGGCTACCTCGCCGGCGATCTCAGCGAGGCCCGCGAGCACCGCGTCGCGGCCTTCCGGGCGGCGTCCGAGGCAGGGCACGCACCCCTGATCGCGCAGGTACTCGTCGGGATCGCGGCCCTGGCACTGCGCCGCGACCAGTACGAGCAGGCCGCACGGCTGCTGGCGGCAAGCGCCGGCGTGCGCGGACTGCCGGATCGTTCCGACCCGGACGTGGCGCGGATCGAGCAGATTGCGCGGCACCGCCTCGGCGATGCACGGTTCGCCGAGGCGACGCGGGAGGGCACGCAGACGAGCTGGTCTCAGCTGGCCACCGTCACGCTCGCCTGTTGAATGTGGCGAGCGACCACAGGTATCCGACGAGGGCGATCCCGGCGCACCAGGCGAGAGCGGCGGCCGCGTAGCCGCCCGACGGGGTGCCGGCGAGCAATCCACGCAACGATTCGATAATCGGCGTGAAGGGCTGATACTGGGCAAATTGCCGGACTCCCTGTCCCATCTTGGCGGCCGGCACGATCGCGCTGCTCAGGAAGGGCAGAATGATCAGCGGCACGACGATAAGGCCTGCGGATTCCGGAGTTTTCGCAGCCATTCCCAGCGCGACCGTGAGCCACGCGGCCGCGAAAGCTGCCGCCGCGATGATACCGATCGCGCCGAGCCAGTCGCCGACGGTCGCAGGCGACCGGAACCCCAGCGCGAAGGCCATTCCGATGATGACCGCAATGGCTACCGAACTGCTCAGCATAGTGGCCACGACGTGACCGGTCAGGACGGCACCGCGGGAGACATTCATCACCTTGAACCGGTTGATGATGCCCTTGGTCATATCGGAGTTCACGGATATCGCGGTGCCCGCCAACCCGTAGGTGATGGCCAGCAGGATCAGACCTGGTGTTGCATATTCGACGTAGTGCTCACCGACATTGAATGCGCTGCCGAACACGTACACGAGCAGCAACATGAGCACGACCGGCATCAAAGTCCCGTTGAATATCGTGACCGGATTCCGAAAGATGTGCTTGAGGTTGCGACGTAGCGTGATCCGCGAATCGGTCAACGGTGCTGAAATGGTGCTCATCGTGCGATGGCCTCCTCCGTGCTCGCGTGACCTGTCAGGGCAAGGAAAACGTCATCGAGGTCCGGTGTGTGCACCGAGAACTCCGCAACGTCGATCGAATGCTCGTCGAGCCGGTTCAGCAGAGCCCGCAACGATTTCGCCCTGCCATCGCCGGGAACCTGCAGGGTCAGGTCCTCGTCGTCCCGCGTGGAGCCGGTCAGGACCCGCGCCGCCGCGGCGAGTTCTCCGGCGTCGGTGAACTGGAGCCGGACGTGGCTGCCGGGAACCTGGCGCTTGAGTTCGTCGGGAGTGCCCTCGGCAACCAGGTGGCCCTGGTCCAGCACCGCGATCCGGCCGGCGAGATGATCGGCTTCTTCGAGATTCTGGGTAGTGAGGAAAACGGTCACGCCGTCGGCCACCAGCTCGCGGACGATGTTCCACATCGTGCGACGGCTGCGCGGATCCAGTCCCGTCGTCGGCTCGTCCAGGAAAATGATCTGCGGCCTGGTAACCAGCGTCATCGCCAGATCCAGCTTCCGGCGCATACCGCCGGAATAGGTCGCCGCCATCTTCTGCGCCGACTCCGCCAGATCGAACCGTGCCAGCAACGAGGTGACCACTCGCTTGCCCTCGTCGGCCCGCAGATGGTGCAGATCCGCCATCAACTGCAGGTTCTCCTGCCCCGTCAGCAGATCGTCCACCGCCGCGAACTGACCGGTGACCCCGATCGCCGCGCGCACCGCCGTGGCCTCGGTCGCAACATCATGCCCGGCCACCCGTACCGTCCCACCGTCGGCCTTCATCAACGTGGTCAGCACGTTCACCGTCGTCGTCTTACCCGCCCCATTCGGGCCGAGCAGGGAAAAGACGGTGCCAGCAGGAACATCTAGATCGATGCCATCGAGCACGGTCTTGTCCCCGTACGCCTTCCGCAGCCCTGAGACTGCGATCGCTGAATTTCTCATGTGACCACTATCGGCACCGCCCCTGACACGCCCCTGCCACGCCCCTGACACCACCACTGACACGGCGTTCTACCTCGTTGCGCCAGGTCAAGGCACTGCGCAGCCTCCTGATGACTGCCTGATCGGCCGGAGTCCGCCGGTCAGCGCGTTGCCGCGATTTCAACCGTCGACGGATTTGGCCTCGATCAGGCTCCGGATGAAACGAACCCGGTCGCCGTCCCGGCCGTCATAGCCGGAGGCAACCGGGATGCCGTCGACCTCTGCGTCGCCGGGCTCTAGCTGGAAACCCATCCGCTGGTGGAACGCGACCGAGCCGCGGTTCACCGGGGACGTGACCGCGCGGACCAGGACGCAGCCGCGAGCCTCTGCAGCCTGGAAGAACGCCGCATAGAGCAGTCGGCCCAGCCCGCTGCCGCGCTCTGCCGGATCCACGCCGACAAAGTGAATGTAGGCCTCACCAGGCCTGGACTGGGAGATGAACCCGGCCAGGAAACCGGCTAGCTTGCCGTCGCGTTCCGCCGCGAAACTAGTGTCGCTGAAGTGCTCGAAGAATAGCCGCGGAAGCTTGTCCGCCATCTGGCGGCCGCCCCACCATTGGTCGATGACCGAGATCACAAATGGGTAGTCGGCCGTGCTCAGCTGGCGGATCTGGAACGTCATCAGAATCGCGGCGTGGAGACCCCGGCCTTCAGGCCGGGAGGAAAAGCCGCGTCACCTCCCTGGAATGTCAGTGGTGTTCGCTAGTGTGTTCGTATGTGGCGGCCAGCGAGGCTTCGTTGAGATAGATAGCCGTGCTGGTAAGGATCATCTTGATCCGGGTTCTCTTCGTCCTGCAGGCCGACTAACTGCCGCACGGCGGCGCCCGCGGGTTCTTATATCATCCGGGCAGCAACCCGGTTCCCGGTGACGATGCGCGCGGGCCGTGCTCGCAATTGCTACGCGCGGCCCGCGGTCGGCGGCCGGAACGGATTCTCCGCAAGGACCCCGGAGTATTCCTGGCCAGTGTTGAGATCCTCCGAACAGAGCACAGCACAGCCCATTTCAGCTGCGCTGCGGACGATCATCGCGTCCCAGAACGAGATCCCGGTGCGCTGGTGGATGCCGATCGCGCCAAGGACGTCGTCAGCCGCCGGGACATGCACATGCCAGCGTGAGAAGTCGGCGATGATCTCCTTCGCCGTCTCCGCATCGAGCGGCTTAGCGATCTTCCGGGTGACGCTCACGAAGAACTCCTGCAGCACCTGAACACTCAGGCAGCCGTCACGGGATTCCCAGAGCTGCTCGACCAGCGCCCGGGCCTGATCCCGCTTGACGTCCGCCGAATCGTCATGCGCATACACCAAGATATTGGTATCGACGAACCGGCGGTTACCGCTCATGAACGCTGTCCCGGCTCCAGCTGATGTGCCCACCGGTGCCGAGATCCATCCCCTCGCGCAGCCGGGCAAGGCTCCGGTCACGGGCGCGGGCGTATCCAGTCTCTCGCTCGACCAGTTCCCTCAGCATCCGGGCAAGCAGTTGTGACACCGACGTGCCGCGGCTGGCCGCCAGGATCTTGGCTGCCCGGATGTCCTCCTCGGGAAGCGACAGCGTGATGTTCTGGTTGCCCACGACAATCCACCTCAGACGACTCGCTTTACACGTAAATAAGTGTAGCACGGGATTACGTGACGGCCAGAGCCGCAGCAGACCTAGCACGGGGCATGACTTGGATGAACGCCTCGATGTCGGCGCGTGCCCTGGTCTTCATGAAGGTCAGGTACTCCGCAACGGGTCGGCTAGCCGCGGTCTGGCTCGTGGGCCAGCCACAGGACTCCGAGGGGCGGCACCGTGACCGTGGCGGAGTACTCCAGGTCGTTCCAGCCGGGTGCTTGGGCGGTGACGGCGCCGGTGACGGTGTTGCTGCCGCCGAATTCCGCGTTATCGGAGTTGAGGATCTCCGCCCAGCGTCCGGGCTGGGGAAGCCCGATGCGGTAGTCAGGGCGGGGTACCGGGGTGAGATTGGCCACGCAGGCCACGGGGCGCCCGGCCGACGCCGGGAACCGCAGGAACGACAGCACGCTGTTGTCGGAATCGTCGGGGTCGATCCAGCGGAAGCCGCCCCAGTCGAAGTCCTGCTCCCACAAGGCGGGTTCGTCACGGTAGACGGTGTTGAGCGCCCGGACTAGCGCCTGCACGCCGGCGTGTTCGGGGTAGTCCAGCAGGTGCCAGTCCAGGCTTCTGTCGTGGTTCCATTCGTCGTTCTGGGCGATCTCGCCGCCCATGAACAGGAGCGGCCGGCCGGGATGCGCCCACATCCAGGCCAGCAGCACGCGCAGGTTGGCGAACTGCTGCCACCGGTCCCCGGGCATCTTGCCGAGCAGCGACCTCTTTCCGTGCGCCACTTCGTCATGGCTGAGCGGAAGGATGAAGTTCTCACTGAACGCATACAGCAGCGCGAAGGTGAGCTCGTGATGGTGGTAGCGCCGGTGCACCGGTTCCTTGCTGAAATACACCAGGGTGTCGTTCATCCAGCCCATGTTCCATTTGAACCCGAAACCGAGCCCGCCCAGGTACGTCGGGCGGGAGACCGCCGGCCAGGACGTGGATTCCTCGGCCACCAGCATGACCGAGGGGTGGTCCCGGTAGACCACCGCGTTGACTTCCTTGACGAAGTCGATGGCCTCCAGGTTTTCCCGGCCACCGAACCGGTTGGTGACCCACTCGCCCTCCCGGCGCGAATAGTCC
>Ga0209656_10003407_pt1 | contig 10288 bp, 8 predicted proteins | sample BogFormECP12_OM2_FD_188239 | JGI IMG/M metagenome (GOLD analysis project Ga0209656, IMG submission 188239) | Bog forest soil microbial communities from Calvert Island, British Columbia, Canada - ECP12_OM2 (SPAdes) (version 2) | ecosystem: Environmental > Aquatic > Freshwater > Wetlands > Bog ... | reverse complement strand
CGCGGTCGTAAAGATCGCCGAAAGAGAGCCCGTGCTGGAGGACGAGATCAGTCATTATCGGGTTAGACGTGCAGCGGCGAGCGAGTGCGGAATTCCGCGCTCTCAACTTGTGATTAAGCGACGATCAATCGAGAGAAGCCACGACAATTCGCCGCCACCGTGTTGCGTCGAGCGAGACGCGTCGGCACCGCAAGAGATTGGGTCGATCAGGCACAAAATGAAGGGCAGAGGGTGCCCGGCGGCGGCGTTCATGGAATTGTCACCGTCCTGTTGCAGGCTTATGGCATTCTTCAACCGAGACGTCGGTTCGGCAGCAGGGGAGAAGGCATGGCTGGGGACGCGTTCGACTACGATCTTCTGGTGATCGGTTCCGGACCGGCCGGACAGCGCGCCGCAATCCAGGGCGCCAAGCTCAACAAGAAAGTTGCGATCGTCGAGAGAAGGACCGTGCTCGGCGGGTGCAGCGTCAATCTCGGCACGATCCCGTCAAAGACCCTGCGTGAGGCGGCGCTCGAGCTTTGCGGGTACCGCTCGCGGGAATTTTACGGCGCCTCCTATACCGTGAAACAGCACATCACGATGCAGGATCTGCTGTTTCGCACCGACCGGGTGATCCAGCACGAAATCGACGTCACCCGCCACCAGCTGATGCGCAACGATGTCGAGATGATCGCGGCGACGGCGTCCTTTGTCGCCCCCGACGCCGTTCGCCTCGACTTTGTCGACGCCGCCGGCTTCCGCACCCTCAAGGCAAAGAAGATCGTCATCGCCGCCGGGGCGGAAACCACCCGCGATCCGCACATCCCGTTCGACGGCGAACGGATTTTCACCAGCGACGACGTCCTGCAACTCGACCGACTGCCGCGGACATTGGCGGTTATCGGAGCCGGGGTGATCGGCTGCGAATATGCCAGCATCTTTGCCGCTCTCGGTGTTCGGGTGACCCTGATCGACAAGCGCGACCGGCTGTTGCCGTTCGTCGACCACGAAATCGTCGACGAGTTCTGCCATCACCTGCGTGAAAACCGGGCGACCCTGCGGCTCAACGAGAGCGTCGGCAGGTTGGAGATCATCGAGGACGAGCACGGCCCGCGCGTCAGGCTGCACCTCGACAGCGGCAAGACGATCATTGCCGAGAAGGCGCTCTACTCGGTCGGCCGCACCGCGGCCGCCGGCAGGCTCAATCTGCCGGAGGCCGGGCTGGTGCCCGACAGCCGTGGGCGGCTGGCGGTCGACGAACACTATCAGACTCAGACCCCCGGCATTTACGCGGTCGGAGACATGATCGGGTTCCCTGCGCTCGCCTCGACCTCGATGGAACAAGGCCGGCTGGCGGTATGCCATGCCTTCGGGGTCACAGCGCACAGCGTCCCCGAGCGCTTTCCCTATGGGATCTATGCGGTCCCCGAAATCTCGATGGTCGGCAAGAACGAGGAGGAGCTGACCGAGGCCGGGACTCCCTACGAGGTCGGCAAGGCCCGCTACAAGGAGATCGCTCGAGGACAGATCCTCGGCGACGTCACCGGCCTCCTGAAGCTGATATTCCACAGCGAGACCCGCCGGCTGCTCGGCGTCCACATCATCGGCGAAGGCGCAAGCGAATTGATCCACATCGGCCAGTCGGTATTGTCGTTCGGCGCCAAGATCGATTACTTCATCGACACGGTCTTCAATTACCCGACCCTGGCCGAATGCTATAAGGTGGCGGCGTTCGACGGCATCAACCGGCTCGGCATCTTTGAAGGAGCGGCGGTAGAAACTGCCGGAACCGCCTGACTTCATGACCTCATGGGCGAACCGGCGTTCGCCCGCTCGAGCAGCGCGTTGAGCAATACGTTGCAGCCGGCGGTCAAATCCTCGGGCTTGGCGTCTTCGATCTCGTTGTGGCTGATGCCGCCGATGCAGGGCACGAAGACCATCGCGGTCGGGGTGACGCGCGCCAGATAGACGGCGTCGTGGCCGGCGCCGCTGATAATGTCCTGATGCGGGTAGCCCTGTGCCCCGGCCGCGTCGCGCACCCCGGCAACGAGATCGGGGTCGAACGGGGTCGGCGGGAAATACCAAAATTCCTTGACCTCGACTTGGAGGCCGATCGCCGAAGCGGCGTCTTCGCAGGCCTGCCGCAGCTCGCCGTCCATCGCGCTCAGCACCGCGTCGTAGGGATGACGGAAATCGACGGTGAAGAACACCCGGCCGGGGATCGTGTTGCGCGAGTTGGGGCTGACCTGCACAAACCCGACCGTGGCGCAGGCGTAGGGCGCGTGCGCATGGCCGATCCGGTTGACGGCGTCGATCATTCTTGCGGCGCCGACCAGCGCGTCGCGGCGCCGCGACATTGGCGTCGGCCCGGCATGCGCCTCCTGGCCCGTCACGGTGACCTCGTACCAGCGCTGGCCCTGCGCGCCGGTCACGACGCCGATCGGCTTCTGCGCGGCTTCGAGGATCGGCCCCTGTTCGATATGCGCCTCGAAGTAGGCGGCGACCGGCCGGCCGCCGACCGGTTCCGGACCGACGAAGCCGATCCGTTCCAGCTCGGCGCCGAGCGTGGCGCCGGTCAAATTGTCCGGCCGCGCGAGGCCCTCGGCTAGATCGAAGACACCGGCGAAGACCCCCGAGCCGACCATCGCCGGCGAGAACCGCGAGCCCTCCTCGTTGGTCCAGGCGACGATCTCGAGCGGCGCCTCGGTCTCGTAGCCGAGATCATTCAGCGTGCGCACCAGCTCGAGACCCGCCATGACGCCGTAGGCGCCGTCGAATTTGCCGCCGGTCGGCTGCGTGTCGAGATGGCTGCCGGTCATGACAGGCGGGAGGCTCGGGTCGCGGCCGGGCCGGCGCGCGAAAATGTTGCCGATCTTGTCGACCCGAATGTTGCAGCCGGCCTCCTCGCACCAGCGGATGAAGAGCCGTCGCGCCTCGCCGTCGAGGTCGCTCGCGGCGAGCCGGCACACGCCGCCCTTCGGGGTGGCACCAATCTGCGCTAATTCCATCAGGCTCGCCCACAGCCGCTCGCCGTTGACTTGCAAGTTCCGCATTCCACTCTCTCGCTTCCTTCGGCGGCTGCCACAATACCCTCTAACGGAGCTGTTGGCTCACCGCGGTTCGAGGCTATACATCTGCCGCCTAGCTTGGCCGAGGGAAGGGTGCGATGGCGAGTGGAGAGCTGCTCACGGTAAGCGGGATAGAACTCGAAATTGTGCGGCGCGGCGCGGGTCGCCCGATCGTCGTGCTGCACGGCTTCCAGACCGTTGATCGCGAAGCGCCCTACCTCGAACTTCTCGGCCGACATGGCGAAGTGATCGCGCCGTCGAGCCCGGGCTTTGGCCACTCGCCGCGGCCCAAGGATTTCGATACCGTCTTCGATCTCGTACATCTCTATCTCGAGCTGCTGGACACGCTGGCGGGCGACAAGGTGGCGCTGGTCGGGTTTTCCTTCGGCGGCTGGCTGGCGGCGGAGGTGGCTGCAGCGTGCAGCCATCGGCTCGACAAACTCGTCCTCGTCGATCCGGTCGGCATCAAGATCGGCAACCGTGAAACCCGCGACATTCTCGACGTCTTCAACAAATCGCCCGACGAGGTGCGGCGGCGCAGCTGGCACGACCCGGACAGGTTCGCGCCTGATTTCAACACGATGTCCGACGAGGCGCTGGTCGTTTACGCCCGCAACCGCGAGGCGCTTTGCCTCTATGCCTGGCACCCGTATATGTACAACCCGCAGCTGCCGCGCTGGCTCGGAAGGATCAAGGTGCCGACCCTGCTGCTGTGGGGCGAGAGTGACCAGGTCGTGACACCGGATTACGGCCGCGCCTACAGCCGATTGATCCCGGGCTCGCGGTTCGAGCTGATCGAGGGCGCGGGGCATCATCCGGAAATCGAGCAACCCGAGGTCTTTGCCGAGCGGGTTTCCCGTTTTCTCGAGGAGTAACCGTATGCAGGCTTGGTATCATTGCGAAAACGTTTATCCCTTCGTCCCGCAGGAAGTCCTCGACCGTGCCGACTCGGTGCGCGCCAGTCTTCCGAACAAATATTGCGACCCGAAGATCGCCGCGGACCTGTTCGAGGAATGCCTCGACGAGCACCTGCTGTGCGACGACCTCGGGATCAATGTGGTTTCGATCGAGCATCATTCGGGGATCAACAGCCTCTACGGTGCGAGCCCGATGATCCTCGGCATCCTCGCCCGGCAGACGAAAAAGGTCCGCATCCTGAGCCTCGGCACATTGATCACAATCCGCCCCGATCCGGTGCGGGTCGCTGAGGAATACGCGACGGCGGACGTTATCTCCCGCGGCCGGCTCGACATCGGCTTTGTCAAATCGGGCGACAGCGAGATGGTCTCGGGCAACGCTAACCCGGTCGGCTATGTCGACCGCTTCTGGGAGGCGATCGACCTCATCCAAAAGACCTTGACCTCGCATGAGGGGGCGTTCAGCTGGGAGGGCAAGCACTTCACTCACCGCCACGTCAACATCTGGCCGCCGGTCTATCAACGCCCGCACCCGCCGATGTGGGCGGCGACCGGCGATCCGGAGACCGCGGCCGAGCTGGGCCGGCGCAGCATGGTCAACGCGCTTGTCTTGCGCGGCCCCGAAGCCAGCAAGCGCGCGTTCGACACGTACCGGAACGCGCGGCGTGAGGTCGGTCTGCCGGCGCCGGGAACCGACCGGTTCGCCTATGCGGCGCTTTGTTACGTCGGAGATACCGACGAGGAGGGTGTGCGGGTCGGCAGTAAAACCCTATGGTTCCTCAACACCAGCCTCAAGCAATCGCCGCAGATGTCGAAGTTCCTGCCGGGGCGGATGCCGCCGGAGGTCGCCGCACAAAACTATCGCAGCCAGCCTCCGCCCGGCGCACAGGGCGCACGGCGCCCAGCCGACAGCCTGATCGGCATCACCGCCGAGCAGGCGATCGCCCGCGGCATCCTGTGCGCGGGCAACCCGGATACGGTTTACAAGCAGATCATGGACATCTACGACAAGGTCGGCGGGTTCGGCCACTTCATCTTTATCGGCCGCTCGGGCTTTCTCGACCACCAGGAGGCCGAGAAAGGCATTCGGCTCCTGGCCAAGGAGGTGCTGCCGCGCCTGCCGATGGCCACGCCGACGCCCGCGGCCGAGCCGGCTCGCGCCGCTGACTAGCCAAGGGGAGAGAGGCGATGAACGACGCGACACCCTGGATCGATCCCGAGCTCGTCGCTGCGGGGCAGCTGCTGCAGAGCCGCGGCCTGGTTGCGCCGGACCGCACGCAGGCGTCGCTTTCGGTGGTGCGTGCCGCGGTCGACCGCATCGGGATGTTTCTCGGCGAGGGCTCCGTCCCGCTGCGGCGCGAACGGGATCTGAGCCTGCCGGGGCCACACGGGCCGGTGCCGTGCCGCCTCTACCTGCCGGACGACACGGAAAAGCCGCCGCTGATGATCTATGCGCATGGCGGCGGGTTCATGCAGGGCAGCCTGTCGAGCTGGGATGCAATGCTGCGCGAGCTGGTCCGCCAGAGCGGGGTTGCCGCGCTGTCGGTCGACTACAAGCTGTCGCCCGAGCATCGTTTCCCTGTCGCCTTTGAGGAAATGGTTGCGATGATCCGGCTTGCCGGTCGTGAGGGCGCGGGCCTCGGCATCGATCCGACGCGGCTCGCCGTCGGCGGCGACTCTGCCGGCGCCAACCTGGCGCTGGCCGCCGCTGTCGCGGGGCGCGATGCCGGCGAGCGCGCGCTCGGCTTTATGCTGTTGATCTACGGCTGCTTCTCGACCGACACCGCGAGCGAGTCCTGGCAGCGCTTCGGACGCGGCGCTGGCCTGTCGCAGACCCAGATGCGCTGGATCTGGGAGACCTATCTCGAACGGCCGGAGCAGCAGAACGATTGCCGCGCCGCTCCTATTCTCGCCGACCTCGCGGGTTTACCCCCGGCCCATCTGGTCGTCGGCAACCTCGACCCGCTGCTCGACGACAGCCACCGGCTCGCTACCGGCCTCAAACAGGCCGGGGTGCCTTGTGAGTTAAAGGTCTATGAAGGCCTAAACCACGGCTTTATTCGCTACGGCCGCCTGATTGCCGCCGCCCGCCGCGCTGTCGGCGACTGCGCCGCCGCACTTTCGAAGGGGCTGGCCGCAGCGTAAACCCTCACCCACCAAGCCCTGCGGGCGCGGTCCTCCCTCTCCCGTCGTGCCGTGCGGGAGAGGGGCTTGCGCTCACCTAAGGCACGGCCTCCGTCGCCAATTCCGGCACGTCCTTGAACACCGCCGTGCTGTCGCGCGTCTCCGGCATCGTCGGGAAGTGATAGCCGCATTTCGGGCAAGGCTCCGCCAGAACCGCCTGCTCGATGTGCAGGTCGAACGGCTTGTCCTGGATGTGTGCACAGGTCGGGCACACGCGGATCAGGCGGGCTCTCTTGAACTCGAAGTTCGTGATGATGTCCTCCATGATCGCGCCGGAGCGGACCGCCCATTCCTTGGCATGCTTGTGGTAGGTGTTCATGTGCCAGTCGTTCAGAGCCTCATAGCTCGTCCAGAAGCTGACCTCGTTGTGCCAGGTCGGGTCCTGGGGATGCGTCCACCAAGTGAGGTGGAGGAAGCCCGGCAGGGTCTTCAGATGGTGCCGCACATCGGCAAAGACGATCTTGAACTTCTCGTAATCGTCAGTGCTGGAAAACCGAACCCGCTGCATACTCTGGTAGATCGCCATCTCTGATCACCCCCGCTGTCGTCGGGCGGACCGTCTCTTCCGCCGCTCTGGTTTGGGACAGCCGACCTTAGCTTTAACGCAAACTTTGGGCCAACGCAGTTTCTTGCCAAGAGCCCGGAAATCCTGGCGGCCGCGCGGGTCGCCTATGAGGCGAGGTGACGCCTCGCCTTCCTGCGATCCGCGCGCTGCTGTGCCGGCCCCTGCGCGCGGGTCAGGTTATATGCGGTGTTGACCAGCGCGACGTGCGAGAAGGCCTGGGGGAAGTTTCCGACCTGGCGAGACAGATGCGGGTCGAACTCCTCTGCGAGCAGTCCGACATCGTTGCGCAAAGACAGCAGGCGCTCGAAAAGCTCGCGGGCCTCATCGACGCGGCCTTGCAGGATGTAGTTGTCGGCCAGCCAAAAGCTGCAGGCCAGAAAGGCCCCCTCCCCGGGAGGCAAGCCGTCCACCAGCTCCCCGGTGTCGTATCGCATCACGAAGCCGTCGACGACGAGGCGCCGCTCGATCGCCTTGACTGTTCCGACGATGCGCGGATCGCTCGGTGGCAGGAAGCCGACGAGCGGAACCAGCAACAGGCTCGCGTCGAGCGACTTTGACCCGTAAGCTTGGACGAAGCTGCCGAGGTCTGGGTCAAATCCATGCCGGCAGACATTCTCGTGAATGTCGTCACGTACTCGCCGCGTGGCCTCGATCGCACCGTCGCCGCCGACCTGCTCGCCGACTTGCTCCAGGATCTTAACGGCCCGGTCGAAGGCAACCCATGCCATGACCTTAGAGTGTGTAAAGTGTTGCGGCGGCCCACGTACTTCCCAAATGCCCTCGTCAGGGTGCCGCCAGATTCGCGCCAAGTGACCAAGAACGGTGCGGCCAATCGCGATGCCTCGATCGACCGTCGGCAGGCCATGGACATGGGCATGGTACAGAGCGTCGAGAATCTCGCCGTAAACATCGAGCTGCGTCTGCTGGACCGCCGCATTCCCGATCCGCACCGGGCGAGACCCTTCGTACCCCGGCAACCAGGGAACCTCCCATTCGGCCAGCCGGCGCTCACCCCCGAGGCCATACATGATCTGCAGCTGATCCGGACTGCCCGCTACGGCGCGCAGCAGCCAGTCGCGCCATGCTCGCGCCTCGTCATAAAAGCCCGAATTCATCAGGGCCAGCAGGGTGAAGGTGGCGTCGCGCAGCCAGCAATAGCGATAGTCCCAATTGCGCGTGCCGCCGATCTGTTCGGGCAGCGAGGTCGTCGGTGCCGCGACAATTCCGCCGGTCGCGGTAAAGGTCAGGCCCTTCAGCGCGACCAGAGAGCCCTTGACGGCATCGGTCCAAGGACCGGCGGGACAGCAGCGCGACGACCATCGCCGCCAAAAGGCCTCGGCCCTGCGCAATGCCTGCTCTGCATCTATGGGCTGTGGCCGCGGAAGATGGGAAGGCCCATGGCTCATCACGAACGGGATCGTCGCTCCGGCGCTGACGTCGAATTCGCCGACAGTCTTCAGATCCTCGCCGCGGAGCGGCGCCGATGTGCGCAAGACCACCCTCTCGGGGCCGGCGACAGCGGATATCCCGCCATCCGGAAGCCGCGCGACCCAAGGCACGACAGCGCCGTAATCGAAACGCAGGATGAACTCGGTTTGCATCAGGACATGACCGCGCAGCCCTCGGACCAGCCGCACAATGTCCGAGGAGCCATGCCGCAGGCCGATGAAATCGACCACCTCGACGGCGCCCTCGGCGGTCTCGAACATTGTCACGAGGATCAGCGAGCCGTTCAGATAACGCCGCTCGACGCGGCGGGCAGGGCCGGCCGGCGCAATCAGCCAGCGGCCATGCTCAGGCCCGCCGAGAAGCGCCGCAAAGCAGGCCGCCGAATCAAAGCGCGGCAAGCAGAGCCAGTCGATAGACCCGTTGCGCCCGACCAGCGCCGCTGCGGCGCAGTTGCTGATCAGCGCATAGTCTTCGATCCGCTGACTTTCTGGCATGACCTTCCCGTGCAGTTGCCCGGCGATGAATAACGCAGGACGGCGGTCCAACCAAGCGGATGGTTCGCAACTAGCGGGATTCGTCCGGTAGCCCTCCGATGGGCCGGAAGGATCTCAGGCAGGCCGCCGTGAGGAGCCTGCCTGAGGGTCAATCTGCGGTGATGGAGCCTAGGGGCCGCCATGACCGCCGGCCTTCGGACCGGCCCGGCGATGAATAACGCAGGACGGCGGTCCAACCAAGCGGATGGTTCGCAACTAGCGGGATTCGTCCGGTAGCCCTCCGATGGGCCGGAAGGATCTCAGGCAGGCCGCCGTGAGGAGCCTGCCTGGGGGTCAATCTGCGGTGATGGAGCCTAGGGGCCGCCATGACCGCCGGCCTTCGGACCGGCGTTGTCCGAATACGGGCGCGCGGCGACGTAGGGATCCCAATACGCCTTCGGCGCGGGATAAGCTGATCCCGCGTAGTAGTTATAATTCGGATAGTTGTACGCGTAGCCATACCCCGGATAATAGTAATACCATGGGCTTACTGAGTTGCTCGCTTGGTATCTCGGGTAGTTGTAAGGCGACCACGTATAGGTGTTTGGCCATCCGTAATAATTGTAATACTGGGTATGCCCGGTGGCTGCCGTTCCCGCGAGCAATCCGAGCCCGACAACCGCTGCTTTTGCCAGTGTCCGCATGGTTCAGCTCCAGATTCAGACTCTGCTGTGGTTGCTAAACATCAGAACGAGGGAAATCGTTCACCTGCTGTTTCGAAATCCTCGCTCCATCCAATAGGTTGAGATGTTAGGCGCTACTCAGCGCGTTTAGTGATGCAACGATCAGCAATCTATAGCGGAATTTTTGAGGTAATAGCAGTTCCACCGAGTATAAGATCTTGATCTTCTTTAGCTCTTGGGGCGATTTCTTGGCCCATAGCGGAAATCTCGTGCCGGCATGGGTTGCATTTGCGGCGACGCGTACCAACTCCTCCATCCTGACGAGACGTGACGGCGGCAGGGGATAAGTTTCAAATTGCCGAGCGTTGTCATGTGCCCTTCAGGGTCAGCGTGGGGGAAAGTGTAAGGTGGTGAGGAGACGGAGATATGGCTGATCGGAACATGCGATGTGCCCTGAGAGGCAAAGTTGCGAGCCTTTGCCTCGCCCTGTTTGTCGCTATGGGGTTTGTCGCTGCGGGCCTCTTCACGCCGGGATCGGCTGCGGTTTCTGATCCCCAGGACGCGCTCCGCGGCTTTTACGGGGTTTTGCTCGGCACCATGCGAGAGGGTCGCACGCTCGGGCAAAGCGGACGTTACGCCAGGCTGGCGCCGGTCGTCGACCGGACCTTCGACATGCCCTTGATGACCCGGCTCGCCGTCGGACCCGCCTGGGGGACGCTCGCGCCCGCGCAGCAGCAACAGTTGATCGGCGCGTTTGCGCACTATGTCGCGGCCACTTATGCCGATCGCTTCGACAGTTATTCGGGTGAACAGCTGCAAGTCACCGGGGAGCGGCCCAGCGGCACGGATGTCATGGTGCAAACGAGCATCGCCAAATCGAACGGCGAGGCGACGAGACTCGATTATCTGATGCGCCAGGATCAGGGCTCGTGGCGGATTTCCGATGTGTATCTCGACGGCACGATCAGCC
>Ga0209656_10003405_pt1 | contig 10293 bp, 11 predicted proteins | sample BogFormECP12_OM2_FD_188239 | JGI IMG/M metagenome (GOLD analysis project Ga0209656, IMG submission 188239) | Bog forest soil microbial communities from Calvert Island, British Columbia, Canada - ECP12_OM2 (SPAdes) (version 2) | ecosystem: Environmental > Aquatic > Freshwater > Wetlands > Bog ... | reverse complement strand
GGTAAGGCCCTATCTCGGGTCGTGGAGACATCTCGGGTCGTGGAGACATCTCGGGTCGTGGAGACGGCGAGGGTTAGTTGCGCAACCATGGGACCAAGTTAGGTCATCCGCTGCAGGCAACGACCACAAAGACCTTGGGAATGCTCCGTCGTCGCCGCCCGATGTCAGCCGATAGTCCGCACGGCGGGTAGCCCGTCGATGAGCCGGCCACACGGCCACAGAGCATCTGTGCCGTTTCGGGTCGGCCTTCATGCCACACTCCCGGATATGGACATACGGATACACCAGGCCGACGGCCGTGTAATTCATTACCCCGACGCGACCGGTTATGACCTGATGCCGGACGCCGCGCTCAAGGTCGAAATCGATGGAAGCCTGATGTTCTTCAATCCGGGTTACTGGCTTCAATTCGCGATCGATACGCAGGATCCGGACCCGTTCAACCTCAACCTCAACCCACTGAGCTAACGGGACGCGATCAGCGCGCGGAGTGCGGCGGGTAACCGGCCCTGCGCCGTGGCGGGGTCGCGAGACCTCATGGCGTGCACTGCCAAGAGACATCGCGGTGTTCGGCCGGGTGACCTGGAAGGCGGTCGACGCCTAGGGTTGGAAGCAGCCCTTGATCCGCCGCAGCGGAATGAACGTATTCACCCGAAGGCCGCCATCCGAACGCCGTGTCAGCGCTGACCGTTTTGATGCCAGCAAACTTATCGGTCCGAGCAGCATTCGCAAAAATCCCCGTCCGCCTGAATTTGTTCTACGGTGTGGATATGTCGTGGCAAAACATTCGCATCTCGCGGTTCGGCGGCCCCGAGGTCATGGAACTAACGGACCAGGCGACCGTCCCCGAACCTGGCCCCGGCGAGGTCCGCGTCAAGGTCCTGGCCGCCGGCACCGGCTATACCGACATCTTCATCCGGCGCGGCCGCTACCCGGACTACAAGGGGCCGGTGCCGTTCACCCCGGGCTACGACATCGTGGGCATCGTCGACAGCGTCGGTCCCGGCGTGGCCAGCCCGCACGAGGGCCAGATGGTGGCCGATCTGTGCGTCGTCGGCGGCTACACCCAATACGCGATCCGGCCGGCGCGGTTCCTGGTGCCCGTCCCCGATGGCGTCGATCCGGCCGAGGCGGTGTGTATCCCGCTGGCCTACCTGACCGCTTTCCAGATGCTCACCCGGTACCGCAAGCTACCGCCGGGTGCAACGATCCTCGCGATCGGCGCCTCGGGCACGGTCGGCACGGCGCTGCTCGATCTGGCGCGGCATTTTGGACTGAACGCCATCGGCACCTGCTCGGCCGCCAACATGGGCGTGGTCGAGAGCTTCGGCGCGAAGGCAATCGACTATCGCGACGGCGACTTCGTCGAAACAGTGCGCACGCTCACTACCGGACAGCCCAACGCACACAAGGGCCGCGCCGGCGTGGACGCCGCCTTCGACGCGATCGGCGGAGCGCATTTCGCTCGCTCGTTCGCGTGCCTGGGATCCGGTGGGCTGCTCGTCGGCTACGGGTCGCAGACCATGGCCGAGGGGCGCGAAGGCCTGCTTGCGGCGGGACTGGGCTTGGTCCGGCTCCAACTCTGGGGCGCGTTCCGCTTCCTGTTCAGCGGCCGCCGCGCGGTGTGGTACAGCATCACAGCCCGCCGATCGAAGCAACCGGAACAATTCAAGGACGACATGGCCACACTGTTTGGCCTACTGCGCGACGGCGCCATCCATCCCGCCGTCATCGACCGCCTACCCCTGGCGGCCGCGCGCGACGTCCATACCCGCATCGAGGCAGGCGGACTCGGCGGCAAGATCGTTCTGACTCCGTGGCCCGCGCCGGCTGCGTCGCTCGATGCGTCGGCCGAACGCAGCGAAGACGGTGCGTGAACCTCGCAGCGAGGCCGACCGGCGAAGCCGTGTAAGTGATTTCGCGCAAACGAACGGGCCAGACGGGGCGGCACGACCCGGGAAGGGCCGGGGGTGCGGCAAATTCGCGTAACGGCACCCGGTGTCGCCGCTCAGGGATGTCGCCGCTCAGCTGTTAAACCAACGTAGGCGCTGCTCAGCGCACCGTCTCGGGGATGGAGTCAAGCGCATGCAGTACGTGTACCGCGAGTACTCCCGCAGCCTCTTCGTCAAGGGCGGAGTACTTCGTCACGGTGTCCCGGACGAGTTCCAGACGGTTTTGGTAGGGCGTGCGAGATTTCGTTCCGCTAACCATGATTTATTTCCTGTTCTGTCGAGGGCGTCGCTGAAACGAACAGGCGCTCGACACCGCTCACGCTACTCCTGTTTCCGGGTCACCGAGTGCGGAGGGGCGTGCGGGTATTCCGGGAGCCGGCATTGGAATGACGAGATGTCGGGGTTGCGGACCACGCCGTCGAGGATGTCGATCGCCGGCGGACAATTTGATCGGCATCCCACGCCTGGGCTGACCTCCGACCCCGACGGGGAAGAATCCGGCGACACGCTGACGATGGTGGCGGTCGGCCGCGACGGGAGCCAGAGCCAAACTGGCGACGTGGATGGCGTTGGGCCGCAGTTACCGCAACGCCCGGTGGCAGCACGCTGATGCCGGTCGACCAAATCGCCGCCGTCCAAATCGTTTCCGCCGAGCAGGGAAATGTGCGGCTGCAGCGCAGCCCGTGACCCGGCTCACTCGGTGATCCGAAGTTACTCAACCGGTTTCGGTTGTAAAGTGCTTTTGTACAACAGATTTCGGCACCAGGTGCCTAGCCTGTGTCCTGCACGATGTTGCGTTTGGGCTGGCCGCGCCCGTTCACCCGCCCGCAAGCATCACCGGCTGGTGGGCGTCGGATGATCGGAGAAGGGTTGGATCGCGTAACCTGACCCGCACCGGATTTACCGCGTGCCGAGGCGGACAGGTTGAACCACCGCGCAGAACGCCACTGCGCGTAGTATGAGTGCATCGGCGGTATTTCGAATTCGGCTGTTCAGAGGCCTGGTCATCGCTGATCGGAATTGATCGACCGCTTTCCGGCGGTTCAGGCAGGGGCGTCGAAATGACGGCTATCGCGCGTAAAAGCTGCAACCCCCGAACCCGGCACCCCCCGGCTGCGGATCAAACCGACGACTCTCGGCACCGGTGAAATCGACGGCGCCTGGTGGCCGCCGACCGACGATTCGACTGTCGCGCTGACGGATCTGCTTGCCCTGCTCGCACCCCGGCTCAGGCCGATCACGCAGATGATTTACCACCCACATGCGTGGCGCCAAGGTGTGCCGAAACAACTACCGTCCAAGACGGGTCCAGTGTCCCTCGAGTTCTCGCGCTCACAGCCCACCGACAAGATCTATCTGTTCGGCGCCGACCGCACCCGACTGGTGCTAGTGGTGGTGCCGGCTTCCGCCAATGCCCGCGACGCGGAATCGATACTCTGCGCCGCCGCCAAGGGTGGGGCCGGGTCCACGACCGGGAAGCTGTTGTCGGCCAATGATTTGCACGACCCGATCAGTGCCGTCACAGCCCCGGAATCCGAAGGGCGGCCACACTGCGAGTAAGAGCCACCAAACCCCCTCCTCCACAAAGTCCGATTCCTCGTCATCTATGAAAGACATGTCATGAAATTCTTGATCGTCCTGGTTGTGGCGCTTCTCGTTGTCGCCCTGGTCGCGTTGTCGCTGTCGATCAGAGTGGTGACCCAATACGAGAGGGGCGTGTTGTTCCGCCTCGGCCGGGTCGTGGGCGTCAAGGACCCCGGACTGGCCGTGATCATCCCGCTGATCGACCGGCTGTTTCGGGTGTCGCTACGAATTGTGACAATGCCGATTCAGTCCCAAGGGATCATCACCCGCGACAACGTCAGCCTCGATATTTCCGCGGTCGCCTACTTCCGGGTCGTCGACGCGGTGAAATCGGTGATCGCCATCGAAAACGTCAACGCCGCTATCAACCAGATCGCGCAGACCACGCTGCGCAAGGTCGTCGGCCAACACACCCTCGACGAGACCCTCTCCGAAACCGACATCATCAACGCCAACATCCAGCAGATCCTTGATGTGGCCACCCTGGAGTGGGGTGTGGAAGTGACCTTGGTTGAGCTGAAGGACATTCAGCTGCCCGACAGCATGAAGCGCGCGATGGCTCGGCAAGCCGAGGCCGAGCGGGAGAAACGCGCCAAAATTATTGCTGCCGAGGGTGAGTCGATGGCCGCCGCGGCCCTCGGGGAGGCGTCGGACACGATGATCGCGCACCCCCTCGCCCTGCAACTGCGCAATTTGCAGACCCTGGCCGAGCTCGGGGTGGAAAAGAACACCACCGTGGTGTTCCCGGCACCGATGATGAGCGCGATCGGTGAACTCGGCAATTTCCTCGCCCGCGAAACCGCCGCCGCGCAGGCGATCCCACCCACGCGGGGCGTGGCGGCGGCAGTCCCGTCGGCTCCAACATCGTCCACCGCCGACGTCGCCGCCAACGGCGACCCCACGAACGGTGCAGCATCCGACGCGGTGCTCGCAGCCGGCTGACCGCTGTATCGGTGCGTCGCGCGGCGGCGGACGATCGCCGCTCGTTGTCAACGCATCCCGACTTGTCGATGGGTGGCGAAGCAGCGCGTCGCGCCGATCTTTTCGCCGGTGAGCAGGCGCCCACGGTCCCTAATGCTGCCTTGTGCGTTACTGATCGAGACGAGGATGTGATGCCGCGCGTGGTCCTGCTCGATTTGCGGTGGTCCCGGTGAGGTCGGTGCGCGCCCAGTTTCTGGCGGCGCTGGCGGCATACCCCGACGAGGCGCTGGGCCCGCAAGAGTTATGCGCGCTGTGTGTGGAGCAGCTGGTGGTGGATCGCGCGGCGATCGCGATCAGCGTGGCCCCGACATCGTGGGAGCCGTTGTGTGCCAGCGATGAGGTCGCGGGGCGGATCGAGGCCGGCCAGGCCACGGTGGGTGAAGGTCCCCGCGATCGATGCGCTGAGGCACGGGGGCCCGTGTTGGTCGACGATTTGTCGGCGCAGTTCGAACGGTGGCCGGGATTGGGCACGGCCCTTGGCCAGGATGGCCGGGGCGCGATGTTCGCGTTTCCGCTGCAGATCGGGGCGATCAGGGTCGGGGTGCTCGATCTGTACCGTGTCAAGCCGGCACAGGTGGAGGCCGGCGGGGTGGCGGCGATGCTGGCGGCGGCCGACATCGTGACCATGGTGTTGTTGTCGCACCCGCGCCCCGCTGTTCCGGCCGGGGTGGACAACGACGACCTCGACGTATGGTGGGCATCGTCGTTGTCGTCAAGGGAGGTTCATCAGGCGACCGGCATGATCGTCGCCCAGCTTGCAGTGCCCGCCGATGAGGCCTATCTACGGCTGAAGGCCCACGCGTACGCCGAGGACCTGCTGCTGGTCGAGGTGGCCCGTGACGTGATCGCGGGACGGCTTCGGTTCGATCCCGGCGACGGGGAGCGGTATTGACCCCGATGAGCCAGGCGTACAACGATAGTGGGAGACGAGGAGATCGTGATGGAAGCTCGAGAAGGCCGGCTGGTAGAAGCCTTTGTGGCGATGGCGGACTCGCTGGTCGACGACTACGACGTGGTGGAGTTCGCCCAGCAACTGGTCGACGATTGCGTGTCGCTGCTCGACGTGGACGCGGCGGGATTGTTGCTCGGTGACCCGCGCGGCGGCCTGCAGGTGCTGGCCTCCACGAGCGAGCAGACACGGCTGTTGGAGCTGTTGCAGGTTCAGTCCGATGCCGGGCCGTGCCTGCAGGCCTATGGCAGCGGTCGGCAAGTCCTGGTCGCCGACCTGCGGGTAGACACCGACCGCTGGCCCGAGTTCGCCGCCCGAGCAGGCAGTGAAGGTTTCAGGGCAGTCTTCGCCATTCCGATGCGGTTGCGCGCCGAGCGGATCGGTGCCCTCAACCTGTTTTGTACCGAATCTCGCAAGATCTCGGGGCCGGATCTGTTGGTGGCGCAAGCCCTGGCCGACGTGGCGACGATCGGAATCCTGCACAAGCGTGTGCTGGTCCACGGGGCGATGGTCAACGCCCAGCTGCAGGCCGCCCTGAACACCCGCATCATCATCGAACAAGCCAAAGGTGTACTGGCCGAACGGGGCGGGCTCAACATGGACCAGGCCTTCACCGAGCTGCGGACCCAGGCACGAAACACCGGCCAGCACCTCAGCGACACCGCGCGCGCCATCATCGAGGCCGCCAGCGAAATCTCCTCCACCGCCAACGATTCGTTTCCCTGACCCAACCCGGGCGACCCAGCTGAACTCGTCGCGGACGGGGTGGGCTGCGACCGATCGAGTGCTCAGCCGTGACCGCAGGCGTACAACTTTCGCTGTAAGTCCCGGCCGCCCTACGCGCGGCTCGGGTGCGTCCGTCGCTCTCTCAGCCCCAAGCTATGGGGGTCGGACGACAACCAGACGGGGCCGCAGGCGCTTTGCAGTGATCTCGACACCCTCCGCGAGGTCGTCGATCAGCGCATCGGCGTAGTTGACCAAACCGGCGGCGTCGATGCCGTATGGCGCCGGCCGGTCGCCGTGGGCCAGACGGGCCGACGCGCGGCGCAGCAGGGTCAGTGCACCCTTGAGGTTGCCGCGCTGGACATGGGTGATGCCGACGGCGAGCTGGGCCAGGCCTTGCCACAGCATCCGCTCGTCGTCCGGCCCGTTCTTCCATGCGGCCTCAAGCACCTCGTGCGCGTTGAATGCCAGGCCCCGGTCCAGCAGGTCCTGGGCATAGGCGAGGGTTTCGCCCGGCGGCAGCTCCATATCATTCGGGACTGGCGGAACGCCCTTTCTGCCGCGCGGAAGTGGCCGGCCGAGAGCGTCGCGCGGGCGCGTGCTTCGGGGTCGCCCGGATTCGTCACGATCACGCTCGGCCATCTGCCCATCATGGCAAGTCGATTGAGATCACCATGCGGGGGTGCCGTTCCCCGCGGCCGTCGCCGCGGTCAACACAACCGATCGCTGGGTGCATCTCAATTGATCGCTGGGGGTGCGTCATCGAAGGTGGCGGTAAGGACGGATCCGGAAGCTCAGCTCGGAAATGGCGCAAGGCAGGTACTGGCGGGCCAGCGGACCGGTCGTATGGGGCAGGTCAAAGCTGGTGCACACCGCCTGAACCCGGTGGGCGATCACGGCGTAGCGGTTGCTCGGCAGATCAGGGAAAAGGTGGTGTTCAGATCCTAAGGACGCGATGAGCGGCCCCTCTAGTGAGCCCTCGGCGCCAGAGGGCCCGACCCGACTTCTCCGTAGCTCATCCGCTGGTCGGTTCCCTCGCCTGTTGCCCCGCCTTCGGAATCCCAGGTCGACTCCGCTGCAGCCACTTCCTTGCGTCTGGTGGCGCGACCTATACCCGCGCGGAGTATTTCGGTGACGGACAAGAACCGGATGTCGGTAGCTGCTGGCGTCGACCTGCCCATGGCGGCATGGTTGCCAATAACTCGCGCTTCGGTGACATGCGTCATGACGTCTCTATCTGCCCGCAGAGGCGAGCTGGTGGTTGGGGCCCCGAGCGGCTGTCGGAGCTGGGCGACGAGGCCGTCGCCGTCGATAACGTTGTTTATCGGTGTTTACTACGTCGCAAACGGCATGGAGGTGTCCGGATGCCGGATCGTGGCGCTCCTGAGCCGGCGGTTGTTCATGGCTTCGTGCGCCGACTTCTGGTGTTCAATCTGCCGGATCAGCTCGCGCTTTGCTTCGCAAAGGGCGCGGGTCAGGTCTGGGTTCTCAGCAACCGCTACCAGCGGCGGAAGGCCGGGCAGGCTCGTGCGCAATGTGACGCGCTGCTCCTTGCCGCCGCGGTCCTGTAAGGAGACATCCACATCCACATCATGGGGATCCCACCTTCCCAGGTGCGGCCCGAGCGTCGACAATGCCTCCACTACGAGCTGGCGCTCGTTCTCTTTGAAACCCGCACCTACTTGAAGCATGTTCTCTCCGAACTCATCTCGTTGTTCGTGCTCGGATTTACTCATCGTGTCCTCATTTCGGGCGCGCTGGCTGCGGGCGCTGGGTGGGTAGTTTCGACTTCCGGTGCAGCCGGCAGGTCAACCTTCCAGTGCAGCCGGAAGGTGATCCTGAGTGCGGTTGTGCTTCATGTGGTCGTTTCTCCGTTGACTAAAGGTCAGGACACGCATTTGTACGTGATTTGTCACGACGCGTGTCGTCGTCGTGCAGTGGTCGAACCCGATTTCCGGGATAGCCCGATTTCCGGGATAGAAGAGGAACCACATCGATCGCGACGCCAAACTCGCATGGCCTGACGGCGGGTTTCCGAGCGAGAACTCTATTCAACGCGCTGCGAGATTCCTGTCAACATTGTTGCCATACGACGTCTACTTAACACTGTAGACCACTTTTTGGCGAAGCTTCGCTGCCGCTGGCCCGCTGGACGTTGAAATCCGTTCGTGAACGTGGCACGGGTGGGTGCTTGCGAGCGGGAAGCTCAACGGTGTTGTTGACGAAACGCCAGGCCACGAGGGTGCCCCAGGAATGTGGGGCCGCCGCCGATCAGCTCGAGAAGCGTCAGAAAGCCCCAAGAGGGCCCAACGCCCGGTCAGTGGCTGCCGAAGCCCTCGGCGGCGTTGTGCAGTCCGAACCTGACGATCAGCATCGCGGCAAGCCAGGCGATGGTGCCCGACGAACGGTTGGCCTCAAGGATCACAACGGGGTGGGTGCCGCTACGACCAGCGATTACCCCTTGTCGCGGGATCGCACCTCCCGCCTGAGCTCGATCACCTGTTTCTCAAGGTCGATCACAGCCTTGGAGCACATGGCTGTCAGTCCAATGAGTTTCACGACTACGGCCCATATCCGGCTCTTGCCGGTAAAGGATTCGTCAAACTCGGCGAACCGGTCGTGGAGTTCCCTTCCAATAACGGATTCGGGATCGAGCTCTATCCGCCGCATTTTGCTGAACGGCGAGAAGTCGGGTGTTTCTTCGTGATCGGGCCCCATCTTGCGAGCGTAGGCCGCCTGCCGTGGCCGGTGGGCTGAAACGACGATGTTGCCAGGCGCCAACAACGTGGCTGGTCAGGCCACCTTTGTTGGCGCCGTCAAGGCTGTCACCTGGCCCGGATAGTCGGGAGCATCGATCGATCGCGGCGCGTGCGTCGGATCGTGCCGACCTAGCTCCCTCGTCGCGACGAAGTTGAGCCACCTGCGCTCAATGCACCAGCCGCCAAGGTTTATATACATCTGGCCGGCGTCGAGGCATTGCCTTTTCCTCAACCTGCGCCTTTAGATCTTCGATAATTCCTTCGTCGGTGCGTCTTTCGGAATTTTCCCAGTAGTAGTACTTGTCAGCTTTTTCGCGTAGCCGTTGCGCAGTCGGGTCACTGAAATACCACTTGCCCGTCGACTTAATCGTCAGATGAGCCCCCGGCCCAATTCTAAAGACCCATTGTTTCGGTTCTATGAGCCATTTAATGCCTTCGCTTTTGATGCCCATATTCCGACAAGCGCGCGCAATCTCGGGCGCCGCCTTATCAATCACTTCCGCATACCTTCGGCATGACGCGATGCGTCGTCGTTGAAGCTCTGCTTTCTGGTCGGATCCTGCGCGTTGTTCCGCTTTTGTCTCGTCATCCGATCCCACCGTGAAATCCTGTCTGGAATTAAGTCCCTTGTTACGAAGCCCATTGTCGCGGTCGTCATGTTACGCCGCTGGAGCGATCCAGTGCTTGAGTTTGACGGGTTCGCGTCCGCCTCGCCTAGAGGTCTTCTGACGTCGAGCCGTCTGCGCTGGTACTCGCACGGTCCTGACGCAGAGTGCCTTCTGCCGCACCAGCATCCTCTGCGGCGCGCGCTCACCAGCCAGCCCGCCGTGGAAGCGAACCTGCGGTGCCTTCACAGCGCCGACCTACCGCAGTCTGGGCGATTTCCTAGGAAAGCCCGTCACCGTGAGTCATGGCGACAGGTTTCGAAGGCGAAATCAATGTTCGTGACGTGAGTACGGCCGTCGGAGCGAGCAGGCGCTCACGCCTCCTGCAAACAGTTCTGGCCGCGGCGGCCATCATCGCCCTGCTGGCGTTTGTCCATGTCCTACGGCCGGGTGCAAGCGAGATCACTGTCGCATCCGGGACGTTGCGGATGCTGGACTCGGCACCCGATAAGCGGATTCCGCCAAACGATCCGCCGGCTCCGAGCGGCCCCCCAGCTCCTCCTCCTGTTGCCCCTCCTCCGGCCGCCCAGGACGACGGCAGTGGCTGCGACGCTGCCCCTGATGACAGCGACGATGAGGACGACGACTCCGCGGAGGAGGAGGAACAGCAACAAGAGCAGGAGGAAGAAGAGGAGGAGCAGCAGCAGCAGCAGCAGCAACAACAACAGCAGGACGACGAG
>Ga0209656_10003400_pt1 | contig 10295 bp, 9 predicted proteins | sample BogFormECP12_OM2_FD_188239 | JGI IMG/M metagenome (GOLD analysis project Ga0209656, IMG submission 188239) | Bog forest soil microbial communities from Calvert Island, British Columbia, Canada - ECP12_OM2 (SPAdes) (version 2) | ecosystem: Environmental > Aquatic > Freshwater > Wetlands > Bog ... | reverse complement strand
AGCAGCCGAACTTCTCGTCGGCCCACTCGAGCGGGTTGGTGGCGATCGGCTCGTGGTCGAGCGCCCCGATCCGTGAGCCCGGCCGCATGGCCCCGAAGGCCTCGCGGAACTCCTCGTGGTCCTCCTCGGGGACACCGAGCAGGTCGGCGACCACCAGCAGTGAAAAGGGCCGGGCGTATGCCGCCAGGAACTCGCATTTCCCGTCGGCGACGAACTCGTCGATGTGCCGATCGGCCAGCCGCCACATGAAGTCCTCGTTCTCCTTCAGCCGCTTTGGTGTCAGCAGCCGGGAAAGAAGCGACCGTGCCCGGGTGTGGCCGGGGGGATCCATGGTGACCATGTGCTCGTACATCGGGATCTCGGTGCGGTGCTCTTCGAGCTGCGCGCAGATGTCGTCGCCCTCGGGCACGAACGGCATCGGGGTGAACGGGCCGGCGACAGCGATGCAGGACGAGAACGACTCGGTGTCCTTGTAGACCGCGTTCGCCTCGTCCCAGCCGGTGACGGCCACCACACCGTGGTGCGGTTCCCGCACGACGGGACACTGGTTACGCAGGTGGTCGAAGTAGGGGTACGGGTCCGAAACGAGCGACTGATCGGTGAAGTAGTCGACCGAGTCGTAGTTGCTCATGGTGTGCTTGCCTCCGGAGCTGACGTCGAATCGCGAGTCAAATGCTGTGCACCTGCTTAGCATGGTGGTAGGTCGTGGTCAAGGACGCTGCGGCTACCATCGCGGGCGGACGAACATCGACAGTGCGGAGTGACGGCATGGCATCGGCGCGCAGGATCGGGGCGCCGGACGCGAAGAACCGCGGCGTCCTGCTCGACGCGGCCGAGCAACTGATGCTCGAAGAGGGCTATGCCGCGGTCACGTCCCGCCGGGTCGCGCACAAGGCAGGTCTGAAGCCCCAGCTGGTGCACTACTACTTCCGCACGATGGACGACCTGTTCCTGGCGGTGTTCCGCCGCCGTGCCGAGCTGGGGCTCAAATTCCAATCGGAGATCCTGAAGTCACCCCAACCGCTGTGGGCGCTGTGGAAGTTTCATACCGAGTCCCCTGACACCGCGCTGACGATGGAGTTCACCGCGCTGGCCAACCACCGCAAGGAACTGCGCGCGGAGATCGCCTATTACGCGGAACGGTTCCGCGACGAGCAGAGCAAGGCGGTGGCGAGCGCCCTGCGGCGCCACGGAACGAGCGTCGACGAGCTGCCGCCCCTCGTCGCGATCGTGCTCATGATGGGCGTTTCGCAGCTGCTGGTGATCGAACAGACACTGGGCATGTCGGCCGGCCACGCCGAAACGGTCGCGATCGTCGAGCGCTACCTCCGCCGGCTGGAAGGCGAGCCGGCGGCATCACCAGTGACGTAGCGAGCAGAGCACGCCCTTGGGGCCGTCCTTGGTCGCGACCACCACCCCGTCCACGGCGAGCTGGCAGTGGAAGTTCGGCGCGCCGGGTTCGGTTCCGGCGCTGGCCGTGACCAACGCCCACTGGGAGGGGTCCGCCAGCATGAGGTCGTAGGTCCAGGGCTTGCCGGGGCCGATGTCGGCCTGGACGTTCGGCACGAACTGGTACGGGTTGTGGCTGTAGTCGGCGAAGTTCGCCGGCTCCTGGTCCAGGTAGTGGATGTCCGCGTAGATCGGATTGTCGGCGGTGACGGTGTAGCGGACGCTGTGCATGACGTCGTCCGCCCGTGCCGGCGCGGCCGCGACCAGACAACACCCGACGACCAACAGCACCGCCGGCCCGGCGCTGACCAACGCGTTCCTGGTGACGGTCATCTTCTGGGCCTCATCACTTTCTCCGCGGCTTGCCAGTGCGCGTCGGCGACCCACAGCCGGGCGAAGGCCGCGACCGCTTCGTCGGCGGAGACTCCGGAGATTACGCGCTTGATCTCGCCCGCGGGGCCGTTCGCGAGCGACCTGGCGATCGACCGCCACCCCGCGTCGAAGGATGATCGGGCAAACACCCGGTCCACCAGGCCGATGCGCTCCGCCTCGGCGGCGTCGAGCACGCTTCCCGAGCCCGCCAGAAGCAGCGCCTTGCCGGTGCCGACCAGCGCGGCGAGCCGCTCGGCGCCGCCCCAGGCCGGCATGATCTCCAGGGCGACCTGATTGAAGGCGATCTTGATGTCGTCGGCGGCCACCCGGATGTCCGCGGCCACCGCCACCTCGGCACCACCGCCGAACGTGTGTCCGTTCAGCGCGGCGACGACCGGGGCGGGAAAGTCGGCGAGCCGGTCGCAGATCGACCGCATCCGCCAGGCCATCGCAGCGGCTTCCTCCTCGGTCCTGATCGCGCTGAGTTCCTTGAGGTCGCCGCCGGAGACGAACGCGCGGTCGCCGCCGCCTGTGATGACCAGAGCGCGGGCGCCCTCCGCCGCGTCGAGCGCCTTCTCCATTTGCTCCATGGTCTCGAGCCCGATGGCGTTCCGGGCATGCGGGCGGTCGATGGTGAGCACCGCCAGACCCTGCTCGAGCTCGAGGTCGACCATGCAGCGTTCTCCAGGAAGCGGTATTGGCATTCTCGTATGCGGAGAATAACATCACCGACGTCATGAGCCGTCGGAGCCTTCCCCTGCGACCCGTTCCCGTCGAGCTGGCCAAGCGCTACGAGGACGAAGGCCACTGGACCCGCGACACCATCGGCGAGCTGCTGGCCCGCGGTCTTGCGAGTGCCCCGGACGTGACCTTCCGGGTGCACTCGAGGCTGCGGCCGTGGTCGGGCACGTTCGGCGAGGTCGACCGCGTGGCGCGCAGGCTCGCGGCGGGGTTGCGGGCCCGCGGCGTCGGACCCGGTGACGTGGTGGCCATCCAGTTGCCCAACTGGATGGAAGCCGCCGCCGCGTTCTGGGCGTCGGCGTTCCTCGGGGCGGTGATCGTGCCGATCGTCCACTTCTACGGCCGCAGGGAACTCGGCCACATCATGGCGGCCGCGCGGCCGCGCGTGCTCATCACCGCCGAGCGGTTCGGGCGCATGTCCTACCACGAGGATCTCTGCGCCGACGTGCCCGTCGTCGGCCTCGTCGGCCGGGATTTCGACGACCTGCTCGCCGCGGAGCCGATGTCGGGCACGATCGCCACCGACCCGCGCAATCCGGCGTTGATCGCGTTCACGTCGGGCACGACCAGCGACCCCAAGGGCGTCATCCACAGTCATCAAACGCTCTGCTGCGAGTCGCGGCAGTTGCTCGCCGGATATCCGCCCGATCGCGGCAGGCAGCTGACCGCGGCCCCGGTCGGGCACTTCATCGGCATGTTGGGCGCCTTTCTGATCCCGGTGCTCGAGGGCGCGTCGATCGACCTGTGCGACACCTGGGACCCGGCAGACGTGCTGGCCCTGATGAAAACCGACGGGCTCGCCATCGGCGGCGGCCCGCCGTACTTCTTCACCAGCCTGCTCGACCACCCCGACTGCACCGACGAGCATCGCGGCCACATCAAGACCGCGGGCCTGGGCGGATCGACGGTGCCCGCCGCGGTCACCCGGCGGCTCGACGACCTCGGCGTCCACGTCTTCCGGTCCTACGGCAGCACCGAGCACCCGTCGATCACGGCAACGCCGCACGACGGACCCGCCGAAAAGCGGCTGTTCACGGACGGGATTCCCCGGCCCGGGGTCGAGATCCGGCTGTCCGACGACGGCGAGATCCTCAGCCGCGGCCCGGACCTGTGCCTGGGTTACACCGACGAGGCGTTGACCAGGCGCGCGTTCGACGACGACGGCTGGTATCGCACGGGCGACGTCGGGGTGATCGACGACGACGGCTATCTGACCATCACCGACCGCAAGGCCGACATCATCATCCGCGGCGGCGAGAACATCAGCGCCCTCGAGGTGGAAGAGGTCCTGTTGGCGATGCCTGCGGTCGCCGAGGCGGTGGTGGTGGCTGCTCCCGACCCGCGGTTCACCGAGCACGCCGCGGCCGTGCTGCGCATCCGGGCCGGTCACCCGATGCCGACGCTGGAGGAGATCCGCAACCATTTCGAGCGGGCGGGCGTGGCCAGGCAGAAATGGCCCGAGGAGTGCTACGAGGTCGACGACTATCCGCGAACCGCGAGCGGCAAGGTGCAGAAACAGCTGGTACGCAGGGATATTGCAATATGTCGTGGGGGAGAATATCGTTCTCATAAATAGCAAATGGAGGATCCCATGCCAGCCGAGAAGCTGCCCTATCCGCTGTTCGACGCGGACAACCACCTGTACGAGACGCAGGATTCGCTGACCCGATTCCTGCCCAAGGCTTACCGGAACGTCATCCAGTACGTGCAGGTCAACGGTAGGACGAAGATCGCGATCCGGGGGCACATCAGCGACTACATCCCCAACCCCACCTTCGACGTGGTGGCCCGGCCGGGGGCGATGGAGGAGTACTTCAAGAACGGCAACCCCGAGGGCAAGAGTCGCCGCGAGATCTTCGGCGAGCCGATGCGGGCGATCCCGGCGTTCCGCGAACCCGGGCCGCGGCTGGAGCTGATGAACGACATGGGCGTTGACCGTTCGCTGATGTTTCCGACGCTGGCCAGCCTCGTCGAGGAGCGCATGCGCGACGACCCGGCGCTGATCCACGTGGTGGTGCACGCGCTGAACCAGTGGCTGGACGAGGCCTGGGGCTTCAACTATCAGGACCGCATCTTCACGGTCCCGGTGGTCAGCCTGCCGATTGTTGAGAAGGCGATCGAGGAGCTGGACTGGGTGGTGTCGCGCGGCGCGCGGGCGATTCTGGTCCGGCCCGCCCCGGTGCCCGGATACCGCGGCCCGCGGTCGTTCGCGCTGCCGGAGTTCGACCCGTTCTGGCAGCGCGTGGTCGAGCACGACGTGCTGGTGGCGATGCACTCCAGCGACAGCGGCTACGCCCGGTACACGGCGGAATGGGACGGCGGGGATCAGGAGATGCTGCCGTTCCAGACGAACGCGTTCGCGATGCTCAACGAGTGGCGGCCGGTGCAGGACGCGGTGGCGTCGTGGGTCATCCACGGTGCGCTGTTCCGGTTCCCCGAGTTGAAGGTCGCGGTCATCGAAAGCGGCTCGAAGTGGTTGTTCCCGCTGCTCGATCAGCTCGCCGACGTCTACAAGAAGACGCCCGAAAGCTTCCCGGGCGACCCGGTGGAGGAGATCAAGAACCGCATCCACGTCAGCCCGTTCTACGAGGACGGCATCGGCGACCTGATCGACCTGATCGGCGTCGACCGGGTGCTGTACGGCTCGGATTACCCGCACCCCGAGGGTCTGGCGCAGCCCACCCACTACGCCGACGCGCTGGGCCACCTCACTCAGGACGATCAGGCGAAGGTGATGGGCGGCAACCTGTCGAGGCTAGTGTCGGTATGAATTGGCGGACCATCCCGGAGATGGTCCGCAGCGCCGGCGACCGCTTCGGCGACGCGGAGGCGGTCGTCGACGGCGCGCGGCGGCTCACCTTCGCCGAGCTGGCCGATCGCGTCCGCCGTGCCGCTGGCGCGTTCGCGGGCGCGGGGATCGGCAAGGGTGACCGGGTCGCCGTCTGGGCGCCCAACTCGGCCGACTGGATCATCGCCGCGTTCGGCCTGCTGACCGCCGGCGGCGTGCTGGTTCCGGTGAACACCCGCTTCAAGACCGCGGAGGCCGCCGACATCATCGCGCGCAGCGGCGCCCGGGCCGTGCTGGTCGAAAAGGGTTTCCTGGGAAGGGAATTCGCCGTCCCCGCCGGCGTCCCCGCGATCGATCTGAAGTCCGGCTTCCTCGACAGCGGCAAGCCGTTCGAGCGCGAGGTCAGCGGCACCGACGTCGCCGACATCGTCTACACCTCCGGCACCACCGGCCGCCCCAAAGGCGTGATGATGGATCACCTGCAGACGTTGCGGCTGTACGCGGAGTGGTGCGACCTGGCCGACCTGCGGGAAGGGGACCGCTATCTCATCGTCAACCCGTTCTTCCATACGTTCGGGTACAAGGCGGGCTGCATCACGTCGCTGATGCGTGGCGCGACCATGCTTCCGGTGCCGGTGTTCGACGTGGACCGTGTCGTCGAACTCATTGAGCGCGAGCGCGTCACGATGCTTCCGGGACCGCCGACGCTGTATCACTCGCTGCTGTCGGTGCGCGACAAAGCGAAGCTGGCGACGTTGCGTGCCGGGGTCACCGGGGCCGCCGACATCCCCGTCGAACTCATCCGCCGCGCGCACAGTGAGCTCCCGTTCCGGACCATCATGACCGGATACGGGCTCACCGAGGCGGGCACGGTCACCTTGTCCAGACCCGGCGACTCCTTTGAGGACATCGCGACGACGGCCGGGATGCCCTGTAACGGGATCGAGGTGCGCATCGCGGAGGACGGCGAGGTGCTGGTGCGCGGTTACAGCGTGATGAAGGGATATCTCGACGATCCGGTTGCCACCGCCGCGGCGATCGATGAGCAGGGCTGGCTGCATACCGGAGACCTCGGAAACCTCGACCGGGCGGGCCGGCTGCGGATCGTCGGACGCAAGAAGGACATGTTCATCGTCGGCGGCTTCAATGCCTACCCGGCCGAGATCGAGGATTTCCTGCTCGAGCATCCGGCCGTCGCGCAGGCCGCGGTGATCGGGGTTCCCGACGACCGGCTCGGGCAGGTGGGCAAGGCATTTGTGGTGCCCAACAGCCCGATCACCGCGCAGGAGCTGATCGCCTGGAGCCGAAATCGCATGGCCGGCTTCAAAGTTCCGCGATTCGTCGAGTTCTGTGAAGCGCTGCCGCTCAACGCCACCGGTAAGGTGATGAAGGATCGGCTGAGCTAGGCGATCTCCCCGCCGACGATCGTCGCGCCCACCATGCCGGAGTCGAGCTCGCCGAGCACCTCCCGCGGCGGTGCGCCCAGAAGGCACAAGTCGCCCGGCTGCCCGGGCTCCACCGTCCGTGACCGCGCGGGTCGGTCCGCGCGTCCGAGAAACATCGTCAACGCGGTGACCGGCGAGACACGTTCGGCGGCAACGAGCGTGGCCCCGCTCGGGGTTCTCCGGTGCACGGCGGCACGCATCGCCGCCCACGGGTCACCGTCTCCGAACGGCATGTCGGTGGACAGCGCCACGTTGATCCCGCGGCGCAGCAGCGAGCCCAGCCGCCACAGCTGGCCGTGGACTTCGCCGGGAACCTCCGACAGATACGCGTCGCCGCGCTCGGCGACGAAGTTCGGCTGCGTCACCACCGTGACGCCCAGACCGGCGAGGTCGTCGAGGCAGTCGTCGGGAACCACCGCGGCGTGTTCGACGCGGTCCCCGGGGTGTGCGCCCACCGCTTGAAGCGCCGCGATGGTGACGACGAGCTGACTGTCGGTCACGCAGTGCACCGCCACCCCGCGGCCGAGCGAATGGCATCGCCGTGCCGTGCTTTCCAGAAGGTCGAAGTCCAGCGAAGCGTCGTCCAGGATGATCTTCACCGGCCCGATCGCGACGCCGGCCACGTCGCGGGCCTCGGGGGAGGCCAGGCAGTGCAGCCGCTGGCGCAGTTCACCGGATCGGCAAGCCGCCGCGAGGGATTCGACGTCGCGGGTGCCCTGGTCGGGGGTGGCGTCGGTGACACCGGTGACTCCGAACCCGACCAGCCTCTGCGATACCCGCCGCAGCGACGGTTCACGCCGCGGTGGTGCCCAGTCTCCGTCCGTGCGGAACAGCCGGCCGTCGGGGTGGTCGGCCATGCCGATCGCCGCGAGGCCGGTGGAGTTGAGAACCCACAGCGCTCCGCTGCGGTGTTGCACCCGGACGGGTGTCCGGGGTGCGAGGGCGTCCAGCGCCGCCCGATCGAGAGATCCTGCAACGGACTCGTGGTAGCCGACCGCGCGGATCCAGCCGTCGTTGCCGGGTTCGGTTTCCGACAGTGCACGGGCGAGGTCGTCGCGGCAGCGCACGTGTGGCGGCCCGGCGTGCACGGACTCCAGTGCGGCCGCGGCGGAGCGCAGATGCACGTGATGGTCGTGCAGGCCGGGGATCACGGTGCCGTGTGCGGCGTCGAGAACGTCCTCGCCCCGGTGCGCGGGAAGCCGGTCGGCGACCTCGGCGATGAACCGGCCCAACCTGATGTCCACCACCGTGCCGTCGAGCAGCGTTGCCCGTTGAATCAGCATCGGGCGCCCAGCCGTTCGGCGACGATGCGCATCACGACCGCATTGTCGGCTCCCAGTTCCGGCCCGGCGGCCCCGGGCGCCGGGGGGCGCGGCGGCACCGCGTCACAGCGTGACCGCGGCGCGCTCCTCGGCAGCGCGGCGTAGGTGGCCGCCACCGCGGCCATCGAGAACTCGATCAGCTCACCGCCGCCGCGCGCCAGGCAATCCGCGACCGCGGCGGCTGCCTCCAGGCCGGTCAGGGGATCGGCGATCGCGTCGCCGCAGAACACCGGGTCGTCGGGTTCACCACCGACCAGTCCGCCCGATACCGCGGCGTCGTCGCCGAACGCCACCAGGTTCGCGTGCCCCGCGTCGCCGCCGTGGCCGGTGATGCGCAGCCATACCCGTCCCGGCCGGGCGGGGATCTGGTCGGGCCCGAGGCCGCGGCGGGTCAGTGCCGCCGGCCGTGAACCCTCGATCACCACGTCGGCCACCGCGAGCAGGCGGCGAATCGCGTCGGCGTCGTGGAAGTCCGCCGAGTATGAGAGCTTTCCCGCGTTCACCCGGTCGAAGAACGGTTTCGGCCCGAGCCGGGTGCCGTCCGGGCGCCGGTCGCCTTCCACCTTGACGACCACCGCACCTGCCCGCGCCAGCAGCCGCCCGCACAGCGGGCCGGCCCACATCGAGCTCAGGTCGGCGACGATCGCGCCCGACACGGTGCGGGGATCCGTGCGGCGCCCGCAGGCCCGGATGCGCGGCGGCGCGGCGACCGTTTCGCCCAGGGTCGCCGCGGGGATGTCGAGCAGCCGGGCGCGGGCGGTCACCTCGGCGGCGGATCGCCGCGCCGCCCATTCCGTCACCGCGGACCACGGGTCGCCGGTCACCGCGTCGGTTTCCAGCAACGCCGGAACGGCGTCGACGTCGTCGCGGCGCGACAACGTGAGCGCGCACCATCCCTCGGCGCTGGCCAGCAGCCGCGATGCCCCGCCTGCGGAGACCCGTCCGCCGCGGGTCAGGCCCAGGAGGGCGGCCCGCCCGCCGAGCAACGTGTCGACGTCGACGGTGACGCCCGTCGCTGCCCGCAGCCGGTCGGCACCGGATTGGGCCCGGGTCAGGACGGCGGCGCGGCTGAAGTCGGGCGCACCGTCGGGCCGGCCGGTCAGCCAGGCCAGCCCGCTCTCGCCCCACCTCGACGCGGTCGACACTAGGCCCCGACCTCGTCCACCAGGCCCCAGCCCAGCGCGGTTGCCGCGTCGATGTACCGTCCCGACATCACCAGGTACGCGGTGCGCCACCTGCCGATGCGGCGGGTGATGCTGACGGTGCCGCCCGCGCCGGGCAGCAGGCCGATGTTCAACTCCGGCAGGCCCAGCACGGTGTCCGGATGGGCGCGCACCCAACCGCAGTAGGCCGCCATCTCCAGGCCACTGCCGAGCACCCGGCCATGTACCTCCGCGCGACAGCGCCGGCCGAGCCGCCGGGCCAGCTCGTCGATGGCCAGCGCGGGGCTGTGCCGCGTCCTCGCCAGGTGTGCCGACGGCGGGTCGGCGAACGTCCCGAACTCGGCGAGATCCCCGCCGCTGCTGAAGGACGGACCGTTACCGCTCAACACCACCTCGTCGATGGACGGATCCAGCCGCGCGACGGTGAGCGCTTCCAGAAGCGCTGCCCGCATCTCGGTGCTGAACGCGTTGTGGCGCCCCGGCCGGTCGAACCGGATGCGCAGGGTGCCGTCGTCGCGCTCCGATTCCACCGGAGCCCCGCTGCCGGGCACTGCGGCCGGTCCGCGCTCGGCCAGCCAACGCCGGAATTCGGGCCCGGACTGCAGCGTGGAGTAGGCCAGCGATTCGGTGATCAGACCGTTCAGTGCCGGGGCGTTCGGATCGACCGACCGCAACACGTCGTCGCAGACGGCGGCCGCCTGCGGCCGGCGCGCAAGTCGTTGGTCGAGGTCGGCGACGGCGGCAGCCACCGATTCGACCGTAACGGCGCGGCGATCGTCGGTGTCGAGCTCGGTGAGCGTGAACGTGGCCCGCTCCAGCCAGTATTCGGCCCGCGGTGCCCTCAGTTCCGAACCGGCGGCGACGACGACGCCGGCAGGTGCCGGTGTGTCGGTGCCAACCTCCGGCGGATCTGTCAGCTTCACGACGCGCATCGTCGCTGAGGGCTCAGCGTCCGGAAACGTCATTTCCGCACGTCAATAAGCATTTCGATGGCCGCAGGTGGGCGCGGCCTAGG
>Ga0209656_10003398_pt1 | contig 10301 bp, 9 predicted proteins | sample BogFormECP12_OM2_FD_188239 | JGI IMG/M metagenome (GOLD analysis project Ga0209656, IMG submission 188239) | Bog forest soil microbial communities from Calvert Island, British Columbia, Canada - ECP12_OM2 (SPAdes) (version 2) | ecosystem: Environmental > Aquatic > Freshwater > Wetlands > Bog ... | reverse complement strand
AATACGCTTCGGCAGCGAGCGGAGTCTGTTCTTCCCATTCCTTCGGCTGGAAATAGGTGCCCTTGTTCTCGAGGCGGCCGTTCCGGAACACCCACGCAGATCCCGGCGGCAAGGCAAAGATATTCTGAAACAATGTGCGGTTCTCGAGAACGCAACCACAGCTTACGAACTCGCCCAGTCCGCGCGCGTCGACGGCACGCAATTCCGGACGCACCGTGAGAATCGCTTTCGCTTCCGCAGCGAAGTAGAACGCATCGCTCGTCTCGCTGTAGTAAACGCGATGCATAGCGTATCGGTCGTTGAACAGCGTCGCCGTGCCGCTCGCCCGGTCGACCAGCAGGCCGTGAAAACGCCCATTCAGCCCACGAGGAAACGCGCCATCCTCTTCGCTCAGATGCACCAGATACGAGGGCTTCCCGGCTTCCAGTTCATGACCGCTCGCCTTCAGTCGCGCGGGCGTTCCCGGCTCGGGATATTCCTCGCCAGAGAAAATCAGTACGCGGTCCTTGCGCTCATTCCAGAGCGGCATCTCGTCCGCGAATGACCCCTGGCGGCACACCCAACCGACGTAGATCCCGGCGGCTTCGTCAACCCACGTTCCGCTCACATCGTTTGACCGATGCCGGAGCGTCTCAACCATCGCACGCAACTCGGCCTTCGCCTGCGCGCTTGCCTTTTTCGTAATTAGCCCAACAATGCCCGGCATAACAACTAGGAACTCTCCCGAGCCGTCTGATACCGGCGCGCATACCAGGCCTCACGCAGTTCGCGCAGCTTGGCGATCCAGCTCTCCGGGACACGATCGACCAATTTGTGGTGCAGCTTCATGCGCAACGCCGCCGCTCCGATCGTCGTCAGCGGCACGTAGTACCGCGGCACATCGATCCGAACAAACGCATTGCGCTCCTTGAAATCGCTGAGGCTGTCGGTCTGCTTCTTGCCATACGCAAAATTCGAATACACAAGATATGGAATCTTCCGCGAAGCGCAAAAGTTCACGGCCGCTGCGACCAAGGCGTTGGTCGGAGCCTTATCACGATGCTTGATCAGCGAGACGATGTTCATCAGGCCTGCTTGGCTGGAAGTTTCGTCCCAGACAATCTTGATGAACCCAATCAGCTTGTCCTCGAAATATGCGCCGATAAACTGGCTGGTCTCGAGGTACGTCGCCGACTCGCGGTACACTTGCTCCGGGCTCTTGCCGTAGTGATAAAAGCGACGTCCCTGGCGGATTGGAGTCTCGTTGTAGACTTCCCAAATCCCCCGCGCCAATTCTTCGCCGAAAGGCACTTCGCGAATCGCGACGCCTTTCTTCTCGGCCTGCTTAGCCTTGTTACGGGCCTTGAATCCGATCTGCTTCATCCACCACTCATCGAACGTTGTAATCGGAATCGCCGCAAAGTTATCCCACTCCATTGGGTAGGGGTACTTCGGCTCCTTCTCCTGCACCCGTTGCATGAAGGTGAAGAGATCGATTCTCTCGCCCGAGGTGCGCAGGGCCTGAATCAGCGACTCCGGATCGTCGACAAAGTAGTACTTGTCGGCATCCAGACGAGCCGTACGATACAACCGCCCTTCAATCCTGATGTTCTTGCCTTGTACTTTGATCATTGCCAAGTCTGCGTACCTCGAAACGTCGTCCTAAAGTTTGGCGGAGAGGGGAAGGATTTGAACCTCCGGGTGGTTGCCCACCGCGGCCAGCAAGCTGACCGCTGCCTTAGCCAACGGCGACCTCTCCGCATGTCTCAATGACCGATTGCCATTGAGACAAATGTGTGTGTTCTGACTGGGCCACCCGTGGATCAATCGGTCACATACGATTCACGGATCGGATTGAAGCCGAATAGGGCAAACAACCGCCCTGCGTGATACGACAACTTGAATAACGAAGTCATGAAGCGCGCTTGTCCGAAAAGCAAGGCAATCGGAAGCGTGACTGCATAGAGCGGCGCCGAGATGAGAGCCTGCAACACTCTCAATGGCTGGAGGCCATGATTGCGTTGCGCAAACACTCCCCGGAACATCGCTCTACGTATCAGAAAGCTGCGCTTCCATCGAACCGGCGGTACGACCTCGTAGGCCGGTGCCTCGTGGCACCAGACAAACTTGCATCCTTGCTCTATCTTCCGGCGAAAGAAATCCTGATCTTCTCCTGAAAGACACTCTGGCTTGAAGGGCTGGCCATCTCCTTGGAAAAGTTGTCTTTTCAGCAGCACGTTTCCCGTACGGCACTTCTTCCATGCGAGAACCATTCCCGTTGGATGAACCGGCCGATCGTAGAACCCGCCCTTGATCACCCATTCCGGCGCGCCTTCCGCAAAATGCGGCTTCACCGGCCCCAGAACGCCATCCACTCCGTACTTTCCCAGAGTCCGGAAAAGGTTCAGCAGCCAATCCTGAATCGCAAACTCGTCATCGTCGATGAAGGCAATGAAATCACCCGTGGAGTTCTCTACTGCCTTGTTGCGAGCCATCGCGATGTTCTGTTGCGGCTCGACGCAATACTTGATCGCCACCAGCATCAGCGCTGCCATTTCTGCCACTACTGCCCGCGCGCTTTCTTCCTTGTCGTTGTCGGCCACCACGACCGAGTAGGTAAACAGGCCGTCCGTCCTCTGCGCGCAAACCGTTTCCAGCGAGCGCCGCAGCAATTCGGGACGCTTGTACGTACAAATGCAGACGCAGATGTGTGGCAGAGGGTTATTCAAGGGCTGATTCCGCGGAACCCAAGCGGAGATTTGCCGGCCTAGGTTAAAGGGTTACGCCCTTGCGCGCGAGCATCGCTTTGATGGCCGCCAGGTTGCGAAAATTCTCGGCGACAATCTCGTCTACGTCCATGAAAATGCCGTAGCGCGATTCGAGCGCGGCCACCAGCGTGGTCAGGTCCAGAGAATCAAGCACGCCTTGATCGAAGAAATTCTCTGCCTCGGCAAACTTCGGCCCTGGACGGATTTCGTTGAGGATTGCGATGACTTCGTTCATGAATTTGGCCGAGTGGCTTTCGGGCAGCTCTCAGCTTTCCTCTCTCAGTGTGATTTGCGGCGGGATGCTCACCTTCGCCGGGTCGACCGCGGATCCATCTCCGTTTGACAACTTGCCGGCAAAGAAATCCTTAGCCGGCCCATTTCGCGGGCCATCCACGGGCGCAGCCATAACTCGGCCCGCGCCTGCAGCCTGAGCGCGTGCGAAGGTGTAGCCGAGCAACGCTTCTTCCACCCTCTTCCCCATCACGCGGCAGCTCATGACAAAATCCACAATCCGCGCTTCCTCTCCGGAAACGGAAAACGTCGCCAGCCCCGTCAGACCGAAGTCTCCGAACCGGTCCGAAACGTGAAAGGTATAGGCAGAATGGTTCGGATCTTCCGCCCAGTCCCAGAAACTTTTCTCATCCAGGCGGCGCAGGCTCAAATTGAACTGATTTGTTTTGTTCAGCAATTGGGCCGCTCGCGGCAGCGAACTCCGCGTTAAGAGCGCCACGCGGACTTCGGTCTGCAGCGAACGAAGCCAGGATTCCACGTCGCCGCTCGTCTCCAGTGCTTCCTTCCGTCCCTTCTCGGCTTGGTACGAATTTGTCCGCGCAAAGTCTTCGCCTCCGAGACTCGGGGTCTCAAAGCAATTCAGCGAGGAGACGAAAGGAGCCAGTTCGGACGGCGACACCGGTAAGTCGGGCGTGTAAACCTGGGGCAGAATCTGCCGAACTTGGTCGCGCTCCTGCGGGCTGTCGTCGAAGAATACAAACGAATCCAGGCCAAGATTGAGTTCCTCCGCCAAGGCCAGCAGATTGCCCGCCTTGTCCTTCCAGTTGATTCGCCAGGCAACGAAATCGCTCTTGCGAAGAACCATCGCCGGATGCTCTTCGATGACCGAGAGCGCGAATTTCTCATCGTTCTTGCTGCAAATCGTGAGCAGGATGCCGCGGGAGCGCAGCCCCTTCAGCGCGGTCTGGAAGGCATGGAAACATTCTCCGACCGGATCCGGTGCCCCCACCTTGATGTTGCTTGCTCCATCGTCCCCGACCACCCCGCCCCAAAGCGTATTGTCTAAATCGCAGACGATGACCTTCCTCGATTGCCCGAGCGATCCTTGGAGAACCGATCGAATCTCCGACGCAGCCTTTTCAAAGAGCGGTTGGGAGTAGAGAATCTTGGCTACGGCGTACATCCGCGGATCGTGCGCGGGCCGGTTGAGGCTGGACTGCCAATATCCCGCATCCAGCAGAATAATGTTGGGTTGCGCTGCAAATTTCTCTGCCAAAATCAGGTTAGCCTTGGCGACCAAGTTCGCCACTCCCATGCCTTGCCGCCAGCTCAGTGTCTGTATCCAGCGCTCGTGGCTGGGCAATACCCAACTCGGCATGATCACGCATCCGACCCGCTTGGCGGCACGAACAACTGCGTCCGCGAATTCTCCCGCCTCCTGCAGCGCGGCACTATAAGCCTCAGTCGCCGATTGAAACTCGAATCGCAACAGCTTCCCCAAAGACGGCAACGTCAGCTGCGGGGCGGTCCAGACAACAAGAAACTCCGGTTGGAAAGCCCAATGCGGATGCTCCGGATCCAGGAGAATCTGGTACACCTGCCCATACGGTGCAGCCTTGGCCTGTATGCGAAGCTTGTCCTGGCCGCGCTCAAGAAGGCGCCCCAGAGGTTCCAGGGTCGTGTCCCCGGTTAGCAGCACCCGCCGGATTTCAGCTTGTTTCTCGCTCACGCCAGCTTTCCTTCGCTCTTCGGTGCCCCCGATTCTTCGCGGGGATCTTCCGAAGCCTCGACTTTTCCGTAAATCGTGATTCCTCGCCCGGCGGCTTCAATCAGCCGTTTCGTAAGGACTCCCGCCTGCGGTACGACGAACATCGGAACCCCGTGGAAACGCCACTCCACCAGTTCGCCTTTCGCGACCACCGACCAGATCACCCTGAGGTCGAGCTTCTTCGTGCGGTCGGGAAGCCCCAACGTGTAGTCGTATCGGCCTCCGTCATAGTCGACGAGCGTGACCTGCGTCGTGGAATTGGCAAACTTGATCGGGAACGCATCGCCCATCTGCTGCGGCGCGGTGTGCGCATGGGTAAGGCACCGGTAATACTCCACGCCCAGGCCAAGGATCGCCGTGCGTCGTCGCGTCATTACTCCAAACGGGCTGTCCGGGCCCAAGCTCTTCTCTGCCAAATGATGGCCGGCAGTTACTTCCTTTTCCAACGGGCCCAGAGCACAGACCGCGCAAGTGGGGTGAAGGCTGCGCACCACCTTCGGCGTACGCCGGAAAACTTCGGCGACCAGTCCCATCTCCGAGGGCGTGATCCGGACGTCGAACGGCTTCGACCGGAAATACGCGGCCGCGTCATAGGTCCTTCCGCCCATCACAAACGAAGGCATGACCAAGGTGCGCTCGGGCCCGCAAAACTCGATCAGCGCCTGGACCAGTTCCTTCGCGCTTCCTTTGTACATCGGCAGAAACGCGTCGAATGAGCTGTGTACCATCAGAATCTCGAAATCTTCCGGCAACCGCCGAGTCAGCTCCGCACGCAACTCCTCCGTGCCGAACGTCCCGTGAACCAGTGTCAAGACGGGCGCAAGCCGCTTCCTCGCGACTCCTTGCAGACGCTTCAGTGCGGTGCGCCGTTCTTGGCTTAACACGCGGCGCAATGCGGCTCGCACACCTCCGCGAGCCGCGTTTAAGGCTGGAGCACCTTTCACAGAATCACTCCTACCACGGCGGCGGAGATCATCGGCTCTCCGCCCCGCCTGCAGCCATCGCATGCTTTCCCTTCGCCCGCGTTCCGCCGCCCGCAAATCTTCTCAGCCGCTGCATTTGTTCGCTCCGCACAAACGCCACCAGTTCCGGCGAGACGGGGATCTTGACGCCGCGAACGAGCGACCAGGCATATCCGCAACCAAGCGCGATGCCTCCAATGACAAAGGGCCGTTGCGTCATCTGATAAAACACCCTGACAAACTCCCACAGCGGATGATTTCCAACGATATAGTCCTTGGCGCCGAATTTGAATTTGGCCTTCACCACCCCCTGCGAAGCCGTGTTCATCTTGCGGTGGTGCAGGCAAACTTTCTCCGTGAAAGTGCGCGTTTGCCAGCCCTTCATTCTCGCCGTAAGAACTGCGACATGGTCGATGCAGCCGCCCTGCAGCGGCATGTATCCGCCGATCGCCTCAAAACAGTCGCGCCGGAACAATTGGCAGCCGCCCCAGACATTTTCAATGTTCTGAAAACGATAGTCGTACTGATAGGACCCCTCTCGGAAAGGAGCGCCCGCCACACCAAGCTGCGGATTCTCAGCCATCTTTGCGATCAGGAATTCGAAGTGGTCCGGCTCAAAGGAAACGTCGGCGTCCAGATTGCCGACAATGCTGAAGTCCAGGTTTTTCACTCGCTCATACCCGGCATTGAACGCGTGAACTTTCCCCGCAAAATTCCGTTCCCGGCGTTCCGGCATCCGCACCAGTTCGATCCACGGGCAGTTCGCCGCATACCGGCGGACAATATCGTCGGTGTTGTCGGTCGAGCCATCGCTCACAATCACCCACTTCAGCGGCGGAACGGTCTGTGCCACCATCGACTCGAGGGTCAACTCGATGAACTCACCCTCGTTGCGGGCTGGAGTGATCAGAATGTACGTTCGTGCTTTCGCCATGAAGAGTGCCGCTCGATTCAATTTGAAACGGTTCGCAGCTCTTGGGAAGAAACGGCCACCGAATCGGAATCCCCGCCGAACGAGGATGGCCGGCCCGTGCCGATGTATTGAATGCCGCGCTTGTTCATCTCCGCTGGTTGGAACATGTTCCTGCCATCGACGACCAGAGGGCGAACGACGATTCTCTTAATGCGGTCCCAATCCAGATTTCTGAACTCATCCCACTCCGTAGCGATCATGATCGCTTCTGCCCCCTCGGCGGCTTCGTAGGGGTTCGAACAGTAGTGAACATCTGGGAACACCGCTTTCGCCCTCTCGCTCGCCTGCGGGTCGTACGCGCTCACCACCGCGCCCTCGCTTACGAGCATACGAACGAGCTCGATTGCCGGCGCAAATCGGATGTCATCGGTGTTCGGTTTGAAGGCCAGCCCGAAAACGGCAATCTTGCGGTCGCGCAGCACCCACAATTCCTGCCGTACCTTCTCGACAAAGTGCTCAATCCGGCGTTTGTTGATGTTCTCGACTTCCTTCAACAAGGAAAAATCGCATCCAGATTTTTGCGCGATGCGCACGAACGCCTGAACATCCTTCGGAAAACAGAATCCGCCAAAACCGATCCCGGGATTCAGGAAGGCCGGCCCAATCCGCACGTCCATGCCCATTCCCAGAGCGACCTTGGTCACATCCGCGCCCACGGCCTCGCACAGATCGGCAACCATGTTGATAAAGGAAATCTTGGTCGCGAGAAACGAGTTGGACGCGTGCTTGATCAGTTCGGCGGAGTTGGTGTCGGTCACCATCCACGCAAGCTTCTTTTTTGTCTGGCAGTTGGGGTGAACGGGACATTGAAACGTCAGGTCGAGGAGCGGGCGGTAGATTTCCTCCATCCGGCTCGCGGCCTCCTGCCTCTCGACTCCGATGACCACCCTGTCGGGATGGAAGAAGTCTTCGATCGCCGACCCTTCACGCAGGAATTCCGGGTTGGAAACCAGGTCGCAATGCAGATCCTTGTTGGCATAGAGCTGCAGTTGCCGCTTGAGTTGCTGTCCCGTCTGCACCGGCACCGTGCTTTTCTCGATGACCAGGCAGTTGCCCGTTGCCCGCTGTCCAATGGTTCGAGCCACGTTCGCCACCGCCGAAAGGTCCGCATCGCCGTTATCGAGAGGAGGCGTGCCGACACAAATGAAAATCGCTTCGGCGCCGATTACGGCCGTCTCGGTCGTAGCGAATTGAAGTCTTCCCACACCGCAATTTCGCAGCACGATCTCTTCGAGGTGAGGCTCGAAGAAAGGCATCTGGCCGCTGCGGAGAAGGTTGAGTTTGTTCTCGTCGTTGTCGGCGCAACAGACCGCATGGCCGATTTCCGCCAGGCAGGCCGCAGTCGTCAGACCAACATAACCGGCGCCAATCACTGAAATTTTCATAAGATTTCCTGCTTGTAAAGTAGGGCCGTCCTGGAGCCTGCTACCGGCTCAGTTGCGGTTCGAGCGCAGCCTGTCCTGCCCTGGACTCGACGAAACTCCGCACCTCTTCGACCACACGGTCTTGCTGCGCATCGCTCAGATTCGGGAACATCGGCAACGATACGATTTCGCTGGCCGCCTTTTCCACTACCGGAAAATCGCCCTGCGCGTAGTTCAGCCGAGCATAGGCTTTCTGCAGATGCAGCGGGATCGGGTAATGGATGCCCGTGCCGATGCCCTTGTCTTTGAGGAATGCCATGAGCCCTTCGCGGTCATCGGTGCGTACCACATAGAGGTGATAGACAGCGCGCGACCACGATGGTTCGGAGGGCGTTTCGACTGGATTGCCAGCCAACTTGAAAAGACGACCATACTCAACGGCACGCTCGCGGCGCTGACCGTTCCACTTCGCAAGGTGCTGCAGCTTGACGTGCAACAGGCCAGCTTGGATCGCATCCAAGCGGCCATTGTAGCCCTCGATGTCGTGGTAGTACTTCTTGGCCTGCCCGTGATCGCGAATCATGCGGATCTGTGCCGCGATCCCCGCGTCGTTGGTCGTGGCTGCCCCAGCTTCGCCGCAAGCGCCCAGGTTCTTCCCCGGATAGAAACTGAATGCTGCGGCTCGACCCATCGAACCGGCTGTGAACCAGCGATTATGCTTGCGCGAAAAGTACTGCGCGCCATGAGCCTGGCAGGCGTCTTCCACCACGACCAGGCCGAAGCGCTCTGCCAGTTCGAGGATCGTGTCCATATCGGCCATCTGCCCATAAAGATGAACCGGAACAATGGCGGTGACAGGACGCTGGCTGCGCAGGCTGAGTAACTTGCCCGACGCATCTCTCGCACACTTTGTTTCGAGGTATTCCCGGAGCTTTTCGGGATACATGTTGTAGGTCTTTTCGTCGATGTCCACAAACTCCGGAACAGCACCCGCCTGGGAGATGGCCTCCGTAGTTGCGATGAACGTATGCGGAACGGTCACGACTGCGTCTCCAGCCCGAACGCCGGCGGCCATCAGGGCAAAGCGCAGGGCATCGGTACCGCTGTTTACGGCGACGGCGTGCCGCGTGTCGCAGAAGGCAGCGAACGCCTTCTCGAAATTCTCGACCATGGGTCCGCCGATGAAGCCGGCAGTCCGGATCGCCTGCTGGAAGACTTGCGTGAGTTCTTGCTCAAGCTCAACGTGCGGAGTTACTAGATCGAGAAAAGGAATACTGGACAAGCTCACTTTGTGACCTCCATGGTCTGGTCGATATAACGCCGAACTTTTGCCGGATTTCCGAACACGATGCTGTTGGCCGGAACGTCTTTAGTCACTACGCTGCCGGCGCCGACGATGGCGTTCTCTCCGATCGTCACGTTGGCCAGGATGGTGCAACCGGATCCGATGGAAGCCCCTTTTTTTACCAGCGTCTTCTCAACTTTCCAGTCGGCTTCGGTCTGCAGTTGGCCGCCGGCCGTAGTGGCGCGCGGGTAGGTGTCGTTGATGAAGGCCACGTTGTGGCCGACGAAGACGTTGTCTTCAATCTCGACCCCTTCGCACACAAAGGTGTGGCTCGAGATTTTGCAATTCTTGCCGACTCGGGCGTTCTTCTGGATCTCCACAAAGGCGCCGATCTTTGTGTCGTCGCCGATTTCACAGCCGTAGAGGTTGATGAACTTCGAGAGTTTCACATTCTGTCCGAGCTTGACGCTCGGCGCGATACTGAGATAGGAATCCATACCGTTGTTTTTTCAGCTCCTTAACAGTGCGTTATTGGTGTTCAATACGCGGGAGAGAGACGCTTGGCCTGGAAAATCAGCTCAGGCCGGAGGAGGTCAATTGAGGGCGGGGTTTGACGCCAGTAAACCTATGAGGCTCAAAGATAGACGAGCGCGCCACGCTTGGCGAGCGACTCGTTCGATGCTTCCAGCATCCGGACTACTTTCAGGCCGGCACGACCGTCATTAAACGGATCTTCATTCTTCTGAATACACTCGGCGAAATAGCTCAGTTCCAAACGGAGTGCCTCAATCTGCTCCACTTGCGGGGCCCACATGTCGCCGGAGCGGTAACTGACCAGCAGGTTGTAGACGCCTTCCTGGCTCTTCACGTCGACGCCCTTGTCGTAGATTTTCAGTTTCTCGTCGGCCTCCAGATCGTTCCACACCAGCATTTTTTTCTCACCGCCGATCAGCGTGGTGCGCACTTTCACG
>Ga0209656_10003395_pt1 | contig 10304 bp, 7 predicted proteins | sample BogFormECP12_OM2_FD_188239 | JGI IMG/M metagenome (GOLD analysis project Ga0209656, IMG submission 188239) | Bog forest soil microbial communities from Calvert Island, British Columbia, Canada - ECP12_OM2 (SPAdes) (version 2) | ecosystem: Environmental > Aquatic > Freshwater > Wetlands > Bog ... | reverse complement strand
CACCCTCGATGTCCGCGCCACCCATTCGCTCTTCATGACCTTTGGACATCTGAAGCCGGGAGTCACTCCGCAACAGGCCGCCGCCGATCTCAATTCGATCGGCTCCTACATCGAGAAAACCTATCCCAAGGATCACGGCTCCACGACTTTCGTGTTGGCTCGCACCAGCCTCTACGGCAACTTGCTCGGCGGCCCGGTGCGCGCATTCGTCGCCGGCTTGATGCTCCTGGCCGGTTTGATCCTGCTGGCCGCATGCGCCAACCTGGGCAGCTTGTTTAGCGCCCGTGCATCGGACCGTTCTCGTGAAGTCGCGCTCCGGCTCGCCCTCGGCGCCAGCCGCAATCGCATTCTGCGCCAACTGCTCACAGAAGCGGTCCTCATCTCACTAGCGGGTGGCGCCGTGGGGCTCTGGGGTTCCGTCCAGTTGCTGCGCGCGCTCAGCGTCTGGGATCCATTCCCCAGATTCCCCCAATTCAATCTTCCAGTCACCCCGGACGCGAACGTGTACCTGATCGCCCTGGTCCTGGCGCTCGCTAGCGGCTTTCTGTTCGGCATCGTTCCCGTGCGCCAGGTGCTGCGTGCGAATCCTTACCAGATCGTCAAAGCCGGACCCAGCGGCACAATCGGGCGAGGCTTCACATTCCGGGACCTGTTGCTGGTGGCGCAAATTACTATCTGCGCCGTGCTGGTCACTTCCTCCATGGTTGCCCTGCGCGGATTGGCCCGCTCGCTCAACAGCAATTTCGGCTTCGAGCCTCGCAACGTGACTCTGGTGGAAGCGGAGCTGACCAGCGCAGGCTATCGCGGCGACGCCGTGCCCGACATGCAGCGGCGCATGATCGATGCCGTCAAGACGATTCCTGGCGTAGAGTCGGTCGGAATCATCGGACGCCCTCCCCTATACGGCGGCGGATTCGCGGCCGCCATCTTTACCGGCCAAACCACGGACCTCAGACCGTCGAATGCTGTTCTTACCGCCGAAAAGTACAACATATCTCCCGATTATTTACACGCGGCCGGCACCGCCTTGTTGTCCGGCCGGGACTTCTCCTGGCATGACGACAAAAGCGCGCCCCACGTAGCCATCGTCAACCGCCAGTTTGTCCGAAAAGTCTTCGGCTCGAGTGATAACGGCGTAGGCAATCGTTTCAAGCTTCGCGACGGAACCCGCGTACAAGTGGTCGGTGTGGTCGAAGACGGAAAATATGAGAGCCTCACCGAAGACCCTGAGTCCGCCCTCTTCCTCCCGATTCTGCAAGCGCCAATGAGCGAGACCAACCTGGTAGTCCGCTCCAACCGCGACTCGCAGCAGGTGGCTGCGGCTTTACAGACCACCGTCCGCGCGCTCGATCGAGAGCTTCCCATCTTCGTCGAAAGTTGGTACCAGCAACTGGACACGGCTCTGTTTCCTTCCCGCATGGCCACCGTTGCCCTCGGCGTGCTCGGCGCCATGGGCGCGCTGCTCGCCATCACCGGCATCTTCGGCATGGCCGCCTATTCCGTCAGCAGGCGCCTGAAAGAGATCGGCATCCGCATCGCCATCGGCGCTCAGCCCAAGGAAGTTTTGTCCGCCGCTCTCGGCCGCGCCTTCAAACTGCTGGCAATCGGTTCAGCCGCCGGCCTCGCGCTGGGCCTCCTCGCCACCCGCATCCTCGCCTACATCGTCTACCACGCCACCCCGCGCGATCCGCTCGTGCTCACCGGCGTAGTCATCGCCATGGCGATCCTGGGCCTGCTCGCTACCTGGATTCCCGCCCAGCGCGCTCTCCGCGTCGATCCCCTATCGCTGCTCCGCGAAGAGTGATCGGCCCGGTCACGAAACTGAGCGCGTTATTGCTCTTTCATCGTCAACGCCGTCACCGCTTGGCCGCGGGCTAAGCGCCGCCCGCCGGGCATATTCTGACCTCATGCATCTGAATGCCGGTCCAAATTCCGCCCGCGCCAGGGACTCGCAACGCACGAAACTAAAAATTACAAAACGAACCCAAGAGTCCTTTATTTTCAATGCGGCTCTCTCCCCCGCGGACGCGGCCCCCCCTGCCGCGGATTCCAGTCCGGTCCGAATCCCGGCACGACAAACTCGCGATACAGTCCCTCGGCATCCGTCAGATAAATTCCACCTTTGGGCGTCGCGGTGTCGAAGCACATCCGGAAAAGCGCCACATACCGGCCGTCGGGCGACCCTTTCGGAACCCCCTCGATACAGCTCGGCTCCGAAGCCAGGCTCAAATCCCGTTCCGGTTTCCCCGGATACCATGCCTCGCTCGAAAACGCGTACAGCTTCCGTTCCGTCGCGTTCGCCGGACCGCCGGCCGGCGGCGCCGGAAACCCGCGCGAGCTGTAAATCGTCGCCCCATCCGCGCTCCACCCCGGATCCGCATCGCCACTCTGCTCGAACCCCGGCGGCGTGCAATTCGGCCCGCCATCGGTCACCTGCGTCCGCGCCGAGCCGTCCGGCCGAATCTTATCGATCCGGACCTTAAAGCAGCCGCCCACGTTCTGCGCCACGCTGAAAAGAATCCAGTCCGTCGATGACCACGCGATGTCGCCCCACTGCATATCGTCCACCGCGCCGCTCGATCTCGCGATCTGCTGAAGGTTCGTGCCGTCCGGATCCATCGTCCAGATGCCCGTAGGCGCATTCGTACTGAGAAACGCAATTCGATTCCCGCTGGGCGACCAGGTCCCCTGAACGGCATCGCCCAGATGCGTGCTCAGCGTCTCCGTGCCGCGGGCCAGGTCGTAAATCGCAATATCGGTAACCGCGCCCGGCACGCCGTACTGGCCCACCGCAAACCTCGTGTACGCGATCCTGCTTCCGTCCGGCGAGAAGTGCGGTAGAAACTTGAACTTCCCGTCGTTGGTAAGCTGCCGGAACCCCGATCCGTCCGTATTTATGACCGCGATCTCATAAATCGCGCCCGGCCCGGGCACCACCGCCCCGGCGATCGGCGTCATGAAGACCAGCTGCCCGGATACCGCCGGTCCCCGCGCCGATCCCAAGGCTTGCGCAAATACGCAGCCCGCGAACAGCAGCCAACTCTCGATCAGCCTCCGCATCGGTTACGTATAAGACGAACGAAACGGCCCAATAGTTCAACCCTGAAACCCCGTGGTAAACTAGCGAAATCCTTCTCCGTCGAAGGAGGGATCGATGACACCCGCTTTCGACACCTCGCAACACGCCCGCTTCGAAGACTACTGGCTCGACGGTGCTTACGACGAAATGTTCGGCGCCGACAACCTCCCGCGCGAACACTATCGCGCCCTCCATGAGCTGCTGCTCGAACTGCCGCTCGCCGAAATGCGCCGCCGCAAGCAGTCCGCCGACGTCTCGTTCCTCCACCAGGGCATCACCTTCACCGTCTACGGCCGCGAAGAGGGTACCGAACGCATCTTCCCGCACGACCTGCTGCCGCGCATCATCACCAGCGCCGAATGGGAAACTATCGAACGCGGCCTCACCCAGCGCATCACCGCGCTCAACCTGTTCCTGTGCGACATCTACAACGACAGCCACTCTCTCGATGACGGCGTGGTCCCGCGCGAGATCGTCTATTCCTGCAAACACTTCCGTCGCCAGATGCGCGGCTTCTCCGTACCCAAGAATATTTACGTCGCCGTCGTGGGCACGGACCTGATCCGCCTTCCGAATGGCCGCTTCGTGGTGCTCGAAGACAATCTGCGCGTTCCGAGCGGCGTGTCCTACATGCTCACCTCGCGCCAGGTCATGAAGCGCATTTTCCCCGAGCTGTTTCGAAAAGCCGGCGTCCGCTCCATCGACCACTACAGCGAATCGCTGCTCGCTACCCTCCGCGCGCTCTCTCCCCAAGGCCGCCCCGACCCCAACATCGTTCTGCTCACCCCCGGCATCTACAATTCCGCCTACTTCGAGCACGCCTTCCTGGCGCGCCAGATGGGCATCGAGCTGGTCGAAGGGCGCGACCTCACCGTCCACGACAACCAGGTCTACATGCGCACCACCGCGGGCCTCCGCCGCGTCGACGTGATCTACCGCCGCGTGGACGACGACTTCATCGATCCGCTCACGTTCCGCCCCGAATCCACGCTGGGCGTCCCGGGCCTCTTCAACGCCTACCGCGCGGGCAACGTCACGCTCTCGAACGCCATCGGCACCGGCGTCGCCGACGACAAGGCTCTCTATGCCTACGTCCCCAGGATCATCAAGTATTTTCTGAACCAAGACCCGATCCTCGACAACGTCGAAACGTTTCTGTGCAGCGAACCCACCGAGCGCGCCCACGTGCTCGATCGCCTGGATCGCTACGTCGTCAAGGCAGTCGGCGAGTCCGGCGGTTACGGCATGCTGATCGGCCCCTACTCCACCGCCGAAGAGCGCGAAGAATTTCGACGCCGCATCCAATCCGACCCGCGCAACTACATCGCGCAGCCGACCCTCCAGTTTTCCCGCGCTCCCTGCTTCCTCGACGGCAGCGTGGAGCCGCGCCATGTCGACCTGCGCCCCTACGTTCTCTACGGCGACAAAATCACCATCGTCCCCGGCGGCCTCACGCGCGTCGCCTTGCGCAAAGGATCGCTGGTAGTCAATTCCTCCCAGGGCGGAGGCAGCAAAGATACATGGGTGTTGCATTGAGGACCTACTGAATGCTATCCCGCGTCGCCGACAGCTTATATTGGATGAGCCGCTACCTCGAGCGCGCCGAGTACACCTCGCGCACCATGGGCGTGCATCTGAATCTCATGCTCGAGCACGATATCGGTTCCGGCGGCAGCCGCTGGCCGCGCGTCGTCACCGCGCTCGGCTCGCAAGACAAGACAGATGGCGAAGATTTCGCCGCCGCCGAAAGCTACGGCCTCTCGCAGATCGTCAACTCCATCGGAGCGGCGCGCGAAAACGCCCGCCAGGTGCGCGAACAAATCAGCTCCGAAATGTGGGAGGAGCTCAATCGCCTGTTCCATGAATCCAAGCGCATCGGCGCTCCCGAACGCTTCCGCGCGCAGCCTTTCGATCTGGTCCACACCGCCTGCGAGAGCGCGCACCTGTTCCACGGCATCACGGACTCTACCATGCTGCACGGCGAAGGCTGGCAGTTCATCCAGGCCGGCCGCTTCATCGAGCGCGTGCAGCACACCGCGCGCCTGGTGGACGCGCATTTCGAAGAATTCCACCGGCCGGGTCTCGACCCCGCCAGCGCCGCCGAGCACATGGAGTGGCTCGGCCTGCTTCGGAGCTGCACCGCGTTTGAAGCCTACTGCAAGGTCTATACAGCCGAACTGCGCCCCGAGCGCGTGGCCGAGTTCCTGCTTCTCAACGCCGAGTTCCCGCATTCGGTGCGCTTCGGCGTCGAACGGTTGGGCCGCGCTCTGGACGCCATTAACCAGGCCACCGCCCGAAAATCCGATCGCCTCGCCAAACAAGCCGGGCGCCTGGCCGCCGCCCTGAGCTACACGCCGCTCGAAGAGATCATGAGCAGCCTGCACGAATTTTCCGCCAACATCCGCCGCCTGTGCGGCCAGATCCATGCGGGCATTTATCAGGTCTACATCGCTTACCCGATCGAGGCGGCGCTAGGAGCCTGATGTTTTATTCCATCCGCCACCTGACGAAATTCCGCTACTCGCGCCCGGTCAGCGAGGCCATCATGGAGCTGCGCATGCACCCGCGCTCGGAAGGCGCGCAGCGTTGCTTGAGTTTCGATCTGAGCGTCACTCCGCGCACGCGCGTTCAATCCTACCGCGACTATCTGAGCAACATGGTCCACCACTTCGATGTCCCCAGCGCGCATCGCCAGTTGACCATCATCGCCGAAGCGACTGTGGACGTCACGCCGCGTCCCCCGCTCCCGGAGCGCCTGAGCGATACCGCCTGGTCGCAACTAAGCGAACAGCTTGCGGCCGGCGATTTCTGGGAGATGCTCGCTCCCAGCCAGTTCGCCCATTGGACCGATCTCACCGAGGATTTCGCACGCCAGCTGGGCGTCCCCGATCGCGAGGAAGCCCAGCGCCGCGATCCTCTGGAGCTGCTGCGCCAGCTCAACACCACGCTGCCGCGCGAAATCGCCTACGCGCCCAAAACCACGCGCGTCGATTCGCCCGCCGACGATGCGCTCCGCAACCGCCAGGGCGTCTGTCAGGACTACGCCCATATCATGATCGCGCTGGTCCGCCGCATGGGAATTCCCTGCCGCTACGTCAGTGGATATCTGTTCCACAGAGCCGGAAGTAAGACGCGCTCCACCGAAGGCGCAACGCACGCCTGGGTGGAAGCTTTTCTTCCCGAACTCGGCTGGGTCGGCTTCGACCCCACCAACGACGTCATCGCCGACGAGAGCCACGTCCGCACCGCCGTCGGCCGCGACTACGCCGATGTCCCCCCAACGCGCGGCGTCTTCAAAGGCGATGCCTCCAGCGAGCTGACCGTCGCCGTCCGCGTCACCCCATCCGACAAACCCCCGCCTCCGGAAGTCGAGCTCGAATCCGAAGACTGGTCCTCGGTCCTCCAAAGCGACCGCGCCGAGCAGGAACAAATCGCCGCCGAACAGCAGCAGCAACAATAGGCCGTATCAGTCGAAGCGCCTGGAGTGCGTGCATCATGGAAGCATGAGCACACCCCAGACCTTCCCCTACGAAACGCGGCTCAACATCCTGCATCCGCCGCTCGACTTGATCGACGTCAATGCGCTGGCCGCCTCGGCCACCCACAAGTGGTTCAACCAGACGCTCTGCAAAGTGAATGGCTCGGTGGTACGCGCCGGCATCATCGAAGGCGAATACCACTGGCACAAACACGACCACGATGACGAATTCTTCTACGTCGTCGACGGCGAACTGCTCATCGATCTCGAAGATCGCCAGATGGGATCCAGCATGGTATCGCTCGCACCCGGCCAGGGCTTGGTGGTCCCAAAGGGCGTGCCGCATCGCACGCGCGCTCCGCGCCGCAGCATCATCCTCATGGTGGAAAACGCCGGGATCATTCCCACCGGCGACTAGCTTACTGCCAGCTCAGTATCCGTTCGCCGACCTCCTCGGCCAGCGCTTCGGCATCGTCCGGGAAACGGGCCCGAGCCCCATCGGGCAGCAGCTCCAGCAGCGACTCGAAGCTCCGCCGCTCCCCATGCTCGATCACTGGAAAGCCCAGCGTGTCGGTCATCATATCCGCCACGTGCACCAGGTTGATCATGCGGAATGGATTGGTTTCGAGCGTCTCATGATGCCAGGCCACCACCTCCCGCAGCTCGGCGGGAAAAGACGATTGCTCCAGCAGCCACGCGCCTGCCTGGCAGTGATTCACTTCGAAAAGGTCCTGCTCCACGGCCAGCAGGTTGAACGAGTTATCTTCCGTAACCGCGAGCATATTGGCATAGGCTTCCGGATATTTCACCAGCAGTGCGATTCGGCCGATGTCGCGAACCAGACCGGCCACGTACGCGAAGTCCGGATCCATCTTGCAGGCGCGCGCCAGTTTCTCGCACAGGATGGCGGCCGCCAGGCTGTTCCTCCAACACGCCCGAAGCGCTTCGACCTTCATCACGGGCGTCACGTAATCGGCCATCGCGCGCGTGATGGTGATCGCTTTCACGCGGTTCAGTCCCAGCAAAACGATGGCATGCGACAGGCTCTTCACCGCCGCCCGCGCCGCAAATAGCGGCGAGTTCGCCAACTGCAGCACCCGCGAGGCGAACACCGGTTCCATCGCGATGGTCCGGCCGATCTCGGTGATGTCCACGTCCGGATTGGCGTACATCTGGATCAATCGCATGGCCACCGCCGGAAACGGCGGCAGACGATCGAGCGCCCAGGGAGTGGTCTCGGATGCGCCCTTCATACTGCGAACGTCAGGTTGAACCTCGGTCGAGGTCATAGCTTTTTCTCCTTAACTGGCCCCCGGGGCCGGTGGGCCGCCGCAACGCGGAGTCCCATCTCGCACTTCTCATCGGCTCAGGCGGAGGAGGTAACAGGCCGATTCCTTCAATCCAGAGAGAAAGTACCTCTTAACTGGCACTCTCTCGACGATACGTCTAATATGGAACGCGTATACCCTCACTACAGCCTCGAGCGCGACGTCCGGTTCTTGGAGTACCGATTGGACGTGATCGGGTACTGGCCGGAATCGCCCCGAAAGCAGGCCTCTCGAGAAGCCATCTCCCGGCGCCTGGCCTCGATCGCGCGCAGCACGCTCGCTGGACCGGATGTAGACGAGCTCCTGTCCGCGACTTGCCGTCTGCTGGATTCGGTCTTCTCGGCCGGCGCCGGCCATCCGCCCGCGTCCCTGCGCGCCGCATAGAAATCCGGCCGCCCTCCGCGCCCGCTGCGCTACGATGCTGGAATGATCTTGCGAGCAGCGTTTCTCGCCCTTTTCATCGCGTTCGGCGCCGCCTCCCCGGCCGATTCGCGCCTGCCCGTCAAGGTGGTTGTAGTCACCATGTTCGAGCGCGGCGCCGATACCGGCGACGAGCCCGGCGAATTCCAGTTCTGGGTGGAGCGCGAGAAGCTGAACCGCGTGCTGCCGCTTCCGGCCGGCTACCATGACCTCCGCACCAACGGCTCGGGCGTGCTCGGAATGGTTACGGGCATCGGAACCGCCAAAGCGGCCGCCAGCATCATGGCGCTGGGGCTGGATCCGCGCTTCGATCTGCGCAAAACCTACTGGATCGTCGCCGGTATCGCCGGTATCGATCCCGCCGACGGTTCCCTCGGTTCCGCCGCATGGGCCGAGTGGGTGGTGGATGGCGACATCGCCCACCAGATCGACGCGCGCGAGATTCCCTCCGGATGGAAAACCGGATTCGTGCCGCTCCGGCGATCCATTCCTTACGAACAACCGCGCCGCACGCCGGACGAGGGCGAGGTCTATCATCTCAACCCGGCGCTGGTCGATTGGGCCTTCGAGCTAACCAAGAATGTCGCGCTGCCCGACAACGACGCCATGCGCCAGCGGCGTGAGCAGTTCGAAGGAGCCAACGCGCGACGCCCGCCGTTCGTGCTCAAAGGCGACACGCTCTCATCCAGCACCTTCTGGCACGGCAAACTGCTCGATGAATGGGCCAACGATTGGGTGAAGTATCACACCGATGGTCAGGGCAACTTCGTCACTTCGGCGATGGAAGACACGGGTACCCTGCAATCCCTGACGCTGCTCGCCAAAGCCGGCCTGGTGGATCGAAATCGCGTATTGGTGCTGCGCGCCGCCAGCAACTACGACCAGCAGCGCGCCGGAATCACGGCCGCCGAGAGTCTGGCTGAAACCAAGATCGGTTCCTACGTCGCTTACTTGCCGGCGCTCGAAGCGGCCTTCCGCGTGGGCCGTGTCGCCGTCGATGAGCTGGCGTCGCATTGGGACCGGTATCGGGACCGTATCCCGGCTGCCGGAAAGCGATAAACGGCGAGTCGCTATAATGCCATTCGATGGCTCGAAGGAATCGGAAAGTTGGCGCCAAGACCAGGCCACTCGCAAAAGCGCGGACCGGGATCACTGGCTTTGACGAGATCACGTTCGGAGGCCTTCCCCAAGGCCGCCCGACGCTGGTGTGCGGGAGCGCGGGCTGCGGCAAAACGCTTTTTGGGCTGGAGTTCCTAGTCCGCGGCATTCTCGAATTCGGCGAACCCGGCGTCTGCATGACGTTTGAAGAACGCGCCGCGGATCTGGCGCAAAACGTCGCCGCGCTCGGCTTCGATCTCCAGAGTCTGATCGACGGCCAGAAACTGATCATCGATCACGTCAACCTGGAACGCAGCATGATCGAGGAGACCGGCGAGTACGATCTCGAAGGCCTGTTCGTCCGCCTGAACCATGCCATCGATTCCATCGGCGCCAAACGCGTCCTGCTCGACACCATCGAAGCGTTGTTTGCCGGCCTCTCGAACGAATCGATTCTCCGGGCCGAGCTGCGGCGCCTGTTCCTATGGCTCAAGGAAAAAGGCGTTACGGCAGTGATCACTGGGGAACGCGGCGAAGGCACGCTCACGCGCCACGGCCTGGAGGAGTATGTCTCCGATTGCGTGATCGTGCTCGACCACCGCATCACCAACTCCGTCTCCACCCGCCGGCTCCGCGTGGTGAAGTATCGCGGCTCCACGCACGGCTGCAACGAGTATCCGTTCCTGATCGACCACTCCGGTTTTTCCGTCCTGCCTCTGACGTCCATCGAGCTGAACCACCAAACATCCCAAGAGCGCGTCTCCACCGGCATCCCGCGCATGGACGAAATGCTGGGCGGCCAAGGCTTCTATCGCGGAACCAGCATCTTGATCTCGGGAACGGCTGGCGTAGGGAAGAGCAGCATCTCTTCCTCCATTGCAGATGCCGCCTGCCGCCGCGG